>Ga0207684_10004634_pt1 | contig 12910 bp, 10 predicted proteins | sample KBSK5501metaG_FD_184342 | JGI IMG/M metagenome (GOLD analysis project Ga0207684, IMG submission 184342) | Corn, switchgrass and miscanthus rhizosphere microbial communities from Kellogg Biological Station, Michigan, USA - KBS K5-50-1 metaG... | ecosystem: Host-associated > Plants > Roots >...
CGGCAGCGTCGCGGCGACCGATCAGAACGACATCCTTGCCATGCACGAGAGCCTCGTCCCCAGAGAGCCGGGCCAAAGGCGTCTCGCCGCGACCAACGGCAAGTGCGAGACACATGCTGGCCGCAGAACCGGTATGAGACTCTTGGGGCGTCCCGAAGTCTGCGTGAGCGTCGATGTAGATAAGACCCACCGACCCTTGCGTGGAATGTCGTGCACCTAAGAGGCATCCCAGCACGATGCTGCAATCGCCGCCCAGCACAACTGCAAGGCGGCCGTTGCTGGTTGCCACTGCCATCCGCTCAGCGAGCTTGCGGGAATAGGCGCCGACTTCGGCTTCGTTTCGCACCCGACCCGGTGTACGGACGTAGTCTCGATACGCAGGCGGGATGACATCGCCCAGATCGCTCGCGCCCAGGCGTTGCACCAGGCCAAGCTCGCGGAGAACTGCGGGGGCACGATCAAGCTGCCGGGGTTCGCCGCTGTCGTAAGGACGGATGCCGATGCTCGACGGTGCGCCTACGATTGCGATGCTACGGTTCATCGATAAACTCCAGTTCTCACCGCCAAACTACGTTTAGATGGTGAAGACAACCATGGTAGTAGGAGTAATACAACCTGTCAACTGGCGTTTGATGGTGATAAACTCTGGGAGTGGCTCAGATCAGGCAGCGTCGGTTCAAACTGGCAGGAGGGCATCCGGCCCTCGACTTCATCAACACGGTACGAGACTGGACGGTACCCGAGCCACAGGACTACCTCGGTGATTTTGCCGACGCCATTCGCTTCGGCGAAGCGGCGGGTGTCCTGACTCGAGCGGAGGCCTTGCGCATCCGAGGCCGGACGCCGCGCATTGAACTGACGCGACTGAGAGAGCTTCGGGTTTTGTTGAGGAGGATCTTCCAGAAGGGGCTCTTGGGCGAAGAGCCCCGCCGCACAGACCTAGGGAAACTCAGCTCTGACCTGGCCGAAGCCGCTCGAGCAACCCGGCTAAGGGTGGCGGCTCAAACTCAACCATCCGCACAGATTCCGATGAGACGGGAGATCACTGCGGAAAAGGCTGGCGTTGCGCTCCTGCGTCTCAGAATCGTGGAAGCCGCGGTTGCGCTGCTAGTGTCTGATGCCATGCTGCGGGTCAAGTCATGCCCGACCTGCGGTTGGTTTTTCCTCGATATCAGCAAAAACCGGTCGCGCCGCTGGTGCAGCATGGATACGTGTGGCGCGGTCGCGAAGGCGCGCCGCTACTACCGGCGATTGAAAGAGCGCACTGATCCCTGACTTGGCCTGCCGCCCTCACCGCGAATCCCGGCAACAATCATTACCGACTTCTCCTATGCTCAAGGGACCGTCCCCCACCAATATCGATACCCGGACGGTCCGCTGAGGCTTCGGAATTCACTTGGGAGTTGTATTGACGCGTTCCGCCGATGGCGGGCGGGTGACGCTCGACAGGGAAGTCAATCGCCTGACGGGAAGACTAGCCGACAATCTGGGAGTCAGTTAGCAATGGCAGCTACCAGAGGCTTGCCGTCTTGATGCGCTTGGCCCATTCGTCCTCGCCAACGCTCGCAGGGGTTCCCGGATCGGGCTGGAAGCATCCCGCTGGCACAGAAGCCCCCTAGAATCGGCATTCACACCCCGAACGGAGGCTGCTGGCACTCGGGCACGGTCTCAAAGATTTTGAAGCGTCGGATGGCTTGCGTGTCCGTTGCGCAAGAGAGGCATTCCTGTTCAGCTTCCGCCGCCGTGGCGGTCGATGCTTTCGGCGCGACCCTTTGGGCTGGACAACGGAAACCCGGCAACCCGCCACGGCGAGCATGGAGGACGGAGGCTACGCTGCTGAATCCTAGTTGCCCAATCGAACCCATTCGAGCGGACGGGCAGGACATGATGCCGTGCCGCAAGCCTGCCTGGCCGAGTCCCCCCTTATCCCGTGGCCTTCGATTTTCTTCGGATTTTAACCTCCACTGTCTCCTGTCTGTGGGAAACTGTGCCGTATGCCGAAGGCACCGGAGCATCCTCCGACCCACGAGGATCGCAAGGTTCAGAAGCTCGTGGAGCGCATTGACAAGAAGCTAAAGCTCCAAGACAAATCGGTCCGCGAAGAATCCGGCCAGCCTACCAAAGCAAAGGGTTAGCCATGCCAAAGCGCAATCTTATGGTGGTCAAATGGCTAGGCACCGTCCCCGCCGTCGGGATCTGCACCTTTTGCAACCGCCAGTTCAAGGTTCCTATGAGCGCGCTGAAGAGGGTCGCCGATGCGCAAGAGAGTCTCCGGGTCCAATTCGCTGAGCACACTTGCAAGCGCGAGGATGCCAGCTGATCGCTAGCTGATCGTAAAGAAGGCGAGCCTTCGGCTTCAGGCCGGCGCAGAGCCTTGAGTCAGAACTACAACAAGGATCAGAATCAGGATCAAGAAGACTAACGCGCCCGCACCGAGGAGTATGACTTCGCTCATTAGATCAGGCTTCAACAGGTCTTCGCGACGCAAAAGCCACCTCCCGAAAGATCGGAGGGGAGTGGCACGGGGCTCCGCGCGGTTCGTGCCTGCCAATAGGACGGCAATTTTGATGCCAATGGTTAGTTGACCGGTCCCTCTGACGCTATTGGAGTTGGGGACTGGCGCAAAAAGCAGAGTCGCAGAAACCTGCATTTTGCGGGCAAATTACTATCGCGGCATCAAGGGGTAGTCAGGATAGAGGCCACGCCCTCCCTAGCTGGGGCTATTCCAGAATGAATCGAGCATTTCCCCAGGAAAGACAACACGTCCGACGTCCGGACGTTATTCTCAACATGTTCTCAGGAGGGAAGAATCTGGCTGGAAAGTCGTCATGCTGGATTGGAGCGTAAAACGGCTTGAATGACCAGTTGAAACCTTTCCATCTAATCGTCCTGGTTCACCATCCTTTACATCGCCCGTCACGCCCTTCATGATCAAAACAATTTTCTTTTGAACTGCATGGTTTAGCATGGCTGCGTAATAATAATTCAGAGAAGTATCGCCGAGGGTCATGAAAACGACGAAACAAATTGCAACGATCACGCTGATCCTATTGCTAGGACTTATCGCCTACGGATTGTTTCGAACTGGCTGGTCGATGACCGTATCGCAAATAAACCTGGGAGGCGAGTCGTCCCAGGCCGTGCCTGGGTCCGCGATTGATCAGACTTCTCTCGATACCGCGCGGCGGTTGACGCAAATGCCCACTAGTGCTGACGAATTGCCATTTGCACAGGAGGCCCTCCGTCTCGGTGATCGCGAGATGGACCTGGCGTTTGCTGCGGCGGTCCGGGAGGCGCAAGAGCACCCGGCGGTGTTGAGTGCCGAGGCAAAACAGAGCCAAGCCAGGCTGCAGAACGCAGAGAAGTCTCTGGAGGGCGACAACGCGCGGGTCGCGCAACTTACCTCCGCGCTGGCGAAAGCTACCGGGGCTAATGCGAACCGTCTGGCCGATCAACTGGAACAGGCGAAAGTCCAAGTCGAGCTGGATCAGGATGAGGTGGATAACGCAAAGCAGGAATTAACCCTTGCCGGTGATGATGCCCAAGGCCGAATTGAACAGTTAATGAAAGAGCACGAGGCGGCGTCCCGTGTCGCAGACACCACGACCGTTAACACTGCCACCCCGCCGGATCTAAGCGGGTTGGTTCACCAGTACCAGCAATGGTCACAGCTGCATGACAAGAACTTGCAACTGTGGCGGGCCAAGCAAGATGCAGAATCGTCAGCGGTCATGTTCACAACAAAGCGCGATGCTCTTGCACCGAAGATCGCAACCAAGACACCAGAGGATCCAGGGACAATTGGCGGAGAGGGTACGACTCCCGCTGCTGCGGATTCTGCTGGCTCTACCCGCGGAGCTTCGACCGATCTCGTCAATGCTACAAAACGCCGTTCAGCCGCGGTGAAAGCACTTACAAACTTTGAGGAGCGTATTGAGGATCAGAAGAGCCTGGCCCGAACCTATGGAAAGTGGCGGGAAGTGGTCATAGCACGGCAACGCAGCGCAATTCACAGAGGCTTATCAGGCGCTGCAGTCGTTGTAACTATCTTGCTGATCGGGATTTTCTTTGATAGTTGGCTAAAACGTCTTCTCGACAGAGTCAGATTGGACCCTCGTCAGGCCGACACTCTGCACGCAGTAATAGGCGCCGGTTTGCAAATCATTGCCTTGGGTCTGGTCCTGCTGGTGATTTTCGGTCCGCCAAGCCAGTTGGGGACTATCTTGGGACTTGCCGGCGCGGGTCTTACCGTGGCGCTGAAAGATTTCATCGTTAGCTTTTTTGGCTGGTTCGTTCTGATGGGAAGAAATGGGATCCGCTTAGGTGATTGGGTGGAGATTAACGGAGTAACAGGGGAAGTCGTCGAGCTCGGAATGTTTCATACAGTATTGCTGGAAACCGGCAACTGGACTGACTCTGGGCATCCGACCGGACGACGGGTTACTTTCACCAACAGTTTTGCCATCGAGGGCCACTATTTCAATTTTTCCACTTCGGGCCAGTGGCTTTGGGATGAACTGACACTGGTGTTGGCCTCTAGCCAGAATCCGTACCCGATCGTTGAAGCAATTCAAAAGACGGTGCTGGAGGCGACCGCAGACAGCGCGGGTCAAGCGGAAAAAGAGTGGCAGCACGCCGCGCATTCCCGGAATATGCGTGCGCTATCGGCCGCCCCGGCCATCAATGTAAAGCCGGTAAGCGGCGGCGTCGAAATCGCTGTGCGCTATATCACGCGCGCTAACGAGCGCTATCAATTGCGTTCCAAGTTATATCAGGCTGCTATGAGTTTGATCAGCAAAAAGGACACGCAAGAGTCCACGTCTATCTCCGAAAAACAAGAACCAAAACCTGCCTGACCGGTATTGCGGAAAGTACCCTCATTACCTCAACAGAATTCGCTGGAGGGCGAGTTCATCAGACGACGAGGTCATCTTCGATAGCACTGGGATGGCATCACAAGATGTCGCTGCCGCAGTCCTCTCGAGTGTCAGAATCTCGAGTGTCAGAATCTCGAGTGTCAGAATCTCGAGTGTCAGAATCTCGAGTGTCAGAATAAGGAGAGGCCGGGAGGTCAAGGTGTCCGTGGTTAAAGTCGCCGCTCCAGCGACAGCCTGCCGGGAGTTCAGGCCTAGCCGGCTGATTGCTGGTGTACTGGCGATATCACAACCGCGGAGACAGTCCTGATTCGGGAGCATATCCGCGCTCAGAAATTGAAACATTAATTCCGTGTGGATGTGTTCAGGACAACCCCGGCTCAGGATTCGGTCCGCACCCAGGCAACAGTAGGGAAGAAGTAGATAATCCCACATTCGTTTTCCGCACAAGCCACTCCAGTCGCGACAGGCCCACAGAATTCTGCGACAATCAGATCGGATGCTGATCTTTACGGAAAGGTCCGGCCAGTTCCAGTGCCCTCATTTTTCCCTCTGTTTGGTTCCACTTTCACCAGTTCTGGCTTTTTCCTGTCGAGGACATGCTCGGACAAGTGGTCGGTGACTACCTGTTCGAGTTGAGTCATAACCGATCTCAAGGCCTGGTCGCCAGCATCCAACCGATTGCGGAGCTCGGTGCTGGCTGACATGGCTTCCTGATAGGCAGTCCGAGCCTCAGTCAAGAGGTGGACGTGTTCCATGAAGGCGGTAGCAGAACTGCGGAACCTGTTCGCCGCTTCGGCATAGAGCGCCCAGCGTGGCGTCGGCTGCGATCCTGTACCTTCTTCCTTTTTCCACATCGCTTCACTCATTTGGCATCCTCCGTTCCCTTCGCCGGTTCAAAGTGCTCGCAGAGGCGAGCCTGCGGTTGCGCTGCACTCGCTCCTTCACAATCCTCAGTACCGCCAGGCAACCGATTGCAGAATCGTCAAAGTCCGAAAGCATAACCGAAGGCATGGAGATGTCCATACACGTCAACTATGAACTGTTAACTTTGTTGGTTACCGTCCTGGTTTCGCCCCTAACAAGCCTACCGGAGGGTTCTCTGAGTGAGAAGGCGATTTTGCATCAAGCGAGAACGTGGCGCCCTTTTTCTGACCACAACCAGCATCCACTTGTCCAAGAAGCCGGCAACCTAGAAGCGAGCCCTGCAATCATTGGAAACAGTCGCGTGCAGTCCCGCTTCCGCCGCATCGTTGTATGTTCCGCAGTCAGCGAAACTGTGAAAGCCTGATATCACTGACGATCCTGCAAAGCCTTACCGTAGCTGTATTGCACCGTGCTGAATGCGCTGAAACTCTTTCAACAAGCCGATTCACTCCTCGCGTAGCATCACCAAAGGATCGATCGACAGCGCGCGTCGCGCTGGAATCCAGGTAGACAGCAGCCCCAGCAACAACATTGCCAGGACAACACCCCCCAAAACCAGCGGATCACGAGGAGTTGCCTGGTACACGATGAAAGAAAGCACCCGGCTCGCCAGAATTCCGAGGAGCAATCCAGCGCTCGAGCCGAATGCCAGCAATTTGAATGCCTGTCCCAAGGCTGCCTGCAACACTTCCGTCCGCTTCGCGCCCAGGGCAATACGAATTCCCAACTCGCGCAGCCGCTTGCTCACCGAGTACGCCGCCATTCCAAAGATGCCCGTGATCGACAGCATCGCGCCCATCATGCCCATTACACCCAACGACACCGTCGCTACACGCGAAGGAAACAGAACCACGTCCAGCAGAGTGCTCCAGGTATCAATATTAACGGGCAGCCCTGCATCCAGCTCGCGCATCTTGCTCCTCATGGCCGCGGCAAGTTCTTGCGGATCGCGGCGCGAGCGCACCACCAGGTACGCCGCGCTCGATGGCGATTGCAGGGAGGAGAGAAACATCGCCGGCTGTTGATCCTCCGTGACGCTCAAATATTTTCCGTCTTCCACAACACCCACAACCTGGACACGCGTTCCATCCTGCATCCTGTAATACATGCCGATTGCGTTGGTTACTGAGCCAAACATCTTGACCGCAAGCTCCCGATTCACCACGGCGACGGGAGGCGCGTCTTTGTCGTCATGCCAGGAGAAAGTTTTGCCTGCAAGCAGGGCTGTGCTGGCCGCATCGAAGTATCCGGGAGATACGTCGTACCTGAATGGCATGGCAGCGACATTCGATTGCCTCAGATCTCTAATTTCATCCTTGAAGACATTCGCCCTGCTGCCGGAGGCATAGACCAATGGCGGGTAATTATTCACCAATCCCACTCGCTCTACGCCCGAAATCGTTTCCATCGCATCGATCATGCGTTTTTGCATGGCGGACACTCTGTCGGCGCTGTAACCAGCCATCGCCAGGTTTGCACTGACGAGCATCACGTTGCGCTGCTCAAAACCGAAGTTGCTGTGCAGCGAGCGCACCAGTCCACGCACCGCGACCATCGAAGACGTGACGAGCACGGCGCAGATGGCAATCTGGACCACAAGGAGCACGTCGCGGACCGTCGTTCTCCGCCCGAGCCTGCCGGCGGATCCCGCTTTGACAATCTCATACGGATTGGCCCTGAGGACTTGGCGCACCGGAACAATCCCGAAGAGGAATCCGCTCACCAAGGCCAAAACTAGAGCGACCACGTAGAGTTTCGCGTCGGGGCTGATAGGCACATGGACGGGAGCCCCAGGAAAGGGCTGCCACATGCTCAGCCTGCCCAACAGAGCTACACTGCCCATCAGTCCCAGCGCGCCGCCAACCAGCGAAATCAGCACGGCTTCGGTCAGCAATTGCCGCAGAATGCGATTGCGGCTCGAACCAAGCGCCAGCCGTAGAGCCACCTCGCGGGAACGGTCGGCAGCGTGAGCCGCAAACAGGCTGCCCAGGTTGGCGCATGCCGCCAGCAGAATCAATCCCGCGAGCAACATCAATCCCGCAACGAAAGCCCGCACTGGACCGCCAAAAGAAGTGAGGCCTTGACGCGATAGCGAAGAGCTCTTATGACTAACCTCTTTGGGATAGGTCTTTTCGAGATTTGCGCCGACCGCGTTCACATCGGCGACAGCCTGAGCCAGAGTTACTCCCGGCTTCAGATGCCCGAATGCCTCAAAAACCCCATGGATGTTCCCGCGCGCGTCCAGGATATTCTCCCCACCCACCTGCTCCTGGTTGACGATCGGCATAAAAAAATCGGGAGAGACAAACAACAAGGTGCCGCGGAACTCCGGCGGCGCTACACCAATAACGGTGAAAGGATGCTTGTCTAGCTGAATAACACGGCCTACCACACCGCGATCGTCCTGGAAACGGCTGTGCCAATATCCGTAGCTGAGAACGATGTAGGGCGCGCTGTTCCGGCCGTGCTCATCGGAGCTGTGGAAGACACGACCAAAAAGCGGCTGAATCTTTAGCACGTCGAAGTAGTTACCGCTGGTCGCATAGCCCGTGGCCTGGGACGGATTGTTGCCGGTGTCCAGCCCGACAAAGACAAAATTGAAAGCTGCCAGATCATCAAAGCTGCGGTTGCGATCGCGCAGATCAAGATAGTTGGGATACGACTGGAAGCCGGAATAGTCCCCGTACTCGGTTCCATAGAGGCTCTCCGCCTGCGCCACATTCAGCGGGCGCAGGATCAGACCATCCATTACGCCGAAAACCAGGGCGTTTGCGCCGATAGCCAGCGCCAGCGTCAGAACGGCGGCGACGGTGAATCCGGAAGACTTGCGCAACACGCGAAGAGCGAACCGCACATCCTGTAGAAGACTATCGATAAAATTGCTACCCAGAGCTTCGTGGCATTCCTCTCTGAACCGCTCTTGGCCGCCGAACTCGATGTGCGCCCGTCGTTCTGCTTCCGCGCGATCCAGGCCGGAACGCTCAAGATCATCAGCGCGGTGCTGGATATGTGAGCGAAGCTCCTCCTCGATCTCGGCGTTCCTCCGTGAACCCTGGAAGAGAGTGGCGATGTGGAAGCGAAGCGAATCGAGGAGTTTCATACTTCCTCCGGTTGCACTGAAAGCGCGGAAGCGATGGCAGCCACGAGCCGATTCCAGTTGTCGGTTTCTTCCCGAAGACGCCGACGGCCAGCAGCGGTGAGTTCGTAGAACTTGGCGCGGCGGTTGTTCTCCGATGTGCCCCAGCTCGCCTTGAGCAGTCCCTGACGGACGAGGCGAAACAGACCGGGGTAGAGCGCGCCCTGTTCGATCAACAGGGCATTGCGGGAGATCTGCCCGATGCGTAGAAGAACGCCGTACCCATGCAGTGGGCCGAGCGAGACCGCCCTCAGGATGAGGAGATCGAGAGTGCCAGGAAGAAGCTGAGCTTGGTCGGCCACCAGTCCTCCTAAGATGATTAGGAGTCTAGCGCGATCACTCCTAAGCTGTCAAGGAGAACGGTTGCCGCATGAGATCGCTGTCCACATCTCAAAAACCTTGTGTGCTTCGCCTCATCCCCGAACCAGCTCTTGCTTTACGCAGATCGACATTCCGCCGCACAGGCGAGCGGTTTCCTTCTGGCGGCTTTATCGAACGCGCGCCACCTAGCTCTCCTTGTCTCCGCTCTTTCTCGTGAAGGCGCGCGTTCGATAAAGCACTTGCGTTATTCAAATGGGCAATCCATGGCTGGGTTCGGCACATGCGAATTTTGCCACCACCTGACCAGCTGTCGGGGTGCTTGAAGGTATAATCGCCACTGTCTATGGCACTGATCCCTGGCACGAAGTTCGGGCCATACGAGATCCAGTCGCTTCTCGGCGCAGGCGGCATGGGTGAAGTGTATCGTGCCCGAGACACAAGGCTACAGCGTACGGTGGCGATTAAAGTCCTGCCAGCTCATCTGTCTTCCGACCCAGACCTCCATGCGCGCTTCGAGCAAGAAGCGAAATCTATCTCGGCGCTGCAACATCCCAATATCTGTGTTGTTCATGACATCGGTTCGCAGGATGGCATTGACTTCATGGTTATGGAGTACGTCGCCGGGCAAACCCTGGACAAGTTGATTCCTGCAGGTGGTCTGGTAACGAACGTAGCGATCAAATATGCCATCCAAGTTGCCGAGGCGCTCTCTCGCGCACACGCCTCCGGCGTCGTGCATCGCGATCTAAAGCCCTCGAATATCATGGTGGACGGGAGCGGGCTGGTCAAAGTGCTGGATTTTGGGCTGGCCAAGCTTGCCCCACCAGCCGCGCTGAGCGAAGCTGCGACGATAGTGACGACGCCCGGAATGATCGTAGGCACGGTGGCCTACATGTCGCCGGAGCAAGCTGAGGGAAAGCCAACCAACGCACGCAGCGACGTCTTTTCTTTCGGTTCGGTCCTCTATGAGATGCTGACCGGCAGGAGAGCTTTCGAGGGCCAGTCCAGCGCCGCGCTGCTTTCGGCGGTCATGCGCGACGATCCCAAGCCGCTGACCGAAGTCAAGCGAGAGGTCGCGCCCGAAGTACGCCGGATCGTTGCCCACTGCCTGAAGAAAGATCCCACAGCGCGCTATGCCTCCGGCACCGAAATCGCCCAGGAACTCAGGAACTGTCGTGAACTGCTCTTCCCCGAGTCAGGCGCCAGGCTAAGCCCGGCACGAATTGCGCGAGAGGTGCAGCGTCCGCGGATACTGGTTCCGCTTTTGTTGGTGCTCATCCTTCTTGGCGCAGGAGCGACTTTGCTGATAAAACGCTACCGCGATGTGCGCTGGGCGCGCGAGGTGGCTATACCCGAGGCCTCACAACTGGCCGATCAGGGGAAATCTGGCGACGCTTATGCACTCGCCGTCAAAGCCGAGAAGTCGATCCCGGACGATCCGGGACTCAGGAAGATTTGGCCAGTGATTTCATACCAGCTTTCCCTAGAAACAAGGCCGTCCGGCGTAGACGTCTACCGCAGAGATTATGTCAACGCCAGTGCGCCCTGGGAATTGGTCGGCCAGACTCCGCTGAAGAATGTTCGCCAGCCGCGTGGCATGTTCGTCTGGAAGTTCGAGAAGCCCGGCTTCGGTACTGTGTTGCGAACGACAACGTCTCTGATTCCGCGCTATTCAGTGCCTCCAGGCGAGGCGGTGGAGGGCAATGTCATTCTTGACGAAGCGGGGAATATTCCTCCCGGCATGGTTAGGGTCTCGCCCGAGAAATACTTCAAGGCGCTGTTTATTCCCGGTTATGAAGGCATGCCGAAGCTGCCGCTAAAGGATTTTTGGATCGACCAATACGAAGTGACGAACCGCCAGTTCAAAGCCTTTGTTGACCAGGGTGGATACCAGAAGCGTGATTATTGGAAGTTTGATTTCGTGCGTGACAGCAAGCACCTCTCCTGGGACGAAGCCATGGCGCTGTTCAAAGACGCTGCCGGGCGGCCCGGGCCGAAGGACTGGATACAGGGCGAATATCCCAAAGGACAGGACGACTATCCCGTCACCGGCATCAGTTGGTACGAAGCCGCAGCCTATGCTGAGTTTGCCGGCAAGAGCTTGCCCACCATCTATCACTGGAACCGCGCTGCAGGCCCGTTCGCCGCGTCGTTCATCGTCCCCGCCAGCAACTTCGGCGGCGCTGGTATTTTGCCCGTTGGCAGTAAGCAAGACGTGAGCCCATGGGGCAATTACGACATGGCGGGCAACGTTAAAGAGTGGATCTGGACTGAAGCCGAACCCGGCAAACGTTACGTCCTGGGTGGGGCCTTCGATGAGCCCACTTATATGTTCATCGACCCAGACGCACAGTCGGCGTTTCTTCGCACCTCGAACATCGGGTTCCGTTGCGTGAAGTACTTCGAGCCGGAATCGATCGCCAAAATCGCTACCGATCCGATGCCCTCGCCCCGGCGCGACCTAAGCAAAGAGAAGCCCGCCTCCGACCAGTTGTTTCAGGCCTACCGCAGCATGTATTCCTACGACAAGACACCGCTGAACGCCTCGGTAGAGCCTTTTGGCAAGGATGAAGAGGATTGGAAAACAGAGAAGATCACCTACGCGGCAGCTTACGGCAACGAGCGGGCCATGGCCTACCTTTTCCTTCCCAACAAAGGCAAGCCACCATTCCAAACGGTCGTCTTCTTTCCTGGATCGAATGCGCTCCTGCTACGGAAGTTCTCGGCTTACCCGACCGCGGCCCTGGATGGCATTCTCAGGAGCGGCCGCGCCGTGTTGTATCCCGTCTACAAAGGCACCTATGAACGGGGCGACGGCATGGAATCGGATGTAGCGAACACCAGCAACACCTGGCGGGACCACGTCATCATGTGGGTGAAGGACGCCTCGCGGGCCATCGACTACATTGAGTCGCGCCCTGACCTCGATCATAACAAGATTGCCTACTACGGCTATAGCTGGGGCGCGGAAATGGGCGCGATTGTCCCCGCCGTGGAAACGCGCATCAAGGTCGGCGTCCTCGCGTTGGGTGGACTCGACTTCCAGCACTCGCTTCCCGAAGTCGACGTCATTAACTTCGTATCCCGCGTGAAGCAGCCGGTCCTGATGCTGAACGGACGCTACGATTTCTTCTTTCCCGTCGAATCGACCCAGGAGCCGTTTTTCCGGTTGCTCGGAACGAGCAAAGACCAAAAGAAACACGTGCTCTACGAGACCAGTCACAACATCCCACGCAACGAACTGATCAAGGAAACACTGAACTGGCTGGACCAGTATCTGGGGCCGGTGAACTAAGCTTCGATCGTCAACGAACGACCGCTAGAGACTGAACGCGAATAATTGGTTCAACGCGGGAAGAACAGGTTGCTGCCAGTTCCCGAGTCGTCGGTAAACCGGGACTCGACCGCTAGCGATGACATCACGGTTCACTTCTACGGGATGCCGACTAACCATCCAAGTGAATTGCTTCCAGATCAGCGGCAAACCCTCCGAAACCCGGTTTTGCCACTTCCTATACGCCCGTTGATGCCCCCTGAGGTCCGGTGCGCGACAGTCCGAGATGCCGACCAGTGCTGTCTCCACGACTTCTTGCCCATATCGGAAAGCGGTCTCTAATCGAACGCGCCCGGATCGACGGAGGTTGTTGGACAC
>Ga0207684_10004639_pt1 | contig 12904 bp, 12 predicted proteins | sample KBSK5501metaG_FD_184342 | JGI IMG/M metagenome (GOLD analysis project Ga0207684, IMG submission 184342) | Corn, switchgrass and miscanthus rhizosphere microbial communities from Kellogg Biological Station, Michigan, USA - KBS K5-50-1 metaG... | ecosystem: Host-associated > Plants > Roots >...
TCAGTCCGTACAGTTTCCCGGAAAAAATAAGGTTCTCGTCCGCAGTCAGCTCGTCATAAAGCGAAAATTTCTGGGACATGTAGCCGATCATCTCTTTGATCGATTCGGTTTCCCGCACGACATCATGACCGCCAATGCGCGCGGTGCCGTCACTCGGCTCAAGAATTCCGCACAGCATTCGGATTACAGTTGATTTTCCGGAGCCGTTCGGTCCGAGAAAGCCGAAGATTGAACCTTTCGCCACAGAGAACGAAACGTGATCAACGGCCGTGAAAGTGCCGAAGCGTTTGGTCAGCCCTTCGCACTCGATCATCGCGGTACTTGTCATTTTGAGGGAAGCGTAACGAAGTAAAGCGGAGTCGAAAGACCTCTCATTGTTTCTGTGAAGGCGCTCAAATTAACAGTGAGAGATTCCTCGACTCCGCTCGGAATGACAATAGCTGTCATCCCAAGTCGCGGAGACGACGAGGGATCTCTCACTTGATAACAGGTCACACACGCGGTCGGTAGTGTAGTCCAGCAGTTTTTGTGAGATCCCTCACTTCGTTCGGGATGACAAAACCTGTAGCCGCATCTCATTTCACGTTCGAGAAATAAACATCGGCGGCCATGCCGGCACGCAATCGTTCGTTGTTACTAGGCAGACGGATCTTGACCCCAAAAACCTGGCGGATGCGGTCCTCCACCGTCTGCACGTTGCGCGGTGTGAACTCAGCCTGTCGATTGACCTGCTCAACCGTGCCAGGGAAATCTTCGTGCGGAAACGAATCGACGCGCACTCGCACTTGATCGCCTATTTTGATCAATCCGAGCCACGGCTCTGGCACATAGACGCGCACCCACAAATGTTCGGGCAGGAGAAGGGTTGCCACCTCGCGATTCGCTGGAAGGACATCTCCTACCTTTACACTAAGAACTTCGAGCACTGAATTACCTGGCGCGACAACCTGCATCTCGGCAAGTTGCGCATCTATGTCCGCCAGCTGCGCACGCGCCTGAACCACGCGCATCTGCGCGGCCTCGACGATTTTGTCCTGCGCTCTGGCCGCACTGGCCGCGCGTTGCGCGTCGGTGGGTGAGACGACCTTGCCCTTGAGCAACTCCTGCTGACGCCTGGCATCGTCGCGCAAAAACTCCAGCTGCGCCGCTTGCGAGGCTGCATCGTGAATAGCGGTGTCAATTTGCGCGGCAGCGAGATCCCGACGCGCCTTCAGTTCGGCCGCGTCCAGTTGCACAATCGGCTGGCCGGAGTGCAACCGATCGCCTTCTTGCGCAAAAATTTTTTCCACTCGGCCGGCGGAACGCGGGCCGACGTGCACTTCGTCTACTTCGATCGTGCCGGAAACGGCGTTGCTTCGATTTTCACACGCCGACACACAGATCGACAACGCCATCAAGGCTATGGCGCAGTTAACATTCTCGATCTTCGGTTGCACCATAAAACCGCTGCTAGGAAACGGGATTTCCCTTCTTTTCGCAAGCGTCACGCATTTGTTACAAGCAGCACCTTGCCAGGCCTTGCACCATTGATAAATGAAACAACAATGGCCGGCTATTCAGGAACTCCGCTTTCGCAGAAACTTGGAATCAAGCCGGGCGCGAGTGTTCTCGTGATCAATGGGCCGAAAAACTATCGGAAACTGCTGGGCAAACTTCCCGAGGGCGCGCGTTTAATCGATCGCCTTACAACTCGTCTCGATTTTGTGCATTTGTTTACGGCACGCCGGGCCGAATTGCAAAGAGAGCTGAAGTTTCTGCGGCGCAAACTTTCCGACGCGGGCACCCTTTGGGTCTCGTGGCCGAAAAAATCCGCCGGTCTGCCGACTGATGTAACGGAAGATACGATTCGCGAAGTAGCCTTGCCACTTGGGTTGGTGGACACGAAGGTGTGCGCAGTGGATGAAATTTGGTCCGGATTGAAACTGATGGTCCGGAAGGAAAATCGAAAACCGGCCAACAGCTCACTGAAATGAAAACGCGACACTTTGATCATATCGATTTGCGGGTAAAAGACATGGCAGGGGCGAGAAGGTTCTACGGCCAAATCTTGCCCCAGCTCGGATTTACCCGCGATCGGTCAGACGACGACTGGGGCACGTTTTACGCAGTGGGCAAAGACAAGACCACGGAATTTTTCGGGTTCACCCAGGACCCAGATCATCAACCGAACGGCACGCGAATTGCCTTCTGGGCAGACACACGTGAGGAAGTTGATAGAATTGCACAAATCGTGCGCGCGGCCGGTGGCCGAAACCTGGAAGGTCCGGAACTTTGTCCGGGATACAGTCCCGGTTACTACGCTTTTTTTTTCGAAGATCCGGAAGGTAACAAACTTGAAATTTGCTGCCGGGAACAACCAATCGTTCGCGAATAAACGAAGCATTTAAGAAGCTTGCAAACAATGAGTGAGTCCGCCGCCGTTCGCGCCCTTCTCCAGCCGCGGCGGCGCGTTCGTTATCTCAAGCTGATTGCGCTTTTCAAGATTGCCAAAGGCGCGCTGCTGTTCCTGCTCGGATTTTCTTTGCTCTTCTTAAACGCGCGCGTCATTTGGATGGACAAGATCTCGGATTGGGTCGACGCGGAAATTTTGCTCGGGCACACCAAATTCGTCACCTTCCTACTGAATAAGTTGCAGGATGTTCTGGCCGGCGGACAGCTGCGCGCGACTGGATTTCTGGCGCTCTTTTACTGCGGCGTTCTGCTGACTGAAGGAATAGGTGTTTATCTGCAAATGCGCTGGGCGGAATTTCTCATGATTTTCGCCACGAGTGCACTAATACCCTTGGAAGTGCGCCATCTATGGCATCGGCCCAGTGTGGCGGCCGTGCTCATTTTGTTGGCGAACTGTTTCATCGTCTGGTTTTTGTATCGCGTGCTTAAGCGTGATAAGGCAGAGGTGCAAATGAGTCGCCCGAGCGAGCTCGTGGAGACTCGTTAGGCAAATCCTCGGTCGCATAAGTCGCATTCTTTGGCCTTGCTCGAAACCAACTCAAAGACGTTGGAGACGGCGCAACGCTCTCTGGCGCCAGCGCCATTGTTCCCTACTCGGCGATTGAAAACTGCTGCTGCTTGCGGAGGCGCGGTGAGATGGTCGGTTTAATCCCAAACTCGGCCAGCGCGGCTTTCGTCTTCTCCATTGGCAAACCAATCACGTTTGTGTACGAGCCTTTGATCGACGCGATGATCTCGGCTCCATAACCTTGAACGGCGTAAGCGCCTGCTTTGTCGAGCGGATTTACTTTGGCCAAATACTGGGCGATTCTTTTCTTATCCAAGCGCCGAAACCGCACCTGAGAAATCTCGTGAAACATCGCCAGCCTTGCCCGCGCCAGGTGAAGAATGAAAACCGATGAACAAACTTCGTGCACTTTTCCGCTAAGGAGACCCAAAATTGTGGCGGCATTATCGTGGTCCCGCGGTTTGCCAATAACGGCATTGCCGAGAATGACAAGCGTGTCGGCGGCAAGAATAATTCTGTCCGGGTGCGCGCGTGCAATCGTCAGCCCTTTGCGCACTGCATTGAGCGCAGTGAGCTCCCGCACCGTCAGGTTGACGTCGCTCCGCTCAGGGACTTGAGGCGCAAGCGTGTCGAACTCAAATCCCGCGGCGGAAAGCAATTCGCGTCGTCGCGGTGAATTTGAAGCGAGCAGCAGCCGGCAATCCACGGACCAGCTGGCAGTGCTACGGTTTGGGCGAAGACTCAGCAGGTGACTTCTTGGCGTTTCGCTCAAGAAAACTGCCGATGTCCGGCGTTTTAACTTCACGGAAATCTTTGGGAATCGAAAACTCCGCGTCACTGACGGGGTCTTTTTTCACTGAAGTGATTGTGCTGGTGATTTGATTGCCACCAACAGAGATCACCGTCTTGATCGGCAAGCCCGGAAAATCGCGGTAATCCGGCATTCTCGCATTGCCTGCGGTCCAAGTTTCCGACTTTAGTGACTGCATCTCCTTAAGAATAGCAGCGCCATCGGGGTATTTCGAGGCTATCCAATAGGTCGCTTTAAGGTCAGGCCCTTCATAAACATATTCTTCAGCTTCGTAACCGTTAACAATCTCCTTCTTGCCCGTGGCCGTAAGTTTCGGTTCTGCGGCCGACTTCTTCTTGTCTTTGTCGGTGAATTTATTGACCATTTCAGAGGCGGCCTTCATCTTTTCGGCCGACACGCGCACGGCGGTTTTTTGGTCATTCATCAGATTAATCATCTCGCCGGTTTTGCCATCGATAATCGTGCTAATCTGGGGCGTGGCGTCGATCCGTGCCTTGTCCCCTTTGATCTTAATAGTCATGTCAGCGACCGGACCGGCTCCTTCTACTTTTTGCATGATGGTGAGATCGGCACGCGCGGTGATCGCGAGACAGGCAGCCAGGGAAAACGAGCGCGCAATGATTTTAACCATTCTTCAGTAGCTAGCTGGCACGGCCCGAAATAGCAAGCGCGGCTGCCAAACCGTCACTAGGAAGCAAAAAGCACTTGGCATTCCCGGGGGCGAGCGCGAGCTTAATCCCCAGCGCGCGGGCATAGCTTAATGGTAAAGTTCCAGCCTTCCAAGCTGGCCATGCGGGTTCGATTCCCGTTGCCCGCTGGTCATCGCGGCTAAATCGATTGACGTCTTATTATTATCTCGGCAAGGCGCGCGTCTCAGCCGGAAATCCGCAGCACGACTCGGAGGCGCGGGCCTCGTTTTACCGCGCGGCCTTATCTGCCTTCGTGCGAGCGCGCGACCTTGCCCGCTCGATGGAACTTACACGCTGGCAGTTTCCGGAGGCGGAATGGCTGTATCACGAAGCGCCAGCCTTCGACCCGAAATCAGTGGCGTCGCAACGGTATTATGAGGTACACTTACACAAATGGAAGGCTCCGGTTCAGCCGCAAACATGGGTGCGGCCCCTGCGCCCGTTAATCGGCCAAATTCAAATTAAGCGAATTGGTCCGAATATGTGCAGGCCGACTACCGCCTTGAACAAAAAAATATTGCCCGATGTGTGCCCTCACCTTAACCTCGACCCGTTGCAGCCAAAGTTCGGAGCGGCACGAATGGCGCTGAGTCAAGGAAACATGAGAAATGATGCAGCTCATTCAAGGAGTTTCCTGATATTTGCGGCAATTCTAATTTGTCTCTTTTCTCCACCTATTCGAGCAATTGCACAGGAGGCTTTGGCCGGCTCGATCAGCTCCACCAGCTCGGCCACTGCCAGCAGCCCCACCAGCCCCACGGCTCTTCCAACGGAGCAAACCGGAACGGGAATTTTTTCGCGCCTGCCTTTTAAACTCTCGATTTCCGTCCGAGGGGGTTACGACGATAATGTCTCGAATTCCAATTTCGGCGCCAAACAGGGCTCCGGATACACCAGCGGCTCTGTCGCAGCCACGTATGAGTTTGGCAGCCCGCGTACCCGGCTAAACCTTGAAGCAGGAGTGGGGGCCACTTATTACTGGGACACCGTCCGGACTGCCGGGGCGAATAACTACGACCTAAATGATTATCTGAGTCTTTCATTAGTACATAAAGCGACACCCCGGCTAACATTAAACGCGACGACTTATTTGTCCTATCAATCGGAACCTGACTTTTCCCTCGCGCAGGGAGTGAATAGGCGCTCTGGAAACTACTTTTTCACTTCCGACAAATTTGGCGCTGTCTATCTGTGGAGTCCGCGTTTCTCCACCGCGACGAGCTATAGCTTGACCGCTTTGAATTACGACGATTCTCTGATTGGGCAATTTGACGATCGATTTGAGAACACATTCGGAAACGAATTTCGTTTTTTGATGTGGCGGACGACCACAGTGGTGGCTGAATATCGTCTCCAGGTCGTGAGCTACATTCACGATAGCAATCGCGATTCGTTATCGCATTATTTTCTGGGCGGTTTGGACCACACTTTCAACCCACGTTTCAGCGGTTCTCTCCGGGCCGGCATTCAATTCATCGATTACGAGCAGGCCGGCAGCCAAAGCTCTCCCTATTTTGACGGGTCGCTTAATTACGTGTTGGGCAAACAAACATCCGTCGGATGGACCACTCGTTATTCGATCGAACAAGGGGATGTCGCGTCGAACCAGGGCCGGAAAACGTTTCGCACTGGATTAAATGGGAATCACGACTTCACTCCTCGCATACGGGGTTCGGTTGGCATCTATTATGCGCATGACGATTACCAGGGCTTTAACGAGTTCGGCGCTCCCGTCCCGGGATTTATAGAAGATTCAGTCGACATGTCGCTGTCACTGCGCTACTCCGTTACGCGATATTTCGGGGTGGAAGCCGGATACAATTATACGGACGTATCGTCGGACAGTGCTTTCCGTGACTATTCGCGAAATCGCTATTGGGCAGGGTTAAACGTCAGCTTTTAAAAACCGATTACCCGCGGGGTTTACTCCGTGGCGTTTTGCGGTAGGCTTCTTGCTTTCTCTGCCTCCCCGGATCAGACATGGCACAAACCGACGAAGTTAAACTCCATTTTCTCGACTATTGGCGCGTCATTCGTGTCCGTTGGGTGTTAATCCTTTTAGCCTTTCTTTTGGTGCTGATCACGGCGGCGATCGTGACATATTTTCAGCCCCGTTTGTTTCAATCCTCTGTCGTCGTTGAGGTAAGATCCACCGCCGAGAATCCGCGCATTTTCAGCGCGGGTGATCCCAATATCCCGGTGCACGATCCACAATTGGCCCCGACAGTGTTCCAGGTTATCCAGCGCACCGGCATTCTTTATCCGGTTGTCGATCACCTGAAGCTCCAGGATAAGTGGTCTACGGGCGGTTATCGGCCTTCACGCGAACAGGCCTATCGAATCTTGCGCGGGAAACTAGACGTCACTGAAGTGCGCAATACTGATCTTCTGGAGATTAGCATTTACGACACCAACCCACAGGAAGCGGCCGACATCGCCAACGAGATCGTGGCCGTTTATCAGGACAAGCGGGTTGAAGAGGAGCGGGACATCCTGAACCGCGGTATATCCGCGATGAACGAGCAAGTGACCAAGCAGCAAAAGAAAGTCGACGAAGCGCTTACCGAGCTCGCCCGCATCCGTGACGAAGAACACATTATCGATCTGAATCCGGAGGGGACGGAAGACAGCCAGGCTCCGGTTAACACCGTCATCCTTAAGCAGGAAAACCAAGTGAATGAGGCGGAAATGCAAGTCGCGACGTTGTCTTCCAGGCTTGAGCAAATCGAGAAGCTCAAAGGCGAAGAACTAATGCGAATGCTAGCCACGCTTAACATTCAGGACCCCACCGTTCAAAAAGTCCTGCCCAATTATCAGGATGCCGTAGCGCAGGAAGCGCTATTGTTGAATTCCGGCCTTGGCCCGAATCACCCCAAAGTGAAGGCCGTGCGCGCGACGCAGGATGTCTATGCCAAAGCGCTCGAAGCACAGGTCAGCAGTATTCGAAGTGCGTTGGAAAAGAATCTAACGACGGCGCAGTCGACCCACGACCAGTTGCGAAAACGGCTGGACGAAATCAATGCCAAGCAACTCTCCACCAAAAATCTGAGTGCAAATTACACTCGCGCCAAGAACGCTTATATTAAGGAGAAGCTTATTCTCGACGGCGTCAGAACCCGGGCCGCAACGCAGACCATGGAATTGGCCATGCCGCGCGTTGCCGTCAGTGTGAAGCAGAAAGCGGAATCGCCGAGCGCACCGGCGCGACCTCGCGTTGGCTTGAACCTGATGCTGGGGGCGTTGGTCGGTCTCGTCATGGGTGTCGGTCTGGCTTTCTTCATTGAGTATCTCGATACCAGTGTCAAGACCATGGAAGATGTCGAGAACCTTCTCGGGGTGCCCGTCCTCGCCATCATTCCAAAGGGGATCAGGTTGCTGCACAAGGAGCCGGGCGATTCTCCAGACGCGGAGGCTTACCGTATCTTGCGCACAAACATAGAATTCAATCGTAAGAATCCGCAGGCAAACACCATCTCCTTGGTCAGCGGCGGTCCGGGGGAAGGCAAATCCACCTCCATCGCAAATCTGGCCTTTATCTGCGCGCAAGGCGGTTATTCAACCCTGGTTGTTGACGCGGACTTGCGGCGGCCAGTTCAACATGAGTTGTTCGATATTAACAACAATAAAGGATTGACGAACTATCTCACGACGGAGATGCAGCTCGAGGACGTCATTCTGCCGACAATTGTGGAAAACCTTTCGGTGTTGCCCAGCGGCGTATTGCCCTCGGACGCTGTCGGCATTCTCAATTCGCAGCGCATGTCCGACATGATCGCGGAGCTTAAGCTGCGCTACGACATTATCTTTTTTGATTCTCCCCCCATGCTCGGCGTAAGTGACGCTTCGGTTCTGGCCAGCGAAGTTGATCAAACCGTTATCGTCGTGCAACACCGGCGCTTTCCGCGCGCGATGCTCACTCGCGTCAAACAGGCAATCCTCGGTGTCGGCGGCACCGTCCTGGGAGTTGTGCTAAATAACGTCGACCTGAGGCACGACCAAAACTACTACTACTACACAAATTATTACGGCTACTATAATCCGCGCGAGAAAGATTCACGTCGTGGCGAGACTCAGGACGCAGCCACCAGTGCGCGGAATGGTTACTCTGAGCCAGACGAATACTGATGGGCCGGATTTTTCTTGTCCTGCTTTTTCTTTCAAGTTTTGGCACTCTCGCTTTCGGTCAGGCAGTGCTGAGAGTTGGCGATCCGATCGAGCTCAAGATTGGCGGCGTGCCTAACGAAGAGCAGCAGCAGGTGAATAACATCTACACGGTCGATGCCAACGGCTCCGTCAGTCTTCCCTACATCAACAAACTTAAAGCAGAGGGATTAACACCTGCGCAACTGGCGCGCTCGATTGAAGAAGCATACCGCGCCAACAAGATCTATACGAATCCCAACATCACCATTTTAATGCAGCCGACTTCACGTTTCGTTAACGTCGGTGGAGCCGTTCGCGCGCCGATGCGCGTCCCATTCACGGAAGATCTGACGCTACTCGCATCCATTAACGCCGCCGGCGGATTCAATGATTTCGCCGATCAGAAGCGAGTTCGTCTCTTACGACGCAACGACGTAAAGGTCTACGATGTCCGGAAGTTCCGCCGCGACCCGTCGCTGGATGTCAAACTTCAACCCGGCGATCGGGTGGAAGTTCCGCAAACATTCTTCTAAAGGGGTTCGGACGGCGATCAGCCGGTCTTGGTGCTTTGCCTGGCGCCAGGCGACGCGTCTGCGCGCAGTTGCATGCCTCCGCGCGATGGCGGCTACTACTCAGGAGCAATCAGCTCGCGATGGCGCCACGTAAAACCGAGTCCGGAATAGACGGTCAGTGCCACAGTGATCCAGACGAGAATCGGGCCGGCATCATCCCGGGCTCGAAGCCACCAAGTCGAGCTCTCATCCGCAAATCGCAGTTCGCTGGCCGCGAGGAGAGCGAGAAAGAAAATGATTGTAATGATTTGCCAGGAAGTTTTTTGCTTACCCAGCCGCTCCGCCGGCAGCACGCGCCCTTTGCTGGCGGCCATGAGACGCAAGCCGGTGATTAAAAAATCTCGCGCCACCACCGTCGTTGCCGCCCAAGCCGGCACCGCCTTGAGTGGAACGAGGGAAATAAAGGCCGCCGCCATCACGATCTTGTCGACAAGAGGGTCCATCAACTTGCCGAAATTAGTAATGATTCCATACCGGCGAGCCACTTCGCCATCAACAAAATCTGTCAGTCCGGCGATCAGAAAAATGATCAGCGCCGAAGTACGCGCGTACTGCCACGACGAATTTAGCGCCGCCACAAAGAGAACGGTGAGTGCGAGTCGACTCAGAGTTAAGCGGTTGGCCCAATTCATTCGTTACGCTAAGTCCTTTTCCATTTCGACGCCTCTTTTCAGCGACTTATGTTCGAGCTTGAATTTCGGGTGTTTCCAAATTGGAGCTTTTCTTTTCAGTTCATCCACGATCCACTGACTGGCCTGGAATGCTTCCGCTCGGTGCCCAGCCGTAACCCGCAATAAAAGCGATGATTTTCCGGCCGGCACAAATCCGAGCCGATGATGGATAATCACACGTTGCAGCGCGAACTTTTCAGCCGCTTCTTTCCCAATCGTGCTTAACTGATGCTGGGCCATCGGCCGATGCGCCTCATAGTCGATTCCGCTGATTTCGCGGCCGGCTTCCAGTGCACGGACCACTCCGTAGAACTCGACAATTGCCCCCGTGGAAGGATCCGGACGATCACTCGGCCATTCCAATTCACTTTCCGTCAATAAAACTTCACAAACAGGATTTGCCATGCGCTCTAATTGCCCGGTAGACTGCCTCCCACCCACACGGTTTCAGAGAAGGAGAACTCAAAATGAGCACGAATCAATGTGATATTGGCCTCATCGGCCTGGCGGTCATGGGCGAAAACCTTGTCCTCAACATGGAGTCAAAAGGGTTTTCCGTAGCCGCTTTCAATCGCACCTTCGAAGTAACGGAAAAATTCGCCGCCGGTCGTGCCAAAGGCAAAGCGATCACACCGACTCGCACGATGGAGGAGTTCGTAGGTGCGTTGAAACGCCCACGCAAGGGGATGATCATGGTGAAGGCGGGCTCGCCAGTCGATTCTGTCATCAATCAACTTGCGCCGCTAATGGAACGAGGGGACGTCATTATTGACGGCGGGAATTCGCTTTTCACCGACACGCAGCGACGCTGCAAGGACCTTGAGGCCAAGGGAATTCATTTCGTCGGCATGGGGGTTTCCGGCGGAGAAGAAGGCGCTCTCAAAGGGCCCTCCCTTATGCCTGGCGGATCGCGTGAATCATGGGAAATTATCGCACCCATCTTCCGCAAGATCGCGGCGCAAGTCGACGGCGAGCCATGTTGTCGATACATGGGCCCGGACGGCGCCGGACACTACGTCAAAATGGTGCATAACGGAATTGAGTATGGCGACATGCAGCTGATCTGCGAGGCCTATGCAATTCTGAAAGACGTAATCGAGATGGGTGCTCCGCAACTCGCCGATATCTTCACCGATTGGAACAAGGGCGAGCTGAACAGTTATCTCATCGAAATTACATCCCAAATTTTCCGCAAAATCGATCCTGATACCGGCAAGCCATTGGTGGATGTTATCCTCGACAAAGCCGGACAAAAGGGAACGGGTATCTGGACACTTCAGTCGGCCATCCAGCAATCAGTTGTCATCTCCACGATTAATGCAGCGGTGGAGGCGCGGGTGATATCATCGCGCAAAGAAGAACGGGTGGCGTCGTCAAAGATCCTTCCGCAACCGAAGCGGAAGGAGTTTAAAGGCGATCGAGCCCAGCTTGTCGACGCCGTCCGGAATGCGCTCTATGCATCCAAGATTGTATCCTACGCTCAAGGAATGGAATTACTCGGCGCGGCCAGTGGCCAGTACAAGTGGAATTTGAACTTTGGGGACATCGCCACTATCTGGCGTGGCGGTTGTATTATTCGCGCCATCTTTTTGAACCGTATCGTCGAAGCTTATGAACGCGATCCCGCGCTGCATAATCTCCTGCTCGACCCCTATTTCGCCGGTATCATTGAAAAGGCACAAGAGAACTGGCGCGTCGCGGTTTCTACAGCCACCGACCATGGGGTGGCTGTTCCCGCCTTCGGCGCCTCCCTGGCCTACTTCGATAGTTATCGTCAGGCGCGACTTCCTTCTAATCTATTGCAGGCGCAACGCGACTTCTTTGGTGCGCATACCTATGAGCGCGTCGACAAACCGGGTGTATTTCATACTGAATGGATCGAGTCCGATACGAAACCGAGTGAAAAACCGGCCGCACCGAAGGAACCGGCGCGGCGGCACGCCGGAGAATAGTGAATGTGGGAGGGGCCTTAGCGCCGCGACCATTACACTGCGGGAAGTCGCGACGTTCAGGTCCCTCCCCCACGTTGGGATCAGCGAAAATCGTGTGATTGGCTTCCGACAAGCTCCTCGTGTGCGAGCGGCCGGAGTTTTCGCGCCTTAATTAGCACGACACCGTCGGAACTTTGCACTTCGCCTTCAATCAGGAGAAAGACTTCTTCGGTAATCAAAAGACGAAATCGCTCAAAGAGATCTGGGTGCACAATGGCATTCGAAACGCCGGTCTCGTCTTCCAGACTGATAAAAACAAATCCTTTCGCTGTCCCCGGACGCTGACGACAAATAACATTCCCCGCGATCTGAATTGTCTCACCATGGCGGGCCTGGGGTAGATCGCTCGCCCGCCAAACGTTTGCTAGACTGTAGCGCAACAGCTTCATTGGGTGCGGTCCGGTTGTCAGGTCCATCGTGTCGTAATCCGCCTTGACCCGCTCGGGCATGGTCATGGGTTTAAGCGGCGATTTGGTGTTCTGGGGAGCGCACTGCCTGCCCTGAGCGACAGTCGAATGGGCGTCTCGCGTGTTGGTTTCGGTGTCCCGCCGAAACCGTCTTTCAAAAGCTCGCGAAAGCGGGACGCTTTCGCCAACACGCGAGACGCGTGCGCTCCCCAGAAGATCGTCATGCACCGTTTCTTCGACACGCCACATCGCGGCGCGGCGATGCTCGGCGAAGCAATTGAGCGCGCCGAGCTCGGCCAGAGTGCGGAGTCCTTCCCTGGAAAGCAGAACGCGACGTTTGAAATCCTCGATCGACGCAAATTTTCGTTCTTGCCGTGCCGAGATCAGCTTTTCTACATGCTCCTGACGCAATCCATTTACGACACAGAATCCCAATCGGACCGTGTTGTCAGAAAGAACCGTGCAATCCCAGCTCGAGTGCGCGACGCAGACTGGCTTCATCTTAATCCCATGTCGGTGGGCGTCTTTCACGATGGTGGCCGAGGTATAAAAACCCATCGGCTGGTTGTTAAGCAAACTCGCATAAAACTCGGGAGCGCGATGCACTTTCAAGTAGGCGCTGGCATATGCCAAAATGGCGAAACTGATCGCGTGTGACTCG
>Ga0207684_10004640_pt1 | contig 12904 bp, 9 predicted proteins | sample KBSK5501metaG_FD_184342 | JGI IMG/M metagenome (GOLD analysis project Ga0207684, IMG submission 184342) | Corn, switchgrass and miscanthus rhizosphere microbial communities from Kellogg Biological Station, Michigan, USA - KBS K5-50-1 metaG... | ecosystem: Host-associated > Plants > Roots >...
GGCCGGAGGTGGCGAGCCTTCTCCAGGCCCTCCTGGCCGTTCGTGGCGGTGTCCACGGTGAAGCCGTTGCCCTCCAGGACCATCCGGGCCAGGTCCAGGTTGGAGGGATTGTCCTCGACCACCAGGATGCGGTTGCGCTTGCTCGGGCCGGGACGAAGGGGGAACTCAACGATGAAGGCCGTTCCCTTGTCGGGGGCGCTGTCGAATTCGATCGAGCCGTCGTGCAGCTCGACCAGCTTCTTGGTCAGGGCCAGTCCCAGCCCGGTGCCGGGATACTCACGGTTATTGGCGCTCTGTACCTGGTAGAAGGCGCCAAAGATCTTGTGCTGGAGCTCCCTGGGGATGCCGATGCCGCTGTCCTGGACCGTGATCCGCAACACCTGCTCCCGGACGACCGCCTGGAGGCCGACCTTGCCCGATGGCGGGGTGAACTTGATGGCGTTGGAGAGGAGGTTGTAGAGGACTTGCTTGAACTTGTTCTTGTCGGCGATCAGCAGGGCGTCCAGCGGCTCGACGCTCGAGGCGATCTCGATGTCCTTCTTCATCGCCAGCGAGCGCACGACGTTGAGCACTTCCCGGACCGCGGAGTCGACCCCGAACTCCTCATAGACCAGGTCCATCCGCCCGGCCTCGACCTTGGTCAGGTCGAGAACGTCGTTGATCAGGGACAGCAGGTGGCGGCCGCTGTTATAGATGTTGTCCAGGCAATCCCGGCGCTGCTTCTCGGTGATCTTGCCGGCCAGATCGTCCCGTAGCAGTTCCGAGAAGCCGAGGATGGCGTTGAGTGGCGTACGCAGCTCGTGCGACATGTTAGCCAGGAACTCCGACTTGAGCCGGCTCACCTCGGCGATCTGCGCGTTGGCCGCCTCGAGCTCTCCCAGGTGGGCCTGGAGCTGCTCGTAGAGGCGGCCGTTCTCGATGGCGATCGCCGCCTGGTTGGTGATGACCTTGAGGATGGCGACGTCCAGCTCGGTGAACGGGTCGACCCGCTGCCGCGAGATGGTCATGGCGCCCACCACCCGCTGGGTCGTCGCCAGCGGCTGAACCATGAGCGAGCGGGGCGAGCGGCTTTGGTCGAGGATCTTGAAACGCGGGTCGAGGGTGGCGTCGGCGATGTTGAGCGTTTCGAGCTGTTCGACCGCGTAGCCGAGGATGCCCTCGCCGAGGACGAAGCGGGCGATGTGCGGCACCATATCGCGGTGCGGATAGGTGGCGGTGGCGGTCAGCTCGCGGCTCCCCTCGTTGAGCAGGAAGACCGTGGCCGCGTCGAACTGCACCATCTGGGAGGTCGCTCGCAACATCGCGTCGATGTTGTCATTGAGCGAAAGCGAACCGGTGAAGAGACCCCCGAGCCGGTTCAGCAATTGAATCTCGGGGTCGGCTGTCACGTGGGCCACATTATAGGTCATACTTTTTGACACAACGGCGGCTGCTGTTGTGGGCTTTCGATACTGCAACGTCACCCTCCGTGACTTCCTTTCTCGGTCCGCTCCCAGAATTTCGAGCCGGCCGCGTCGTGTCATGTAACCGGCCCCCATTAAGCTGAGACGCTGTGAAAGCCGTTCGGTTTCACCAGCACGGCGGCCCCGAGGTGCTCCGCTACGAGGACGCGCCGACACCCGAGCCTGGTCCCGGTGAGGTGCTGGTCGGGCTGCGGGCGGCCGCCCTCAACCACCTGGACCTCTTCACGCGCAGCGGCGACGTGCCGAAGGTCCCCCTCCCCCACATCGGTGGCGCGGACGGCGCCGGGGTGGTGGCGGCGAACGGTCCCGGCGCGACCCGGTACCCCGTCGGCGCCCGCGTCTTCTTCGACCCGGGGCTGAGCGACGGCACCTGCGATTACTGCGCCCGCGGCGAGCACAGCCTCTGCGACAGGTGGGAGATCCTCGGCGAGCACCGCGATGGCACCCTCGCGCAGGCGGTGGCCGTGCCGGAACGCAACCTCCGCCCCGTCCCGGAGGGCCTGAGCTTCGAGGAGGCTGCGGCATTCCCACTTGTCTTCCTGACCGCGTGGCGGATGCTGATCACGAAGGCGCATGTGCTGCCGGGTGAGTCGGTGCTGATCCTCGGGATCGGCGGCGGAGTGGCGCTCGCCGCGCTCCAGATCGCCAAGCATGCCGGGGCGCGAGTCTTCGTCACCTCCGGGAGCCAGGAGAAGCTCGATCGCGCCAAGGCGATGGGCGCCGACGTGCTGATCAACCACAAGACGACCGACTTCTCGAAGGAGGTCTGGGGCATTACGGAGAAGCGTGGCGTCGACGTCGTGATCGAAAACGTGGGCGCAGCCACCTGGGCGGGGAGCATCCGGGCGCTGGCGAAGGGTGGCCGGCTCGTCACCTGCGGCGCGACGTCTGGCCCCAAGCCGGATGAGGATATCCGACGCATCTTCGTCAAGCAAATCACCATCTACGGCTCGACGATGGGCACCCCACACGACTGGGAGCAGCTGAGCCGGTTGCTGGCGGCCAAGATCCTCCAGCCGGTCGTCGACCGCACGCTACCTCTGGAGCAGACGGCGCAGGCGCAGGTACTGCTGGAGCACGGCGACCACTTCGGCAAGATCGTCCTGACGATTCCTCCGCTCGCGTGAAACGGCTTAGGGTATCGGCGGCGCTGATCGCGCTGCTCCTGGCCGGCTGTGGCCAGCCGACTGCGAAGACGGCGCCGACCGCCTCACCGCGGCAGACACCGACGCCCGTCCCGACGCCGACCCCGCTCCCGCCACCGCCCAGCCTGCCCGCCGCCGGCGGGATCAACGTGGTCGCCGGCTTTTCCGCCTATACCTACGCGCGAGGGGCGGGCGCCACCACCGCGATGGCGTTTGGACCCGACGGCCGGCTGTACGTGACGACCGGAGGCGGCTCGATCGCGGTCGTGGCGTCGCCTGGCGCGGGAGCGCAGACGCTGGTTTCGGGCCTGCCGACGGCGCTCGGCCTGGCCTTTAGAGGCAACTTGCTCATCGTTTCCGTGCGGGGCAGTGTGCGCACCTACCAGCTCAGCAACGGCGGCCTGAGTGGTGGCCGAGTCGTGGTCGGGGGCCTGCCAACCGGCCGTCATCAGAATGACGCCATCCTTCCGATGCCGAATGGTGACTTCCTGCTGGGGGTGGGCTCGACCTGCGACGTCTGCAACGAGTCCGACTCGCGCAGCGCTACCGTGCTGCGTTTCCATTCCGACTGGACCTTAGCCGGGATCGCGGTACGCGGCAGCCGAAATCCCTATGGACTTGCGTTACGGGCGAGCACCGGAGACGCCTACGTCATGATCAATGGCCAGGACAACCTCGGATCGCAGCCTGCCGATCACCTGCTGCGGGTCGTCGATGGCGAAGACGCCGGCTGGCCGCGTTGCTGGCCGGCCTATCCCGATGGCAGCCTTCACGGCAATTGCGGTGGCGTGGCGCCGCCGGTGGCGGTTTTCACACCGCACAGCTCGGCGGACGGCATCGTCATCGACGACGGCGCCGAGTTTGGCGGCGATTATGCCGACAATGCGTTCGTGACCGAGTGGGGCGCGAACGTCGGCGGTCCGACCGGCCGCCGCGTGATGCGAGTCGTTCTCTCTGGGTCGGGCGCGAGCGAACATGGCCAGGTCAGCGATTTCGCCACCGGCTTTTCCCATCCACTGGCGATCACCGAAGCTCCTGACGGTGGTCTGCTGGTCGGCGACTACGGGACCGGACAGATCACGGAGATCTTCCGCACGAGCTAAGGGAAAGAACCGGGCCGCGGAGCCCGTCGCATTCACTATCGGCCTGGTCGATCGCTTCAGAGACATGACGGACTGGCTGGCCCAGGGCGAGGCGAGCGCCAGCCAGGGCTTCCTCACGTCGGAGAACGGCCCGATGCACCGTCCCAGCCGCGAGTGGTTTGGACAGGTGATGCCAGGATCGTGGGCTCCGAACATCGATTCCGATGGAGTCGACGGCAAGCTGGCGGGTATCGCGGCCATCGATCGGCACGACCCCGGGTTCGATGAGAACGTCTTCCTCGCCCAGGTGCAGCGACTCTTCTTCGCCGTGCTCGAGGCCTGGACCGCCCTCAAGCCGGCGTTGAGTCAAGGCGTGATGGCCTCGCTGATCTGGGAACAGCAGAAGGCGCAGATTGGTGCCTACCGCACCAAGGGCTGGCGCAACGCGCTCGACGGGCTGAGCCTCACCAGCGCGGTCGTGGCCGGCGCGCTCTCGAACAGCGGCTTCGACACGGTGACCGTTCGACTCAATGCCAGGTCGGCCGACTACGACCTCGATGCCGGCGCACGGGTCGTCGGCGGCGACAGCAGTCCCTGGGACTGGACCGAAGACTGGATCTTCCAGCGCCCATCGACGATGACGACCGGACAGCCGGGGACGATCACCTCGCAGACCTGCCCCAACTGTGGGGCATCGGTCAACGTCGACGTCACCAGCATCTGTCCCTTCTGCGATGCCGCCGTCATCTCCGGCAAGTTCGGTTGGTTACTAACGCGGATCGATCGCGTTTAGTCCAGAAAATCCCTTAAAGAATTTCGAAGCCCTTGTCGCGGGCTTCGAAATTCAAACGGCCGAACTCCCACCGGTCTGAAGAACGCTCGGCCACGCGCTCGTCAGGCACGAGCGAAAGCGGCGCGCGTACACCAGCGGGGGAGTGAACGACGGTGGGAGCTCGGTTTCAAGCCCTTTTCGGGCTTGAAAAGAGAAAACCGACCATCGCTCAGTGGTCGGTTTTCTTGCCCCGCTAGGGCCGTACCCGCCGGCAGGCGAGCGGGTCTATTCTCTCACCCGCCGAGGGCTTTGTGGCAGGTGAGTTGTGAATCTGAAGGTGTCCTGTATGCGGTAGCTGCCATCGGCAATATCACCTATTGCGACTGCCGAATTCCGGACCTATAGAGCCCCCGCCTCGCGGAGGCTCCGGAAACGCTCGGCGGATACCACCAGGTGGTCCAGGACTTCCACACCGAGTAACCGGCCTGCCTCCAGGAGATGCCGGGTCACCGCGAGGTCCTCGGGACTGGGGGTCGGGTCGCCGGAGGGATGGTTGTGGGCCAGGATGACCGCGGCGGCGCCCATGGTCAGCGCCGGACCGAACACCTCGCGTGGCTGGAGGGCCGCGACGTTGAGCCCGCCGACAGCTACCTTCTCGCAGCCGACCGGTTGGTTTCGGGTATTCAGATAGAGCACGGAGAAGCACTCCTTGGGGCTGCTCCGGAGGTCCTGGAACTGCAACAGGGCCTCCCTCGGTGAGGTGACGGCGGGGGCGGCACTGTCAGCCGGAATGTGCCAGCGCCTGGCCAGCTCGCGGACCATCAAGAGCCGGCGGACCTGTGCCGGCCGAAAACCGTGCCGTCGCGCCGCGTCCCGCAGATCACCCGGCAGGCGCTCGACGATGCCTCCCTCGGCCAGCAAGGCCTTCACCCCCGAGAGGTCAGCGCGCTGCCCGAGTAGCGCCGCCAGCAGACCTGGCTCGTCCGGCGCGGCCATGGCACCATGATACTACATATCTGTGTATCTGTCGCCGCTTATATATTTAGTGGCGCCCGAGGACGGCGCCCAGGATCACCAGCAGCACGATGACGATCAAGACCACGATGACCACGCCCACCAGCAAGGCGTAGCGGTTGAGCCTCGTGTCGCTGATGGGCGCGTCGACCGACATCGGTGGTCCAGGCTGCAGCGGGGAGCCGGCGCCCGGCGGCAGCGGCGCTCCGGGCGGCGCGGCCGGACGGTCGACAAATGCGCCTGGCGGACCCGGGGACTGCGGGGCGGGCGGCTGCGACCAACCGGTGCGGTCTTCCTCTTTGGGCGTCGCGTCGGGTGCGGCTTCCCCGGTCGGCGGGTTGCTGTCGTGGTCGTTCATCCTTGCCACTCCGATGCCTGAGTGATGTTGTCGAGGACCCAGCCGAACTGTCCGCTTGTGACGACCGCTTTGCAGTAGCTGCAAACACCGGACTCATTGATCGACAACGGCGCGCCACAGTTGGGACACTGGGTCACCTCGGCCCCTTCGCCCGCCTTGGTTCGAGCCGACCCGCTGCGAATGAAGGTCCAGTACTCGGTGAAGTTCTGGTTCTGGCGTGAGCCGTAGATGACTTTGTTGGCGGTGGTGTCGTCGATTTCGTAGTCGGCGGCGCTGGCATCGATGCGGACCGTGATCGTGTCGAAGTTGGGATCGGTCTGCACCTTGACGATCTGGACTCCGCCGATGACCAGGTTGTCGAGCATGTTCTTTTTGTGCGCCGCGATCATGGCATCGATCTGTGTCTTCCACCGGTGGTAGATACCGTCCGACATGTAGACCCGCGCGGGTTCGAGGTTGCGATCCATCCACGCCTTCTGCAGCGCGAAGAAGGCGGCCTGGGCCCGATCGAGGAACATCTGCTGATTGAAGTTCGGATCCTTGGCCTGCAGCGCCGCCAGGTCTTCGGTCAGGGTCGAGCGCATCTGCGCCAGCGGCGCATAGGCCGGGCCGTAGTTCACCGCCTGCATGGGGTTGCGGATGCTCATCCGGCGGTACACCTGCCAGAGCGCGAAGAGGATGAAGAGAAAGAAGAAAAACCCGCCCCCACCGCCGCCGAAGAAGAGGAAGGGCAGCAGTAATCCACCGCCGCCGAAGCCACCGCCCCCACCGAAGGAGCCGCCGCCGCCAAATCCACCACCACCTCCGCCGAAGCTCTGGCCGCCACCAGCCCGGGCAAAGGCCAGCAGCGGGCTCGTGAGGATGACCGACAACGCCAGTACCGCCGCCAGGCCGACACGCTGCCTGAGCCTCACGGCGCGGGTGCCGGTGTGCCTCCGCCGGTGAGTGTTTGGCCGCAGTTGGTACAGAATTTCGCGGTCGCCGAGTTCTGGGTGCCGCACTTCGGGCAGGCAAGCGTTGCACCGGCCGGCGCCAGAGCCGGCGAGAGAGCCTGACCGCAGCTGCTACAGAACTTTGCGTTCTCCGCGTTCAACGCGTGACAGTTGGGACAGCGGACCTGGATCTGGCCGCCCGCCGCCAGCGTCTGACCGAGTTGGCCGGCCACCTGGCCGCCTACCCCGAGGCCGACCCCGAGAAATGCCGGGTTCACCCCGCCGCCCTGACCCGGGCCCTGGGCCAGTCCCTGTCCGGCACCGATCATCGCGGCGCCGGCCGCGTACTGCTGGAAACCACCGGCCAGCTTGGTGTATTGGACGTCCTTGAGGAAGGTCTTGAGCTTGTCCTCGTCCTCGGGCTTGAGCGTAATTGTGAAATTACCGAGCCGGACGATCTGTAGGCCGTAGCTGTTGATATTGCGCTGCACCTGGGCGATCGTTTCCGATTCGATCTCATCGGTGTGCGCGGCGATGCCGAGCAGCGGCCAACCGCTGCTGACGACGTGCGACACGACGTCGGTTCGTAGCGTCTTGAGCAATTGCTCCCGCATCCAGTCGGTGATCTCGTCATTGGTCGAGAGGTTCTGCGTGCCGACCAGGTTGACGATCAACGACTGCGGCTCGACCACCTTGAGCGAATATTCGCCAAACACGCGCAGCCCGACGCCGAAGTTGGTCTGCGGATCGACGACGTTGTCGATGGCTCCGCCGAAGGGCAGGTTAGGAAACTCGCGGGTCGAAATGAAATAGAGCTCAGTGCGGAAAAGGTTCCCACCGCTGGCGGCGTCCACGAGGATGCCGAGGAAGGGAATCTCCGATGAGTCGAGGGTCACCCGGCCCGGCTGAATCGTTCCCTGGACGCGGCCGTCGCGGAAGAAGACCGCCAGCTCGTCCTGCTCAACCGTCAGCTGGGTCAGCTTGCGGATGTTGGTGTCGGGCCACTTGAACAGAATCTGGCCTTTGGCTGAATCCGGCCGTGCGATGAACTCGCGCCGGACCTCCCCGAAGATACCCATCTGAACCTCCAATTCTGGATCCGGCGGTTCGGCCGCCCACCGGCGTTATAGCAGAAAAACGTCGGACCTAAACAAGTCCTTCCCCAACGCGATGACCCGCAAACTATGAGCCTTCCAGCGCCCCTCCTTCGCCCTGACTCGCGCGCGTCCAAGCCGGCGCGACCGCGCGCCTGGCTGGTGCGTCTCACGACGCCCGCGGCGCTGCTTGGCATATACGGACTGCTCGCGTTCGGGTTGTTCGCCGCCACCTGGGCGCACCCTTTCTCCCAGGTCATCGGCGACGGCCCCGACCCGCCGGTCTTTATCTGGTACCTGCGCTGGCTGCCGTTTGCGCTCAGCCATGGGTTCAATCCGCTGCTGACCAGCTATCTCGATTTCCCCGACGGGATCAACCTGATGTGGCAGACCTCGGTGCCATTGCTCGGCCTCTTGCTGGCTCCGGTGACAGTGACCTTGGGGCCGATCTTCGCCTACAACCTGCTGATGACGGCGTCGATGGCGCTCGCGGCCTGGTGCGGGTTCCTCGCATTCCGCCGGCACGTGCGGCGTCCGTGGGCTGCCGCGCTAGGTGGGCTGCTGTTTGGTTTCTCGCCGTACGTGCTGGGTCAATCGCTCGGCCATCCGCACGTCGGGGTGGTGTTCATCTGCCCTCTGATGCTGATCGCCTTCGAAGAGGCGGTGCTGCGGCAGAGACGATCGCCCTGGCGGCTGGGGGCGATGGTCGGCGCGCTAGCCGCGGCCCAGTTGTTGATCGCCGAAGAAATGTTGCTCACGCAAGTGCTGCTGGCTGCAATGGCGCTCGCCATTCTGATTCGCCTGCGTCCGGATGCCGTCCGGATGAGGGCGGCGTACTTCCTCAAGGTCCTTGGGGTAGCAGGCGGCATCCTCGCGCTGGTTGCCACCTGGCCGTTGTCGATGCAGTTCTTCGGCCCGCAGGCGGTCCACGGTACCCTCGCCGCGTCCAACGTCTTTGTCACGGACGTGGCCGGCCTGCTGCTGCCGAACTCGCTGCAGGCGATCGCACCACCCGCGCTGACTGCCGTCACTGACCGGTTCAGCGGCGGCCAGTATGAGGCTGGGACATTCGTCGGTCTGCCCCTGCTGGCCCTGCTGGTGCTGGCGGTGGTGCGCTGGTGGCGGGCTCCGGTGGTCCAGGTTGCCGCGATGCTGGCGGCGCTGGCCACGGCCCTCTCGTTCGGGGTCACCTTCCACCTCGGCGGTGTGACGACCGGCATACCGGCCGGCCTGCTCGCGGTCGCCTTCCTCGCCGTGAGCCGAACGCGGGCCGGGCGCCTGACCCCCGTGATCTTCGGGACGGCCTGGGCAGGGCTGGCGACGCTGCCGCTGCTGCGCGACGTCGTGCCCAGCCGCCTCATGCTTTATATGTTCCTCTTTGCGGGCCTGCTGCTCGCGGTGCTGGTCGATCGCTGGAACTTCGCATCGCGACGGCGGACGATGGCCGCCGGCGCGGTGGCCGTCCTGGCGCTGCTGACCTTGCTGCCACGGATTCCGTTTGTGACCTCTCCGACCAATGTGCCGGCATACTTCTCCGCGGGCGCGGTCGCGACGCTTCCGACCGACAGCGTCGCCCTGGTTGTCCCCTACGCCCACCAATCCGAGTCGCGAGCGATGCTCTGGCAACTGAGCGCGGACCTGCGCTTCAAAATGCCCGAGGGCTACGCCAACCGACCCGGCCCGGCGCTGGATCCAGCGCCTACCATGCTGGGTCACGACTTGATCGCCATGCAGGAAGGAGCGCCGGCGCCGGAAGTGTCGGCGTCCTATCGCGCGGCGGCGCTCGCGCAGCTACGCGGCTGGCAGGTCAAGGCCGTGGTGCTTGGCCCGATGGCGGGCGAGAATCGGGTGCTGGAATTCCTGACGGCGGTCATTGGGACGACCCCGACGCAGGCCGGTGGGGTCTATCTTTGGAGCCTCAGGCCTAACTAAGAGGCTTGGCTCCGGAGCTCGGATTCGAACCGAGAACCTCGGCGTTAACAGCGCCTTGCTCTACCGTTGAGCTACTCCGGACTGCCAGGCGCGAACCAGTATATCGGTCGACTTCCGCGTCAGCTTGCGATTCGCTGCGGCACCTGCCTCCCCGCGTCGCCCTCGCCGGCCGCGTCCCCGGTGCGTTCCTCTTCGTGGTATTCGGCGTCGGTATTGACCAGCCAGGGATCGTAGTTCGCGCCCAACGCGATATTCCGCGCTACCAGAATCCCCGTCATCATCGAGTGGTCCTGGTTGTTGTAGTGATGCATCCCGTTGCGCCCGACGAGCCACAAGTTCGGCAGGGCGCGGCGCAACCATTCGCGCACCACCGCCAGGTGCCCGAGGTAGGCACCGTCGTACACGGGATAGGCTTTCGGCTGGCGGTACACCATTCCCGCCTTGACCTCCTCGAGCCGTACGATACCCAGCGCCACCAGCTCGCGCCGCCCCAAATCCAGCAGGTCCTTATCCGGCCAGCTCCAGATGCCGTCTTGCTCGAAGCAGAAATACTCCATGCCGAGCCCGGTCAAGCCGCTGTCGTCGACCATCGCGGGACTGAAATTCTTGAAGTTCCCGATCCGCCCCACCTTCACGCCCGGGTCGTGCACATAGATCCACTGATCCGGAAAGACGTTGGCGCGGTCCACCACCACATTCACCGTGATGAAGTCACGATATCCCAGCGCCTCGGCCGCCGCCCGCACGATCGAGGGCGCCGCCGGCTGCAGCTTCGCGATCAACTCGCGGATCGGCATGGTGCTGATGAACTCGGACCCCAAGACATCGAGCGTTCCACCGTTCCGGTCCTTCACCTGCACGGAGATGACTCGACCGTTCGCATGGCGGACGGCGACCACCTCCTCGCCCATCCGCACGGGATGGCCGGCGGCCGCCAAGCGCGCGCCCACCGCCTCCCACATCTGCCCGGCGCCGGTTCGCGGATAGCGGAATGCATCGACCAGGGTTTTCACGATCGCGCCCTCGCCGCCGCGCAACGCCGCGGGCAGGAGCGCATTGCGAATCACTTCGACCAGGTTGAGCCCACGAATCCGCTGCCCCGCCCAGTCCGCCGACAGCTCCGTCGTCGGGATCCCCCACACCTTCTCGGTGTAGGTCTTGAAAAAAATCTCGAACAGGCGGTGCCCGAACTGATTCGACACCCAGTCTTCGAACGACTTCGGGTCGACGACCGGCCGCAGCCGCGCCTGCGCGTAGCTCATCAGGCAGCGCACCGTCTCGTACGGCCCCAAGTTGAGGAAAGCGTTCGAGGCCCTGATCGGGTAGTCGAAGAACTTCCCCCGATACATGATCCGCGTCAGCCGCGCCACCTGACGGATCTCGTCCCCCAAGACCTCGGTCCAGAGCGCTTCGATCTCGGCGCTCTTCGAGAAAAACCGGTGCGGGCCAACATCGAAGCGGCAACCCATGAACTCGAGCGTGCGGGCGATCCCTCCGACCTGCCGGGGATCCTTCTCCACCACCGTCACCGGCGTCCGGTGCCGGGTCAGCTCGTAGGCGGCCGACAGCCCGGCGGGCCCGGCGCCTATCACCACCACGTGCTTGGTAGCACCGGGCGAAGTCTGGTCAACCATGCCGTACAGGAGCAACTCCCTGCGGACGACCCTCTTGCACCCGAACGGGGCCTCCGCCCGAGTATTCCCCCAAATCGGGACGACGCAAAATTGGGGCGGTCTACCTTACTATTGCGCTCCGTGGCCCAGGCGTCCAAAGACTCCACCCCGCACCGTCATCCGTTCCTCGAACGGCTCGCGCGTGGTCCCCTGCTGGGGGACGGCGCGATGGGAACCCAGCTCCATACCCGGGGGGTGAGCTTCGAGCGCTCCTTCGACGAGCTCAACCTCACCCAGCCCAAAATCGTCGAGGAGATTCACCGAGCGTACATTTCGGCCGGCGCCGAGCTGATCGAGACCAACACCTTCGGCGCCAACCGGATCAAGCTGGCCCGCCACGGGCTCGAGAACCGGGTGCGGGACATCAACTTCCGGGCGGTCAAGCTGGCCCGGGAGGCGCGCGAGATCGCCGGCGAACCGGTCTTCATCGCCGGGTCGGTCGGCCCCATCGGCCAGCAGCTCGGGCCGATCGGTCGGATCACGGTGGCCCAGGCGACCGTCGCCTTCGAGGAGCAGATCGCCGGGCTGGTCGAGGGCGGGGCGGATCTCCTCATCCTGGAGACCTTCACCAACCTTCCGGAAATCCTCGCCGCAGTCAGCGCCGCCAGGCAAACCACCGACCTACCGATCGTCGCCCAGATGACCTTTGCCGAAGACGGCCTCACCCTCAGCGCGGAGGAACCGAGCCAGGTCGTCCAGGCACTCGAGCGCGCCGGCGTCGACGTCATCGGTGTCAACTGCGGGGTTGGCCCCCAGGTCGCGCTCCAGGTCCTCGAGCAGATGCGCCAGCAGACGCGCCGTCCCCTCTCGGGCCAGCCCAACGCCGGGCTTCCGGCCCGCGTCGAGGGCCGCTTCTTCTATTTCGCGACGCCCGAATACTTCGCGACCTTCGCCCGCCAGGCGGCCGATCTCGGCGTGGCCTACATCGGGGGATGCTGCGGCACCACGCCGGCGCACATCGCCGCCATGCGGGCCGCCCTCAAGCCGGCCTCGAGCCCGCCCCGCATCATGATGCCGGCGCCTTCGAACGCCATCGCCATCGATCTCAATCCGGCCGAGCAGCTCCCGCCTACGGCGTTCGCCCGGCGACTTAACGAGCATGCCTTCGTGGTCAGCGTCGAGATCGATCCGCCGCGCGGTCTCAATCCGGCCAAGTGCATCGCCGGCGCGCAGCTCGTCAAAGACGCCGGCGCCGATGCGGTCAACATTGGCGACAGCCCGATGGCACGCGTCCGGATGAGCGCGCTCTCGCTCGCCGTCATGATCCGGCAGCAGGTGGGCACGGACACGTTGATCCACTTCACCTCGCGCGACAAGAACCTGATGGCGTTGCAGGCGGAACTGATCGGCGCGCACGCGCTGGGCATTCGCAACATCATCGCGCTGACCGGCGATCCCCCCCGGATTGGCGACTACCCGTCGGCGACCGGTGTGTGGGA
>Ga0207684_10004641_pt1 | contig 12903 bp, 10 predicted proteins | sample KBSK5501metaG_FD_184342 | JGI IMG/M metagenome (GOLD analysis project Ga0207684, IMG submission 184342) | Corn, switchgrass and miscanthus rhizosphere microbial communities from Kellogg Biological Station, Michigan, USA - KBS K5-50-1 metaG... | ecosystem: Host-associated > Plants > Roots >...
CGGAGGTGGCGGCTGCCCCGCCCTGTTCGCTGGTGTGATCGTAGGTCCCATTCACGCCGCCGTATCCCCTCTGCCAGACGATGTTGCCTTGAGCGTCGAGCTTGAGGAGGAAGAACAGATTCTCGAAGGGGTAGGTGCGGGCCTGCACCGTGCCCGAGAGAACAAAGCCGCCGTCGGCCGTCTGGAAGATGGGATAGGGCGAGCTGCCCGCGGCACCGCTCAGCCAGTTCGTCCCGTAGTAGACGTTCGACCATTGCACGGTGCCGCTCGCATCTAGCTTCATGACCACCAGGACATCGGCGTAACCCGAGCTGAAGTGGGCGTCCGCGACGCCCGAGGCAATGTAGCCCCCGTCGGAGGTGTGCTGAATCGACTCGAACGTGAAGTTCGCGCCGGAGAAGGCGCCCGGAAACGACTGATCCGTCTCGGAGTAGGTCCTCGACCATTGCAGCGCCCCGGCCGCCGTGATCTTCGTGATCAGAGCTTGAAGTGTCAGCGCGGGAGCCGTCGTCTCGTTGCCGGCTGTGACAAAGCTTCCGTCAGGCAGCGCCGCGAGCGCAGCGGCGCCTGCCGCTTCGGCTCCGGTCAAGTCATGCTGCCAAAGAATCGATCCTTGGCCGCTGAGCTTGGCAAACCACCCGCAGCCGGCGCCGCAGGCCGGATTGTCAAAATCGCCGCCGGCCAGAACGAACCCGCCGTCCGGGGTGCCACTGACGGCGCTCGCCGACTGCGCTGCGCTGGCACACGTCGAGTAGAGCTGCTGCCAGACGTTGCCGCCCCCGGAGGTGACCGCGACCAGCCACGCACCACCCCTAAAAGGATGGCTTGGCTTGAAGCAGTAGTTCGGCTGGTAGGCGTCGTTCCCACCCACGACGATGGCGCCATCGGAGAGCTGCGTCAATGACTGGCCGGTCTGCGACGCCTGCGCGTATTGAGACAGTGCATAGGTCCACACCTTGTTGAACGGCCCGGCGCTGGCGGTCGCCGTTGCCAGCGGCTGACCGCCGGCCAGGGACGGCACCGGCTGGCCAAGGACCAGCAGGACCGCCGCAACCACTGAGACGGCCGCCAATCCCCGCCGCCAGTACCCCGGCAAGCCCAGAATGCCAGCGGTTATACCCAGCACAAACACGGCTCCTAGCGCAGGCACCCGGCTCTTCATCGCCCGTTCTCCCATGTCACAACCGTGCCAGGCTGCGAGGCCGCCCAGCCTCTGCCCAAAATTCGGAGCAGCCACGGCGATGTATTGGTCCGCGCCGGAACGCACACGGCTGATCAACGACAGCCTGCCGCCGGACCCAGGGGACGTTGGGCACTGAACCGGGCCGTGGTCTGAGAAGAAACCGCCCAATGATTGTCCGCGTCCACCTGCATGAATATTCGTTGCCGCGTGGTACCGGCAATGCCCGCATCTGCCGCCGTCCGGGTGGGCAGTTGTCGTGCGGGTTAAGGGGAATGCGCGCCAGCATCACGGAGGCTCGGCGCTTCCCCGCGCCGAGACAGCCGCGATCTTACCCGGCTGTACTTTCCGCCGGGACCCACCAGCGGGCGGGCCGGCGAGCTGCGCTCGTGCCAGGGGAGCCCCGGCAGGGCTGGGCTGAGCATATGGTGGCCGGCATGGGGATATTCGCGCACACCGCCTGAGGGGCGGCTGCCCGACGACCTGCGCAGCCAGCTCGCCGCGGAGGGGATCCTCGTCATCGAGGAAGGTGTGCCGGCCACCATTAGTTACCGTCACTACCGCGCCCCCGGACGGCGCGGCAACTGGCGGGGGAATTACCTGCTGGCGCTCGCCATGACCGAGCGCCGGCTTCTGGTCTACGGCGGTACGCCCGACCGGCGGCCTCCCAGCCCGTTCGTCAACGTCAGCTGGGAACAGGCCCGGGCCGGCGGGCTGGGGGCGCTGCTCCAGGACGGCAGCCTGCAGCTGTGCTTTGACTTCTCCGCGCTCTATCTCGACCGCGCCGGCCAGGGCGAGGTGCGGCTGCGGACCGGGCAGGCCCTTGCCGCCCTCGCGGCTGCCCAGGCCAAGCTCAGCTGACAGGCCCTGGCAGGCAGGCTGGCCGGAAGCTGGCCCACGCCGGGCGGGTGAAGCTCCGCCGGCAGTGCCCGCCGGCCAGGACCCAGTTACCCCGGGATCAAGCCAGCTGACTTCGCCACCGCCGAAGCGCTCGCCGCGCGGCTGTCGGCCTTCGAGCCCCGCTACAACGCCACCGCAGCCTCAGCATCTTTCGTGAGGGCCATGACAGTGAATCGCGCACTCTCATGCCGCGCCCGGTACGTTCTCGGGCTTGGTGGCCGAGGGATGCTGGCGCAGCGTTGCCCCCAGCAAGGCCGCGCGGCGCGCCTGGCATGCTCACCGGCTTGCCCGTGCCGGTGTCAGCGGGCGTGGGCGGCGGGGCGGCGTGGCCGCCGGATCCACGTGTAGGCGCCTGCCGCGGCCAGCAGGCAAGCCGCGGCGGTCAACAGCCACTGCAGCAGCGGGCAGCCCGGCCGCGGAGCGGTTCCGCCCAGGCCCTTCGGCGCGGCGCCCACAGGCGTGACCCGACTGCCGACCGCATCCTGCAGGCGGTCGATCATCAACTTGCCGGAACGATCCAAGATGACCAGTGTGTCGACACCGCTGGCCGCCAGGTGCTCAGCCGCCGTGGCGGCCTGGGTCCGGCCGGTCACCCCGACGGTGACCGGGCCCTGCCGCACAGTGTGGTAGCCGGTGAAGCGCCCGAACGTTAGCGCGCGTGCCAGCACCCTGCCGCCGAGCGTGACCGTGACGCGCGGCTGGCGCTGCGACGCCTGGATGACACGGACCAGGGCGCTCCCGGCCGGCGCGGTGAGCCGGTCGTGCAGCACCTGCAGCCGCAGCCCGGCCGCCGGGCCCAGGCCGGCGATGGTATACAGGCCGCCCGGCATCACATCGACGGCCGCCGACACCACCGGCTTGGAGCGAGCCGCCGCCCCGGCGCTGCGCATCGCGACGGTGTACTCACCAGGCCGCACCCGCTCATAGATGAGACAGTCCCGTAGGTCACGTGATGCAGCACGATTATCGCCCTCGGGTGGCCGACCGAGTAAGTACGTCAAGGCGATGTGGGCGAGCATCGGGGTGATAGTGATCGGGCGTCACCTGTTCGACCTCACTGACGGCTGGGAGGGCCAGCCGCCCACGGGCGACCACGTGGTCGTGGTCACCCACCGGCCCAGGCCCGAGGGATGGCACGCCGAGGCGTCGTACTTCTTCGTGGACGATGTGGCCAAGGCGATCGCAAAGGCCAAAGAACTCGCCGGGGACCGCGTTGTCGCCGTCGCGGCGGGCAACGCCGGCGGACAGGCCCTCGCCCTCGGCTTGGTGGACGAGGTGGCGATGGACGTCGTCCCCGTCGTCTTCGGCTCAGGCAAGCGCTACTTCGGGCCGGTCGATGCCCAGCACCTGCTCGAGGACCCGCACACAGTGATCCAGGGCGACCGCGTCCTGCACCTGCGTTACCGCGTCCGCCGCTAGCCGGAAGCAACCGCGCGCCCTGCGACCGTCCTGGTCGACAACTTCACTAGCGCACCACGCAGGCATGCGGTCATGCCTGTTCTCTGAACTATGGGACGTCGCCGCAGCTCAGAGGGCTAGGCGCATACTGTCTCCGGCCCAGCGGCTGACCGGAATGTCGCGTTCGGCAGGCGTGGGTGCAGAGAGCGACATCTGGCGCGAACAGGTCGCCTACCTCCTCCTCGGTGCTGCTTGCTGGCATCAGCCATAACCGGCCCGCAACATTCGAACATTCACCGTGACCCGCGACGACACCTCGTACCCTCATGTTCACATTGATTGTTCGGAGAATGCCGACGTGAGTGCGTCTCTTTGTTTTCAAAGCGTCCTGTACATGATATGGAGGCCAACGTATCCGTATGTCGGGTGACGAAACGCCTCCGGCACTGTAGTAAGGATCTGAAAGCCGAAGGAGCGCCACAACCGGATCGCCGGAGTATTGGTTTCGACGACCGCATTGAATTGCATCGCCCGGTAGCCGTCTGCGCGGGCCTGGTCAAGGACATCGCGGCACAGAGCCCGGCCGGCCCCCTCGCCGCGCCGCGCCGGATGCACAACAAAGCCGGCATTGGCAACGTGCGCCCCCGGGCCAGGGTGGATGGGCTGCGTGTTCGCGCTCCCGATGACCCTTCCATCGTCATCCACGGCGACAATGGTGCGCCCTGGCAGCTCTCGCATCCACCCAGCGCGTGCGCGCGCCTCGGTCCTGGTGGGATCCCACGTCAGGGTCTGTCCCGCGGTACCCTCCTGTGTCAAGATCAGCCAGATAGCGGGCCAGTCTTCTGCTGTTGCCTCACGTATCACCATGTAGCAAGCTTTGCGCGGCCCGCACGCATCTGCCGCCGAGGGTGCGGACCAGATCCTTCGCTGGAGAGGGTTGTGCCAGGATTGGACGATCTGGGCGCGGTTGGCCCACGGTGAAAGGCGGCGGCGGGTGCAGGTTCCCTGGCGCGGTCGGCCGGCGGGGCGGTCCCAGCGGCTCTGGCTGGCCGCTGGACTCGGCCGCCGATCGGCCGGCGACAGCACCGAATTCGGCGTCTGCCGGGATGTTGCCTACCGCGTGGGTCACCGAGACAGCGCCAACCTCGGGCCGGTGCTGGCGGTCGCGGAGGAGCTGCTTGGTGATGAGGCGCACCACGGCTTCGTCATGGCGTTCCTGGAAGACCTTCAGAATCTGGTCTCGCACGGCATCGAGACGTTGCGCGGGCCGGTGGATATCACCAGGAGGCTCGGCCCACGGTGCGCGGTGTGCTGGTCCACCTTGGCGGAGTTTTGGGCGTCGGTTGCCCTCTGGTGTGCCCAGGCCGGAATCTCGCTGGAGTCCAGCCAGAAGATGCTGGCGGTCCATGACGAGGAGCTGCGCTCGCTGCTGTGGACGGCCAGCCGCAGCCTCCCGTCCGGGGAGACGTTGGACCTTGCGCACGTCGTGCTCTACGAAAAGGCTGGTGGCGCGCCCATCCCTGGGTACAGCCATATTGCGATCGCCATGAAGATCACCGGGCAAGGCTGACCACCTTCCTAACGGCACACCCGCTTTTAAGGACAATCAGACGCCCTCTTCTGCCGCATTCAGCTGGGTCTTCGTACCGTCGGGTCTCGCCATAGCAGATCGGCCAAATGGCGACAAGCAAGGTCCTCGCTCGGAAAGCTTTGAAGGCCCGTCTCCAGCCCACGCTCGGAGTAGTAGACAACCCACTCTGAACGACGGTCTTCAAGGACATAGCACTCCGACGGATGACCACCCGTAAGGCTGTACGAGGCTGGGTCTATCCCACCTGCATCAAGCACCCGCCGAAGCCGGTTCCGATCAAGCGGACCAGCGATTTCGACCATGTAAGGATCGTTGCAGACGGCCGTCACACACGCACTCTCATGCTGCCGACCGGGCGATGACTTGCGTCATCCGCAGGTGCCTGGCCGCGGCCAAGACGCTGTGCTCTTGGTGCAGTAAGGCTGGGTACCGGCGCCCAGGTCCGGGCCGGAGTTTGCCGTGGCGAAAGAGATCCCGACCGGCAGGGAGCAGGCCGCTGGGTGGGCGAACGGTGGCCGACGGTGCGTTCTGGCGCCGTGCGGCGACGGTGGCGTGGTTCAGCGCCCGTTGCCCGCGGCGTGATACTGCTCCACCACGCTGGCCGGGATGCGGCCGCGCTCACTGACCGCCAGGCCATGCTCTGTCGCCCAGGCCCGGATATCACCCGAGCGCTGCCGGCTGGTCGCGCTCCGCCCGCCCCTGCGGCCCGGTGCCCGCCCGGCCCGGCGGGCATGCTCGATGTAGGACGCGAGCTGCTTGCGCAACGCGGCAGCGTTCTTGGCGTTCAGGTCGATCTCATAGTCCGCGCCCTCGAAGGCGAACCGCACCGTCTCCACCGCCGGGCCGCCGGTCAGGTCGTCTTCCAGGGCGACGGTGACTTTCTGGGCCATCAGTGCCTCCCCCTCCTGCGATGGTGGCTGCACCGTACCAGGCCAGTGTCCCCCAGCCAGCCGCAACGGCGCAGGCCACGCGCAGAACACCGGCAAGGCCCATCGCCCGGCAGGGACTCCAGGGCGGTCCGCCTGCTGACCCCCTTACCCATCACGCTCTGTCATCAGCCTTCGTGACAGGCCGCGCGCAAAGACCCGCCTAATATGCACGGTGATCGTGATGTGCTGGCGGTCAGTGAGTGGCGAACTTGAATGGGCGATCTGCGCGGGCAAGTAAGGCCGCCGGGTGGCGGCAGCGGCGCGCCCGGACGTGGCGGCGTCCGTGCGGGCGCTGGATCGTGTCAGCCGGTCTGGTCGTGCTGGGTGTCGGGGAGGGTGGGGGCGTCGGTGGGGTAGAGGCCGGCGGCGAAGCCGTAGACCTGGCCGCCGGCCCGGGGGATCTGGGCGAACCGGCGGGCGAGCTCCTGGACCTGTGCCCAGAAGTTCCGCACCTCTTCGATCGGGATGCGGGCGTGCACGAGCAGGCAGCGCAGCTCGTCGGCCGCGTGGGCCGGGGCGGCCTCGGCGGCCGCCTCCGCGAGCCCGTTGATGACGGCCACGACCTGCTTGTCCTCGGCTCGGTTGAGTGCGCCGATGTACAGCGTGCGGGCGACCCGGCCGTAGTACCGTTCCTCGATCGCCCGCACCCGCCGGGTGCGCACCACGCGGAGCAGGCCGGTGGCGACCAGAAGGTTCACGTGGTAAGCGACGGTGCTCTTGGGGCGGCCGACCGCCTGCGCCATCTCGGTGACCGTGGCGGCGCGCTCGAGGAGCAGCTCCAGGAGGGTGCGGCGCAGCGGGTCGGCCAGCGCGCGCAGCTGCCCGGGCGCGGTGACCACAACCGTCTCGTCGAGGTCGTAATCCGGGATCTGCTCATTGACCGACATATCTGGACCGTTCTAGAGTCGTGGATCATTCGATCACTCTCATCCGATGACAGGAGTGTAGAGATGGCCGAAGTGGTTCTGTTCCACCACGTGCAAGGACTCACCGACGGGGTGCGCGCATTCGCCGGGGAGCTGCGCACCGGCGGGCACACCGTGCACACGCCGGACCTGTTCGGCGGCGAGCGGCCGGCGACCATCGACGACGGCGTCGCGCTCACCCAGGCCATCGGGGACGAGGTGCTCGGTGAGCGCGCCGACCGGGCGGTGGCCGGCCTGCCTGCGGGGCTGGTGTATGCGGGCTTTTCCTTTGGCGCGGCCACGGCGCAGCGGCTGGCCCAGACCCGGCCCGGCGCGCGCGGCGCGCTGCTTTACGAGTCCTGCATCCCGATCAGCGGCGAGTGGGCCTTCGGGCCGTGGCCCGCCGGGGTCCCGGTGCAGATCCACGGCATGGACAAGGACCCGTTCTTCGCACTGGAGGGCGACATCGACGCCGCCCGCGAGCTGGTCGAGACGGCCGGGCCCGAGCTGGCCGAGCTGTTCGTCTACCCGGGCGACCGGCACCTGTTCACTGACCGCTCACTGCCGTCCTACGACGCGGACGCGGCGGCGCTAGTGGTGCAGCGCTCGCGGAGGTTCCTCGACCGGGTGGGCTGACTCAGGAAAGCAGCCAGGGCATGGCTGCGGGTCAGGATATTTCGGGCAAGGCGCGCGCCGGTGGACAAAGAGGCATGCCGGGCTGTCAACGGCGATGTATACCTCGCCTCAGCCTGGTCAGCGGCCGGGTCGCTTCCGGCGAGCAAGCGGATCTGCGCGGCAGCATTATCGGCGGCGCGAGCGGCATGTTCCCAGATCGCGTTGCGCTCGGCAGGGGTGAACCGGTCGCCTGGGATGATGGCGGCCTGGTTCCACCGTTGGCGGAGTTTGGGCCAGGTCAGGTCGGCGGCGAGCTTGCCGCCCCCGTACCACACCGGGCCGCCGTCCTTCGCCGTGTCGCCGGGCAAGGCGACGGCATAGCCGGTGATCTGACCGGGATTGCGGGCGCTCAGCCGGGGGCGGACCAGGACTCCGGCCTGGGTGAGACGGGCGAAGAACTCCTGCTCGCTGCCCGCTCCGGCCGCGGCGGTGCTGACGTGCCGCCGCATTGTGACGCGGGGTGGCTCAGCCAGGCCACGGCGGGCTGTCTTCTCCGACTCCGCGCGCGAGGGGCGATGGGCCGCGGTCCGGTCACCGGGGGCGGTGCCGCGCAGCCCGTAGCGTTCTTCGGCCGCCCGGCATGCCTCCCGCACCCGGTACCGCTCGAAGTCCAGGCGGGGTCGGCGGCGGTCCTGGCGGGCCAGCATCGCCACGATGTGAATATGGTCGTCACCGTGCCGGATCGCCACCCAGCGGACCGCGTCGTCCTCGTGCCCGTACAGGGACAGCCCGGTGCGGTTCATCACGTCGCAGGCGATCTGCGCCCACTCGTCATCCGACAGCATCTTGTCGCCGGGCGCGGCCCGCATCGAGCAGTGCCACACCGGGCGGCGGAAACCCCACTTCCCCATCGCCGCATGCGGCTGGTTCAGCAGCCCGAGCAGCCGCCGGAAATCCCGCTTCCCGCCTTCGCACAGTGGCGGCTCCAGCTCGGCCGGATGCCGCCACCCCGCGACGATGTGCGGATCGGTGTGCTCCTCCCGCCGACCGGGACCGTACAGGTAATAAACAAGTCCCTCGACGCGCTCGCCGCGCGGCTCGGTGATCTTCCCGATCATCCGGAGGCCTTCCGGGGCATCTTCCGCACGGCCCGGACGAGCCGGATTCCGTATCCCCGGCCGCTCTCGTTCCTGCGGAGGGCGGGATGCGGAACCTTCCGCGCGCTCTGCGCTCCGCCCATGGCCGCGTCGACTGGTCCCAGCGGACGAGCAGGAGGCGGGACGGCGCGGATGGTGGCGGTGCCACGCCGCTCGCCGACGCGCAAGGCGGCGGAACGGAGCCCGTGACGGCCTTGCGAGATCTGGACCGCCTGGCGCAGTGTGCAACGGCCGAGGATGGCCCGGCAGAATGGTCGCCGTGACCGGTCAGTCCCCTTCGCCGCACGGTCAGTCGGTGCTGGAGGCGGTGCTGGAGCGGATCACCTACGCCAACGAGGACACCGGCTACACCATCGCCCGGGTGGCCACCGAGCGGACCGGCCCGGATCTGCTGACCGTAGTGGGGCCGCTGCTGGGCGCCCAGGTCGGGGAAAGCCTGCGCCTGACGGGGTGCTGGAGCAGCCACCCCAAGTACGGCACACAGTTCCAGGTGCACTCCTATACCACCGTGCTGCCCGCTACCATCCAGGGCATCCGCCGCTACCTGGGTTCAGGGATGATCAAGGGGATCGGCCCGGTGATGGCCGAGCGGATGGTGGCCCATTTCGGCACCGACATCCTGACCATCATCGAAGATGAGCCGGGCCGGCTGCTCGAGGTGCCCGGGCTGGGACCCAAGCGGACCAAGAAGATCGCCGATGCGTGGGAGGAGCAGAAGGCGATCAAGGAAGTGATGGTGTTCCTGTCCGGAGTCGGGGTGTCCACGTCGCTGGCCGTGCGGATCTACAAGAAATACGCCGGCACCTCCATCTCGGTGGTGCGCAACGAGCCGTACCGGCTGGCGTCGGAGGTGTGGGGCATCGGTTTCAAGACCGCAGACACCATCGCCCAGGCAGTCGGGATCCCCCGTGACAGCCCGCAGCGGGTCAAGGCAGGGCTGCAGTACACCCTGTCGCAGGCCGCCGACGATGGGCACTGCTATCTCCCCGAGCCCAACCTGATCCGCGAGGCCGCCAAAATCCTGGACGTCGGCCGGGAGCTTATCGGCCCCTGCCTTGATGAGCTGGCGGCCGACGAAGGCGTCGTCCGCGAATCAGTGCCAGCCAGCGACGACGCCACGGGGCGCACCGTTCCGGCCGTGTATCTGGTGCCGTTCCACCGGGCCGAATGCTCCCTTGCGGGCGGGCTTTTGGACCTACTGAACACCCGCGAGGAACGGCTGCCCGCGTTTGCCCGGGTGGACTGGCACAAGGCGCTGGGCTGGCTACGGAGCAAGACTGGCCAGGACCTGGCACCCGAGCAGCAGGAGGTGGTCAAGCTCGCGCTCAGCAGCAAGGTCGCGGTGCTCACCGGCGGGCCGGGCTGCGGCAAGAGCTTCACGATCCGCTCCCTCGTCGCACTGGCCACGGCCAAGAGGGCCAGGATCGTGCTCGTCGCGCCCACAGGCCGGGCCGCCCGGCGGCTGGCGGAGCTGACCGGCCATGAGGCCTCCACCGTTCACCGGCTGCTGGAGCTGCAGCCCGGCGGCGACCCCAAGTACGACCGCGACAACCCTCTGGACGCCGACCTGGTCGTGGTGGATGAGTCCTCGATGATGGACGTGATCCTGGCTAACAAGCTGGTCAAGGCCATCCCAGCCGGGGCACACCTGCTGCTGGTCGGCGACGTCGACCAGCTCCCGTCGGTCGGCGCCGGCGAAGTTCTGCGCGATCTGCTCGCCGCCGGCATCATTCCGCGGGTGCGCCTGACCCAGATCTTCCGCCAGGCCCGGCAGTCCGGAATAGTCGTCAACGCCCACCGCATCAACCACGGGCAGCGCCCGCAGCTCACCGGCTTCGGCGACTTCTACTGGTTCGCCTGCGAGCCTCCCGGGGACTCCGGCCTGCACCCAGCGGAGGAGACCGCCAAGCTCGTCGTGGACATCGCCGTCCGCCGCGTCCCCGCTAAGTTCGGGCTGGACCCGGTCCGCGACGTCCAGGTCCTGACGCCGATGCACCGCGGCCCGGCGGGGGCGGGCAACCTCAACAGCCTGCTACAAGAGGCACTCACCCCGCAGCGCGACGGGACGCCGGAGAAGCGGTACGGCGGGCGGGTATTCCGCATCGGGGACAAGGTCACTCAGCTCCGCAACAACTACGACAAGGGCCGGGCGGGAATCTTCAACGGCACCGTCGGCGTCGTCACCGGTCTGTCCGCCGAAGAGCAGACCCTCACCGTGCGCACCGACGAGGACGAAGCGGTGGACTATGACTTCGCCGAGCTCGATGAACTCGCCCACGCCTACGCCGTCACCATCCACCGCTCCCAGGGAAGCGAATACCCCGCTGTGATCATCCCGCTGACCACCTCGTCCTGGATGATGCTGCAGCGCAACCTGCTCTATACCGGCGTCACCCGCGCCAGGAAACTGATCGTCCTGGCCGGATCCCCCCGTGCCCTGGCCCAGGCGGTCCGCACCCCCGGAGCCGGCCGCCGGCACACCGCACTCACCCACCGGCTCCATCCCGCCAAGTAGGCGAGCCAACCCCAACGGGCAGCGGTGTAAGAGCGCGTCGCCTGGCAGGCGGGACCATGATCTGGCGCAGTGGGTACGGACCATGATCTGGCGCAGTGGGTACTCCGTGGACGACGTTCGCCAGTGGTCGCCGAGGTGTGCAGCGTTCTGCTGGGTGCGGCATCAACGATCGCCTCGTCACCTCGCCTCCTATGCGCTCACCGGCGAGCCTGCGCAATGATCCTGCTCACCGCGGTTCCCGCGCCTATCTGGTGCCTTCCGCCGAGGGGGCTGGCACAGGCGCAGAGTCCTCGTGGCTCGACGTTGCTGTCAGTCGGGGTGTTCGGTGGCGGCCTTGGTGAGCAGGTCGAGGCTGTCGGCGGGGGGCAGTGCCGCGTCGCGGAGCCGGGTGTAGAGCTGGTCGTAGGGGGCGACCTCGGCGGGTTCGGTGAGGACCAGGTCGGAGGTGACGGTGTCCATCGCGACGACGGCGGGGTCGCCGGGGTCGGGGTAGGTGTAGGTGTAGATCGAGAACGCGCACCGGGGCACGGTGAAGCTGTCCACCCGGACGTCTACCGGCAGCACCCGCAATGCCACGGCCGGCGTGCCGTTGGACGCCGTGGCCAGGTGGTAGAGCTGCTTTTTCACCACGTCCGGCGGGGCAGCCAGGCGGCGGACCGCCAGCTCGTCGATGATCACCTCGTAGCTGGGCGCGCCCGGGCGGCGCAGCATCCGCTGCCGCCCGGCGTTCCCAGCCAGCACGCCATCGACGGTGTAGGTCATGGGCTCCAGCGTGGCGTCGGCGGCGATCCGGGCCCGGACGAACTCCGGTATCTGCAGCAGGCCAGGCATAAAGGTCTGCTGGTATTCGCGGATCTTGGCGGCGCCGGCCTCCAGGTTGGCATACAGCGCCGACCGCTCCCCCATCCCCCGGGTGGACTCCCACCACCCCTTCTCACCGGCCTCCCGGGCGATCGTGACGACCTGAGTCCATCGATCGCCATCGACTCCCAGCGCGTCCAGGATCTTCATCACGTCCGCCAGGTCGACGACGTGCCCGTTTTCCAGCCGGGAGATCTGCGCCCGTGACTCGCCGATCTTCTTGGCGACCTGCTCGTGGGTCAGCCCCGCCGCCGCTCGCAGCGCCCGCAGCTCCGCCCCCAGCCGCAGCCGCCGCACGTAAGGGCTAATCATCCACAACCTCCTCGCAGTGGCGCGCCGGGCTCGGTGCAACCGACGCAGGCAGTGAGCGGGATACGGTAGTAGCCGCCTGGTCGAGTGGACGAGTCCTGCTCGGCCACCACGACAACTGCCGTTGGCGTGCGCCAGGCACCCGGTAATGCGGGGTTGGTGGCCATGCATCTGTGCCTGGCACGCGACGGCGACTCGCCGCAGATCAGCTTCTGCCCCGGCATAACTGAGGCGCATCCGCTGCCTTTCGCGCTCCCAGAAGTGGGGAAGCGAGACGAGACATCAATTCATGAAGCCTCTGATGACACGCCGCCCATTTTGGCTACATTAATGAGACCGGATCGGACTCCCATCCCAGGTCAGGGCAACGATTCTCACGCAGAGCTACGGCAACCTCGGCCTAACCGCCTGCCGACCTGAGGGGCCCCGCGTTTTCCGGACCCGCGAATTTGCGGTTATGTTACGCGGCTGCCTTCATTTCCCGATGCTCGTCCATCGCCTCTTGCGGGGTCCTGTACCCGAGTGCGGAGTGAAGACGCCTCC
>Ga0207684_10004642_pt1 | contig 12903 bp, 11 predicted proteins | sample KBSK5501metaG_FD_184342 | JGI IMG/M metagenome (GOLD analysis project Ga0207684, IMG submission 184342) | Corn, switchgrass and miscanthus rhizosphere microbial communities from Kellogg Biological Station, Michigan, USA - KBS K5-50-1 metaG... | ecosystem: Host-associated > Plants > Roots >...
GGTGATCAAGTCGTGACAGAATGGCACCTCGTGGACCGACTGGCCGCAGCGTGGTCAGCCGTGGGCCGGCATCGCCTGTTCGCGGCGGCATTCGCCGTTGGCCTGGCGCTGCGAGTCGTCGTGATGCTCGGGTTCCGGCCCGCGATCTGGTTCGGCGGGGACTCCGCGTCCTACCTGTCCACCGCCCTGCGGCACGCCCCGGGTGCCTCGCGCCTGTCCGGATACGGCCTGCTGCTGCTGATGTTGCGCCCGTTTCACAGCTTCGCGGTGGTCACCGCCCTGCAGCACCTGATGGGCCTGGCGCTGGCGGTGATGATCTACGCCGTGCTCCGCCGGTACCGGCTGCCCGGCTGGGGGGCGACGCTGGCCGCCACGCCGGTGCTGTTCAGCGCGTACCAGATTCAGCTTGAGCACGAGATTCTCCCGAGCGCTTCGTTCGGCATGCTTGTAATGGCCGCCGTGACGCTCAGGCTTTGGTGGCGGGACGAGCGGCCACCCTGGGCCGACGCGACCGCCGGCGTCCTGCTCGCGATCAGCGCCACCTTCTGGCCGGTTGGGCTGCCGCTGCTCGTGCTGTTCCTGGCTTACCTGGCGGCCCGCCGGATCGGCTGGCGGGCGCTGACGGCGACGGCCGCAGCCGCGGCGGTCCCGCTGATCGGGTACCTGGCCTGGTTCGACCACACCTATCACCGGGTGGCGTTCAGCAACAGCGACGGTATCTACCTGTGGTCCCGCACCATGACGTTCGCCGACTGTGCGGTGATCAAGCCGCCCGCCAGCGAGGCCGGATTGTGCCCGCGCCAGCCGGGCGGCCAGCGCCCGGCGGCCTCCACCTTCATCTGGGCGTCTAACTCCCCGCTGAACAACCTGCCCGGCAAGAAGTTCTCCCCGGCCAAGAACTCGCTGGCCTTGAACTTCGCGCTGCGGGCGATCGCTGCGCAGCCGGGCGGCTACCTCGCCGCCGTTCTGCACGATGCCTCACTGGCCTTCACCTGGAACATCGCCAACCACCCGAGCGCGCTGACGACCCGGCGGTACGAGTTCGCCTACGCGACCCAGCACTGGATCGCGCCCGGCTACGTCATCGTGCCCGGCCATACCGTCGCCTCCGACCAGCTGGCCTACGGCGGTGTGACCTCGACCCGCGCGGTCGCGCCGTTCGCGGGCTGGATGCGGGCCTACCAGCGGGTCGCGTACCTGCGCGGCACGCTGCTCGCGCTGGTGCTGCTGACCGGGCTAGGCGGGATCGCCCGGGCCTGGCGAGGTACCCGCCGAGATGAGGTGGGGCGGGGCGGGCCAGGGCTGTTCCCCTGGCTCGCCTCCGTCGCCCTGCTGCTCGTCCCCGTCATGACCGCCGATTACTCGGAGCGCTACGTGCTCATCGCCACGCCGGTGGCCTGCCTCGCCGCGGGCCTGGCCTTCGCCCGCGTTCCCACGGCGATTCCGGCCGAGCCGGCTCCCGTAGCGCACGAAGATCGCGGGAATCTGGCTGTTCCGACGACCCAATCATGATCGCGATCCCGGACCGGCCGGCGCCGCTACCCGGTCAGGCGGCCACCGGGGAGTTCGCCCAGTCGATCGTGACCTCGCGGCTTGGGTTTGCCGGGTTGACCGCGACGCTCAGATGAGCGCCAAGACGGAGGCTGGCCACCTTCGCTTCCGGCACGCGATTCATGAAAACGGCTTCGATCGGGCTGGAGCCATCGATCGGCAGCTCAGCCTTGAACACATACACCGGATCGCTGGGATCTGGCAGCGCGGGGTTCAAGTCGCCGACGGTCTTACCTGACGGCGAGAACTCGCGAAGGACCGCCGTCATCCGCTGGCCGCTGGCCAGCAGGTCGGCTGCTGGATGGGCCGGAGCTTCAGGGCCGGTGCTGCCGGGCGCGCTGGGAGGCGAGCAGGGGGATGGCGGCGATCTTCTCCTCGGTCAGTTCCGGCCAGCGGATGCCGGGTGCGGGCCGCTCGCCGCGCCGGCCACGGCAGTCGATGACGCGGTCGGGCGTGATCACCAGGTCCACGGGCACGTCGTGCGCGGTCAGCGGGACCATCCCAGCCGGCCGCACCTGGAGCTCGTGCACGGTCGTGGCGGTCACCGTGCCCGGGCCGATCAGGCCCGCCGCGCCAGCGAGCGCGAACTCGAGGTCCGCGAAGCCCCCGCCCTTGCCCAGCCGCGCTCCGTCCTCCCCCACCGCGACGGAGCCCATCACCACCAGGTCGACCGGGTCAGCTCGGCCAGCGAGACCCGGTGGGCCGACCGCGCGGCGCCGCTGATCGAGGCGGCCTTGCGGGGCGGCTCGCTCAGGTGGTCGGGATCGAGAGCGAAGAACGGCTCGGCCTCGGCCAGCCGGGGCACGGCCATGTACACGGTCTTACCGTCCTCCAGGGCACGCTGGCGCACCGGCAGTTGGGGCAGGTCGGGGTTGACCTTCAGCGTGCCCGCGCGCCGCCACTCCGGCAGCCCACGCAGCCGCTCCGCGGCCGCCTCGGCGCCGGTGAAGTTGGGGATACGGCCCGCCGCGCCGGGGAACCTGGCGACGCGGGCCGCGCTCATCGCGGCCCACACCTCCTCGCGGAGGGCGGCCTTGGCGGCCAGCACCTCCGCTGGCCCGCCGGCGTCGCGGTCATGGCGGGGCACGGAACGAGGCACGCCCCCATCCTGCCCGGCCGGCAGGCCACGCACGGGTTCAAGCGCCAGCCACAACCGCGACGTTTTGCTGGCCGCGGCCACGCGCACCGGCCCCAGGTGCGTGGTGCGGTAAGTTGGGCAGCGGCGCGGGAGGGCGCCTCCGGGCCCGCGGGAAGGACTGAGTCCGCCTCCGCTCGTTGCAGGCATATGGAACTGGGCAGTACCGGACCGTCTTCAAGGGAGCCGGAACGCGGGCCAGGCTCTGCGAGGAGACGCGCCATGTCCCAGCTTCCCGCCCACCCCGATCTTGATCAGCTCCGCCGCCAGGCCCGCGAGCTGCACCGTGCCGCCCAGGGCGGCGATGCCCGCGCACTGGGCCAACTCCAGCAGATCTCGGGGCAGGTCACCTTGTCGGCCGCGCAGCTTGCCATCGCCCGGGACTACGGCTTCCCGAGCTGGCCCCGGCTCAAGGCCGAGGTGGCACGCCGCCGCGCCGAAACCAGCCAGGCCGGGCCGGCCGATGCCAGCCAGCCCGGACGGACCGGCGAGCGCGAGCCTGCGCGGGGCGAAGGCAGCCAGGCCGGTGAGTGGCCGGCTACTCCCCCGCAACTGGCGTCGTGGGAAGAGTTGCGGGATTGGGCGGCGCGCCTGCTGCTGTCCCGCACCGGAGCGGACGTCGCCGCCTGGAACCAGCGTGCCGCCGCGGCTGGTCTCGGCGACGAGGGGGCGCTCCGGGCGTGGCTGGCCAGCCAGGGCGTGACCGGTTACGCGCAGGCGCTGCTGATCTGGGAGCGCTTCGGCTACCCGGACTTCCTGACCACCAGCGCGGACGAGCTGATCGCAGGCCAATACGCGGACCGGCCGCACCTGCGGCCCATCCTCGACACGGTGCTGGCGGCGCTGCCCGCGCTCGGCCCGGTCACGGTACAGGCCCGCAAGACCTTGATCAGCCTGGTCACCCCACGCCGTACCTTCGCCGTGGTGCAGGCGACGACCAAGAGCCGGGTGGACCTCGGCCTTCGGCTCGATGGCGCACGGCCCGGCGGCCGCCTGCTGGCCGCCAGGGACATCGGCGCGGCCAACGTGCGGATCGCCCTGGCCGTGCCCGGCGACGTCGATGAGGAAGTCCTCGGCTGGCTGCGGCGCGCCTATGCCGAGAATGCCGCGCCGCCTCCACCGCGGCGCCCGCCCCGCCGCCCGGCGCCGGTGCTCGGGCAGCTCGCCGTCGTGATCGAGGGCTTCGACCTGCCCGGGCTCACCTGCCAGCCAGAACCAGGTGGCCAAGAGCACCGCAACATCCACGTCGCCCTGACCGGCCCGAGCACGGGCGGGCCCTCGCTCGTCGTGCCGGACGGCCGCTGGCTCGCGAACGAACCCGTGCCCGGCGACTGCGACTCGGCGCGCTGGGAGGTGCCGGTCACGGTGCGCCGCGGCGAGGACGGCTTCGACTTCGGCGGACCGTTTGTGCGCGGCGACCGCACCGACCGCCACCTGGGCCTGGCTTGGGGCGATGTGCCCGGCGACGGGACGTTGCGTTTGTTCCGCGGGGCCAAGCTCCGGCTCGCCGACGTCGATCCGCGGCTCATCGAGGAGGCGATCCGCCCTGGTTTCCGGCTTGTCGCCCGGGTCCGGCTGACCGATCCGCGGGGGAACCCGGTCTGTGCCCGGGTCCGCCCCCCGGCCATCACCTGGTCGGCCGAACCAGCTGAACCCGCCGCCAGCGCGCATGATGGGTAGCCTCGTTCTGGCCGTCAACCTCTGACCGGATTCGCGGCGTGTCTTCGTGACGACCACCGGCGCTGTGGCCGCGCATGGTCGGCTCCTCCCCGGGCAAGCGCAACACCCTCTGGCATACCTTCACGACTCCGGACTGCTGCCACACATACGTGAACCGAGCCGAGCAGGTACCCATGCTGGTCGCCCAGTTGCGAGGCGCCTACGGCCGGCATGTTGGCGAGCCCGCCTGGACCGGGTTCGTCCGCCGCTTGGCGGCCGTCTGCCCCGAGTTCGCGCGCCTGTGGGATGAGCACGACGTGGCCAGCCCGGCGTCCTACCTCAAGATCTTCCGCCACCCGGCGCACCCGAAGCTGACCCTGACGACGACCAGCCTCGCCGTGCAGGCGGTGCCGGGCACGCGGATCGTGGTCTACCGGCCCGCCGACAAGGTCACCCGCGTCGCCATCGGCAAGCTCCTGACCCGGGACGGCGCCGACGAGCACTTCCCCTGCTGGGAAACCCACCAGCAGCGCGAGGCCGGGCTGGCTGCCTCCTAAGGCCGCCCCGGACCTGGCTGCCGCTGAGCCGCCCGGAACCTGAAACGAGGTGTGGGACAAGCGGCGCCGGTCCGCTGGTCTGGGCTGGAATGATCGCCGCGGCCGTTACTCTGAGGCGCATGACCAGCGATGCGACCAGCGAGCCAGAAACCACCGCGGGCAAGGCCGTCATCGACCTGCACACTACGGCTGGCAAGATCGCCGACCTGCAGCGGCGCCGGGACGAGGCGGTGCACGCGGGCTCGCAGCGCGCGGTGGAGCGGCAGCACGCCAAGGGCAAGATGACCGCCCGGGAGCGGATCGAGCGGCTGCTCGACCCTGGCTCGTTCACCGAGCTGGACGAGCTGGCCCGGCACCGGGCGACGGCCTTCGGGGTGGACGCCAACCGCCCGTACGGGGACGGGGTGGTCACCGGGTTCGGCACGGTGGACGGGCGCCCGGTCTGCGTGTACAGCCAGGACTTCACGGTCTTCGGCGGGTCGCTCGGCGAGGTGTACGGCGAGAAGATCGTCAAGGTGATGGACCACGCACTCAAGACCGGCTGTCCGATCGTCGGCATCAACGACGGCGGCGGGGCCCGGATCCAGGAGGGCGTGGTCGCGCTCGGCCTGTTCGCCGAGATCTTCTACCGGAACGTGCTCGCGTCCGGGGTTGTCCCGCAGATCAGCCTGATCATGGGGCCGTGCGCGGGCGGGGCCGTGTACTCCCCCGCGATCACCGACTTCACCCTGATGGTCGAGGGAACCTCGCACATGTTCATCACCGGGCCCGATGTGATCAAGACGGTGACCGGGGAAGAGGTCAGCTTCGAGGAGCTCGGCGGCGCGCACGCGCACAACACCAAGTCCGGCGTGTCGCACTACCAGGCCAAGGACGAGGACGACTGCCTCGGTTTCGCCCGCGAGGTGCTCTCCTACCTGCCGTCGAACAACCTCGACGACCCGCCCGCCTACGGCACCGGCGGCGACGAGATCCTGGAGATCACCGGCACCGACGCCGAGCTCGACACGGCGATCCCCGACTCGCCGAATCAGCCCTACGACATGCACAACGTCATCGAGCACGTGCTAGACGGCGGGGAGTTCCTGGAGATCCACGCGGGCTTCGCCCAGAACATCATCGTCGGCTTCGGCCGGGTCGACGGCTCATCTGTCGGTGTGGTGGCCAACCAGCCGATGCACTTCGCCGGCACGCTGGACATCAACGCATCGGAGAAGGCCGCCCGATTCGTCCGCACCTGCGACGCCTTCAACATCCCGGTGCTGACGTTCGTGGACGTGCCCGGCTTCCTGCCCGGCACGGACCAGGAGTGGGGCGGCATCATCCGTCACGGCGCCAAGCTCATCTTCGCCTACGCGGAGGCCACCGTGCCCAAGGTAACGGTGATCACCCGCAAGGCGTACGGCGGCGCCTACGACGTCATGGGCTCCAAGCACCTGGGCGGCGACGTCAACCTCGCCTGGCCCAGCGCGCAGATCGCGGTGATGGGCGCCCAGGGCGCCGTCAACATCCTGTACCGTCGGGAACTCGCCGCCGCCGAGGATCCGGAGGCGCTGCGGGCGAAACTGGTCACCGAGTATGAAGACGCCCTCGCCAACCCCTATATCGCCGCCGAGCGCGGCTACGTGGACGCCGTGATCCGCCCCGCCGAGACCCGGTCCCAGGTGGTTCGCGCGCTGCGCGCGCTGCGGAACAAACGGCAGACGCTCCCCCCCAAGAAGCACGGGAATATCCCCCTGTAGCCGGCTGGTGACTTAGGGTCGTAGATGCGATGACAGACTTCCCTCCCCCACTCCCGACCCTGGCCCGCTACGCGGTGATCGTGGACGTCGGGTACATCTACGCCGCGGCCGGTGAGCTGCTGTTCAACACCTCGTCGCGGCGCGATTTCCGGGTGGACGCCGACAAGCTGATCGGCGCCCTCACCCGGCACGCGGAAAGCGAGATTCGCGGCGAACTGCTCCGGGTGTACTGGTACGACGCCGCGCGCGACCGGGTGCCCACGATCGACCAGCGGGTGATCGCCCAGATGGCCTGGGTCAAGCTCCGCCTGGGCAACCTGAACGCGCGGGGCCAGCAGAAGGGGGTGGACGCGCAGATCAGGGCCGACATGGAGGCCCTGGCCCGGCACCGCGCGGTCACCGACGCGATCCTCATCGCCGGTGACGAGGACATGGTGCCAGCGGTGGAGGCGGCGCAGGCCTACGGGGTCCTGGTGCACCTGTGGGGCGTGGAGCCGCCGTTCGGCACGAACCAGGCCGAGCGGCTGGTCTGGGAGGCCGACACGGTTGAGGTCCTCGACCGGGCGTTCCTCGAGCCGTACTTCACCCGGCACCCCGTGGCGGCCGAACCCGCCGGGGCCGGCCTGGCACCGGCGGTCCCCTCCCCCGCGCAACTGTTCGGGGAGCGCCCCGCGCCGCCGCCCCGGCCGGCGCCGAGGCACGTCCCGCCCGCCGCGGCGGAGGCGGCACCCCGGCTCGGCCCGGACCGCGACCGGGTGAACGAGGCGGGCGAGCACGTCGCGCACAAGTGGATCCTGACCCGCGGCGCGGACAACATCCGCGACCTGCTGCCCGGTCCCATCCTCCCGCCGGTGATCGACAAGGAACTGCTCGTGGAGGCCGAGAAGGAACTCGGCCTATCGCTGCGCCCGTATCAGGAGGCGAGGGAGTGGCTGCGCGACGCGTTCTGGGAGCGGGTCAGGCGGGAGTTCGCCGTTGGCTCCGGGCAGTCGTGACCGAGCCGTCGTTCCAGGTGGTGCGGGGCCAGCCGACCGACGAGGAGACCGCCGCGCTCGCCGTCGTCCTGGCCGCGCTCGCCGCCCGCGAGCGCGCGGGGCCGGTACGCGCCGGAGGGGCCAGCACCTGGGCCAGCCACGCGCGGGCGCTGCGCGCCCGGCCGGCGCAAGGTCCGGGCGCCTGGCGCCGCTCCGCCCTGCCCGGCTAACGTTTCTACCGTTCTGCCGGAGCTTGAGCAGGGGTCACGATGCCCATGATCGATGTCAACGGGGTCTCGCTGCACGTGGAGGACCACGGAAGCGGCACCCCGGTGCTGCTCATCCACGGCTGGCCGGACTCGGCCCATCTGTGGCGGCACCAGATCCCGTTCCTCACCGGGCACGGCTTCCGGGTGATCGCGCCGGACCTGCGGGGCATGGGGCGGTCCGGCCGCCCACCTGAGGTGGCCGACTACGCGCTGGCCAACGCCGTGGGCGACATGGCCGGCATTCTCGACGCGCTGAGCATCGAGGCCGCTCACGTCGTCGGGCACGACTGGGGCGCCGCCGTCGCGTGGCTCACGGCCACGTTCCTCCCGGACCGGGTCGCCAAGCTCGTCGTGCTGTCGGTCGGGCACCCGCGTTCACCACGGACGCTCCGGCAGGACGAGATGGCCTGGTACCAGCTGTTCTTCCAGTTCGAGGGGATCGCGGAGGCGACCCTCGCCTACGACGACTGGGCCTGGCTGCGGCGGTTCAGCCGCGGCGACGGCGACCAGGAGCGATACCTCGAGGACCTGTCCCGGCCCGGCGCGCTCACCGCGTCGCTGAACTGGTACCGGGCGAACCTGGCGCCCCGGATGCCGGGCACCGCGCCCGAGCTCCCGCCGGTCCGGGTGCCGACGCTCGGCATCTGGTCGACCAACGACCACTACCTCGACGGCGAGCGGATGGAGAAGTCAGGCGCGTGCGTCGAGGCACCCTGGCGCTATGAGGTGATCGAGGGCGCGAGCCACTGGATTCCGCTGGATGCCCCCGACCGGCTCAACGAGCTCCTCCTCGATTGGTTCCGCTGACCGCCGCGAGCACGCTGGCCGGCCGGCTGGCGGCCAGGTTCGGCACCCAGCTGACGGCCAGGTTCGGCACCCGGCTGGCGGCGAGGCCCGGCACCCGGCTGACGGCCAGGTTCGGCACCCGGCTGACGGCCAGGACCGACACCCAGCTGGCGGAGCCCCCGGGCCGGCCGTCGCTGGTGTTCCCCGCGCCAGCGGACCTCGCCGGGGCCGACCTGTCCGGCCTCGGCCTCACCGGCGCCCGGCAGGCGACGCTGCGCGCGCTGGCGACGGCGGTGGCCAGCGGGGACCTCGCGCTCGGCCACGGCGCCGATCCGCAGGAGGCGGCCGCCCGGCTGTCGGAACTGCCAGGGATCGGCCCGTGGACGGTCGCCTACATCCGGATGCGCGCGCTGGCCGACCGAGACGCCTTCCCGGGCACCGATCTCGGCCTGCGCCGGGCGCTCGCCGACCTAGGCTGTCAGGCGAGCAGGGCTGACCGGTGGCGGCCCTGGCGCGCCTACGCCGCGGTGCACCTGTGGACCTGGCACGCGGCCAGCAGACGGTGAGGGAGCAGATAGTGACCGGACCTATCCTGACGACCGTTCTCGCCACCCCCGCCGGTGAGCTCAGCCTGCTCGCGCACGCCGACACGCTGGTCGCGGCCGGCTTCACCGGCGACCCGGCGTCCCTGCGGGCCCGGATGGAGCCCGCGTTGCGCGGCGCGCCGCTGGTGCCGGCCCGGGGCGGCGACCTGGCGTGGCTGGTGAAGCCGATGCTGGACTACTTCGCCGGTGACCTGACCGCGCCGGACGGGCTGCCGGTGCGCCAGCCCGGCGGCCCGGGGCGGCAGCGCATGTGGCAGCTGATGCGTGCGGTTCCTGCTGGCTGCACCCTCACCTACACCGAGCTTGCGGCGCTGGCGGGCCAGCCGCAGGCGCCGCGGGCGGCGGGCGCGGCGTGCGCCGCCAACCTCATCGCGCCGGCGATCCCCTGCCACCGCGTCCTGCGCAGCGACGGCAGTCTGGGCGGCTATTACTACGGCCTCCCGGTCAAGGAGTGGCTGCTGGCCCACGAGGGGGCGGCAGTGCCCGGCTAAGGGCGCCGGGAGCCCGGGACGGCGAGGGCACGGGCGCCGGGCGGGCACGTCCGGCTTTGCGCCACCCGCCCGCGGGAACGCGGCTAGAGTACGCGCCGTGGGAACAGCACGGAGCGGCACGGCCCGCGCCGGATGGCGGGCGCGCGCCAAAGGCATAGCGCTCGCCGTTGCCACCGGAGCCGGGCTGCTCACCGCCTGCACGTCAGCGGGCCCGCCCGCGGCGCCGACACCACCCGCCCCTTCGCCCAGCGCGCAGTCGCCGTCGGGCGCGAAGGACACCGACCCGGCGGGGCCGCTGAACGTCTACGCCCACATCGGCGTCGGCATGATGAACCCCAAGTGGGCTCAAGATCCCCTCCGGATCTACGTGCCGAACAGCCTCAGTGACACGGTCACGGAGATCAACCCGGAAACCCACAAGATCATCAGGACCTTCGCCGTCGGCGGCCAGCCCAACCACATCACGCCGAACTGGAACGGCTCGGTGCTGTGGGTGAACAACACCGACGGCTACAGCCTCACCCCGATCAACCCGAAGACCGGCCTGCCCGGCCGGCCCGTCCCGGTGGCCGACCCGTACAACCTCTACTTCACGCCGGACGGAAGGTACGCCCTGGTGATGGCGGAATTGCTGGCCCGCATCGACTTCCGCAACCCGCGCACCATGGCGCTGCGCTACTCGATGCCGGTGCCGTGTGCGGGCGTGAACCACATGGACTTCACCGCCAACGGCCATTACGCGGTGGCGAGCTGCGAGTTCTCCGCGAAGCTCCTGTGGATCAACATCCGGAAACGCAAGGTGGTCAAGACGATCACGTTGGGCATGCCCATGGGTGCCCCGGTGCCCGCGCCAGGGCCCGGGTACAGCATGCCCCAGGATGTGCGCCTGTCCGCCAACGGCAAGATCTTCTACGTCGCCGACATGGCGGCGAACGGCATCTGGCTCATCGACGCCCGCCGGTTCAAGGTGATCCGCTTCATCCACACCGGCGCCGGCACGCACGGCTTCATGGTGGGCAGGAACGGCAAGTACCTGTACATCTCCAACCGGTTTGAAGGCTCCATCTCGGTGCTCAACATGGCCACAAACAAGCTGGTGCACAGCTGGCGCATCCCCGGCGGCGGTTCGCCGGACATGGGCGGGATCACCCCCAACGGCAAGGTGATGTGGTGGAGCGGCCGCTACAACGGGGTGGTGTACGCGATGTCCACCAGCAACGGGCGGCTGCTCGCGGAGATCCCCGTCGGCTCCGGCCCGCATGGCCTGTGCGTGTTCCCGCAGCCAGGACGGTACTCGCTCGGGCATACCGGCAACTTCCGCTGAGCGCCCCGCCCCAGGTGGCGGCCACCGCCCCGCGCCTAGCTCACTAGACTCCTCGGCAGTTGAGAGGAGACGTTCGGTGCGTAAGGTGCTCATCGCCAACCGCGGCGAGATCGCCGTGCGCATCGTGCGGGCGTGCCGGGACGCGGGGCTGGCCAGCGTCGCCGTGTACGCCGAGGACGACCTCGACGCGCTGCACGTGACGATGGCGGACGAGGCGTACGCCCTGGAGGGGCGGAGCGCCGCTGACAGCTACCTGTCCGCCGAGAAGATCCTCAAGCGGGCCGCCGACTCGGGCGCCGACGCGGTCCACCCTGGGTACGGGTTCCTCGCCGAGAACCCCGGCTTCGCCCGCGCGGTCATCGACGCCGGGCTGACCTGGATAGGCCCGCCGCCCGCGGCGATCGAGGCGCTCGGCGACAAGGTAGCCGCGAGGCGGATCGCCAGCGAGGTGGGGGCACCGATGGCGCCGGGCACCGACGGCCCGGTCAGCGGCGCGGAGGAGGTCGCCGCCTTCGCCGCCCGGTACGGGCTGCCGGTCGCCATCAAGGCCGCGTTCGGCGGCGGCGGGCGCGGGCTGAAGGTGGCCCACACGGCCGAGGAGATCCCCGGCTTGTACGAGTCCGCGGTCCGGGAGGCGGTGGCCGCGTTCGGCCGCGGCGAGGTTTTCGTGGAGCGGTACCTGGAGCGACCGCGGCACGTGGAGACGCAGTGCCTCGCGGACCCACACGGCGGCGTGGTGGTGGTGTCCACCAGGGACTGCTCGCTGCAGCGGCGGCACCAGAAGCTGGTCGAGGAGGCGCCCGCCCCGTTCCTCACCGGCGAGCAAACGGCGCGGCTCTACGAATCGTCCAAGGCGATCCTGCGCGCGGCGGGCTACGTGGGCGCGGGCACGTGCGAGTTCCTGGTCGGCCGGGACGGGACCGTTTCGTTCCTCGAGGTCAACACCAGGCTGCAGGTGGAGCACCCGGTCTCCGAGGAGGTCAGCGGGCTTGACCTGGTGCGGGAGATGTTCCGCATCGCGGACGGCCAGCCGCTGGGGTACGGCGACCCGCCCCTAAGGGGTCACTCGATCGAGTTCCGGGTCAACGCTGAGGACCCAGGGCGGGGGTTCCTCCCCGCGCCCGGCACGATCACGCGATGGCGCGAGCCGTCCGGGCCTGGGGTGCGGGTGGACGCCGGGTACACGGCCGGCATGACCGTGCCGCAGGCGTTCGACTCGCTGCTCGCGAAGCTCATCGTCACCGGCGCCACCAGGGAGCAGGCGCTGGAGCGCTCCCGCAGGGCGCTGGCCGAGTTCGAGGTCGGCGGCATGCCCACGGTGCTCCCCTTCCACCGGGCCGTGACGGAAGACCCGGCCTTCACGTCCGAGCCGTTCTCGGTGCACACACGCTGGATCGAGACCGAGTTCAGCGGTCAGATCCCGCCGTACATTCCGCCGCCCGACGAGCCAGCTGGGCCAATTATGGGCAGTACGCCACCGGCGGGCGCCCCTGCTACCCGCGAGCGGATCACCGTCGAGGTCGGCGGAAAGCGCCTGGAGGTGGTGCTGCCCGCCGGCCTGACCGGTACCGGCGGCCCGGCGGGCGGTGGGCCGGGCCAGCGGCCGGCCACGCGGCCCCGGCCAGGCCGGTCCCGCGCGACCGGGGGGAGCGGCGGGACCGCCGTCGGGAGTGACGCGCTGACCAGCCCCATGCAGGGGACCATCGTCAAGATCGTGGCCGGCGAGGGCGAGCGGGTGTCAGCGGGCGACACCGTGGTGGTCCTGGAAGCGATGAAGATGGAACAGCCGCTGACCGCACACAAGGATGGG
>Ga0207684_10004645_pt1 | contig 12895 bp, 13 predicted proteins | sample KBSK5501metaG_FD_184342 | JGI IMG/M metagenome (GOLD analysis project Ga0207684, IMG submission 184342) | Corn, switchgrass and miscanthus rhizosphere microbial communities from Kellogg Biological Station, Michigan, USA - KBS K5-50-1 metaG... | ecosystem: Host-associated > Plants > Roots >...
CAGGAGAGAGGCGATCTCGAGCGAGCGATCGAATACACGCACAAGGCCCTGGCCCTGTACGCCCTCGAGCAAGACACGGCCTTGCTCGCCCGTGGGGAAAATGAGCTCGGTCTCCTGCTCATGCGACAGGGACAGATAGCGAGAGCCGAAGACATCTTCCGCACCGCTCTGCACCATTTTGAAGAGGCCGGTGCGGAACGCGCCAAGAGCCATGTGCTCTTAAGCCTCGGCGAACTTCAGCTCAAGGCCGGTCGATATAAGGAAGGGATTAGGATCGTCAAGAACGCAATTGGGCTGGCTAAGAAACTAGACGAACGCCTTGCGCAGGGCTCCGGACGGCAACTACTCGGTCAGTTGTATGAGTCCACTGGCAGACACGGGCTGGCTGACAAGGAATTCGGCGCCGCCCTCCGCCTGTTCCAACGGGACCATATGGAGGTGCGACTGGCCGAAGGCCACGCCACTTACGCTGAGGTCCTCGATCGGCGAGGCGACCCGCAACGTGCCAACAGGCACTGGAAACTGGCGGCCAACCTTGCGTTGAGCAGGCAGCCAATCACATCGCGATCCGCACGAGCGGTGTAGATACAAACCAAGTCTGGCCATGCGGTGCGAAGACCGCGAGCAGGGCGCGGAGCAGCCGGCGGGCTTGTGTTAATGGAGTCGCTTAGCCGCTTGACAAGGGCGACCTAGCTCTGTTAACTAGCCAATGGCGATTCAAGGTTGTGCGCGGCTTCGCGACAGGCTCTGTTGGAGCCTGGAAAGATGATGGCAAAAGGGATTAACAGCAGCCGGCAGACGCTTTTACGCGAAGCGGGGGATAACCTGGCGCAGGACCAACTGGCTCGTGGCGAGATTGACTTTGAGGATGCTCGTGATGATCTTGTCCGGATCTTGGCCACGCTCGTTTCTGATTTGGAGCGTTTCGACTCGATGGTCACGCACGAACGCGACATCTTCGAGGAGCGCTCCGCTCGTCCGGGCGCAACCGAGGACGACCGGCTAAACCGGCTGTCGACGCGAATCAGTCTCGGAGCGGCAGAAATGATCTCACGTGCACGTCACGCCCAGGAGGAGCTGCGCCGGTTGGCGGAGCCGACCAGTCCTCGCGTTCAAATGCCCTCGGTGCGCGCTCACGAGTCGGCCAAGGATCAGTAAAGCAGAGCGACTTTCCTTGATTTAATCGTGCGAGCCCGGCCGCGCTCGAGAACGCTACGTCCTGTCAAGTGGCAGGACATCGAACACGTCTCCATTGACCAGCCGACTGCCGCCGCCGGCATGACCCCCTTCCTCCTCGCTGTGACGGTCATCTGCAGCCTGGGCGGTCCATCAGCTGTTGGGTATCGCGGCCAGCTCGCCGCTGGACTGTAACTGGTCGGACCTTAGACTTCGCCAAGGTCAAAGAGACGAGGGGGCAGGTCGTGACTCCACGCCCGAGCGACTGAGATCTCGACCCAGCGCAGACGGCGCCGCTCGAGCATATGCGTCACCAGCCCTGCGATCCTGCCCAACACGATCATTTGGCAATCCTTCCGTTCGATGGCGGGGGGCAGAGACCGGAGGCTCCAGGTTCGGAGGTTGACGCCCCCATCGTTTTCCGTTCCGGTCTCTCGTCCCCCAAGCTCAACCTAGTCCTGGCCCGTCTGGCTGTCACTGGGACTTTCCTCTCTCCCCGAGGTACCTATGACTCCCTCCAGCCCTGAGGCGCAGGCGAACAACGCCAATCGCGCCAGATCAGGCTGAAGTGCTCTAGGGCCGATGGGCACCGGGGTTACCGCAATAAGGGCTGACCCTCGGCGCATTCCGCCCAAACTGCAGATACAGACTGGGCCGTTGTCGGGGACACCTTCAGATTTGGGCCGCGCTCATAAGGGCGCAAAACTAAATCAGGGCTCCACGAAGGGTGACTTGGTCGCCGCCGCAACGAGGAGCCCATGTTGGGCGGCCCAGGCGGCGATCTGGGCGCGGGATCGGAACCCCAGTTTGGCCCGAATGCGCTCGACGTGACCCTCCACGGTACGCTCGGCAATCGCCAGGAGATCGGCGATCTTGCGGTTGGTCATGCCGGCCGCGACAAGCGCGGAGATTTCCCGTTCACGCCGAGTGAGGCGGCCGGGCTTTGTACTGGGTTGTCGACCGGCGCGGCGAAGGTCGGGAGGCTGGAGGCCAGCTTTCCCGGACAGCGCATAGGCGATCGCACTCTCCAGGCTGAGGCTCGCGCCTTCGTCCCAGGCCATCGTGCCGGCTGAACCACTTGCCTCCAGCGCCGGTTTGAGCACCACATTCTCCAGCACCTCTTGCCACCTCGCCGCGAGAGGCGCCCTTATCGCCGCCCGCAGAGCCGCCGCGGCACCGCACAGACGTAGTGCACGCTCAGGATCATTGTCAGCGAGCGCCAGCGCCGAGAAGACGTCCAGACTGGCGGCCTGCGCGTACCGATTGCCGATCGCCTGGAACATCGCAAGTGCCTCGAGCAGGAGCGAGCGGGCCGAAACGTGATCGCCCTCGAAAAAGGCGATGAGGGCGAGGAAGAGAACCGCAGCCGAAGCTCGCCAGCGCTGGTCCGCAGCTCGTGCCAAGCCGAGGGCCTGCTCGAATAGCGCTCTCGAAGTGATCACGTCGCCGTGCTGAAGATCTAGTTCTCCGAGAGTCATCAGGGCCTCGATCCGCACGTTCATGTCTGGCGCGCAGTCCAGGCTCTTTTGGAGCCAAATGCGGCCTTCCTCGGGCCGGCCGTCAGACATCGAGATCGAGCCGAGTAGGTTGAGTGCCCAGCCCTGGTTGACCTCGTCGGCGACCTTCGTGGAGATCGCAAGGCTCCGTTCGGCGAGTTGGCGGGCGGTGTCGTAGTCTCCTTGCCAGTAAACCAGCCTGGCCAACCAGAGCAATCCGGTTGCTTCAACCTCAGGAGGTGCTGGCGAGCCTTCAATCGCATCTCGTAGCCAGTCGCGCCCCTCCGCCAGATACCCTCGGGTGACCCAGAACCACGCCAGCGCGACGGCCAGCCGACGCCAGCTCTCGCGGTCGAATTCGCGGCTCCAGGCGAGTGCTAGACGCAGGTTGGCGTGCTCCTCCTCGAGTCTCTGGAGCCACCGCGGTTGCTCGGGCCCTTGCGCGTTCACCTGCGCGCGTTCGGCCAGGACCAGGAAATGGTGTGCGTGGGCCTCGCGGGCTTTGGCTACCTCGCCATTCTCCTCCAGCTTTTGAGCTGCGTACTGCCTTAGCGTTTCCAGAACGCGATAACGGGTCGGGCCTTCAGCCCTGGGTTCAGGTATTAGCAACGACTTATCGACCAACCGGGTCAGGGCTTCGAACGTCCGGCCGCGATCTGCAACCAGCTCCGCACACACGGCACTCGCCGCGTCGAGGTCAAAGCCTCCCGCGAATGTCGACAGCCTCCGAAACACGAACCGATCCGCGTCGTCCAGCAGCTTGTAGCTCCACTCGATCGCTGCCTCGAGTGTCTGCTGGCGGTGGGCTCCTGGGTGTCCGTCGCTAAGGAGCTGGAAGCTGGTTTTAAGGCGCTCGAGCAACTCAACCAGCGACATCATCTCAACACGGGCGGCAGCCAACTCGATGGCGAGAGGGATACAGTCGAGGCGTCGGCAGATCTCCGCTGCTACGCGAACATCGCCCGCGGCCAGCTTGAAATGGTGAACGACCAAGCGTGCCCGCGCGATCAGCAGCTGAACAGCCTCCACCTCGTCGAGCGGAGGTGTCCGCCAGGTGATCTCGCCCTCGACGTGCAATCTCTCCCGACTGGTCGCCAGGAGGCTGAGCTTCGGGCAGTGCTTGAGGAGCTTTTCGGCGAGCGTGGCGCCCGAATCGAGCACGTGCTCGCAGCTGTCCAGCACTAAAAGCACCTTCGAGCCTCTTAGGTGTGAAATCAGGGTCTCCGCGAGTGGAGTACCAGTCTCCTCACGGATGCCGATCGATTCAGCCACCGCACTGACCACGCCGGCCGGCTCCAACGCGTCGGCCAGCTCGACCAGGAAGACCCCGTCTGGCCATTCGGTCGCGATTTGCGCTGCCACCCGCAGCGCCAACCGTGTCTTGCCCAGTCCGGCTGCCCCTGTGATCGTGAGCAATCTGGTCTCCGAAATCAGGGTTACGAGCTCTGCCAGCTCACGTTCGCGCCCGATGAATGTGGTCAGTTCGGCCGGCAGCCGCAACGGTAATTGCCCTGACACCTCGACCTCTCGATACGGCGCGCGGCCTGCTTCCCCGCTGCCCGCCTCGGATATTCAACGCCTTTTCAAAGCACTTAAGTAAATGCGCAACTTCAGAAATCAGGTACTTTCCACGGTTCCACAGAAGTCGATCACTGCATAGCCTGGGCTGGTCTGCAAGAGCTGGCGAGCATGACGTGGGGATCATGAGTTTGGCGGAGCTGCCGGAGTTGGAGTCCGTCCACCGTCAGCTGGCGCGCGACCTGCACGACGGGGTTGCTCAGACCCTGACCACGATGCTCATCCAAATGGAAAATTTCAAGTCCGATCAGCATGGTCGGACGGGCGTGATTCAGCGTCTAACCGTGTTTCAGGACACCACGCGCGAAGCGCTGACCGAGCTGCGGGTGCTGCTCTTCGCGTTGAGAGGTGAATCGGCCCTCGACAGCAAGTTCATCAGCCGCCTAAAAAGCACCTACGGAGCTCAGTTCCGCCGGCATTCCGGCACCAATGTGCGTTTCCGCGTCAGTCGCAGCTGGCCGGCTGTCATCCCGGCCAGGGTGGCCGGCCACGTGCTCGCGATCGTGGACGAGGCGCTGGCGTACAGATCTCCCGGCCGCAGCCAACGCGCCGAGGTGCAGTTGAGCGTGGCCGGCGAGCAAGCCCTGCTGGTGGTGCGGACGCGCGCTGGGGCCGAGTCCGACCACGGAGCCGTTGTCGCTCGATTGCGCGCCGTCCGGCAGCGAGTGATCATGCTGGGCGGTACTGTCAACATCCGGAGCAAGGTCGGAGAATTGACGTTAACCGTTGCCTTTCCGGCTGGCCAACTGGTCGCGGCAGCCGAATCCAACTAACACCGCGCTCGGAGCCTGCCGCCAGCCTCGGACCACTTGTGGTTCGACCTCATGCTCTCAGCTCTTAGTTGAAATTACTTGACTGTCAACTCAAGTCGGACCTATGGTTATCGCGAGCGCCCGCGAGCACACATCGTCGAGAGGACCATCGTCTCCATCCTGGACACGGATTTCCATGACGGCGAGCAATGGAAATTAACGATGGCGCATGGTGTGGCGCCCGTCTACGTTAGGGAATTGGAGTGATGGCGACAAAGAAAGCGAACGTCGAGCGGTTTCGGCCTTTTCCCAGCGGGTGGGGAGGCCTGGAGGCGAACCAGGTGGCCGCTCTCTGGCCGCACGAATGTTCTCGACAAGATCTAGTCAGGATCTTGATGAAGCTGGTCAGTGATATGGAGCGGTTCGATGCGTTGGTCGGGGCTCAGAGCAGGGAGCTTCAGCGGCGTCCCGCCATCCCAGACGCCCTTGACGACGAGTCACTCAACCGCGACCTGGAGGGATTGAGCCTCGAAGCGGCGGAGATGGTCACATCCACCCGCCGCGCCCTGAAGCAGATGAGTCTGTTGGCTACCACGCCTTCTTCTCTCCGAACGTCTCCCTGAGTCCCCGCCGTCATTTGGCTGACCTGGGCCGACGGGTTTCAGGCCCGCCCGCTCAGATGGAGCTTGATCGAGGTTAGTGAACCACCTCATCCAATGACTGCTTGAGTCGCTGGAGCGAATCGGTCGGCAGGGGCACATCTTCCAACCAGACGAAGATCGCGTCTGCGATCTGGCGCCAGGCCGTTATCTGACGGGCCATCGCGGCGCCCCAATAGGACTTGGACCACGCTGCCGCCGCAACCCAACCCGCCACGACACAGCAGAAAGCACCTGTTGCCACCTCCAGCCAGCCCAACCATCCGTCGGGTCGCAGGTCGCTCAATATGATCACGCCGAGGCCCAGGTTGACCGCCACTGCGATCGGCAGAAACACTCGATAGAACAGACGTCCAGACGATTGAATCACCATGCGATCCTCCCCCAATCGAGCCTTCACGTCAGGCCGCACATGGGTGGAGCGTCGCACGCCGGCGGCTCCAGACCAATGAGACGAATGTCCCAGCAACCCGGCAAAACGCGGAAATCGCCGACGTACTTATCACTTATCAGTGGTTCAGGCTTGGCTTATCATGCTGGAGTCGTCTTGGGGATGGGGCGGCCTAGGCGCCTGGAGGGAACGGCACATCACTGGAGCACGTCAACGCCGGTCGGCGATCCGAATCGGGATCGTCGACGATCACCCGATGTTCAGACTAGGCCTCAAACGGGCACTCGAACGGGAGTCGGACATCGATATTCCGTGGGAGATGGGGTCGGCCGCCAACCTCGACGCAGTCATGCGCAAGACCCCGGTCGATGTGATTCTCATGGACGTGTACATGGGAACGAGCAAGGACGGCCTCCAGGCCACACATGAAGTAGCCGAAAGGTGGCCTGAGGTGAAGATCGCTGTGATCAGCGCGAGTCTCGACGACAGGGTCGCTCGTGCCAGCAAGCGCGCGGGTGCCGACGTGTTTCTGCCCAAGGCCATGCCGGTCTCGGAGATGGTCAACTCGATCAGACTTCTGGCCGAAGAGCAGACGTTGGGATCACAAGGTGGAAGGCTTGGACAACGCCGCGCGTCTGGTTCAATTGGCCGCATCGGCGGTCTTAGCCCCCGCCAGCGACAGGTTCTCGAGCACTTGCGCTTGGGACGGACCAACCGGGAGATCGCGGCGCGGCTGAACATCTCGATAGGTACGGTGAACAAGCATGTGCATGAAGTGCTGATTGCTCTGAAAGTACGCAATCGCACGCAGGCGGCGGCCCTCGCGCGTCAGGACGTCGCCGGCTGAGCTGACCTGTCACGAACCTCTCTCCAAAAGAGTCGGTTTGGGAAAAAATGGTCAGTTCTACCCATTGACGTGGGATTTAACGAGGCCTTTAAGTTCTCTTAGGGCCTATTTAAGGAAAAAGACCCGCTTCGAGCGTCAAATGACTTGGGTTTTCGGACGCTCGGGGTGACATCGTAATCATTTGTTCAGGGAAAGGGAAAGGGAGATCGAGTGACGCCGCCTCTAATGGTTGGTGACTTGGCGCTTGGCAGCGGCACCCCCAGCTCACAAGAAATCCGGCAGATGCTTGCCCGCGAGCTTCACGACCGGGTGGCCCAGACTCTGACCACGATGTTGATCGACCTCGAGAATTTCAAGATTGAGCAGACCGGAAGGCAGGGCGTGATTCGACAGCTGGGTGAATTGCAAGAATCGACCCGCGATGTTCTGACCAACCTACGCCACGTCCTATATGACCTGCGTGATGAGACGGGAATCGAGGAGGGCTTTGTGGACGCGGTTCGGGCACTTCTGGCCCGCTTCCAGGAGCGCACGCAGGTGGGGGCCCACCTTCTCGTCTCACCGACATGGCCGCCGCGCTTGCGATCTCAGGCGGCGCTCAACGTCTACCGAATCATTGAAGAAGCCCTGACCAATGTCCGAATGCACAGCGGCGCACGCCTTGTGGAAGTTGCGCTGGGAACTGGCCTCGGCACCAACCTAGCCGTCGAGGTCAAAGATGATGGACGCGGCGCAGAGTCCGGTGCAGGCCATCGCCACCCCGGGATGGGCATGCTCGGGATGCGGGAGCGAGCTTTAATCCTGGGCGGCCGCCTCGAGATCGAAAGCGTAGTTGGAGGCGGGACCACCGTTCGCGCAATTCTTCCCAAGGAGCAGTTGATTTGAGCACCGCAACACAGCAACTACCAGTCGTGAACGCTTCCGCCCGTACCGCGCGCGTGGTCATCGCCGACGACCAGACGCTTTTCAGGTCGGGGCTGGCTCGTCTCCTCGAGATGGACGATCGCGTAGCGGTGGTGGGCGAGGCCGTCGACGGCGCCGACGCGGTCAAGCTCGCCCTGGCGTTGAAGCCTGACGTCGTCTTGATGGACATCAAGATGCCGAACCTTGACGGCATTGAGGCCACCCGACGGATCGTGGACGAGAACCCAAAAATCAAAGTTCTCATGCTGACCACTTTCGAAGCTGACAACCACGTCATCCAGGCGTTGAAAGCCGGCGCCAGCGGATACGTGCTCAAGGATTCGCAAGCCGGCGCAATAGTCTCCAGCATCCTTGCAGTCGTGGCTGGCGAGCGGGTGATGGCCAGCGCCGTTGCCAACCGCGTTCTGGAGATGCTTACCGGCGCCACGACTCCAAAAGAGTTCTACGACGGGCTTACGGCCCGTGAGGTTGAGATCCTCAAGATGCTGGCGACAGGGATGGCAAACAAGCAGATTGCGTACAAGTTGCAGATCAGCGAAAAGACCGTCCGCAACCACGTCAGCAACATGTACGAGAAGCTCGATATCTACGACCGCGCTCAGGCGGTTCTTTACGCAGTGCGCAAGGGTCTGGTCGAAATCTGACTCCGAAGTCCCGGGACGCCAGGCCCAGAGCATCCCGGCAACTAGGACGACGATCCCATTAACCGCGTAAGCGTAGTCACCTACAGTCCCGAACATAGTGGTGGTTGTTCCGGGCCGCAGCGCCTCAGTTGGCAGCGCGCGCCCGCCAGCGTTCGAGGTCGGGCCGAACCTGCTGCTGATCGATCGCCAGCCCCTGTTCTTGGCGGCTCTAAGCAGTCTATTGACCGCGCCTCCAGTTTGCGCTCGGGTTCAGGTCGCGCAGGACACGAACGCGGGCCTCGAGATCGCGCTCCGAGGCGATGTGCACCTGGTCTTCTGCGAGGTCAGGTCCCTACCGATCCCGGCTGTTGAGGTGGCTGATCGTTTGTCACAGCTCTCGCCACGCGTGCCGGTGATCTTGCTCGGTGAGCCGGAGGACGAGCGACTGATGACTGCCGCGCTGCAAACGAGCGTAGCCGGCCTGTTCACCAAGAACGCGAGCCTCGATGAGTTTCTGGTCGGTGTTCAGACGGTCCTCTCTGGGCATCGCGCGGTCGGGGCCAACCTCATGGGCATGGTGCTGTCCCGCTTGAGCGACGGCGCTCCGCATGCGCGCCGGCCGGCCAGTCAGCTCTCGCCCACCGAGCTGGACATCTTGACGATGATTGGCGAGGCCAAGTCGATCCCGGTTATCGCCGCGGCGCGCGGCATCAGCCACAAGACCGTCCGGAACCACCTGGCCAACATCTACCGGAAGCTCGAGCTGCGCAGCCGCACCGAGGCGATGCTGTGCGCCGTCAGGATGGGTCTGACCGCCAACTAGGCGAGGCAACGATGTCCTCTGCCAAACCGGGACAAACGACCCATGCAGACGGGCAAATCCCATTCTCAAAGGGTCCTGGGCTGCACACCATCTATCCAATGGCTTCTAACGGGGCGCAAGCGACGCTGCCAGTCCACGTGAGTGCCCCGCTTCTAGGCGAACGCCTGCTAGACCTGAGATTGATCAACGAGGGTCAGCTGCGACGTGCCCTCGAGATGCAGCCTGAATCCTCGCGTCCGCTTGGGGCGGTGCTCATCGAGCTTGGGGCGCTCGACGAAGATCGGCTGACCGCCGTCCTCGGCGACCACCTCCAAGTTCCGGTGGCCGACTTGCGACGAGAGGCGGTCGACCCCGATGCAGTTCAACTTGTACCCGAAGAGTTCGCGCGCCGGCACGTCCTGCTTCCGATCCGAAATCAGGACGGCCAGCTGACCGTGGCCATGGCCGACCCCGCCAACCTGCACCTCGTGAACGACCTCCGGGTCATCACCGGGCTGGTCATCGAGCCATATATCGCCGGGCGATCCGACATTCTGGCCAATCTCAGCCGGATCCACAGCATGAGGCCGCGCATCCACGAGGCGGCGCGCTCGCTTGAAGAGAGTAGGCCGCAAATTGGGATCACACGGTCGATTGTCTTCGAGCTCTCAAACATAACCGCAACCTCCCCCGCCGTCGAGATCGTCAACATGCTGATCACCCAAGGATTGCGTGACCGCGCATCGGACATCCATGTGGAACCGCAGAAGGAGCACCTGCGCATCCGTTTCCGCATCGACGGCGTTCTGCAGGATGTCGCCCACCTGCCTTCGGCGACCGGGGCGGCCCTGGCGTCTCGAATCAAGATCATGGCCGAGATGAACATCGTCGAGCGCCGTCGGGCGCAGGACGGGCAGATCAGTCTCACTGTTGATGGACGCAATCTCGACGTACGCGTGGCGACGATCGAGACGATCTGGGGGGAGAAGCTGGTGCTGAGGCTCCTCGACCGAGGACGATCGCTCATCACTCTGGAGCAACTGGGCTTCTCCCGCGGTGCGTATGCGAGATTCCACACAATGCTGCATTCGCCGTACGGAATGATCATTGTCTCCGGTCCGACGGGGAGCGGCAAGACGACCACTCTGTACGCCGCAATTCACGAGCTCGACCATCAGGTTCGCAACGTCATGACCATCGAGGACCCGGTCGAATACACCTTCGACAACATCAATCAGAGCCAGATCAACAAGCTGGCCGACATCACCTTCGCGAACGGGCTTCGGGCGATCCTACGCCAGGATCCGGACATCATCCTGGTCGGCGAGATCCGGGACAGAGAGACCGCGGAGATAGCCGTGCAATCGGCGCTGACGGGTCACCTCGTGCTCTCGTCGCTGCATGCCACGGACGCCGCCGGCGCGCTGCTGAGGTTCATCGATATGGGGATCGAGGGCTTCCTGATCGCGTCATCTGTGATCGCGATCGTGGCGCAGCGACTGGTGCGAAAGGTTTGTGACGGCTGCAAGACCCCGCACACGCCTACTGTCGAAGAGGCGGAGTTCGCCACCTCCCTGGGTCGGACCGTGCCTGACGAGCTTTACAGCGGGCAGGGGTGCGCGCGTTGCAACCAAACCGGCTACTACGACCGCATCGGGGTCTTCGAGGTGCTGACCATGACCGATGAGCTCAAGCGGATCGTCATCGCCAGGAAGGGCCATAAAGAGATCATGCACGCGGCCTTGAAGGGTGGCGTGGTCCCGCTCCGGCTAGACGCTTGGGAGAAAGCCGCCGCGGGGGTGACGACGGTTTCCGAAGTGCTGCGCAGCGTCTACATCCTCTGAGCGGAGGTTAGCTATCGCCAGGTTCCAGTACCGAGCCTACAGTCCGAGAGGTGCCCTCGAAGAAAAGCTGATCGAGGGCGAATCGGCTGCTACCGTGCACCGCGCCCTGAGCCGTCGGGGTTATCGCGTGGTGTCACTTCGTCCTGCGAAGGGCGGCTGGCGGTGGGTCTATCGAGAGCTGCCGACATTCTTTGGCGTCAGCACCTCGGATCTGGTCCTTTTCTCGCGGCAGCTATCGACTTTTCTCAAGGTCGGTGTACCCATCACAGAAGCCATCCGGTTGCTGAGGAGCGGCACTCGCTCAGGTCCTTTCAAAGTTGCGCTCGACGACATCAACGAGGACCTGGATGACGGCGAGTCGTTCTCCGTCGCCATCTCGCACCACCCCAACGTCTTCAACCAGCTGTACGTCGACATGGTGCGTGCGGCGGAGTTCAGCGGCAACCTGGATAGGGTGCTGTTGCAGATCGCGGCCTACCTGCAACGCCAGGACTCGGCCCTCAAGAAGCTCCGCAGCGCGATGATCTACCCGGCCATCATCCTGACCCTCGCCGCCATCGTCTGTGGCGTGTTGGTTGTCGTCGTCCTACCCAACTTCGTCGCCCTGTTCAGAGAGTTTCATGCCGACCTCCCTCTTCCCACCAAGGTGCTCATCGCCATTGGCGCCTTCGCGGAAGCGTGGCGACTCGAGATCATCGTGGTCGCCGCGCTCATCGTCTTGGGAACCTTCCTGTTCCTGCAGAGCAAGCCCGGCCGCGTTTTCTGGGACCACTTTCTGATCCGACTCCCGGTCCTGGGGACGATCGTCGTCTTTGCGATCGTCGAGCGCTTCACCCGGACCCTGGCCACCATGCTCCGCGCCGGCATCCCCATCAGCCAGACATTCGACGTCGCCAGCGCATCGGCCGGCAACATCCGCTACCGGCGCGGGCTCGAATCCGTTCGGCTACGGATGGTCACGGGAGATGGGTTCTCAGAGCCACTGGCAGCGACGGGCCTTTTCGCCCCAATGGTGATCCGGATGGTGCGGGTCGGCGAGGAGACCGGCACTCTGGATCAGAGCCTGGAGCAAATCGCCGACTTCCTCGCCGAGGAGATGGATTACAAGGTCAAGAACATGATCGCCTTGATGGAGCCGGCGCTCGTGATCACGGTCGGCGTCGCGGTGGGCTTCGTCGCCATCTCGGTGGTCCTTCCCATGTATGGGCTGCTACGAGCTGTCCACTGATGACGAGCCGCAGGCAGCGGCGACATCGGGCGCAAGCCGGCACAACGCTCATCGAGCTGCTGGTGAGCATGACGATCATCGGTACCGCTGTGCTCATCCTGGTGGGCGCCTTCAGCACCGGTCTCATCGACGCCACGCTTGCGAAGCGCAACACGGCCGTGAATGCCGCAGTCGAGTACGAGCTGGAGGCGATCAGCGCCGCATCGTATTCGCCTAGCCCGGCGCCTTACTCCGAATGTTTCGCAGTCGACAGCGCCGCCACTCCGCAGCGGGTCGGCCTGGGCGGCTCATGCCCGGCAAGCACGAACCTGCGTGCTGACGTGACCGAAAGCGATGTGGAGGCAGGAGTCCAGCAGTGGACAGTGGAAGTCAGCACATACCCGGGCCTCGGTAAGGTCGGCACACCGGTCTCGGTCTACAAGGTAGACAGATGATGCTGTCTCCGGCCCAGGCTCGCATGGCTGCACGCCGCCGGCGGCAGGGGGGCTACACGCTCATCGAGCTCATCATCGCTAGCGCAATCGGCCTGCTGGTGATGAGCGCGCTGACCTCGGTCGTGCTTACGATGACGATCG
>Ga0207684_10004646_pt1 | contig 12894 bp, 14 predicted proteins | sample KBSK5501metaG_FD_184342 | JGI IMG/M metagenome (GOLD analysis project Ga0207684, IMG submission 184342) | Corn, switchgrass and miscanthus rhizosphere microbial communities from Kellogg Biological Station, Michigan, USA - KBS K5-50-1 metaG... | ecosystem: Host-associated > Plants > Roots >...
TCCGCGACACGCGAGGCACTCGCAGCCAACGCCCGTACGCGTGTCGTGTTCCAGTGCGGTCAGGAAGACGCCCGCTACCTGGCGCGTGAGTTCTCGCCCTGGCTCGGCGATCTCCAGCTCCTGAACCTGCAGCCTCACCAGGTCGCAGTACGCCAATTCCGCGATGGGCGCACGGAACGGCCGTTCACCGGCGTCACCCGGCCCGAGCCGCCAAGCCTCGGCGCCGCGCACGCAGCGGCGCTCACCGCCGCGGCACTCGCACGCTGCGGCCGGCCGCGAGCGGACGTCGAGAGCGAAATCGAACACCGACTGAGGACATACGACTCCGAAGCGGCTGACCGCAACAAGGTTGCTACGGCCGGGGACCGGGTTCGCAACCGGGTTCGCAACCGGGTGCGCGCATGACGATGACTGCCGGCCGATTTCCCGTTCAAATCCAGGGTCCCAAGCGCGGACTGTCTCCGACAACCTATGCGTGTCCTCGACCCCTCTCCGACAGGGATCTCGCCATCCTGCTTGCAATCGATCAGTACCGCTGCCTGGATCGAGATCACGTCACCGACCTGTTCTTCCCCGGTCGCAGGAGTGCGGAGCTCTGCCTGAAGGATCTGCTCTGGCGAGGGCTCGTCCACCGCTGGCCAGGGAAGCGCTGGCAAGGCTCAATCCTCTACCCGTCCGTATACGCGCTGACCTCGTCCGGAGCGAGACAAGTCGCCAATCTCCGCGGGAACGACCCAAGACCACTAGTGGATCGCGCCCGCCGCGCGCGCGAACAGACCTATCACCTGAGACACGACCTCGAAGCCAACCGGCTGTTTACGAGGCTGGCGGCGGGGGCGCGCGATCTGCCCGACCAAGGTCTCTATCACTGGCTCGGTGAGGCAACATGTCGCGCCGCATACGAGCGTGACGGTAGCCCCGCATCTGACGGTTGGGGTCGCTATCTTCTCGCCGACCGTGAGATCACTTTCGATTTGGAGTGGGATCGCGGCACCGAGCACCCCCGGCGCATCCGCACGAAGGCGAACGGATATGTCTCCTACTTCCGCGGCCGACGGCACGCCGACCTTCACCAGGTGTTGTTTGTCGCTCCCACCCGCGTGCGCGAAGCCGAACTCCACGATCTGATCAGTCCGGTCCTTCCTCCCAACGTCAACCTCTGCCGCTTCTGGACGACCGCAGTCGAGACCGTCTCGTCCACCGGATGGCTCGGAGCAGTCTGGTTGCAGATTGCGGGGCCACCGCATCGATACGCCTTCGCCGACATGCCTGGTTTCCCACGCGGGCCGCGCTCGGCGAGCGACTCCATCGCGAAACCTGAATGGTGGACGCGTCGACCCAGCGGAGGTGAGGGCGCATGAGCGATCGACACCGCCGGCCTGGCCTTCAAGTAGTCAGGGGAACTTGGGGGCCAAACTCTGACCCCCACGCGGTGACACCAATCTGGAACCGAGAGTGGACAGCTGGCGAACACGGTGGCTTCGCCTTCACGACTGAAACCGCTCGTGTCGACGTCGTCAACCCACAACCGGCCCGACACTTCAGGGTCTTCGCTGGCGGCAGCCGCACCATCGGTCATCGCGAGCTCATTGAGTCGAAGCTCAAGGCACTGCCGCGCTGCGCCGTGATCCTGACCAGTCGAACAAATGGCGCGTCGGCTGCGGTTCGTGACGCAACCATGCGTCTTGGCCTCCGCCTGGAGGTCTGGACCGCAATGGCCGGTCGCTACCCGACAGCCGAGGAAGCGTACTTCGCGCGCGACGAGGAGATGATCCGCTCGGCGGACCAGGTCCTCGCCTTCTGGGACGGCGAGAGCGCCGGCACGGCGCATGAGCTGACTTACGCAAGGAGGCTTTCAAAGCCGATCGACCTGGTTCTGATGAATCGGGGCCAGTCGCCGAATCGGTACCCCGGAGGCGACGCCGCGTGACCCAGCAGAATCGCCTTCCGGCTGATCTCGCAGTGCTTCCTGTCGAGCTGATCCAGCCCTGCCCGATCCAGCCTCGCGTGAACGTCTCGGTCGACTTCGTCGACAAGCTCTCTGGCTCAATCAAGTCGGGGCGCCACCAACCCGTACTTGAGGTGGAACCGGCCCCTGGACAGCTCGGCACCTACCAGATCGTCTGCGGGGAGCAGCGCTGGCGGGCGGCGAAGGCGGCCGGTCTTCTCGAGATCCTGGTGCGCATCCATCCCCACCTCGGATATCTCGAGCGGCTCGAGAAGCAATACGAGGAAAATCGCCTGCGCGCCGACCTCGATCTGGTCGAAGAGGCGCACTGCATCCTGCTCGACAAAACGATCCGCGACATCGCAGTCGCCGAACAGCTGTTACGGGATTCGCTGGTTCCCTTCCAGCCACTCGACGAGAGAAGGATCCTTCATCGTGAAGAGTTCGCCGAACACCTGGATGCCCTGCGCAAGCTGCTGGTAAAGCACAAGACCCACACGGTCAAGGGCCCAGATGGCAAGCCGATCGCAAGCCCGCTTGCGCATTGGCGCGAAACCGAGCGGGCACTCGGTATCTCCGAGTCGCAGCGCAAGGCCAAGGTCGGCGTCCTGCGGTTGGCCCCCGAGGAGCTGGAGCGCGTCCGTTCCCTACCGCAGGAGCACGCCGTACAGATTTCTCGCCTACCGGACAAAGAGCAGCGGGCTGATCTGATTCAGCGCGCCCCCGAGCTTACTCATCGACAAGTCCACCAGGTCGTCGATCGCCTGCTCGCGGATCGAGAGCTCGACGTTGATGGTGCGCTCGCCGGCGATCCAGTGACAGCTGAGCCGGTCACCTTCGAGAGCCGGCTGGAGACGATCGCCGACCTCTGCCGCCAGCTCGCGCGCTCTCTCCGAAACCTGGCTCGCGAGATCACGCCCGACCAGCACGAACTCGTCAGCGGCCTGATCCGCGGGCTCGACCGAGACCTTGCGGAGTTCGGCCTGGCCGCCCGCGATTGATAACAAATGATGCAGTCAGAACGTAATCATTCAGCCGCAGGCATCAACCCATTCAGGCCCGGAATGGGACTGGACCCCCCCTACCTGGCGGACCGGACCGCCCAGCTCGCGCGCTTTGACCAGTACCTCACCGGATTCCCTGTCTTCCCTCGCAACGTCAGACTGACTGGCCTTCGCGGTGTCGGCAAGACCGTGCTGCTGCAGCATTACTCAGCCCTCGCCGAGGATAGGGGCTGGGTCGTCGTTCGCCGCGAGTGCAGCGAGCACCTTCAGGACGAGTCCACATTCGCATTGGCGGTCGTCGAAGACTGCCGTCGCGCAGTCGAGCATTCATCGCGTACCGGTGCATTGCGAGTGCGATCGAGCACCGCCGCGCGGCGTGCGCTAGATCTGCTGGGCAGCCTGACCATCTCACTCGAAGGCGTGACCTTGGCGGTCAAACCTCTAACCGTGGCGGCCCGGCAGCCGGGCCTTCTTGAGGACCGGTTGTTCCAAGCCCTCGAGCTCGCCTGCGAGGGAGCTGCTGAAGGTCGCCGGCCAGGTGTGCTGCTCTGCTACGACGAAGCCCACGTTCTCCACGACACGCCCCGGCGGCGCGATTACCCGCTCGGTCTGTTCCTCGCGAGTGTCGCGCACGCCCAACGCGAGGGGCTGCCAGTGATGCTCGTCGCCTGTGGACTTCCGACGCTGACTGACAACCTCGCTCGGGCCAAGAGCTATTCGGAGCGAATGTTCCAAGCCGAGAAGTTGGATGCGTTGCATCCACGCGAGGCAACACTCGCCTTCGCTCGTCCGCTGGAAGCTGGCGGTCGACGAACTGATGACGAGGTCATCGCGGCGGTCCTCAAGGACACGGGCGGCTATCCATTCCACATCCAGTTCTTCGGAGCCCTGCTCTGGGATGCGGTGCCGACGCTGCGCACGATCACAATTCGGGACTTCCAGCGTCAGCGTCCCACGATCCTGCGGGCCCTTGACCACGCCTTCTTCGACGCCCGCCTGGCACGGACCTCGAGCGCTGAACGCCGCGTCCTTCGGGCCATCGCGGCTCAGGGCGAGGGCGCGTCAATCCAATCCCTCCTGGAGATGCTGAACCTGTCCAACCACGGGATCCAGCCGCTGGTCGCACGGCTGGAGGGCAAGGGCCTGCTCTACCGGCCGGAGCGTGGCTGTGTCGCATTCACGGTGCCGCTCTTCGGCGACTATCTCCGGCGCAACGCGGGGGACCACTGAATGTCCGGGATTGCGTGTGGCCTGTACTGCGACGCATGTCCTGCCGGCGCGCGCTGCGGCAAGAAGCCGAACTTCTGTCTCCAGGGTCGATGCGCGGATTGCTTGGACCCGGAGCGGATGATGGTGGAGCGCCGCCAAGTGGTGGAGCATCTCGGGGGCCTCGATCTCGGGTGGCCGCGGCCGGTGCACCACCCCGTTTTTCCCGAGCTGCCGGATCACCTTCCCGTCCTGGTCCAGGCATACGCCGATCCCGTGGATGTGCCCTGGGTCGCGCTGCACGGCGGCCGCGTCTTTGGAACGGCCGGGCGGTGGGTCACTCGGAAGCATCGGCGGCCGGTTCGCGAGGTCTATCGCCTCCGGCCGGACACCAAGGTCGCGCTTCAGATGTACGTGGAGGACCGGGTGCTCGAAGGCTTCTGGGTTGCGAGGCGCCGCATCATCGCCGAACTGGCCGGTATGGCCTTCGATCTCGTGCTGACACCGAACTTTTCGGTGTGGCGGGCGGCCAGTCGCTGGGATCAGATCGTCCAGCAGAGAAGATCGATCGCCGTCTACCACGAGCTCGTGGAGGCCGGGGTCCGCGCTGTTCCGGACATCGGCTTCAGCTTCTTCGAGCCGGATGGCCGGCTATGGGCGGACTGGATCAACAGCCAGCGTGACCTGCAGGCGGTATCGATCTTCTGCGGGGGCCGCAAGATCCACGCCGAGTTGCGCGCGCATCGCGAAACAGTCGACGACATCGCCCTCCTTCATGGCGCCGTGAGGCCAGACGTGACCTTTATTCTTGGCGGCATCCACTCGCCGGAGCGACTCATCGATTACCGGCGCGCGGCTCCACGGCGACACCTCGTGATCTGCAACGGCATGGCGTATGGCCTGGCGCAGCGCCGCCGACTACTGGCTCGCGGACGCGACCAGGTGGCTAGATCCGCGCGCGAATGCTTCCTTATCAACTGTGCCGAGAACGACCGCGCCTACGCGTCGATCCTGCGTGGACGGGAGGCGGCATAGTGCCGTCGAAAGGCGGTCGCGCGACGGCAACCGCCAACCCGACCATTGGGCCGCCGGTCGTTGCCTCACAGCCGGTCGCCACTGCACGGTCCGTCGTTGCCACACCGGCGGTCCTGCGGACGCGTGACGAGTGGGAGAACGCCGGCTTCACCGTGGCCGAAATAGGACTTCCCCTTCGTCGTGGCGTGGACGTCGAGCGTTTCAACGAACTAGCAGCTCGCGAGGATGAGCTGGTTCCAGAGGAGGCCGAGGAGCTGTACCGATATCGGCTCCGGCGCGTCCAGTCTCGCCTGCGTCAGCTTGCCCGGGCCAGCAACCGCGCCGACGAAGCAGGGATTCGAGCCGCCCTCGACGACCTCGATGGCCGCCTGGCCGAATTACGTCGCCTCGAGGACGAGCGTCAACGCGCTGGGCTGGCCATCGGCTACGAACTCGAGCTCGATCAGCGGCAGGCGGCCATCGATCAGCTCCTCGAACTGGCTCGCCGAAGGCCACCTGGGTTGGTCGCTGGATCGAATCTGGCCCCCCCGCAACCGACTGGCGAGGTGCTATTGCCGCCAGTCGCCTTCCGGCCTTCGCCGAACGATGTCCCCGTCTACATCATTGCGCCGCGCTCACTGCCATCGGACGCCGTCGCCCGCAATGTCGAGGCGGTCGCTCATCAGGGCGCGAACCTCCATCTGGTTCACGAGGCCTCTGAAATCCCGCGTGGGCAAGCCATGCCTCCGCTGGTCCTCAATTGGGGCGGAACCGACTCACTGCCGGCAGACCTCATAGCGCTGAATAGGCCAGACGCGGTTCGGATTGCGTCGGACCAAGTCGAGTCCCTGCGCCGGCTCGGTGAGCTCGCACCGCTAACGGTGCTCAGACCCGACGACATGCATCTGTTGGGCTCCGATCGCGTCGTCGCCAAGCAGCGCCAAGGCGCGCGGGGTAGCGGAAAGGCGGTGATCGCGAACGACGCCCCGTGGAGCCAACGGGCTCGCTACGACCTTTTCCAGGATTCGTCCCAGATCGAGCCGAATATCGCGTGAGTCTCCTTAACGGTCGTGTGGTGTCGGCCTACATCAAGCAGGCGCCAGCGGGTGGCAACCCAGAGGACCTCCGGCCTGAGTGGACGCACGAGCCGGTCGCAACATTGCCGGCGGCGGTTGTGTCGACTGCGCGCGAAGGTGTTCGCCGGATCGGGCTCGACTACGCCGGAGTCGATGTCATCGTCGATCGGCGGACCGGCCGGGCCCTGTGCTTGGAGGCGAACGCCGCCCCCGGCATGTCGGAACGTACGTTGAGCAGCCTCTATACCCACCTGCAGCAAACACTGCGCCGCCGGCTTCGGAGGGCAAGCTGACCCATGCCAAGCAAGGGCGCTAGCCGCACAACGAACCAGTCGACGACGGCGACCATCGCGCCAGGTGCGGGCCCCGCGGTCGTGGTTCGACCGTCGTCGACACACGCCGTCCTTGTGGAACCCGTGACGATCCAGGCAGTGGTCGGCGCCCCACTTGCGGCCGGAGCCGTTACGGAACCGGCACGGGCACCGGCGGTCCCAGTTGCCGCATTTGGGCCGGACGTCGAGGACTTCGCCGTCGACACCCCCGAGTGGGCCGACCTCTACGCACGGTCTGTCGAGCGCAACCGGGACGAACGCCAGAGGATCGATCGCGAGCAGGCGGAGGCCCAGCAGCTCTGGGAGCAGTTCCTCGAGGCCCAAGGAGCTGAGGTGCCCGAAGGCGAGCGGTCCCTGACGGCCAACGACGAGCTTCATCGCCAGCTGCTCCAGCTCGCCCGGACTTCCGGCGGTGAGTATGAGAGGGAGAACGTGATCGGGGATCCGAACCAGACCTTCGGCGTTGAGATCGAATTCGATGGTGCCGATGCCAACGCGGTGGCGCGTGCTTTTCACGCTGCGGGCCTCGCCTCCACCCCGAACCTGCAGGGCTACCACTCCTACAGGGAGCCCGGCAAGTGGGTGGTCGAGCACGACAGCACGGTCACTGGCGAGGTCGTGAGCCCGGTACTGCGCGACACGCCCGAGACCTGGGCGCAGCTGGAAAGGGCCTGCGCGATCCTGCGTGAGAACGGCGCAACAGTCACCACGAGAACTGGTGGCCACGTCCACGTTGGCGCTGACTCCGCGGGGATGGACCACGACGTCGGCCGGTTCCGCCGCGTGGCCAACGCCTGCGCGTGGGCGGAGGACCTGATGTACCGCCTCGCGGCTGCGACCGGACGCGGTGGTAAGCGCCACCGGGGAGCGGGCAATGGCTACCGGTGGTGCGGGCCCATGGGCGCGGGTCAGTTCGAGGAGGCACAGAGCCTGAACGAGCTCGCCAGCCGCGTCGGTGCGAGCCACGGGTTCGGGCTCAACTACGGGAACCTACTCGACTCCCGGCGGACAATCGAGTACCGCTACTTCGATTCCAGTCTCGATCCCGCTCGTCTCCAGGCCAATATCAAACTCGCCTGCTGGATCACCAAGCGTGCCTCGACGCTGCCGGATTCTGCGATCCCCACCGAGCGCGTCCGCCTCGGCAGCCACGCAGCGGGGCAGGTGGATGACTCCGGGGACAACCTGCTGCGCCGGTTCGCGGACACGATCTTTGTTCGTCCGCAAGACAAGCTGAAGCTCTACTGGCTGTTCCAACGCTCCGCGTGGCAGCCGGCGAGGAGGGCCGCCTGATGTACCGACGAATCAACCCAATAAGCCGACAGCAACTCCCGATGAGGATGCTGTTCCAGCCTCTTGGCAACGGAACATTCCACCGGGCGTGCGAGGCCGACAGCTTCCGCGGACTCGTGGCCGCCATCCTTGACGACCCTTCGTACGAGACCGGTGATGTCGAGGCTCGACTCGTGAATCGCCTTCGGCTCGCCGATGAACTCGTGCTGCTGGCTCGGATCGAGAACGAAACCAGTCTCCTTATTGGAGACAGAGATGCAGACCTCACGATCAACGTCGCCTCCGACGAACGATTCATCCGGTCTCTCGATCGACTAGGCCTCGTGTCCCTCGAACCAACCCCTTCCGCAGGAGGCACCCGCATATGAAGGTGGAATTGTCTGACCATGGCGGCGGCGCGAGCGTGAGCTTCGGCGAGCTGCCACTGGTGCTCACCGTCGACGAGGCCCGCCGAATCCTACGCATTGGGCGTCGGCAGCTCTACCACGCAATCGCTAGGCGGGACGTCCACACGGTCAAGGTCGGCCGCAGCATCAGGATCCCGCGTTCGAGCCTCGAAGCGTGGCTAACTGAGCCAGGCCAAGAGCCCGAGCAGAGTAGGCCCTAAGGTGAGGGTGCGCGTTTAGCCCGTAACGCCTGCAAGTTTGACAAGTCAATCGGAGCACTCGTATTTGAATGCTACGGCCTTAAGCCTGGCATCCCAACAGTCTCAGGACGTGCTAATGTGTCATAGTGTCGCCTCGACCTGTCCCGTACCAGGCGGTAATTCGCCGGAACCTGCGGCGCCTCCGGCTCAAGTTCGGTTGGCGGCAGGAGGATCTGGCTCTAAGGGCGAGGGCACGCGGACTGCGGTGGTCCGCTTCCACGGTCACGGCAATCGAGATCGGCCGCCGTCCGATATCCGCCGGTGAACTCCTCCTGCTGCCGACTTTGCTGCAGGTGCCGCTGACCGATTTGGTATCTGGCAACCAGGACGATGTCGTCGACGTCGATGGCGTCCTAGTCACCACGGCCGCCATGGATGAAATGGGACGCGGTGCGGCTCTAATGGAACTTGAGTCGGCGTTTTTCGTCACACCTCCCAGAGTCGAGATGGGCGCAACTGACGCCGAACGGAAGGCAGCCAAGAGTCTCTCGAAAGCGACCAGTTCGGCGATCTCGGTACGCGACCTTATTGCCACCGCCCAAGTTCTGTGGGAAGGACGACGTCTCGATGAGGAACGAGAACGCCGCCTTAAGGCCACAAGTGGCCAGGGCAATCTCGCCCGCCGGCGAGGTCACATCACCGGCGTTTTGCAGGCCGAGATCCTCGAAAAGCTGACCCGTGCCAACAGCACCGCAGGTCACAAGGAGAAGTAGCGATGAGAGCCGGATCGGCGTTCCGACGATGCACTAGCGATCGCTGCCGGGCGCGCGTTGCAGCGAGCGCACGGGCTTGCCCGAAATGTGGTGGCCACTCCATCAGCTGGGCGTTCGTTATCGACCTCGCCCTGCCCGGCTCAAAGCGCAAGCAACGCTTCGGTAGCGGTTTCCCGACGAAAGCCGCGGCTCTGGAAGCGATGAACCGACTCCAGGCGGCTGTGGTCGACGGGACACATGTCGAGCGAAGCCGGCGCACTCTTGGGGCCTATCTTGAAGACTGGCTGGGCGCGCGCAACGACATCCGTGCCAACACGACACGCGACTACAGCGTGAGCATCCACAACCACATTGGCCCGCGACTCGGTGGCGTACCGCTTCAGGCGGTCGACCGGCTCCGCATCCGTGGCCTCTATCGGCAGCTCGCAGAGAGCGGGCTCGGCGAGAAGACCGTGCACAACGTCCACGTCTGCCTTCGCAAAGCGCTGCAAGACGCCGTTGAGGATGGCTTGTTGCGCCGCAATCCAGCCGAGCGGGCCCACACGAAGCCGAAGGACAGGCCTGAGATGCAGACATGGTCAGCTGACGAACTGGCCACTTTTCTGGCGTTCACGGCACAGGACCAGGAGCTTGCCCTCTACCACCTAGCCGCCGCAACGGGCATGCGGCGCGGCGAGTTGCTCGGCCTCCGCTGGCGCGATGTCGATCTCGCTGGAGCCCGGCTGTCGGTCCGGCAGCAGTACACACGACAAGGAAAATCTCTCGGTTTCGGTCCTCCAAAGAGCGCGAACAGCATCCGCACCATCGACCTCGACCCGGATACGGTCGATCTCCTGCGCGAACAGCGAGAGCGCCAGCTGTTCGAGCGCCGCAAGTGGGGCAAGGCCTACCGTGCGGACCTGAACCTAGTCTTCTGCCGGCCGGGTGGCATACCCGAGGATCCGAATGTCATTGGTCGACGCTTCGGTCGACGTGTCCGCGATCTGGCCAGTCTTCCGGCGATCGCGCTGCATGGCCTCCGCCACACGCACGCGACGCTACTGCTCGAGGAGGGCGTGGACGTCAAGACGGTGAGCGAGCGGCTGGGACACGATAGCGTGCAAACCACGCTGGAGCTCTACGGGCATGTAACGCCAAGGATGCGAGCCAATGCAGCCACGCGTTTCGGATCGCTGCTCAACAGTGCCCGGATTGCCCCGGCCACAGCGATGACGGCCCAGAGCTAAGGCGAAGCTTCTCTGCCTCGTGCAGTTGTATCCAAATACCGCGCCAGCACCTTGCCATTCAACGCTGGAACGAAGAGAAGTAGATGACCGTCCCTCGCCGACCCGATCGAGTCTCCCCTAGCGGTGGGCTGTGGGTGCCTGGTATTGCATGGGCCGGAGGCGCTATACGATGCGGAGATCGGGTTTCTCGGTCTCACTGTTTCGATGGCCCACTCTGCCCTCCCCTGTCAATGGCGTCAGGGTGAGGCCAAAGATCAGGTCGTTCAGGTCCTCTACTTGGATGTTTATTGCGGCTGCCACATCTGACTTTGAGACTCCCCGGTCCCGCAGCTGAGAAAACACCTTCTCCAAAATTAGGGATGTCTCTGGGACGCTCGTCTGCGGTTCGGCGGTCCGGTAGCCGCGTTTGCTTATCTCGATGAAGACTGTTCGGTACTGCCACTCAGACAAGAGCTTCAACGAATGCATCCTGTAGGCGAGGTTCGCAACCGCGACATTCCAGTGATGCTTCGCACGGACCAATTCGCTGACCCGCCCTGCTCTCGGCGCAAGGGCGCGGACACTACCGGCGGGCATCAGGAAAGCCGACCCGAACGCGTGGGCGGCCTGCTCATCTGAGCGGGCGCGTGTAGCCTCCCGGCCCCAATGCAAAACGAGATGGCCGAGCTCGTGCGCCGCGTCCATTCTCCTGTGTTCGGCGGATTTCATCGTGTTCAGGAAAACGTAAGGAGTGTCGCCACGCCAGAACGAGAAGGCGTCCACCCGGAGGGAATCTTGTGTCACCGAAAACACGCGCACGCCGTGGGCCTCCAACAAGTGCAGCATGTTGCGAACTGGACGCTCCCCCAAGCCCCACTCATTGCGGACCGCAATCGCTGCAGCTTCCGCATCGACACCGCGCACTCGCGGAACGTCGGGGATTGGCAATTTGAATCGTTGATCGATCCAGCTGGAGAGGTCGAGCGCCAATGCTGCTCCGCCGATTGCCTGGTCGCGCTGACGGGCAGTCAATGTTGAAAGCGCCCGAAAGCTTGTCGCTTCGATTAGCGGTTCTTCAGTCGGCGCCCCATAGAAGAACGCGACCGGGAAATTCAGGGCGGTGGCGATTCGCTCGACGGTTAGAGGCTTTGGGCGTTTCTCTTCCTTCTCATAGGCAGTCAGACTCCTTTCCGATATGTCGGCGGCTTGCGCTAAGGCCCCCTTGGTCAGACCACGGCACTTCCGACCGAGAATCAGCCGGGACGCGCTAAAGGAGTCCTCTGCCGAGTACTCCCTACTGTCCAAGGCGAGGCTCGACCTCGACGTTGTACGCGTCTGAGTCGTGGTCCTCTTCGTCTTCCAGGGGATGTCTATCAACCGGAATCGAGGTCAGGACGATTCGCCGGCTCCAGTCAACGATGAAGTCCGCATCGTCCATCACGGACGGAAGGGATAGCTCTAGGCGAATCTCACCGGCGTTCTCGTCTAGGTAGTGCAGGAGGAGCCAGGTGCGCCGGGTTGGAATTGCGTCGGCGCCTTCGGCGTCCATGAAGGAGAACGACATCTGGTTGCGGCGGACCGCCTCTTTTGTAAGAGTGCCCTTAGGGGTCCTCGTGGTCGGTTCGAGCTCAAGGTTTCCGACGGCGCTGTCACCGGCCGCGACAGCGATTTGGATGTTTCCGTCTGGGCTCACCACAGTGGCGTAGTTGCGGTCGTTACCACGTGTCCAGCCCTGCTCAGGTATGAGCTCGTCTCGGAGGTGTCGCGTGGTCCGCGCGTAGAACATCATCCCGGCAAAGGTGCTGGGATCGTTCTCCGTGCACGTCGCTGCATTTTGGAAGCCGTTGATCACAGCGTTGGTTAGCGACTCGTGCGTTACGCCAATCGAGCTGAGGGCCGTTGCCACGCCTGTGGGTCCGTGCACGATGTGGGCTGGTTCCGTCATTTCTAGAGCTCCTGGTGGGGTTTTTCGGGCACCGGTTCCGAATATCCTACCTCATATGAGGTCGAGAAATCTGAACCGGCACGGTTTCTTCAGGAGTGGCAATTGCTGCGAGCCAGAGATTCGTACTCGGCTGTCGGACCTCGCTGGCACCCGAATCCGGCGCCCGCGACCACGGTCAGATTCGAGGCCAATCGCAACCAAGGTGTCGCGATCGATCAGGTCTCCAAATCGGTAGCCCTCGGGTATGAAGGTTGACGCGCGGAGGGAGATCCATTCGAGTCCTGATTCGACGGGCTGCAGATTTGCCTCCCGGGGAAATCCCGGGGAATTGTGATACGGCTGTGATACGGCCACCTTCCAGCACCAGACGTGACGCTCGATTCGTATTCGGATTTTGGTCGGGGGCCCGGGATTTGAACCCGGGGCCTCACGGTCCCGAACCGTGCGCGCTGCCAAACTGCGCCAGCCCCCGACGCGAGAGTGATTCTAGACGCCTACAGCCGGCGAACCCT
>Ga0207684_10004651_pt1 | contig 12887 bp, 11 predicted proteins | sample KBSK5501metaG_FD_184342 | JGI IMG/M metagenome (GOLD analysis project Ga0207684, IMG submission 184342) | Corn, switchgrass and miscanthus rhizosphere microbial communities from Kellogg Biological Station, Michigan, USA - KBS K5-50-1 metaG... | ecosystem: Host-associated > Plants > Roots >...
AACGGCTCGGTCTATATTGGTTATGACAACCGCTATCGAATGAGCAGCTTCTCTGATCCTTTCTACTACGGCATCAGCTACAACTACGACACGGTTGGGAATCGCACCAAGCTGAAGGTCAATGGAGCAACGTACGCGACCTACACTTACGACGCAGTTAATCGTCTGACCAGTCTAAAGGACGGCGCGAATCTCAACTTTGCCTACAACTATGACGCGGCGAATCGTCTGACGACGCGAAGCGCGCCGAACGGCGTGACGAGCAGCTATGCTTACGACGGCCTGGATCGCTTGACGAGTCTCATGCACACCGCGGGCGCCACAACGTTGAGCGGCAATCTCTACACCTACAATAATGCGAACAATATATCGAGTTGGACAACTCAGACGGCGCAGCGTGCTTATACCTACGACGCTGTGGATCGTTTGACGCGCGTGAGCAATTTTGAGATGCCGGCTGAGAATTACAGTTACGACGGAGTGGGCAATCGTACGGCTTCTCACTTGAGCGCCAGCTACAGCTATCAGCCCTTCAATAAACTCACGAGCACGGCGAGTGCAGGTTATGTCTATGACAATAACGGCAATCTGATTTCGAAGACTGACAATCTCGGGACCTGGACATTTACTTACGACGAAGAGAACCATCTGACGCAGGTCATCGTTCCCAGCGGGCCGACGGTGAATTACAAGTACGATGGTCTCGGGCGCCGAATTCAACGGACAAGCAGTGCCGGCGCAAATGAGCGGTACGTCTATGACGGATCAGACGCGTTGATTGATCTGAATGCGGACTGGTCAGTAGCTACCACGTACTTCAACGATCGCGGGATAGATAATCATCTTCGACAAACTAACTCAACAACCGGTGTTTCGCATTTTCTCAACGATCATCTCGGTTCAACGTCTGCGTTGACGGATGCAGCCGGTAATGTTGTCGAACAACTTCCTTACGATTCGTTTGGAAATAACGCAGGAAGCGCGCGAACGCGATACGGCTATACCGGACGCGAACGCGATCCCGACACTGGCTTGCTGTACTACCGCGCGCGCTTTTATGATTCGCAGGTAGGAAGGTTTATCGGGGAGGATCCCATCGGCTTGGATGGAGGTATTAATCCTTACTCCTATGTCAAGAACGAGCCGATCCGCTTTATGGATCCTTTTGGATTGACGCGCTGCAATCGCGTGCTTGGAACGCTGGCCGGGGCGATGATCGGCGCCGGTGCCGGAGGACTTCTCGGCGAGGGGGCATCCAATCCGTCTCGCAGTATGTCATCACCGGCATGACAGCCGGAAATCGCTCGGCGATGATTCGAGGTCCGCGAGTATATCAGCGAGGGGCAGCTAGCGAAAGCGTGTTTAGATCACGGTTTTGGTCGGGGGAAATTTGCTTGAGACCATTAGTTGGCATTTCCGTAACGATCACATCCATCGCCCTAAACCCTCCGCCCTCGGGCAACTCGAACGAGACGTCGAGATAACCGCTCTGGCTTTCTACTACGTCTGAAACTATTTCAGTCAGTTGAGATGGTTTGATGACGCCTCGCGAGTCCATGCCTCTCGATGAATCAGCCACCGACCATACGACCAGGCCTCTGGCGACACTGATCTTGGCGTACATTACATAGCGACCCCCCGGCCGCACCGCGACTCGCTGCGAGAGCCTTCCGCCCGGCTGAGCTCCCATTCCCTGACCTCCCATCGTGCTTAAGGCCTCGACTGGGCCACTAACTGACCAACCCGTGGCGACGGGCTCAGATTTTTTCGTGAGATTAAACGAGCCGTTAGTGACCAGATTTGTGCCGGCAAATATTCCCAACTCCTGGGCCCGCCAGTGCTCGTAAGCGCATACTTCGACGGCGCCGCTCGAAGACCGAACTCGAATCCCTCGATTTTGATCTCTTCTGTCCCTGATGAAAAGAACGTTGCCGATAAGCTGTGCGAAAATACCGGGCACAACTTCTCCCCGGCGTTCGACGATTGTGTTGCCGTCGGTGTCGAGACCTTCGATGACAGTGTGGTCGTCGGTTTGTAGCCAGAACCGATCGTGCATATTCAGCGGCTCGAGCCGAGTATCAACGTAATAGACCAATGGTCCGCCGGGTTTGTACTCGTAGGATATGTGGCGAAACAAAAGGCGCGGATCAACGTAGTAGTTTCGCACCAGCGATTCTGCCGCTGAATTCTGCGACACCAACTTTATCTCGCGACCCTCCATCAATGCTACGTGCAGTTGCAGCGCGCTCGCAGGTTTGCCATCGATTTCCCAGTGGCAATCGAAAGTCGAGTCCTGATAGATCCAGCCGCCCATTTCCGGCACCCAAACTTCTGCCCCGGCATGAGTATCGCTGCCAAATGTTCCATCGCGCACCATCAGACTCAAACCGACCGGCCGAGCCACAACTCCCGCGGCTTCGCACAGGGCCACGTAAATTTCAGCCAGGTTGCCGCAGAGTACTGGCCTTCCCAGACGCATCTCCTGGTAGGCTTCACGGGGGACCCGGGTCGGCAGACCCGGCAGGGCCATCTTGTGATGAGCGCTTACCAGCCAGTTTCGGATTCGGATTGCCCGCTGCCAAGCGGAATCCGAAGGAGAAAAAACCCCGGCTAATTCGTGGCGGAAAAATCTCAGATCCTCAGGACTTAGACCTAGCCGCGCAACGATCTGTTTTCGCGACTCTGGCAGACCGGTGACGGAATTTCCGTGACGTTCGACTACAAAGCGCGCGAGCTCGCTTGGCTCTAACCTGGGATCGGTAATCGTGATCGTCGTCGAGCCTTCCGGTAACGCGACGCTAAAATCCGTGGGAGGCACGGTCACAGCCTGGGGTTGAGGTTTGGTCCGGACTATCAGAGCCACGGCAAACCCGGCAATGAACGCGACGAGAAAGATGACGACAAAGATCAAGAAAAAGGCGCGTGTGCGGAGGGTTGAAAGGACTCTGATGAGTCGAGTCATAGGAGAGCTCTCCCTCAATGCTCCTGAGTCGGAGGCCACGGTTAACAGACTGCGGCTTAGAACACTGGCACCTGAGGCATGGATGCCGTGAAAGAACGGACTGCCAATAGGTTTGATCTCGCGCTCCTGGGGATAAAGCGCATGAAATATAGATTATTGGCCTTGTCGTTAGCTCAGACGCCGGCGTGAACGTTTCAGTTACAATTTTCACGACGCGCGGTCCCAATAACGAGGACACCATCAGGTACTCATGGACTATCGGCCGCTGGTTCGCAGACTGTACGGAACGTGCTGTGTGCTACACGAGGGCATGCTGGTGGTTCTGTTGTGTTGTTTCTTCGTGCCATGTGACGTCTTCGCGCCCGCGACCCGCAATTACTTGATGCGCCGGCGTTATTGGTCAAGCCACTGGGGCAGTATTCCTCTTGTCTTTGTTCTGACCCGTATCGTATAGTTACTAATAGGGAAGTTGCCTATCCAGCCCCGGCTTCCAGGTCCAAATAGACACTGTCAGTCTTAATCTCCTCTCAGTCATACGGAACTCTAGCGCCCCAAATTCACCTCGGTGCAGGCTGGTTGATCTAATACTTGAATTAGGCTCGCGATGCTGATTCCCGCCCAGCTTTCATTGAAATTAGGGATGGAGGAACGAATTGCCTTCGACTCTTTCGAGTAAATCAAACAATCACGCGTCTGTCCTGACATCCGGCGATGTCCTACAGGGCCGTTACCGCATTGTCCATCGGTTGGGCAGCGGCGGCATGGGGGCAGTGTATGAAGCAGTCGACGAGCGGCTGGACTCAACGGTGGCGCTGAAGGAAACGTTTTCATTGGATAGCCGCCTGCGTCGACAGTTTGAGCAGGAAGCACGTCTCCTCGCAGGGCTACATCATTCGGCGTTGCCTCGGGTCAGCGACTATTTCACCGAAGGCGACCGCGCGTTTCTGGTCATGCAGTATATTTCGGGAGCCGACCTGGCCGAGATCATCGCCACCCAGCCAGGACCATTTCCAAGAAATCAGGTGATCGCCTGGGCGGATCAATTGCTGGATGCGCTCGTTTACCTGCACACGCGCGACCGCCAGATAATTCATCGCGATATCAAGCCGCATAATCTAAAGGTGACCGCGAACGGTCAGATCGCTCTGCTCGATTTTGGACTGGCGAAAGCCGAAAGCGCCGACGTCTCGACGGCAACGAGCATCTTTGGTTATACGCGGCGCTACTCGCCGCTGGAACAGATCCAGGATCAAGGGACTTCGCCGCGGAGCGACATCTATGCTTTGGGGGCTACGCTTTACCATCTCCTTACGGGCGTCAAACCGCCGGATGCGCTGGCGCGCGCGGGCGCCGTCGCGAAGTCGAATACTGATCTACTCAAGCCGGCGCACGAGGTTCATCCCGCGGTCGGCCCTGAGATAGCTGTTATCCTCAGTCGGGCGATGGCCCTGGAGCCCGAGGGCCGGTTCCAGAGCGCCGGCGATTTTCGGGAAGCCCTTCGACGCGTGGGTCGCAAAGAGAATGGCGAGCGAAAAGAAACAGCCATTGCTTCGGGCTGTGAGTCCGTTAATGCCGCGACAGTTAACACGACCGTTGTCAGAACAGCACGCGTCGCAGACGTCGACCCCTTTAATAACTATTCGATCCTCAAGCCTCACGACGACCTTTGGTTGGTTCCCAAGCCGACTCGTGGCCCGGCAGTGTTGGTGGCAATATTACTCATTCTGCTTGTCGGCGGCTTTGTTACCTTTTATGGTCTTGACCATTGGGACGAGAGTGCCGAGGCAGTCCTGGATTATGCCAAAGTGAATCCAAAAAAAGACTCAAGCGGAACCAATGACGTGCACACGAACAAACCTGACGCTGCTCATCTAAAACCGTCGAGTGCCAGAAACAATTCGACAGATCCTGCGCGCGAACCCGATAGAAAAAACAACGCCCAAAAGCGCCGTACCATTCGTGCGACTACCGCACCTTCAAAGTCGCCGGCCCTTATTCCGCCGCCTGTCTCTCTTCTTCCTTAGTCACATTCCTTAGTCACAGTCGAAACATAGGAATACTTTCTGGGCTGGGTAGTTAGAAAACCTGATGACCCTTCATGCTAAACTGTGCCCGCAGCTCTGGAAATGCGACTGTCTGAATGGATTCAAGTTGTAGTGCAATGACTGAATCGTTGCGCGAAGCCCGCAGACGCACGCTCGCGCTGGTCGCTGATCTGAATCAAGATCAGATGATCGGTGCGCGGCTGGATATCGTTAATCCGTTGCTCTGGGAAATCGGCCACATCGCCTGGTTTCAGGAGTATTGGGTGCTACGTCATCTGCATGGCCGGAAGCCGATACTGGCCAATGGTGACGCGCTCTATGACTCGGCAAAGGTCGCGCACGCGATTCGCTGGGACCTGCCGCTGCCGTCAAAGTCCGGGACATTGGCTTACATGCAGAATGTTCTGGATGAAGTGATGAACCTTTGCGGGTCTGAAAACGATTCCAGCCGATTCGCAGAGGCCGCCTATTTTCTTTCGCTGGTTTTACTGCACGAAGACATGCACGACGAGGCGATTGCCTATACACGGCAGACCCTGGGTTACTCGCAGCCTAAGTTTGCCGATGACCGAAAGACGACACCTTCACCAGAGCAAACCAATCAGGTTAAGGATGAACCATCGCCGGAGACGTTGGGCGACGCGATGATTCCCGGGGGCCGTTTTGTGCTCGGCAGCGCGCCCGATCGTCCATTTGTTTTCGATAACGAGATGGGCGCGCACGAAGTGGAAGTAGAGCCCTTTGCGATTTCGCGCACGGCTCTGACCAATGCCGAGTTCGCTGCGTTCGTCGAGGATCGTGGCTATGAACGGCGTGAACTTTGGATCAAAGAAGGCTGGCGCTGGCGGCTACGCGTAAGCGCGCAGCATCCGGTTTATTGGTTGCGGGACGGAAGCAGATGGTTTTTCCGCGAATTCGACGAAGTGGTTTCGCTGAACGAACGTCTACCGGTTCTCCATGTGAACTGGTACGAAGCCGACGCTTACTGTCGCTGGGCTGGTCGTCGCTTACCCACGGAAGCAGAATGGGAAATGGCTGCCGGCGCCGGGCCCGCTGCCAATGGGCGCGACATCAGTGATCGCAAGCGAAGGTTCCCCTGGGGCGATGAGACACCGACACCTGAGCGCGCAAATCTCGATTGGCGAGCCATGGGTTGCATCGACGTTAGATTATTGCCGGCAGGCGACAGCGCGTTTGGCTGCCGCCAGATGATCGGGAACGTTTGGGAATGGACCGCGAGTGACTTTGGCGCTTATCCGGGGTTCGTGCCGGGACCGTACAAAGAATATTCGGCGCCTTGGTTTGGCGATCACAAAGTTCTACGTGGTGGTTGCTGGGTGACACGATCGCGTCTAATTCACAACGCCTATCGAAACTTCTACCTGCCTGACCGCCGCGACGTTTGGGCGGGCTTCCGCACCTGCGCGTTGTAACGGGCGGCCCTCCCTGACGGTCGGGCTTCTGACACGAAGACGCTTGATAACGACGCATGAAGATAGGAATCATCACGCCGGCCCCGCCGGGCTCAAATTACGGCAACCGCGTGACCGCGGTTCGCTGGGCCAAGATTCTCAAAAAGCTCGGCCATCAGGTTTCGATTGCCGAGAAATATGACGCACAGCCTTTCGGTCTTCTAATCGCGCTGCATGCCCGACGCAGCAGTCCATCTATTACTCGTTGGCGCAGAAAGAATCCGGACGCACCGCTCGTCGTTGCGCTCACCGGCACGGATTTGTATCGCGACGTTCAAAGCAAGATTCGAGCACAGGAATCGCTGAAGCTTGCGGACAGAATAGTAGTGCTGCAACCACGAGCCTTAAAAGAACTGACGCCGTCTCTGCGAAAGAAGACGCGTGTGATTTATCAATCAGTAGAAGCGAAGTCGGTGCGACCCACTCGGCGAACCCCTCGCCGGGTTTTTGATGTCTGTGTAATTGGCCACCTGCGAGGTGTAAAAGATCCTTTTCGCGCGGCCCTCGCGTCGCGATTGCTGCCGGCGACATCACAAATACACATTCGGCAGATTGGTCGCGCAATGACGAAGCAAATGTTAGAAAAGGCGCGTGGCGAAATGAAATTCAATCCACGCTATCGTTGGTTGGGCGAGATGTCGCGGGCGCGTACGCTGTGTGTGTTGGCCCATAGCGATCTCTGTGTAATCTCGTCCCGGATGGAAGGTGGCGCTAACGTCTTGTCAGAAGCCATCGTCGCCGCAGTTCCCGTCCTGGCTTCACAGATTGACGGCAACATCGGCATTCTGGGTCCAGACTATCCCGGACTCTTTGGTGTGGGTGACACGCGTGAACTGGCGCGGCTAATGAAGCGGGCAGAAAGTGATCCGAAGTTTCTCTCTCAGTTGAAGACTCAAGCTAAGAGATTAGCGCCGCTGTTCGATCCGCCGAGAGAAGAACGCGCGTGGGCCGAATTGATTAAAGAATTTGGTTAGCGATCAAGATTAACCGGTTGGAGGGTCACCCTCAAGTCCGTGCCGATCTCATTAGCACCTCGCTTCAGCGAGGTGGTAACGAGTAAGCGAATAGTTCTGCAACCTTTGAACGGTTTTAGCGGGGAAGCCGTTAAGACGGCTCCGGAAGATCTTTGGTCGACATTGGTCACCTCGCTGAAGCGAGGTGCTAATGAGATCGCAACGTGGGCAGCAATTTTTGCCGCGGTCGAGAATTTCTCGCGCGCTATCGGACAAACCGTAAACGTGAACCATTAAGATTTTCCTTTGCGTGATTTAGTTTGAGATGTTAATCATCCGTCCGGAAGCGGGTCAAGTGTAGGGAAGAGTTTCGTAACACCAGCGGTCAGTTTGCATTCATCCCGGCTCGAAGAAGTATGGTCCTCGGAATGCACTGGTGCCGATAACTAGCAGCTTCGTCGCGAAAGCTCGATCTGCTCCTTGCGTGACTTGGAAAAGCTCTGCTAAACTTCGGCTTCGTAATTAATACGACGGACGAGCAAAATGCTCGGCTGGTTCGAACTTTTGATAGGATGCTCCGGAAGACCTTCGTCATGAATCGAACATTCACTCGATTCACATTTTGATTGCCGAACCCCGACCAGTCGGGGCTCGCGGCGAAGGCGCTCCTATCGAATCCGATCAGTTGGTACTAGTAAATCGTGAATCGTAAATCGTGATGAGAAGGAGCGACAGCGCTTCCTTTGCATGGGCATGGCCCGCGTGGTTGCGGGGAGCTTGGCGCCTGCTGACCCATCGGGGCATTTTGCAGTTGCGGCTTTGGCGCCCGATGCGCCGAAGACGCTACGCCAGCCCCCCGTAGGGGCCGAATATTTATAGTTCCGACGGCACCCGAGGATTCAGTAGCTCCTTTAGGAGCGGAATGCCGGGGTGAAGATTTCGCTCTTAACGGAGCGAAGGCTGAAGTCGCCAATTCGGCACAGCGGTTTTGAATTTGTTAGTTTGTTTCAACAAGAGATGAGTGAGGTCAACGTACAACTTAACGATGGCCCGGCCGTGCAGATCCCCGGATCTACGACTGTGGCTGAAGCGTTGAAGAAGCTTGACCGCGACCTGGCCAAGCAGGCGCTTGCCGCTCGCGTCAACGGTCGCGAAGTCGATCTGGCTTACACCCTGGACGCCGAAGCGAACGGCGATGCCGTCAAGATCGAACCGGTTCTGCCGCAGACTTTGGCGGGCCTGGACGTGCTCCGTCATTCGACGGCGCATCTGCTGGCTGCCGCCGTGCTCGACCTGTTTCCCGGAACGAAGCTGGGCATTGGCCCGGCTTTACTGGAAGATCCGCGCTACGGATTTTTCTATGACGTGATCGCGCCCAGGCCTTTGACGGAAGCCGACCTGCCGGTAATCGAAAAGAAGATGCGCGACATCGCAAAGCGCAATATGCCTTATCGCCGTGACGAAATTAAGAAGGCGGAAGCCTTGCGCATCTTTGCCGAGCGTGACGAGCCTTTGAAGTGCGAACTGATCGATGAAAAAGCGGGCGAGGTCGTCAGCGTCTACTATATTGACGGTTCGCCTTTCATTGATTTTTGTCTGGGCCCGCACGTGCCGAACACAAATCGCCTGCGCGCATTCAAACTGTTGTCGCTGGCCGGCGCTTATTGGAAGGGCGACGCGGAGCGGCCCCAGATGCAGCGTATCTATGGCATGGCCTTCTTCACTCCGGAAGAACTGGACGCCTGGCTGAAGCAACGCGAAGAGGCCGAGAAGAGAGATCATCGTCGCCTGGGCCGCGAACTCGATCTGTTTTCGATTCAGGAACAATACGGGCAAGGTCTGGTTTTCTGGCATCCGAAAGGCGGGATCGTACGCCAGCAGATGGAGGACTATTTGCGCGAGGAGTTGGTAAAGCGTAACTACAGTTTCGTCTACACCCCGCACATCGCCAAACGCGAGCTCTGGCAACTGAGTGGTCACGAACAGAACTATGGCGATTCGATGTTCGCCCCAACCAAGCTCGAAGAGACTGAGTTTCGCCTGAAACCGATGAATTGCCCGATGCACATCGGTATCTACAAATCCCAGCAACGGTCCTATCGCGATCTGCCACAACGGTACGCCGAGATGGGTACCGTCTATCGGGCCGAGCTTTCGGGCACGCTGCACGGACTTATGCGGGTACGCGGATTCACCGTCGATGACGCGCACCTGTTCTGCACTCCCGAGCAAATTCCCCGCGAGATTGATGACTGTGTCGACTTTGCTTATCAAGTGTTAAAGACGTTCGGCTTTGAAAAAATTAAGTTCGAGTTATCGGTCAAAGGAAGCGACACGAAAAAGCTTTACCTGGGGGCCGATGACGATTGGGCCAGAGCTGAAAGCGCGCTGGCGGCGGGACTGGACGCGCGTGGCATTAAGTACGAGCGCATGGAGGGTGAAGCCGCATTCTACGGACCGAAGATTGATTTCAAGATCGAAGATGCGATCGGTCGTTTGTGGCAACTGGGAACGGTGCAATGGGACTTCAACCTGCCCGAACGCTTTGAACTGGAATACATCGGCGAGGATAACAAGCCGCACCGCCCGGTGATGGTGCATCGCGCCCTGTTTGGATCAATCGAGCGCTTTTTCGGCGTGCTGATTGAACACTATGCCGGGGCCTTCCCGATGTGGCTGGCCCCCGTACAAGTCGCGGTGCTGCCCATCACGGATCGAATCAACGAGTACGCCGGAAAGGTTGCGCAGGAGCTCCGCGCGGGCGGCTTGCGCGTAGAAGTCAACGTGCGCAGCGACAAGATCGGCGCCAAGATTCGCGACGCGCAGTTGCAGAAAGTTCCCTTTATGCTGGTCTTGGGCGACCGCGAGATGCAAGAAGGTAAAGTCGCGGTCCGCGAGAGATTGAAAGGCGATATCGGCGCGATGTTGCTGAATGACTTTAGCGAAATGGCGCGGCGGTTAGTTGAGACGCGGGCGCTAACTAACGAATAGTTTCAAGTTCAAGGTTTCAAGTTTCAAGTTTGGATTTCACGCTAACTTGAAACTTGGAACTTGAAACCTGAAACACTTAACTGAGGAGGTGCAGAAATAGCTACAGGTTTTCGAGGCCGTGGTCGTCCTGATCATCGTCGCGCGCCGGCCACGCGCATTAACGAACGCATACGCGTCCCGCAGGTGCGCGTGATTACTGAAGACGGTGAAGAATTCGGCGTCATGGACACGCGCGACGCAATTCGGGCCGCGCGAGAGAGAAGCATGGACCTGGTCGAGGTCGCACCAAATGCTGATCCACCGGTTTGCAAGATCATTGACTATGGCAAGTTTCAGTACCTCGCCAAGAAGAAAGCGAACGAGGCGAAAAAGAAACAGGTTGTCATTACCGTCAAGGAAGTTAAGTTTCGCCCTGGCACCGACGAGCACGACTACAGCTATCGCATGAAGCATGCGCGCGAGTGGCTCACTGAAGGCGACAAAGTGAAAGCGACAATCTGGTTCCGCGGCCGCGAAATGACACACCGGGAATTGGGCGCGCGGATTCTGGAAAAACTTGAAAAGGACCTGGCGGACATCAGCGAAGTTGAAATGCGGCCCCGCATGGAAGGTAACCAGATGTTCACGATCTTTGGGCCGAAGAGACATAAAGGCGGAGCGAAGCCGGCTTCTTCAAACCAGAGTGGCGGAAGCAGCGGGCCTCGGCCGGCCCCGGCATCATCAACACCGGCAAATCCGGCTGCACCAGTGTCGGCCGCACCAGCAGAGCCAGCAGCACCCGCGACAACGGCGGCGCCTGCGGCGTCTGGTGAGAATTCGTCTGAAAAATGAAATTTGAAACCCGAGATTTGAAATCCGAAGTTGTGACATTCGAAAGGAAGTAATCATGCCAAAACTAAAAACACACAAAGGCGCGCAGAAGCGTTTTCGCCTGACTGCCACCGGCAAAATTAAGCGCGGCCATTCGCATGCGCGGCATATCTTGACCAAGAAGACTAACAAACGAAAGCGCTTGCTGGATATTGACGGTTTAGTCGCTAAGGGCGACCAGAAACGTGTCGAACGCATGCTGCCTTATGGGAGAGACTAAGAGATTGAATCATTAAATCATTGATTCAATGGATCAATGAGTCAATGAGTAATTGTTGGAGGGAATCATGCCGAGAGCAAAACGTGGAAACAAGCGCCTGGAGCGGCGCAAGAAAATTCTTAAACTGGCAAAGGGTTATCGCGGTACCAAGTCAAAGCTGTACCGTTCAGCAAAGGAATCGGTTGAGCGCGGATTGAACTTTGCCTATACCGGACGCAAATTGAAGAAGCGAGATTTTCGCTCGCTTTGGATCGTCCGCATTGGCGCCGGCGCGCGACTTAACGGTTTGAACTATTCGCAGTTCATGCATGGATTGAAACTCGCCGGGATTGAACTGGATCGAAAAATCCTCGCGGACCTGGCGGCCAAACAGCCCGACGCTTTTGCCGAACTTGCTTCACAAGCCAAGACATCTTTGGAGAACAAGCCGCAGGCGCGCGCGGCTGCATAGCGCGGACGCTTGCGATGGAGTGAATCTGAAACCCACATCAAACAAGTCCGTGAAGCGGACGAACGAAAATAGCCCACCGATTCATCGGTGGGATCGCAGTTCATAGTTTAATTAGGTGAGTCCGCAAAGCGGACGACCGAGGGATACAGAAGTAGCGAGGGGATGCCAGGCCCAACTTGCGAAGGGTATCGCAAATTTCACACCCATTGCTCGCGACTTGAGTGCTTGCATCCGGTCGCTACCGCTCCGGGTTCTGTACTTCTGTCGCCCGTTTTTACGGGCTTTTGAATTCATTAGGCACCTTTACCCAGCACTGAAGTGCTGGGCTATTTTCGGTCGTCCGCCTTGCGGACTCAGGCTAAGGATACATTCAAACCTGCATGTCAGAAGAGACAAATCAACAGAGACCAGAAGACTTAATCAGTCGGATAAATACGGCCTATGGGAACTTCGATCGTGAAATCGAACTCATTCCCGACACATCAGCGTCACTCGAAGATTCTGCAAAACATTTGCTTGAAGTTCGGAATCTGCGAATCAAATACCTCGGGAAGAAAAGCGAACTTGCAATTCAAAGGAAGCTCATTCGAAGTATTGATCCTCACCGACGCGGTGAAGCTGGTTTTAACATTCAGAAGTTCGAGCAAACAATAAATCAGAGAATCGACGATAAAGAACGAACGCTGAAAACCTCTATCGAGAAGACGCGCACGGATCGTGAAAGCATCGACGTGACTATCCCGGGCCGCCGGTCGCGCCCGGGCCACTTGCATCCAATTACTTTAATGCGGCAACGAATTGAAGACATTTTTGTCTCGCTGGGATACGCCGTCGAAGACGACCGCGAGATTGAAACCGACTTCTACAATTTCGACGCACTGAATATTCCGGAAGGCCATCCGGCGCGCGATCCTCAGGATACG
>Ga0207684_10004652_pt1 | contig 12886 bp, 11 predicted proteins | sample KBSK5501metaG_FD_184342 | JGI IMG/M metagenome (GOLD analysis project Ga0207684, IMG submission 184342) | Corn, switchgrass and miscanthus rhizosphere microbial communities from Kellogg Biological Station, Michigan, USA - KBS K5-50-1 metaG... | ecosystem: Host-associated > Plants > Roots >...
GCGATCGGGTCTGATCCCGGTCCTCGGCGGCGCGACTCTGCCGCCGTACGGACCCTGTGGGGGTCAAAGTGGGGGTCAACCCCAAGCGGCCGATCGCGCAGGCGGTCCGGAATCGTGTAATTGCGAGCGAATTCCTGAGCCGACCCCGGGGCTCGAACCCGGAACCGGTGGTTTACAAAACCACTGCTCTACCGTTGAGCTAGGTCGGCGCGCTACTCCAGAAAAGTCTAGAGGGCTACGACGTGGCTGGCTGTCGCGAAAGCCACCCACGCATGTCCGCCTCGTGCTCGTCGTGGAAATGGGCAAAGAACGCGGCCCCGCTCACCGGCGTCCCCTGCATCCATGGAAAGCGTTCCGGATGGTCGAGCGTGTCTTCGGGCATTTTCTCGATCGCCGACACCAGCTGGTCGAAGACGCCACGCGACTCGGCGAGGGTCTGGCGCACGGACTTATCGCGATCGCGTTCGTGGAACCACGCATTGATCTCGTCGTCCTCATGGAGCTCAGCGGGCCACTCATGGGGAGGCTCAGGCCGGCCCTGCGCCACAGCCTCGAGGCGCCCGACGGTTCGCCGCCGCCATGCCGTGAGATGCGCGACGACGTCCTTGATCGACCACGCCCCGGCGACGCCGGGTTCCTCCATCCGATCCTCGCCGATCTCGGCAAGGAGGGTTTTCCATTCTTCGTTCTCCGAATTCAGCTGCTCCACGAGCTCAGCTCGGCGCATCGTCGCCCTCTTTCGATTTCTCTTCGACTTTCTTCGTCGAGCGCTTTTTTGCCGGCGCCTTGCGCTTCGGCTTCGCGGCCGCCGCTGGCTCCTCCGCGGGAGCGGTTTCGATCTCGGCGGCCGGTGCGATCTGATCCGTTTCGTCGGTCCCGCCCTGGGGCGCCTCCGCGGGTTCGGAACGATCCTGTTCGGTCCGATCCTCCGGTACCTGCTGCGGCTCGTTCTCCCATCCGCCGTTCTCCTGGGTCTCGGCCGGTTGTTCGGGCCGCGGCGTGCGGGTCTGCGCCGGTGGGACATCGCGGCGGCGCTGGCGGAGCGCCTCGTAGAGCATCACCGTGCCGGCGGCCGCTGCGTTCAACGAGCTCACCATCCCTTCCATCGGAAGACGTACCGCCTGGTCCGCGCCCTCGAGCACGAGACGGCGGATCCCTTCGCCCTCGCCACCGATGATGATCGCGGTCGGCCCGCGGTAGTCGACCTCGTCGTAGAGAAGGTCGCCTGACTCATCGGCCGCGACAACCCATATGCCCTTTTCCTTGAGCGCGTCGATCGCCTGCCTAAGGTTCGCCACGTCGGCGATGAGCAGGTGTTCGCTCGCGCCGGCGCTCGTCTTCGTGACCGCGGGCGTGAGCCCGACGGCACGATGATGCGGGATGACGACCCCGTCGACGCCTGCCCCCTCGGCCGATCGCAGCAGCACTCCGAAGTTCTGCGGATCCTGCAGCGAATCCACTACGAGCACGAGCGCTGGCTCGGACAGCGTGTCGAGATGGAGCAGGAGCTCGTCGAGCTCCACGCCGGCCTTGCCTTCGACGATCGCGACGACGCCCTGATGGTTCTCGATCGGCGAGAGCCGCGCGATCTCCATCTTGTCGGTGTAGCGGACGAAGATGCGTCGCTGCTGCGCCTCGGTGATGAGGTCGTTCACCGCACCGGTGCGCACGTTGCGGTCCTGAGAGACGTACAGACGCCGGATGTTTCGTCCGGCGCGGATGGCTTCGAGGATTGCGTGCGGACCCGCGATCGGCTCGCCGACCGGCTCGTGGGATGGCGCGGCGGTGTGAGGGCCCGCCGTGACGCGGCGGATCGCCTCGCTGTATCGCTGCTCGCCACCGCGGCGCTGTCGCCATTGCCCACCGCCCTGCGGTGCAGGACCCGGACCGCCGGCGCCGCCACGCCATCCCGTCGGCCCACGTTGACGCTGCGCCTGACGACGCTCGTATCCGGCGAGCTCACGAGACTGCTCGCTCTCCTCACGAGGGACGAACGGCTGCGGACGGAACTGCTGTCCGCCGAACTGCGGACGCGGCGCACCGAGCTGAGGACGTGGCCCGCTGTAAGGCGGCCGCGGGCCGCCGAAGCCTCCGCCGCCACCGCCACCACCACGACCACGTCGGCCGCGGCGCCGGCGCCGCGCGCCGTCCTGGTCGCCAAACTGCGCGGGCGGCTGCGCTCCACCCGACTCGCCCGGACCGGATGCTGGGTCTGGTGCGGTGTTGTGAGCGGGCTCGCTCGCGGGTTCCGCCCCGCGCTCGCTCGCGCCCTCGTTGTCGGTGCGCTCTGATTCGTCCATGGTCATGCTCCTTTGCGACCGACGCGCTCCCAGCGCGTCCCGTCCTTCGTGTCCTTCACTTGAATGCCGAACCGCTCGAGTAGCTCCTTCCGGAGCGCGTCGCTCTTTGCGTAGTCGCCGCTGTTCCGCGCGTTTTCACGCTGGTCGAACACCGCAAGCTCTTCCCGGCTGAGTTCGTCCTTCGCCGCCGCTGCGCTCTGCAGGGAGAGTCCGAAGACTCGATCCATGTCGAAGAGCATCCACAGCGCGCGCTCTTGCTCGTCCGTGTCGACCATCGCCGCGAGCGCGAGAGCCCTTTCTGCCGCAGCGAGCGCCTTTGGCGTATTCAGGTCGTCCGCGAGCGCTCCGCGGAACTCGCGGGTGATCGCGTGTTCGATCTCCGGCTCGGCGGCGCGGCCCTGCGTCGCCGCATATGCCGCGCGGATGGTCCGCCGCCAACGCTCCAGCCTCGACTGTGCAGCGTTCATGCCGTCGCGGGTGAAGTCGAGACCGTTGCGGTATCCCGCGCCGAGCGCGAGCAGCCTGAACGCGAGTGGGTCGTAGCCCCAGCCTACGACGTCGTCGAGCGTGACGAACCCTCCCTTTGACTTGGCCATCTTCTCGCTGTCGATGCGGAGAAAACGCACGTGCACCCAGTAGCGAACGAACGGCTTTCCGGTGGCAGCTTCGGATTGAGCGATCTCGCACTCGTGGTGCGGGAACAGGTGATCCTCGCCGCCGGAGTGCAGGTCGAACGTCTCGCCGAGGTACTTCATCGACATCGCGGAGCACTCGATGTGCCAGCCCGGGTTTCCGCGGCCCCAGGGAGAATCCCACTGCTGAAGGTCGCCGGCCTTGGCGCGACGCCATAGCGCGAAGTCCGACGGATGTCGCTTGTTCTCATTCACTTCGACCCGCGCGCCGGCGATCCGCTGTTCTGGTGACTCTGCGTTGAGACGTGTGCCGTAACCGGGGAAGGTCGTCACGTCGAAGTACACCCCGTCCGCGGCGACGTACGCGTTGCCCTTCGCGATGAGGCGCTCGATGAGCGCGATCATCTCGGGGATGTGGTCCGTGGCCTTCGGGATCACCTGCGGATCGAGGATGTTCAAGCGACGCCGGTCCGCCATAAAGAGGCGTGTGTACTCGTCGGCGATCTCGACTGGCGTCTTCCCGGCACGCTGGGCGCCGACCGCCATTTTGTCGACACCGGCGTCGGCGTCGTCCACGATGTGGCCGACGTCCGTGATGTTCATGACCTGCTTCACGTTCAGGCCGAAGTATTCGAAGGTCCGACGAACGACGTCGGCGACGAGATAGCTGTAGAGGTTTCCGATGTGCTGGCGGTCGTAGACCGTCGGCCCGCAGTTGTACATGCCGACTTCACCGCGACGCAGCGGCACGAGCGGCTTCACCGATCGCGAGGCGCTGTCGTAGATGTGGAGCGTTTCGGATTCGGGCCGCTGGATCAGTTCTTCTCCTTGGCGCTACTTCGTCGCCAGAGCCACCGCCAGCGCGGCGATCGCCTCGCCTGCGCCGATCTCACCCACGCCGTCGTTCGTCTTCGCCTTGACGCTCACGCTTTCAGCAGTGATGCCCAGGCCGTGTGCGATCGTCTGACGCATCGCGGCGACGTGCGCGCCTACGCGCGGCGTCTCCGCGATGACCGTCGCGTCGATCGAGACGACGGCGTAGCCCGCCTCGCGGGCCTTCGATCCGACCTGGCGCAGCAGCTCCTGGCTGTCCGCGCCAGCGAAACGCGGATCGTCGCTCGGGAAATGCGATCCGAGATCGCCGAGGTTCGCCGCTCCGAGGACCGCGTCCATGACCGCGTGGAGGAGAACGTCACCATCGGAGTGGCCAGCGAGCCCCGTCGGGTGCTCGATCGCGACACCGCCTAAGACCAGGCGGCGACCCGCCGCGAGACGGTGAATATCGTAACCGAGGCCGGCGCGCTGTGGCACCGCTTAGCGGATCTGCAGCGCGGGCATGCCCACAATGCCCTTCGCGACGAGCTCCCGCGCGTACGCGAGGTCTTCCATGGTCGTGATCTTCAGATTGCGTCGCTCGCCAAGCACCATATGCACGGTGAGGCCGGCGGCGCGCACGGCCGCGGCGTCGTCCCCGAAGGACCGATCCGCTACTGCGATCCGCGCCCGCTCGAGGACCTCCCGCCGGAACGCTTGCGGGGTCTGCGCCGACCAGAGACCTTCGCGCGCGACCTCTTCTATTGCGACGCCCGCCTCGTCCGCGCGGCGCACCGTGTCCGCGAGCGGCAGTCCAGCGACGGCGCTCCCTCTCGCGCGCGCGATCTCCACACAACGCGCGAAGAGCGACGGCGGCACGAACGGCCTAGCGGAGTCGTGGATGGCGATCACGTCGGCGTCTTGTGCCGCGGCCAGCGCGGCCCAACTGGACTGGGTTCTCGTATCGCCACCCACAACAAGGCTCGTGTCTGGCGCGCGCGAGCGAACGATCGCTTCGATCGCGCCCTGCGGCACATCCGGCCGCACGACGACCACGATCCGCGCGAACGTTCCTGAGGCGATAGCCGAGACGAGCGACCACGCGAGCACCGGCTGACCACCGAGGTCAGCGGTGATCTTGTCGGTCCCGGCGCGCGTCGAGGCGCCCGCCGCCAGAATGGCGCAGACCGCGCCTGTGCTAGCGATCGATGGCACGCGGTCGGCGTGTCTCGGTGGTCTCACCCTTCGGGTGGCCGAAGATCATGCGACCACCGACGGTCTGAAGGACTCGCATTACGGTGACCGCAAGCTCCGAGCCGATGTACCTCGCGCCGTTCTCGACGACGACCATCGTGCCGTCCTCGAGGTACCCGACCGCCTGTGCGGACTCCTTACCTTCCTGGATCACCCGCACCGTGATCTCCTCGCCTGGCAGAACGACCGGACGTACCGCCTTCGCGAGATCGTTCATGTTCAGTACGATGATGCCCTGAAGCTCGGCAACGCGATTGAGGCCGTAATCGTTGGTCATGATCGGTACGCCGAGCGCCCGCGCGAGGGTGACCAGCTTTCCGTCGGCGCCAGTTCCGGCGGGATCCTCTTCCGACAGCTCGACCTTGACGGTCTCCTCTTTCTGCATCTTCGCGAGCATCTCAAGACCCCGGCGACCGCGCTCGCGGCGCGAGCCGTCCGGCGAATCGTTGAAGTACTGCAGCTCGGCTAAGACGAACTTCGGAATGATGAGGGTTCCGCGAACGAAGCCGCTCCGCACGACGTCGGCGATGCGTCCATCGATGATGATCGAGGTATCCAGGAGGACGCGCGCGTCGGCCGTGCCGCTCTTGCGGTTGCCGCGAAATCCTTGCGCGAACGCGCCCAGCTCGTTCCGTTTGACGGCCCCGGCCGTCGCTCCCATGACACCGAGCACCACTGCCGTTACCAGCGGCGCGTAACGACCTATATCACCGGGAAGGAACGAGAGTGGGAATGCGAGAAAGAGCGCGAGGATGAGCCCCACCGCGCCGCCGAACGCGCCGCCGATAAGATCTCCACCCGACGCCGCGCGGATCCAATTGACGATGTAGGTCGCGGGCATGACCGTGACATAGGGAGCGCCGAGCCATCCCAGGATCGCGCACGCCGTAGCGAGAAGAAGAACGACAAGGATCTGATTGGTGAGCGGCGTGACCTGGGTGACCTGGAGCAGCGAGGATCCGAGGAAGAATCCGAAAACGAAGCCAATGAGTGCTGCAACGAGGCGAATGAAACCCACGGGGGTGACTCCTTTCTCTGTTGATGCGGCGAACGCGCGAGCGCCCGCCGGGATGGATGGAAGAACATGCGCACGAGTCTAAGACCGCGCTGTTAGCGTTCTGCCGATGGACGACCGCGCGCTGCGCATCAGCGTCTTGCTCGCCGCGCACATCATCTTTCTCTCCGCGGGCGCTCTTCGCATCATCCGGGGTCAGCGCGGACATCTTCTCCGATCCCGTGACGCCTGGTGGCTCCAGTACTACCCGCCACTCGTGTGGGTCCCGTTCGTCATCGCCTATTTCTTTCCCGTCGCCATCGACCTTCCCATGCCGGTGCGCCTCGCGGGCCTTGCGGTCGCGGTCGCGTCGGCGGTCTTCGCCGCTTGGGCGATGTGGTCGCTCGGCAAGAGCTACGGCATCCGTATGGATCTTTTCGAGGGCCACCGCCTCGTGACTGGGGGACCCTATCGCGTCACGCGGCATCCGATGTACTTCGGAATCATCTCGTTCCATATCGGCGCGACCGTGGCGATGGAGAGTCTCTTCCTACTCGTCATGACGCTCGTCTACGTGATCCCATTCACCGCGATGAGGACCCGCGCAGAGGACCGCGTGCTCGCCGCAGGATTCGGCGACGAGTTCCGCGCGTTCGTCGGTCGAGTGCCCGCGCTCGTCCCTTTCGCCCGCTAGCGGTCCGCGACTCCGGCCCGCTCCAGGGCTTCGCGTAAGGACGCAACGCCGCTCACCTCGAGGCCCGTGCCATTGAGATCGCCGAGGCTCGCCGAGGGGACGACGGCGCGCTCGAACCCGAGCCGCTCCGCCTCCTTGAGCCGCGCGGCGATCCGCTGCACGCGCCGGAGCTCACCGCCGAGGCCAAGCTCGCCGACGAAGACGGTGCGCGGATCGGCCGGCCGATCCCGCAACGCCGACGCGACGGCGACGGCCAAGCCAAGATCCGCCGCGGGCTCGCGGATCCGCAGACCCCCCACGAGGTTGACATACACGTCGTGACTGCCAGCCGAAAGTCCCGCGCGCTTGGCAAGCACGGCCAGCAGCAGGAGGACGCGCTGGGGATCGGCACCGTTCACGGTGCGGCGAGGCAGCCCGAAGCTCGTCGGCGTCACAAGCGCTTGGACCTCGACGAGAAGCGGTCGCGTTCCTTCGACGGTCGGCACGATGACGCTTCCGGCGACGCCGCGGCTCCGCTCCTCGAGGAACACCTCCGACGGGTTGGCGACCTCGCGAAGGCCGTTCTCGGCCATCTCGAAGACGCCGACCTCATCGGTCGAACCAAATCGGTTCTTCGTCGCGCGCAGGATGCGGAACGCGTGGAAGCGCTCGCCCTCCAAATAAAGGACGGCATCGACGATGTGCTCGAGGACCCGCGGCCCAGCGACCGCGCCCTCCTTGGTGACGTGGCCAACGAGGAAGATTGGTACGTCCTCCCCCTTCGAAAGCTCCAGGAGCCGCGCCGTGCACTCGCGTAGCTGCGACACCCCGCCGGCCGCGGATGCGATCTCGTCGGAATTCATCGTCTGGATCGAGTCGACCACGACGAAGATCGGGCGCACCCTCCGGATCGCTTCGATGACCGAACCGAGGTCCGTCTCGGCAAGAACAAGGATGCCGTCGCTCGCGATGTCGAACCGGCGTGCGCGCATCTTGATCTGCGCCGCCGACTCCTCTCCTGACACATAGAGGACGGTGCCCGCCGTCGCCAGCGCGGCCGAAGCCTGCATCAGCAGGGAGCTCTTCCCGATGCCAGGGTCGCCCCCGAGAAGGACACATGACCCCTGCACGATCCCGCCACCGAGCACGCGGTCAAACTCGCTTAGGCCCGTGACCATCCGCTCCTCGGCGTCCGCGGGTACGTCGCCAAGCGCGATCGGGGCGCGTGACGCGCGCGCGGCGCCACGTCCCTTCGGCGCCGCGACGACGCGCTCCTCGACGAACGTGTTCCAGCCATCGCACGACGGGCACCGCCCGATCCACTTAGGCGACTGGAACCCGCACTGCTGGCAGAGGAACGCCGACTTCGGACGAGGGGGCATCCAACCAAGTATCGGCCCGAACTTGACTACCGCGGATCGTGCGCTGGACTGACGGCATGGAACTGGATCCGCACGTCCTCCATGTCGCCATGCGGTGGCTCCATGTCGCCGCGATGGCGACGGCATTCGGCGGCGCCATCAGCGTTCTCGCCCTTTCGGCGCGGCCCGGCGTCACTTCGTCGAGCGCCATCGTCGCCGTCGCCGTCCGCTACGAGTGGTTGTTCTGGGGGGCCGCAGGCGTGCTGGCGATGACGGGCATCGGCAACCTCGCCGCCTTCGGCGCGGCCCTCTTGGGGCCGGCGACCAGCTGGGGTGCGACGCTCCTGCTCAAGCTCGGCTCGGTACTGGGTCTCGTGGTCCTGTCGCTCCCGCGCTCGCTCGCCGTCGCACGCATCGACGCCTCGATCGGAGCGAACGCGCAGGCCTCGGTCGCAGTGTTGCGAAATCTCTACGGTGCGACGACCGGAGCCTTCGGGGTGCTCCTCGCCCTCGCTGTCTGGCTCGCGCACGGGTGAGGCGATGAAGCTGGTCACCTGGTCGCTCGCGACGTTCCATGCGACCGCCTTCGTCCTCGCGATCGTGCTGTTCGCATATTCTCGCGGCGCGCTTGGCGCAGGCCTCTCCGGCCTGAATACATTCGTGGGTCTGGGACTCTTCGTCGCGCTCTGGGCGACGACCTACTTCACGACGTCACGGGCGCTGAGGGGTCTCGATCTGATCGGGTCCGCTCGCGACCGCGACGGTTACGTGCGGCGCACGTTTCGCTGGGGCGCGGCGAACGGCATGTCGTTCCTCGTCATCCTTGGGATCGTCGCAATCGGCTCGGCAATCGAGAACACACAACCCGGGCAGGTCGGAGCGGGAATTCTCTTCCCCGCCCTAGTCATCGCGCCGGTCGCGCTCGCCGTGTCGGCGGCAGTCGGCGGTGCGGTGGGCGCGCTCTTCGGGATCGTCGATCTCGCGCTGTTCTCTCTGGCCGGCCTGGGCGAAGGGCCCGCGGGGCCGACGGTCTAAGGCGCGACCGGCTCCGGCTTGCGCTCCTCGGCCTCGGTCTTCTCGATGACGAGCTTGCCTTCGACCGGGTTAATTCTCACGGTGTCGCCCGCGTGGAACTTGCCCTGGAGAAGCATCTCCGCCAGCGGGTCCGCGATCTCGTTCTGGATCTGGCGCGCAAGGGGACGCGCGCCGAAGTTGGCGTCATAGCCGACCGTTGCGATGTGGTCTTTCGCCTCATCGGTGACGATGAGCGTGATTTCCTGCGACGCGAGCTGCTTGCGCACGCCGACGAGCTCGAGCTCGACGATCTTGCGGATCTCTTCCTTGTTCAGCGGCTGGAAGACGACAGTGGCGTCGATCCGGTTCAGGAACTCCGGCCGGAAGAAGCGCTTCATCTCTTCCATTACCCGTTCCTTCATTCGCTCGTAGGCCGCCGCGATGTTCGGGTCGTCCCCGCCTTCGACCTTCGCGCGGAAACCGAGCGCGGACTCGCTCTTGAGCATCTTCTGCGCGAGGTTGCTGGTCATGATCACGATGGTGTTGCGGAAGTCGACGCTCCGGCCCTTCGCATCGGCGAGCCGGCCCTCGTCGAAGACCTGCAGCAGCATGTTGAAGACCTCGGGGTGCGCCTTCTCGATCTCGTCGAGCAGGATCACGCAATACGACTTGCGCCGTACCGTCTCGGTCAGCTGGCCGCCCTCTTCATACCCGACGTAGCCGGGCGGTGAGCCGACCAGGCGCGACACGTTGTGCCGCTCCATGTAATCGGACATGTCGATCTTCACCATGTTGTCTTCGCTGCCGAACATGAACTCGGCGAGCACGCGGGCGAGGTGGGTCTTGCCGGTACCGGTGGGGCCCACGAAGAAGAAGACGCCGATCGGCCGGCGCGGGTCCTTGAGACCCGCGCGGGCACGACGCACCGCGCGCGCGATCGTCGTGACCGCGGGGTTCTGGCCGATGACGCGGTCGTGGAGGGCCTCCTCCATCTTCAGGAGCTTTTGGGTCTCCTCCTCGGCGAGCTTTCTCACCGGGATGCCCGTCCACATCGAGACGACCTCGGCGATGTCCTCGTCAGTCACTTCCGGACGCTTCTGGGACTGCGCCAGGAGCCAGTCGGCCTTGGCCTGCTGGAGCTTGTCCTGCTGCGCCCGCTCTTGCTGTCGAAGCGTCGAGGCGAGCTCGTACTGCTGCGCCTCCATCGCCTGCTCCTTCTCGGTGACGACGCGGTCCAACTCGCGCTGGGCCTCCTTCACGTCGGTCGGAACGGTCGAGTAGCGCAGCCGGACGCGGCTCGCGGCTTCGTCCATGAGGTCGATGGCCTTGTCCGGGAGGAACCGGTCGGTGATGTATCTCGAAGACAGCTCCGCCGAGGCCTTCACGGCGTCCTCGGTGATCGAGACCTTGTGGTGGTCCTCGTACCGCGAGCGGATGCCCATGAGGATCGCCTGGGTCTCTTCGATCGACGGCTCCTCGACCATGACCGGCTGGAACCGGCGCTCGAGTGCCGCGTCGCGCTCGATGTACTTACGGAACTCGTCGAGCGTCGTCGCGCCGATGCACTGCAGCTCGCCGCGGGCGAGCGACGGCTTCAGGATGTTCGCCGCGTCGACGGCGCCCTCAGCGGCACCGGCACCGACGAGCGTGTGCAGCTCGTCGATGAAGAGGATGACGTCGTGTGCGTGGCGGAGCTCCTCAATGATCTTCTTGAGGCGCTCCTCGAACTCGCCGCGGTACTTCGTGCCGGCGACGAGCGACCCGATGTCGAGCGTGAGGACGCGCTTGCCCTGGAGCGTCTCGGGCACGTCGCCCTTGACGATCCGGTGCGCGAGGCCTTCGGCGATCGCGGTCTTGCCGACGCCGGGTTCACCGATGAGCGCGGGGTTGTTCTTCGTCCGGCGCGAGAGGATCTGGATGACCCGCTCTATCTCCTTCTCGCGACCGATGACCGGGTCGAGCTGACCCGCCTTCGACATCGCGGTGAGGTTCACCCCGAGCTGGTCGAGCGTCGGCGTCTTCGAGCTCGCCGATTTCCCGCCTGCGGCCGTCGTCTCGGTGGCTTGTGGATGCTGCTGACCCAGTGTGGCTATGACCTGGTGCCGGACCTTCTCGAGCGATACGCCGAGCGATTCGAGGACGCCCGACGCGATCCCCTCACCCTCGCGCACGAGACCGAGGAGGAGATGCTCGGTGCCGACGTGGCTGTGGCCGAGTTTTCGAGCCTCGTCGATAGCGAGCTCGATGACCTTCTTGGTGCGAGGCGAGAGCGTGATTTCGCTCGGCGATGTCGTCGAATCGCCACGACCGATGATGAATTCAACAGCGGTCCGCACCTTGGAGAGCTCGACCCCTAGGGAGTCGAGAACGCGCGCGGCGACACCCTCGCCTTCGCGCACGAGACCGAGGAGAAGATGCTCCGTTCCTATGTAGTTGTGGTTGAAACGGATGGCCTCATCCTGGGCAAGCGCGAGGACTCGCTTGGCGCGGTCGTTGAAGCGGTCAAACGGTCCCATTTGTTGCGTCTTCTAAAGGTATATCGCCGCGTACAGCATCTGGTTCCGATTATACGTACGCATCCTGCTCTGTCCGAGTTGCGTACATCACATTTCCAGCCGCTTGACGGATCGACAGCGAGAGCCGACGCCGTTCAGGGTCGATCGCAACCACTCGGACACGCAAAAGATCACCCGGCTGAACTACCTCGGCCGGGGTTGCGATCCGCCGCGAGGCGATCTCACTGATATGGATCAGACTCTCGATGCCCGTCGTGACGCGGGGTGACCGTCGCCTCGACATCGGTTCCGACAATAAGTTCACGACTGGGCGCTGGCCCAGGGATGGTGACGCTCGCGACGGTGCCATCCAAAACCTGGCCCTCCTCGAACTCGGACGATGCCTCTTCTTTCCTCTTTCCGCCGCGGTCGCAGCGGCCCCCTCCGACAGGCTGAGTCGGTCGCGGCGCTGGTCCGCCTCGATGACCTTCAACGGAAGCCGCTTGCCGGCGTAGCCGCGACGGGCGTCCTGGATCGCGGCGCTCGATCGGACCGAGGTCGCCCACCGAGCGAGGACGACCACCAGCGGCGAACTCTGTCGTCGACTGCGACATCCGTTTCGATGCCGGCGAGGAGCTCTCTCATGGTCTCCGGATTAATCGGTATGACCAGGCCAGCGGGCAAACAACGTGCCATCGGTATGATTCGCCAAACGGGGGGAGCGAGGGAGGAATCCGTCAACCCGACGGCACTTTGGCCCGAGCGACTGGCGCATATCGCCGTACTTCTGCGCGCTGAGGGAACGGCAGTCCTCGCGACCTCTGGCGAAGATCTCCGAACGGTGTTTACGCACGACGTGGCGCCCGATACCAAGTGGCGCGGGATCTTTGACGCCGACGCCGTCGTGCGCGCGCTCGGGGGCAACACGGTCGGCACAGCGGTGGCTGCGGGTCGGTGGGAGGAAGAGGCGGCGTTCGCGCTTCTTACACGAATCGATCTCCCCGACGGCGAAGCGCTCCTCTGCGCGCTGCGCCACGGCGTGCCCTTCGACGCCGTCGAGTTGTCCACCGCAAGCGCCGCCGCGGAGCTGGTCGCGCTGAGCGTCGGCGACGGGCGCGCCATGGCTGACGCGAAACACGAAAGCGCACAGACCAACGACCGCATCGCGCTTCTCGAACACCTGCTCGCGGGCCTGGAGGAGACGCGGGATGCTTCGGCACTCCTAGCGCGCGCCGCCGAGGATATCGCCCAACGGATGGGTGCCGGCGGGATTTCGATCATGCTTGTCGAAGGCGACCGGCTCCGGGTGCGCGCATCGGTGGGGATCGGCGTGCCGATCGGGCACGAGCA
>Ga0207684_10004654_pt1 | contig 12885 bp, 13 predicted proteins | sample KBSK5501metaG_FD_184342 | JGI IMG/M metagenome (GOLD analysis project Ga0207684, IMG submission 184342) | Corn, switchgrass and miscanthus rhizosphere microbial communities from Kellogg Biological Station, Michigan, USA - KBS K5-50-1 metaG... | ecosystem: Host-associated > Plants > Roots >...
CGCGGGGTGTCAAGACAGGACGGACGCGGAGTTAGCACACGCCGCGCTATTGCAAGTGAGACTTCAGCGAGCGGCTCGGCTTGAAGCGCGGCACCCGGCACGCGGGGATCTTGATGGCCTTGCCGGTCCGCGGGTTGCGGCCGTTGCGCTCGGCCCGGCGACTCACCAGGAAGGTACCGAAGCCGCCGATGGTCACCTTCCGCCCGCGGCGGAGCGAATCGAACACGTTGTCGAGCAAGGCATTGAGCGCCTTCTCGGCGGAGACCTTCGAGCCGCCGGAGGCCTTCGCCATCGCGGCGACGAGCTCCGCCTTGACCATGGGACCCCTTACTACGCGAGCGCTCGGGCCGAAGTCAAGCGCTCACGCCGGCGCTCACCGGCGCGGCGGCGGGGAGCTCGAGCGTGAACACGCTGCGCCCCGGGACGCTCTCCGCCGAGAGGCGCCCGCCGTGCTCCTCGACGATGCCGTACGAGACGCTCAGGCCGAGCCCCGCGCCCTCCCCCACCTTCTTGGTCGTGAAAAATGGCTCGAAGATCCGGGGGAGCACTTCGGCCGGGATGCCGGGACCGTTGTCGGCCACCTGCGCGACCACCCAGGCACGGTCCCCTTCGAGCCGCGCGCGCGTGCTGAGGCGGATGCAGTCGCCGGAGCGCCGGCCTCCCACCCCGCTGCCCAGGATCGCCTGCTCGGCGTTGAGAATCAGGTTCAGGAACACCTGCTGGAGCTGGTGGGAATCACCCTGCACCGGGGGCACGTCGGCGCCGAACTCGGTCTCGAGCCGGATGCTCGAGATCGCGAGCTGGGTCTCACGCAGGGTGAGGATCTGCTGGATGATGTCGGGAAGGCTCACCGCGCGACGCTCCGGCTTGCGCTGGCGGGAGAAGAGCATGAGGCTCTGGACGATCTTCGCCATGCGCGCACCCTGCGCGATCATCAGCTCGATCGGGCGGCGCGCCTCCTCGGGCACGCCCCGGGCGAGCAGGAGCTGGCCGTAGCCGACCACCACCGACAGCGGGTTGTTCAGCTCGTGGGCCACCCCGGAGACGAGCTGACCCACCGCGGAGAGCTTGGCCGCCTGCACCAGCTGGGCCTGCGTCTCCTGCAGCTCGCGCACCCGCTGCTGCGCCTCCTCGTAGAGCCGCGCGTTGTCGGCAAAGAGCCGCGCGTTGCGCATGGCGACCGCGGCCTGCGAGGCGAAGGACAGGAGCAGCGCGCGATCGTTGCCCTCGGGCAGGCGGCCACGCTTGAGGTTGAGCGTGAGCACGCCCAGCAGCTCGTCGCCCGCCGCCACCGGGGCCCCCGCGAATGCGACCAGGTCGCGGCCGAGCGCCCAGTCGGCGGCCATGATCCGCGCGTCCCGCGCGATGTCGTCGATGAAGAGCGCCTCGCGGTGGCGGGCGATCCAGCCGGTGGCGCCCTGCTGCAGGGTCAGCGAGGACGGCAACTCCAGGGCCCCGATCGACGGATCCGTGGTCCAGGCGCGTCGCACCAGCAGGCTCGAGGCGGTGTCCACCTCCCACAGCACGACGTTGTGGGCGGAGGTGAGGGTGGCGAGCGCGTCGGTGATCTGGCGGAGGAACCGATTGCGGTCGAGGCCCTGCGAGAGCGACACGCTCACCTGGGCGAGAGCCTGGAGCCACTGGAGGCCGGAAGCGGCCGCCCGCTGCTGCGCGGCGGCCTCGCGCACGGTATAGCCGATCGCGATCCAGCCGACGAGCAGCGCGCCGAGGGCCCCCGCGACGAGCGCGGGCCCGGTGCCGAGCCACATCTTGAAGGCGGCGCCCACCGCCAGAGGCAGTGCCAGGGCGAGCACGAGCCGTCGAATCGTCCAGCGCATCGCTCGGAGCGAGGTCAGTATAGCCCACGTGACGTATAATGCCGCCTTCGCAGAAGGCCGATCCGGTGTGATCTGATGTGATCTAACCTCGTGGAAAGTCGTACCGGCGAGGCCCGGCCGATCACGGCCGATCAGGCTGGATCACGGCAGGTTGGTAGCAACGTGGTAACACACTCGCGGTGGCTGGGCGCGGCTGGCCGCCGCGCTTGGACCTGGAGTAGTCAGGCGCCTCCCCTTGTCCAGGCTGCCGCCTTCGTCTAGCCTGTCGTCGATCGCCGCACCGCGAGAGGGGGAAGAGATCGATGCGTCGGCTCACAAAGCCCGCGAAGCCTGAGGTCGAAGCCAAGCCCCCCGGCGCTCGCAAGTCGCTGAAGAACGAAGCCTCTAGGGTCCGCGACCTTGAGAAGCGCCTGGCGGAGGCCCTGAAGGATAAGGCGGAGGCGCTGGGGCAGCAGACGGCGACGAGCGAGATCCTCCGCGTGATTTCTCACTCCCCGACCGACGTCCAGCCCGTGCTCGATGCCGTGGCAGAGAGCGCCACACGCCTGTGCGGCGCCGTCGATGCGATCATCCAGCGGGTGGATGGGGGCTTGATCTACCGCGTGGCGCATTTCGGCCCCATCACGTCAGTGAGCGACGTCCGTCCCGTGACGTGGGACACGCCGTCCGGTCGCGCCATCATGGAGCGTCGGACGATTCACGTCGACGACATCCTCGACGAGTTCGCCCACGGCAACTATCTCGAGGCTAAAGCGCTGCAACAGGGCAGCGGCTTCCGCACCGTACTCATCGTCCCACTCATGCGCGAGGACGCCGTCATCGGCATTATCACAATCCGGCGGCTCGAGGTGCGCGCGTTCACGGTTAAGCAGAAGGCGCTGCTGCAGACCTTCGCCGACCAGGCGGTCATTGCGATCGAGAACGTGCGCCTGTTCACCGAGCTAGAGTCCCGCAACAGCGAGCTGCGGGTCGCGCTGGAGCAGCAGACGGCGACCAGCGAAGTCCTCAAGCTGATCAGCCGCTCGGCGTTCGACCTTCAGCAGGTTCTGGAAACACTTGTCGAAAATGCCGTGAGACTTGCCGGCGCCACATGGGGACACATCTACCGTTTCGACGGCGAAGTCTTTCGGACCATGGCCGACTACGGGATGCCCTCTGAGGTTCGAGACTTCTGGCAGCAGACCCCACTCCGGCCCGGGCGAGGGTCTGGCTCTGGACGGGCTGCCCTTGAGCGCCGGACAATTCACATCCCCGACGTTTTGGCCGACCCCGAATACGAATTGGCCGAGGCGCAGAAGCAGCAGGGCGTCCGCAGCCTACTCTGTGTCCCCATGCTCAGCGGAAATTCTCTCATCGGAGTCTTCGCACTGCTGAGGACCGAAGTCCGACCTTTCACTGACAAGGAGATCGAGCTGGTAACCACCTTCGCGGACCAAGCCGCGATTGCGATCGAGAACTCGCGCCTGCTCAGCGAGCTCCAGGCCCGCACGGCCGAGCTCACGCGCTCGGTCGAGCAGCTGACGGCACTGGGCGAGGTCAGTCGGGCGGTCAGCTCCACGCTCGATCTCGAGACGGTGCTGACCACCATCGTGTCGCGTGCCGTCGAGCTGTCGAAGCTGGACGGTGGCGTGGTGTTCGAGTACGAGGAAGCCACCGAGGAGTTCGTCCACCGGGCGGCGACCGAGACCGGCGGAGCCCTCGCGGAAGCGCGGCGCGCCACGCGAGTCCAGAAGGGCGAAGGGGTGGTCGGGCGGACTGCCATCACGCTGGAGCCGGTCCAGGTGCCCGACATCACCGTGCCAGGTGCCCACGAGAGTCGGCTGCGCGAGAACCTGATCGAATCCGGAGTCCGCGCCATCCTCGCTGTGCCGATGGTCCGCGAGGGCCGGCTGATCGGGAGTCTCGTTGTGTCGCGCAACCACCCCGGGAACTTCCCGATCGAGGTGATTGAGCTACTTCGGACCTTCGCCACCCAGTCTGCCCTGGCGATCCAGAACGCCCGGCTGTTCCGGGAGATCGCGGACAAGAGCCGCCAGCTCGAGGCGGCCAGCCGGCACAAGTCCGAGTTCCTCGCAAACATGAGTCACGAGCTTCGGACCCCCCTCAACGCGATCATCGGGTTCTCAGAAGTGCTGGCCCAGGGCATGTTCGGCGCCATCAACGAGAAACAGACCGAGTATCTCCAAGACATCCTGGAGTCGGGACGGCATCTGCTGTCCCTCATCAACGACATCCTCGACCTGTCGAAGATCGAGGCCGGGCGGATGGAGCTGGAGGCGGCGGACTTCGATCTGCCGAGTGCGATTGAGAACGCGCTGGTCCTCGTTAGGGAGCGGGCAATCCGGCGCGGGATCCGCCTGGGCAGAACCATCGACACGCGGCTCGGGATGATCAGCGGCGACGAGCGGAAGGTGAAGCAGGTCCTCTTGAACCTCCTGTCCAACGCCTTGAAGTTCACGCCCGAAGGGGGAGAGATCGACGTCACCGCCCGCCTACACGACCATCTGGCGGAAGTGTCAGTCGCGGACACGGGGATCGGTATCGCGCCGACGGATCAGAGCACGGTGTTCGAGGAGTTCCGCCAGGTGGGGACGGCCGACAAGAAGGCGGAGGGCACCGGACTCGGGCTGACCCTCTCCCGGAAGTTCATCGAGCTTCACGGCGGCAAGATCTGGGTGCAGAGCGAGGTCGGCCGCGGCTCGACGTTCACCTTCACACTTCCGGTGAGCCCATGGCCGGTGAGCTGATCCTGATCGTCGAGGACAACGACAAGAACCGGAAGCTCGTCCGGGACGTGTTGACGAAAGGTATGAGGTTATCGAGGCTGAGACGGGCGAAGAGGGCGTCCGGCTTGCCCGAGAACGGCGCCCGCGCCTGGTCCTGATGGACATTCGACTGCCTGGGATCGCGGCGGGACGTAGGCGTGAGCCCCCAGCTCGCCGAGGTGCTCAAGCGCCAGCGGAAGGCCCAGGCCGAGGCCAAGCTGGCCGGTCGCCTGGTCGAGCTGCCCGAGTACATCTTCATCGAGCCCGACGGCGGCCCTTTGGCGCGCCGGACCTTCGAGCGGGCCTTCGCGCTGGTGCTCCGCAAGGCCGGGCTCGGCCCGCAGCACTCACCGAAGAGCCTGCGGCACACCTACGCGTCGCTCATGATCAGCGAGGGCGCCAACCTGCTGTACGTCGCCCGCCAGCTCGGGCACGCGTCGGTGGCGATCACCGAGAAGCACTACACCCGCTGGATTCCTCAGGCCGTCCCGGCTGTCCACCAGTTGGACGACGCCGCGGATCCGACAGGTAGCAAAAGGGGCGATTTGGTAGCAAGCGTGAGTGCTAACCTCGCGTTAAACTAAGCGTATGAGCCGACCTGCCGTATAATGCCGCCATGCCGCGGGCCGGATTCTTCGACGTTTCCTTCGTGGTTCTCTCCTCGCTGGCCATCGTCTTCGCGTTCGTCGCCTACGCGAAGGATCCGAGCCTCCCGGCGGTGGGCGCCCGGAACGGCCTCGCGTTGCTCTGGTTCATCATCCCGCGCCTGGTGCCGGCCCTGATCCTCGCCGGCATGATCCAGGTGGTGATCCCGCAGGAGACGGTCGGGCGCTACTTCGGGCAGCAGTCGGGGTTGAGCGCCATCTTCATCGCGAGCGCGGCGGGCGTGATCACCCCGGGCGGGCCGATGGTGAGCGTGCCCCTGCTCGTGGTGCTGTCGAACTCGGGCATGGCGCTCGGCCCCCTGGTCGCGTACATGACCGCGTGGTCCCTCTTCGGCGTGCAGCGCATCATCGCGTGGGAGGCGCCGCTCATGGGCTGGCGCTTCGTGGCGGTGCGCACCGTCTCGAGCCTGGTCTTCCCCATCGTCGCCGGCTGGCTCGTCAAGATCTACTTCCACGAGTAGAGCTCAGCGCGCCGCCATGGCCTTCGGCGATCTCCGCGAGTTCATCGGCCACCTCGAGAAACACGGCTGGCTCCGCCGCGTGAGCGCGCCGGTCTCGCGCGACCTCGAGATCGCCGAGATCACCGACCGGGTGTCCAAGAGTCCGGGCGGCCGCAACGTGGCCCTGCTCTTCGAGAACGTGCGCGGCTCGGAGATGCCGGTCCTCATCAACGCCTTCGGCTCGTCGGAGCGGATGGCCGCCGCGCTCGGCGTCGAGCGGCTCGACGAGATCTCCGCCCGGGTCGCCAAGCTCCTCGACCTTCGCATGCCGGGCTCGACGTTCGACAAACTCCGCAAGCTGGGCGACCTCTTCGACCTCGCCAAGGCCGGCCCGAAGCGCGTGCGCTCGGCCTCCTGCCAGGAGGTGGTGGAGACCGACCGGCCCTCCCTGGCCGCGCTCCCCATCCTGCGCTGCTGGCCGGGCGACGGCGGCCGCTACATCACCCTGCCCATGGTGTTCACCCGGGACCCGGTCACCGGCGCGCGCAACGTGGGGATGTACCGGCTTCAGGTCTACGACGACCAGACGCTCGGCATGCACTGGCAGATCCACAAGGGCTCCGCCGAGCACCAGCGGCTGGCCGAGGAGCGGCGCGAGCCGATGGAGGTGGCCATCGCGCTGGGCGGCGACCCGTGCGCGATCTACTCGGCCTCCGCGCCGCTGCCGCCCGGCGTCGACGAGATGGTCTTCGCGGGCTGGCTGCGCGGCTCGGGGATGCCGATGGTGCCGTGCAAGACCGTCCACCTCGACGTGCCCGCCGAGGCCGAGATCGTGCTGGAGGGCTGGGTCGATCCGGCCGAGCGGCGGTTGGAGGGCCCGTTCGGCGACCACACCGGCTACTACTCGCTCGCCCGCGACTATCCGGTGTTCCGCCTCAAGGCGATCACGCGCCGGAAGAGCCCGATCTACCCGACCACCATCGTGGGGCGCCCGCCGCAGGAGGACTACTGGCTCGGCAAGGCCACCGAGCGCATCTTCCTGCCGATCATCCGGATGATGCTGCCCGAGGTGGTGGACATGAACATGCCGGCCGAGGGCGTCTTCCACAACCTCGTGATCGTCTCGATCAAGAAGCGCTACCCGGGCCACGCGCGCAAGGTCATGTACGCGCTCTGGGGCCTCGGGCTCATGATGCTGGCCAAGAACATCGTGGTGGTCTCCGATCACGTCAACGTGCACGACCTCTCGGAGGTGGCGTGGCGGGCTACCGGCAACATCGATCCCAAGCGCGACCTCGTCATCGTGGACGGGCCCATGGACGACCTGGACCACGCGGCCATGCGCCACCGCTTCGGCGGCAAGCTCGGGGTGGACGCCACCGAAAAGACGGAGGCCGACGGCATCGGGCAGCCGTGGCCGGAGGAGATCGTGATGAGCGAGGACGTCCGGGCGCTGGTCACCCGGCGCTGGGCCGAGTACGGCCTGTAGCGCGGGCCCGCCGTGACCGCCGTCCGCCACTTCCTCGACGCGATCAAGTTCGAGCACACCGTCTTCGCCCTGCCCTTCGCCTACGTGGCGATGGTGCTCGCCGCCGACGGCTGGCCTGCCTGGCCCACCCTGCTCTGGGTGACGCTGGCGATGGCGGGCGCCCGCACCCTGGCCATGGCGGTCAACCGCCTGGCCGATCGGTTCATCGACGCGGCCAACCCCCGCACGGCGCGGCGCCATTTGCCCGTGGGCCTCCTGACCCCCGCCCAAGTGGCGGGCGCGGCGGGGGCGGCGGGCGCGCTGCTGCTGCTCTCGGCCTACATGCTGAACCCGCTCTGCCTGGCCCTCGCCCCGCTCGCGGTCCTGTTCCTGGTCGGGTACTCCTACACCAAGCGCTTCACCTGGCTCTCGCACTGGATCCTGGGCTTCACCGACGGCATCGCGGCGGCGGGCGGCTGGATCGCGGTGCGCGGCGCCTTCGCGCCGCCGGTCTACGTGCTGTGGTTCGCCCTCACGGTGTGGATCGCCGGATTCGATCTCATCTACGCCTGCCAGGATGTCGAGTTCGACCGTCGCACCGGCCTGCACTCGGTCCCCGCGCGTTTCGGCATCCCCGCCGCCCTCGCCACTGCGCGGGCCTGCCACGTGCTGACCATCGCGGCCTTCGCGCTGCTCGGCTGGATGATGGGGCTCGGCTGGCTCTACTGGCTCGGGGTCGTGGTGGTGGCCGGATTGCTGGTCTACGAGCACTCGCTCGTCTCGCCGGGCGATCTCTCGCGGCTCGACGTGGCGTTCTTCAACGTCAACGGCTACATCGCGGTGATCCTCTTCCTCTCGGTGATCGCGGGCCGCCTGGCGTGAGCGAGGCCCTGGGCGGCGTGGACAAGGCCCGGTTCGTCAGTGCCATGTTCTCGCGCATCGCGCGGCGCTACGATCTGATGAACAGCCTGATGACCTTCGGCATGCACCACGCCTGGCGCGCCATGGCCGCCCGGCAGACCATCGCCTCCCCGGACGGCCCGGCGCTGGACCTGGCCACCGGCACCGGCGATCTCGCCCTGGAGCTGGCCGAGCTGCACCCGCACCGCGCGGTGATCGGGGCCGACTTCTCGCTCGGCATGCTCGCGGTCGCGCGCGACAAGATGCGCGGGCTCGACGAGGCGCGCCGGATCCGCCTGATGGCCGCGGACGCGCTGGCCCTGCCCTTCGAGACGCGGACCTTCGCGTGCGTGACGAGCGCGTTCCTGCTGCGCAACCTGGCCGACCTCGAGCAGGGCCTGCGGGAGATGCGGCGGGTGAGCCGGCCGGGCGGCCGGGTGGTCGCGCTCGAGATCACCCAGATGACCACGCCCGGGTTCTCGACGCTCTTCCGTCTCTACTTCCACCACGTGGTGCCGCGCGTGGGCCAGCTGGTGGGCGGGGACCGGGAGGCCTACACGTACCTCCCGCAATCGGTGGATCGCTTCGTGACGCCGGGCGAGCTCTGCGCGCTGATGGCGAAGGTCGGATTACGGGGCGTGGGCTACCAGCGGCTCGGGCTCGGCACCGTCACCGTGCACACCGGCATCGCCTGAGCCGCTCACCACTCGGGGCTGGAGTACTCGTCCCAGACGCGCCGCACCACGCGGATCTGCTGCGCGCGACCGTCCTTGTGGTCGAGCGTGACGATGTCGCCGGGGTGCAGGCGCTCGAGGTCGCGGGTGGTGCCCTCGTCGGTGACCACCAGGGCCTCGCCGCACATGAAATCGGTACAGGCCTCGGACTCGCCCCGCACGCGGAGCGTGCTCGCCGCCGTGTCGACGGACACCACCTGGAACCGGTTGTACTTGAGGGAATCGGTCAGGCTGTAGGCCATGGCAAAGGTCCTCCTTTCCGATCTTGCCTGTTATATCAAAGGGCTCCGGGGCACGGCAAGGCCCATCTGCTAGACTTCGAGGTGTGCACCCGCCCTACCGACATCTGCTGACGGCTGTCCTGGCTTCGACCCTGGCCTCGACCGCCCTCGTGATCGCGCCCGTCGTCCCCCCGGCGCGGGCCGACTTCATCCAGAGCCTGGAGCGGCAGGCTCCCAGCCACTAGCCGTGCTAGCATTTCCGACCGTGCCGGCCACCAGCGGGCGTGTCGCCGAGACGTTCTACTCGATCCAGGGTGAGGGTGCCACCGCCGGTCAGCCCGCCATCTTCGTGCGCCTGCAGGGCTGCTCGGTCGGCTGCGGCTGGTGCGACACGAAGTACTCCTGGGATCCCGAGGGCGGCCGCGAGGTCACGCTGCCCGCGCTGCTCGACGAGGTTACCGCCTTCCCGTGCCGCCGGGTGGTCGTGACGGGTGGCGAGCCGCTCGAATCGGCGCTCTTCGCTCCGCTGATCGGCGCGCTGGCCGGCCGCGGCTACACCGTCGAGGTCGAGACCTCCGGCACCCTGCCACCGCCGGCCGACGCACCCCCATCCATCCAGTGGAATGTCTCGGTGAAGCTCGCCGGCTCCGGGGTGGCGGAGGCGCGACGGATCAACGCGGGTGCCATCCGCGCGTTTCTCGCGCGCGACGCCTGGTGGAAGCTGGTGGTGAGCGAGCCCGGCGAGATCGGTGAGGTGCTGTGGCTCACCGAACGGTTCGCGCTGCCGCACGAGCGGGTGCTGCTGCAGCCGGAAGGCCTGCGCCCGGAGGAGCTGGCCGCGCGCTCCCCCTGGCTCGTGGAGGCCTGCAAGGCCCACGGGTTCCGGTTCTCACCCCGGCTGCACGTCCTGATCTGGGGCGCCCGTCGGGGGGTCTGATGGCCGGGCGCCGCGCGGTGGTCCTGCTCTCGGGCGGCCTCGACTCGGCCACCGCCCTGGCGATCGCGCGGGCCGAGGGCTTCGACGCCTACGCACTCTCGTTCGACTACGGCCAGCGGCACGACCGGGAGCTCGACTCCGCGCGGCGGGTAGCCGCGGCGCTCGGCGCCAAGGAGCACCTCGTGCTGCGGCTCGACCTGCGCGCCGTCGGCGGCTCCGCGCTCACCGCCGACATCCCCGTGCCCAAGGGGCGCAGTGCTGCGGCCATGGGCTCGAGTATCCCGGTCACCTACGTACCGGCCCGGAACACCATCTTCCTGAGCCACGCGCTGGCCTGGGCGGAGGTGCTCGAGTCGCAGGACATCTTCATCGGGGTAAATGCGCTCGACTACAGTGGATATCCGGACTGCCGGCCGGAGTACATCGAGGCCTTCGAGCGCATGGCGAACCTCGCCACTCGGGCCGGAGTCGAGGGCACGAGCCGGCTCCGGATTCACACGCCGCTGATCCGTCTGACCAAGGCGGAGATCGTCGCGCGGGGGGCCGGGCTGGGCGTCGACTTCTCTCTCACCTGGTCCTGCTACGAGCCGCGGCGCGACGGTCTGGCGTGCGGCCTCTGCGATTCCTGCCTGCTCCGCGCCAAGGGCTTTCGCGAGGCCGGCCTGCGCGATCCCGTCCCTGCCGCGCCCTGGAGCCCGCCCGGCCCGTGCCCGAGTCCCCCGACGTCCTGACCCCGTTCCCGCGCGACCGCACGTGGCTGCTGCCGGCGCTGCACGCGCTGCAGCACCGCGACCGGTGGCTCTCGCCCGAGGCGCTCGCTGAGGCCGCCGATCACCTGCGGGTGCCGCGCAGCGAGGTCTACGGCGTGGCCACCCACTATCCCGAGTTCCGGCTGAGCCGCCCGGGGCGGCGCGTGGTGCGCGTCTGCGTGGGGCTCTCCTGTCGAGCGCGCGGCGCCCTCGACGTGCTGGCGGCCTGCGAGCGGCGCCTTGGAATCGGCGCCGGCGCGACCACGACCGACGGCGCGGTCACGCTCGAGCGCCTCGACTGCGCGTTCGACTGCGCCGTGGCGCCGGTGGTGGAAGTGGAGGGCGAGCATCGCGGGCGGGTGCACGCCGGGATGGTGGACGCGATGGTGGACGACATGCTGGGCGCGATCGATCAAGCGAACTCGCCCCCTCACCCTGCCCTCTCCCCCTCCGGGGGCGAGGGTTCGGCCGCTCTCCCCTCTGGGGAAAGGGTCGGGGTGAGGGGCCCCAAGCCAACGAGCACCCTTGCCCAAGCCACGCTGATGGTCGGCGCCGGCACCTGCGGCCTCGCGGTGGGCGCCGCGGACACGCTGCGCGCCCTGCGTGGGGAGGTGGCGCGCCGCGGGATGGCCCTGCGGGTGATGGCCGCCGGATGCAACGGCATGTGCTGGGCCGCGCCCCACGTTACTGTGCTGCGTCCCGGCGCCGAGCCGCGCGTGGTCCCGCACGTGAGCCGATCCGGCGTCGCCGCCCTGCTCGACACGGTCGCCGCCGCCGTCCCCGAGCACCCCGCGGTCGCCGACTGGCTCCGCGGCCAGCGCCGCGAGCTGATGAGCCGCTGCGGCGTCATCGACCCCGACGACATCGGCGACGCCACCCGTCGCGGCTCCTACGAGCAGTGGAAGCGCGTGGTAGCCGAGGGACGGCCCGAGCAGGTGATCGAGACCGTTCGGCAGGCCGGTCTCCGCGGCCGGGGCGGCGCGTATTTCCAGGCCGCGCTCAAGTGGGAGGGCGCGCGCCGCGCCGCGGGCTCGCCCAAGCACCTGATCGTCAACGGAGAGGAGGGCGAGCCCGGCATCTTCAAGGACCGTCACCTGATGGAGGGAGACCCGCACCGGCTGCTGGAGGGCGCGCTCCTGGCGGCCTACGCCGCGGGCGTCTCGCACGTGATCCTCTACATCCACGGGGAAGCGCACGGGGCCGCGCGCGTCATGGAGCGGGCGCTCGCCCAGGCGCGCGAGGCGGGCTTCGCGGGCGACCGCGTGCTCGGCAGCGCGTTCTCGGTGGCGGTAGAGATCCGGCGCGGCGCGGGCGGCTTCGTCCTGGGCGAGGAGACCGCCCTGATGGAATCGCTCGAGGGCCGCCGCGCGATGCCGCGGCCCAAGCCGCCCTTCCCGACCGAGGTCGGCGTGTGGGGCCGACCCACCGTCATCAACAACGTCGAGACCCTGTTCACCGTCCCGCTCATCGTGGGCCGGGGCGCCGACTGGTGGACCGGCCTCGGCGCGGGCCACGGCACCAAGGTCTTCGGGCTCTCGGGCCACCTGGCGCGGCCGGGCGTGATCGAGGCGGAGCTGGGCCTGACTCTCCGCGACCTGCTCGAGCGCATCGGCGGCGGAACTCCCGACGCGCGTCCGCTGGCCGCGGTGGCGGTGGGCGGCCCGTCGGGCATCCTCGTCCACCCGCGGCGGATCGACGAGCCGCTGGTGCCCGGAGGCGGCCTGAACCCCGGCACCGGCGGCATCGCCGCGCTCCACGGCGGGGTACGCGTGGCCGACGCGGTACGGGCGCTGCTCGACTTCAACACGCGCGAGTCGTGCGGCAAGTGCACGCCGTGCCGCGAGGGCACCGCGCGGTTGCGCGACATGCTCGACGGCGGCGGGCCGGTCGATCAGCCCGCGATCGCCGCCCTGGCCGAGGTGGTGCGCCTGGCTTCCCTCTGCGGGCTCGGCCAGGCCGCGCCGCTCTCGCTGCTCTCGGCGCTGGCCGAGTTCCCCGGCGAGGTGTGATCCGCGGCTAGGCCAGCGCCCGCGCCGCCGGCCCCACGTAGTCGGCGCGCGGGCGGATCAGCCGGTTGTCCGCGTACTGCTCCATGGCGTGCGCGCACCACCCGGCCACGCGGCCCACCGCGAAGATCGACGTGCAGAAGTCGGGCGGGATCCCGAGGG
>Ga0207684_10004655_pt1 | contig 12883 bp, 10 predicted proteins | sample KBSK5501metaG_FD_184342 | JGI IMG/M metagenome (GOLD analysis project Ga0207684, IMG submission 184342) | Corn, switchgrass and miscanthus rhizosphere microbial communities from Kellogg Biological Station, Michigan, USA - KBS K5-50-1 metaG... | ecosystem: Host-associated > Plants > Roots >...
GTGCTTCAGAGATTTCTTTACGCAGGCGCGAGGCGTTCTGCAGGCGGATAAGATTCGAGCCGGGGGAAAGCCATGATTCGAAGCCATCGAAGGTCCCTGGCAGCTTCCGCGGCGCTCGCGGTCACGGCTCTGGCGGTCGGCACGCTCGCGGCGCGGCGCCCGGCCCAAGCCGCCGGCGGCACAACCGTCGCGCCCGTTTCTTCATCGCCCGTCTTCGGCGACGACTTCTGGAAACGCTGGGGCGACGGCAAGGGCGAGGTCTCCGGCTACGATCTCACCTTCCCCCGATACGGCGAGCTGAGGAAGGGAGTCGCCGTCGTCGTCTTCGTCACCGAGACGTTTTCCAATTCGGCGCGCGTCAAATCGGATCCGGGAAAACATCCCAAATCCGATGAATTTCCGGTAATGAAGCTCAATCTCGTGCAGGACTTTTCGACCGGCATCTACGACTACAACCTGATGACGAGCGCGTTCGTCGCTCTGGCGCCGGTCAACGGGCGCCCGGCCGGCAGCGCGACCAAAGTCTCCTTTTCCTCTCAGGAATGGTGCGGCGACACCTACGGCCAGCTCCTTTTCGACGCGGGTTCGGCGCGTCTCTCGACGCACAGCTACTTCGACGGAGAGGCGGACCAGTCGCGCGAGCTTTCGGTGCCGGCCGATGCGCTCGCGGGTGACGCGCTTCTTCTGTGGGCGCGCGGTCTCGCGGCCCCGATTCTCGCGGCGGGCGAGCGGCGCGAAGTCTCGCTCGTCAAGTCGATCCGGTCGGCGCGGTTGAACCACCGGCCCATCGAGCTCGAGAAGGCGATCCTCTCTCGCGAAGCGGCGCCTTCCCGGGCCACCGTTCCCGCCGGGACCTTCGAAGTCATCCGCCGGTCAGTCGAGATCGCCGGCGGTCCGACATGGAAGATCTCTGTCGAGACCGGGGAGCCCCACCGCCTCGTCGAGTGGGAAACGAGCGATGGAGAGAAGGCGTCTCTTCTCGGCGGCGAACGCCTGGAGTACTGGCGCCTCCACTCCGAAAGGGACCGCGGCGCTCTCGCCCGCCTCGGCCTCCAACCCCGCCCCCCTCGAACTCCCTAGGAGCCGCAGCGCCCCGCCGTGCGTTCGCCGGCTGAGAAGTAAAGCCGAGCGCTCCTTAACTCGCCAATGCAGTAACAACCCGCGTCGCGGCGCGCGAAGTCTCCCAGAGGGGAGGAGGGGCGCGCCGCGGGAGCGAGAGCGAGCGAGGGATCAGGCGCGCGGTCGAGGCCCTTTGGCCGAGCCGCGCGCCGGTGGCGAAGCCAGATCCCGAACGAGCGGAAGCAACGTGCAGCCGCGCGCCGCGGGAGCGTGAGCGCGCGAGGGGCCAGGCGCTCGGTCGAGCCCCTTTGGGCGAGCCGAGCGCCGGTGCGCCGAAGGCGTAGGTCCCGAGCAAGCGGAAGCGACGTGGGTATAGCCTCTGCTCGATGGGGGCTTTGTCATCCGGGACTCGTCTGGGTTCCTACGAGATTCTTTCTTCGATCGGCGCCGGAGGCATGGGGGAGGTCTATCGCGCGCGCGACTCGAAGCTCGGCCGCGAGGTCGCGATCAAGGTGCTGCCGCAGGAGCTCGCAGGCGACCCCGAAGCGCTCGCTCGTTTCGAGCGGGAAGCGCGCGCTGCCGCGGCCCTTTCCCACCCCAACGTGCTGGGCATCCACGGCTTCGATCACGAAGGGCCGCTCGCATATGCCGTGCTCGAGCTCCTGGAAGGCGGCACGTTCCGAGAATGGTTCGCCTCCGGGCCGCTGCCGGCTCGTAAGGCCGTCGACGCCATGACTCAAGTTGCGCGAGGCCTTGCCGCGGCCCACGCCCGCGGCATCGTGCATCGCGACCTCAAGCCGGAAAACCTTTTCCGAACTCGAGACGGCGGCGTGAAGATTCTCGATTTCGGCCTGGCAAAAGAGGGCTCGCTCGGGTCTCCCGGCTCGGCCGAACCGACCGGTGGTCTGACGCAACCCGGCGTGATCCTGGGAAGCGTCGGCTACATGTCCCCCGAGCAGGTTCGCGGGCTCTCGGCGGACCACCGCTCCGACATCTTCTCCTTTGGCGCGGTGCTGTACGAGGCCATCGCCGGCCGCCGTGCGTTTCACGGCGACTCGCCGTTCGAGGCGCTGACTGCCGTCCTCAATCAGGAGCCGCCGGATCTGCCCGAGGACTCGCACGGCTCGCTCGCTCCGCTCGAGCGGATCGCTCGCCGCTGTATGGAGAAGAACCGCGAGGATCGCTTCCAGAACGCACTCGACATCGCTTTCGCTCTCGAGGCCTACGCCGGACCGCAGCGCGCGACGGCGGAGACTCCGCGCGCCGGGAAGACGGCGGACGGAGGACGGCGCTCCGTGGCCGTGCTCCCCTTCAAGGACCTGTCTCGCGACCGGGACAGCGCCGACCTCGGCGTCGGCCTTGCGGACGCCACGATTACCGAGCTCGCTCTCGTCCGCTCGCTTCTCGTTCGTCCGACCTCGGCCATCCTCTCCTATCGCGACCGCACCGCCGCTCCCGAAGAAGCGGGGCGCGCGCTCGGGGTCGACGCCGTCGTCGACGGCAGCTTCCAGCGAGCGGGCGCGCGGCTGCGCGTGACCGTGCAGCTCGTCCGGACGGAGGGTGGACAGTCTCTTTGGGGCGCCAAGATCGACACGTCGCTCGACGACATCTTCGGGATGCAAGACCAGGTCTCGCGCAAGATCGCGGAGGCGCTCGAGGTGGAGCTGACTCCCGCCGACGAGCACCGGCTCGGCCGCGCCGTTCAGCCCGCGGCGGGCGCCTACGAGTTCTATCTGAAGGGGCGAGTTCATCTGCTCCACGAAACGCTGGCGGGCGTAGACGCCGCAGTCGAGGCCTTCCAACGGGCTCGTGGGGTCGACTCGACGTCGGCTCTCCCTCTGATCGGCCTCGCGGACGCCTACGCCCGAAAGGCTTTCACCTACGATCCCGAAGGGGGATGGTATGAGCTCGCCGCCGAGATGACCGAGCGTGCGCTCGCGATCGATCCCCGGCTGCCCGAGGGGCGGTATCTCAAGGGACGGCTGTTGTGGAGTCCTCAACGCCGCTTTGACCATGCGGCCGCGATGCGCGAGTTCTGGAACGCCGCCGCCGCACGTCCGAGCCTGAACGAGGCGCACGATTGGCTGGGAAACCTGCTCTTGCATCTGGGAATGTTCCCGGAATCCGCCGGTGAATACGAGCAGGCTCTGGCGATCAACCCCTCAGACCCGATCGCGCAGGATTCTCTCGGTTTCTGCCGGCTGTTGGAAGGGCGGTGGCAGGAGGCCGTCACGATCTCGAAGACATCCGTCGCTTGGTCGGAGCAAACGTGGAGCCAGTATCAACTGGCCCACTGTTTGATCCGCATCGGCGACCATCCGGCTGCGGCTCGCGCGATCCGCACCGCCCAACTGGACCCGGGGCGCACGACGCTCCTGCACAGCCTTCGCGCCGTCCTCGCGGCGCTCGCCGGAGACAAAACGGGAGCCGTTCGCGAAATCGAGCGGACGATCGAAAACCGAAAGGCGTACGGCCACTACCATCACGCGCAATATGACGTCGCCTGCGCCTACGCGCTGATGGAAGACCGCGAAGCGGCTCTCGACTGGCTGACCGATGCCGCCCACAATGGCTTTCCCTGTCATCCCTTCTTCGAGAGAGATCCCCTGCTCGAATCGGTTCGCTCTCAGGAGCGTTTCGTCGGATTGATGGATCAACTGCGCTCCGAGTGCGACGGCTACCGCGCCGTCTGGAAGGATCTCCGCTCCGCCGAAAGAACCTAGACGCCGTCGGAAGCACGAGACAGCTGAGGGCTGCGACGGGGGCTGAGACCCTCTGTGAAAGTCAAAGACGAGAGCTTCGTTGGTTCGTCGACCCGGAGACAGTCCGGGTCGCGGCGCGCGAAGTCTCCCAGAGGGAAAGAGGCGGGCGCCGCGGGAGCGGGAGCGCGCGAGGGATCAGGTTCGCGGTCGAGCCCCTTTGGGCGAGCCGCGAGCCGCGAGCCGGTGCGCCGAAAGGCGCAGATCCCGAGCAAGCGGAAGCGACGTTAGTCGATCGGCTTGGCGAGGCCGCGTTCCATGGAGGAGTCGATCAGGTGCCAGAGCTCCTTCTCGGGTTTTCCAGAGCCTCTTGCTTTTCCTCAAGGGAACTCTCGAGCGCCTCGACTTGCTCCTGCTCCTTCTCCAGGGCGCGCATCCGCTCCTCGAGCGCTCGCCGCCGGCGCTCCAGATCCTCGCGGACTCCGGCGGCCCTGTCTTTCTTCCGGTCGGACAGACGATCGGCTTCGCGATCGAGAGCCTCCTGCTCGCGATCCAAAGCCTTATCACGGCTTTCCAGCGGAGATCGAAGCCGCTCCAGGGCCGCGCGGTCCGGCTCGAGCGTGCTCAGGGGGTCGAACAGCTCTCGGGCCTGGCGCAGCGTTTCGGGATCACGCACGAGAAACGACTCTCTCCCCCGACGAAGCCAGAGAAAGTCTCCGGTGAACCGCTTGCGCAAACCCTGCATCTTTTCCAGGCAGGTGTTCATGCTCCAGGAGCTCTTTCCGAGCGACAGCACGTAGGCATCCGAGTCCTGCGATTCGTAAAGGACCGTCCGGGCCGTCCGGGCGCCGATCATCCCCCCCGCCGGGGCGGCGGAGACCGAGAGAAGCAGAGTGGCGATCGGTAGCGTAGCTCTCACCGCGTTCATCTTGTCCCCCGATGGAAAGACGGCGGGCCCGGCGAAAGGTTTCGGAGTCATTGCCTTCGGGCGTGGCGGCGGCTCTTGAGGAACTTCTCTTTGGCCATGATGCTTTGCAGGGACGCCAGTGTCCGGCGCTCGTCGGGAGAAAGCGCTTCCGCTTCGAGACCAACTTCATCGCTCGGCTGCCGGGTGAGGTCTCCTCCGCGGTTCGGTTCAACGGAATCGGTCGGGTGGTTGTCCTGGTCCATTACTCCGCTTCTCGTTCTCTCGGGTTCGAAGAATAACCAAATGTGCTTTTAAATACAAACTACTTTGTATTGTAACATGAAAGACAGACCCGGAATTGCCGTATCGACGGAAATCGGAGAGCCAGGACGAGCCGGGATAGGAAGAGAGGGACCGAAGGCGGGAGGTTAGAGGTTAAACGCCAGGGGGTGACGGCTCGGGCCGCGTCACCGCGCGCGGTGAATCTGCGCCCTGCCCCGCTTTCGGAGGTCGGTCACGGCGTGCTCGGCCGTGTGCGCGTCCACACCAAACTGCGCCTTCAGACAGGAGAGCAGGGCTTCCGGCGTCGGGAAATGGCGCGCTTCCTGGCGCGCGTTGAGCTGCCCGAAAAGGTACACGACGTAAGGCTCCGACAAGAGCGGGTCAATCTCGAGTTGAATTTGAGGCTCATGCGGATTCATGACGTTCGCTGGGGGAAGCGGGAAAGTTGGCCCGGGGTCTCCCCGCCGCGGCTCCTGCTGGGTTGGATTCTCATCACGTTCGCGCAGAATTCGCACTTCACCGTTCCATCGAGCTCGACGGGGGTCTTGTTGCTCCGGCCGCAATTCCTGCAGGTCCAGTTCCGGTTGGCGGCTTCCATGACGCACCCACTTTCTCGCCGACAGCCGGCGACGGGCGCAACCCATCGGGCACGCGTGGGCCGTCGTAGGGATCGGAGGCCTCGAGCCTACCACGGGTCTGCGCGTGGAGACGACTGGACGAATGGGGTCTGATCTTTATTATACACCATAGGAAGCCCAACGACGCGAATCCCGAGAGGCGAAACAGCTGACCTTCGGGCCAGCGCCGGCTCACGCGCCGGGTGACCTCTTTCTGCCCTGCGGGACAGTTGTGACGAGAGCCGGTTCCTCCCTAGAGTTGCCGTCAGTTCTTGGAATTCGCGCCGGCGGAGGGCTTGAACGACAACGGCGAGGGTGTTCAGGAATTCGCGGACTTCATGACTCTTCTGGCCCCGCCGCCGCGAGGCCCGATCACGGTGGCCGCCATTCTCGGCGAGCATCAATTCTCCAAGATCGGATGCGCGAGCTGCCATACTCCCACGCTGATCACCGGTCCGAGCCCGGTGGCGGCGCTCCATTACGTCGCGTTCCATCCGTACTCCGATTTTCTGCTCCACGACATGGGATCGCTCGGGGACGGAATCACGCAGAACCGAGCGACGGGCCGCCTCATGCGCACGGCGCCTCTCTGGGGGTCCGGAAGGAGACGAGCCTTCTGCACGACGGTCGCTCCGCGACGCTCGAGCAGACCATCAGCGCGCACGACGGACAGGCCAAAAAGGCGCGAGACCGGTTCCTCAAACTGTCGGCCTTCGAGAGGTCGCAGCTCATTGCCTTTCTGAACTCGCTCTGAGGCGCATCGGCGAAGGTTGCCATCGGGCCTCCCCTGACGTACCCTTCGACGATCCGTGGGGAGGTCCCTGGCGCCCGCCGTCTGTTTGTGCGTCCGGCACCCACTTGTTCTGCAGGAGCTGAAACAACTGGCCGCCGGACACGCGTTCCGGCCCCTCTCCTGCAGCTTCGAGGCGGTGGCAACCGGAGAGGGAGGACTCCTGCGAATTCCCCGAGCGGCTGTGTACGTAGTCGACTCGCCGGGCCGGCGGGAAGACACGGAGAAGTCGGTCTCTCAGATCCTCGGCCGGTTCCCCCGCGCCCGGATTCTGATTCTCGCGGAGAGACTGGAGGACGCGAATCTGTTCGCGTTCCTTCGTTTAGGGACCAAGGGCGTCCTGAGGTACGCGGAGATCCGAAGTCAACTGATACAGGCTCTGCGGACTCTGGCGGCGGGCGGCTTCTGGGTCCCGCGGATCTCGCTCTCCCGTTTCATCGAGAAGACGTTTCGGACCGGTCGGAACGCGTTTCGATCGCCGGGCGCGAGCTTGAGTCGCCGTGAGAAAGAGGTGCTCGATCTTCTGCTCGAGAATCTCTCAAACAAGGAGATCGCGAGCCGGCTGTCTATCTCCTCGCGCACGGCCAAGTTCCACGTCTCGAACCTGCTGGCCAAGTACGGGGTGGAGAGCCGAATCGACCTGCTGCTGATGCGCTCCGCATAATCGTCGCTTCCGCTTACTCGGGACCTGCGCCTTCGGCGCACCGGCTCGCGGCTCGGCCACTGGCCTCGACCGCGAGCCTGGTCCCTCGCGCGCGCCGCGACCCGGACTGTTTCCGGGTCGGCGAACTCAGAAGACTTTCGGCCAACTGCGCTAGCCGCCGAACCACCTAAGGACGAGGACTTCACTAGTCGGAGCCGGATAAGATCGCGGCCGATTCTTGTGAGGTGCTGTCATGGCCGAGGCGGACATCCGGCGATACGACGTTCATGCCCAATCCACGGAGACTTTCGGGCGAGTCCTCTGCGGCTGCCGGAACCACCATTTCGTGGTGGATGGGCCTGTTCAGAACGGTTGCCCCGGTGAAGAGGTCACGCCCGCCGAATACTTCCTCGCGGGAATCGCCGCGTGCGGAGTCGAGCTGGTCGAGGTGATCGCTCGGGAAAAGAACGTGCCTCTCCAGTCCGTTCGCGTCGCCGCTTCCGGCGCGATGGATCGGAGCAAGCCGGTGCGGCCCGATGTGAATCTCTTCACCTCGGTTCGGCTGGAGTTCGATCTGGCCGGAGTCACTTCGGAGCAGGGAGCCGATCTCGTCACCGCGTTCAAGCGCCGTTGACCCCTCTACGGCACGGTCGCGGTCGCGACCCCGGACGTCCAGATTGAAGTCCACACGCACTGACCGCGCGTCCGTGCTGGCGCGTGTCCGTGCAGGAATGTCTCTTGCACGTACAATAGGTTCAGGAACGGGACCGCTTCCCGCTGTTTTCGGGCCTCTGGGAGACGTTATGCTCGAGAGACGCAAAGGCGACCGCAGACACCGGCTACTAGCCCTCCTGGCCTTGATCGGCGGCATCTATGGAGGCCTGTTTGTCTGGCCGACAGCCTGGCGTTACGACCGCGTTGGGAGAACTCCGATCCGGACTCACCGGGTCACCGACCAAGTCGAGTTCTTAAACATCCAGGGGTGGCAGCCCGCGCTGCCCCCATTGGACGTGCGGCGCCGCCCCAGCCGTCGCTCGGTCCCTGCGCGGGGGTCCGCCGCGGTGGTCGTGCCCTGCGAAAAATCTTCGCTCAAGTAAGGACAGAGACAGGAAGTTCCCCGGTTCAAGTCCTCACGGCGGGCCGCTCGAAGACTTGACGCATCTGGGAGCTTCGCAGCAGCACAATCATGACGATCAGTCCCGTTGCCAACGCCGCATTGAGTCCGAGCCCCAGGGCGAGGCTGATCCGCCCATGCGATCCGGCAAAACGGGGATCGTCGGGAGCGAGTGCGAGGGCCCTCGTCCAAATTCGGATCCACAGCGCAGCGAAGGCGAACATGTAACAAAGGACGATCCAGCAGACGATCTGGATGCCCACCCGAGCCCGCGGGCGAAGCTGTAGAAAGCGGTATGCCAGAACAACGACCGCCACGCCCGCGATCATCTGAGCGATCTTGATCGCGGTCAGGTGCTCGAACAGCGGGTGCAGGAATCGAATCTCGGGATCCCGACTCTCGATCTCACGGAGAAGCGCCGGCGCCGCAGGCTGGAGAGCTCTCCACATCACCAGGTCGACTATGCCTCGCAAGAAATAGAGACCCCCCACCACGATCCAGATCCAACCGATGACCGTGACCGCCCTTGGCCGTTCGGGCTCTTCCTCCATGACCATGCGCCGAGAATAAGCCTGATCGGCCCGAATCAGCGGGCCTTACGGGATCCCTTCGGAGCCTTGCCATCGGCAATCGTCCTCTCCACCTGCGACACCTCGCGCGGCGCCGCGCAGGAAAGGCAATCCATCCCGTCGGGGGTGACGAGCACGGTGTCTTCGATGCGGACGCCGATATTCCACCACTTGGGGTCCTGGGTCGAGCCCTCAGGAATGTAGATCCCGGGCTCGACCGTCAGCGCCATTCCGGGCTCGAGAATCGTCTGCGCCTTTCCGTAGCGCTCCAGCCGCCCGACACCCGGCGGATAACCGTAGCTTCCCGCGTCGTGCACGTCCAGCCCGATCCAGTGACTCGAGCCATGCGGGTAGAACTTTTGATAGGCCCGGCTGCGGAGAATCTCGTCGCGGTCACCGGACAGGATTCCGAGCTGAAAGAGACCGTCGACCACCACTCGAACGGTCGCGTCGTGCACTTCATGGAAGGCGACACCCCGACGGACCGCCGCGAAGCCGGCCTTCTGAGCCGCCAGCACGATTTCGTAGATCTGTTTCTGTTCCTTTGAGAATCGCCCGGAGACCGGATAGCTCCGCGTCACGTCGGCGGCGTACATTCGATACTCGCAGCCGGTATCGTTGACGACGATCTCTCCCTCCTCCAGTCTTTTGTCGTCCCGCTCGTGATGGAGGATGACGGAGTTCCGGCCGGCGGCAACGATCGGCGGATACGCCATGCGCGCCGCTCCTCCCGCCAGGCACTTCCCGACCATCGCCGCTTTCAGATCGTACTCATGGCGGCCGGGCGCGATCTCGCGCATCGCGGCCGTGTGGGCGTCGGCGGCGAGGCGAGAGGCCTCGCGCAAGAGAGCTTGCTCGACCTCGTCCTTGACCAGCCGCAAAACGCCGAGAATCGGCGCGGCGTCGGCGGCGGGGCGAGGAGAAACCGCGTTCGCATTGCCGGCGTTCCACGCCTCGAGCAACTTCCTTCCGAACTCCTCATCTCCCCCGCCTTCGTAATACAGGGATTGCGCGGCCAGCAACAGTTTCGGAAGGCGCTCCCAAAACTCGCTCAGCGGGTAGGCTTCTCCCGCGCCGAAGTCCTTTTTCGCCCCGTCGAGGCCCGCGCGCCAACCCGTCCACTGCTCCGCCGCAAAATCCCTTGGCCGGACGAAGAGAACGTAGCGCCTCTCTCCGGGACCGGTTTGCCAGAAAACCGCGACCGCGCCGGGCTCCTCCAGGCCGGTCAGGTACCAGAAGTCGGAATCCTGCCGGTAGGGATCGCTCGACACGCCACGGGGCTCCGGCGCCGCGTGGAAGATCGCGATCGCTCCGGCCGGAAGCTTGCCGAAAAACTTTTCCCGGTGCGCCGCGAAGAAAGCGGGAGAGACTGCCGGCGCTTCGGGCGCCGAGGGGAGGGCGAGCCGCGCGAGCACCACCGCCGCCGCCAGGATCATGGAAGCCTCCCCGCTCCCGTCCAAGTTGGATCGGTTGCACCCGAGGAAGAACCGGAAGCCACGGGAATCGCCTCGAGCTTACGGCTCTTGAGCTCTTCGCCGAGGGGTTGAAGCTCGCGGGAAGCCAGCGAGTCGAAATCCTTCCGGACATCGGAGAGCTCGCGGGTCAGAACGTCGATCCGCTCGACCTGATAGGCGGGAGGTTTCCCCTCCCAGCTCATCAATGCCCCGTAGACGATGTCCAGATGCTCGCGGATTCGCTCCTCGCCAGTGATCGCGCCGCCTTCCTTGGTGGCGACGATCTTCTTCTTCAACTCATCGAGCTTGTCGATCGTCGACTGCAGCTTCTTTCCGAGCGCGTCGGCCTTCGGCAGGGCCTTGACTCGATCCGCCGCGGCCCCCCGCGCCGCGTCGATCCGATCCGTCAACGCGCTCATCTCGCCAAAGAGCGCGTGTGCCCGCATGACCGAGTCAAACTGTTGCTTGCGTGCTCCCGCCTCGTACGGAGCGCGGCGGTCGATCCCGATCGTGAGCTTTGTCTCGATGGCCTGGCTCCCCTTTGTCAGGCGGACCGTGTAGATCCCCGGCGGCACCCGAGGACCCTGCGAGGCGTTGAACGCGAGCTGCGCGGCCCGGGGGACGCGAGGCGGCGGGACCTGCATGGACCAGAAGACGCGGTTGATACCGCGGCGCTTGCTTGCGGCGATCGTGTCGATCAGCTTCCCTTCGGCGTCCAGAATCTCCAGCTTGATCGGCCCGAAAAGGTGGCGGGTGCGTTGGTAGTAGGTGATCGCCGCTCCGTTGGCGGGATTGCGGCCGACGAAGCTCGCGTCTCCCTCGACCCAGCCCCCGAACGCGGGCATCCGCTGCTGCACGGGCCGGCCGGGCAGAAACGCCCCGTCGCGCGGGAGCCCCTCCCGGGTGAGATCCCGCAACGGCGTTAGGTCGTCGACGATCCAGAGGCCGCGGCCGTGCGTGGCGATGACGAGATCGTGATCGCGAGGATGCACCTGGACCTCGCGGACAGCGACGCTCGGAAAATCTCCCCCCTTGAACTCCGCCCAACTTCCTCCGCCGTCTGTCGAGATCCAGAGGCCGAGCTCCGTTCCGACGAAGAGGAGCGTAGATCGGACGGCGTCTTCTTTGATGACGTGCGCGTACCCCCGAACTCCCTGCTCGGGCCCGACGATGCGCTTCCAGGACTTTCCGAAGTCGGTCGTTCGATAGACCCACGGGGCCGTGTCGCCCAACGTGTGGCGATCGAAGGCGGCATAGGCCGTCGCTGCGTCGAAGCGGCTCGCCTCGACCCAGCCGACCCAGGATGACTTCGGGAGTCCGGCGACATTCCCGACGACATTCGACCAGGTCTTTCCGGCGTCGCGCGTGAGTTGCACGTTTCCGTCGTCCGTGCCGACCCAGATGACCTTTCCGTCCAGGGGAGACTCGGAAATCGAGTAGATCGTCGTGTGCATCTCGGCCGAGGAGTTGTCGACAGTGATGCCCCCCGACTGCTCCTGTTTCTGCTTCTCCGGGTCGTTGGTCGAGAGGTCCGGCGAGATCCGTTCCCACGTCTCTCCGCGGTCGCGCGAACGGAACAGAAACTGAGATCCGAGGTAGATGGTGCCCTTCTGCGTCCGGCTCGCGTGGATGGGCGTGTTCCAGTTGAAACGCAGCTTCTCTCGGTAGGCGGCCTTGGGTTGGATGTCTCGGGCGGAATGGGTACGGCGGTCGACACGCCCGATGTAGCCTCCCTGCGACTCGGCGTAGACGGCATCCGGATCGGAGGGATCGGGGATCGTCCAGAAGCCGTCTCCGAAATAGAGGTTTTCCCAGCGCGAGTTGGAGATCCCGCCCGGGTAGGAGGAATCGCCGACCCAGGAGCTGTTGTCCTGGAGCCCTCCGTAGACCTGGTACGGATCTCGATCGTCGATGCTCACATGGTAGAACTGCGAGATCGGCAGGTTCGCCCCCTTCCACCACCGGTTCCCGCCGTCATAAGAGATCCAGAGGCCGCCGTCGTCGCCGCCGAAGACGTGCTTGGGATTGTCCGGATCGATCCAGATGTCGTGCCAATCGCCGTGCCCTCCGCCTCCGCTTCCGGTGAAGCTTCGGCCGCCGTCCTCGCTCACGATCAATCCTCCGCCCGGCTTGAAGACTCGATCCGGATTGGTGGGATCCACGATCAGCCGGCCAAAGTAGAAGGGACGCCAGATCATGCTTTGACTGTGGTCTCGCGCCTCCCAGGTCCTGCCGCCGTCGGAGGAGCGATAGAGCGCGGAATGCTCCCCCTCGAGGAGCGCGTAGATCAGCTTCGAGTCCGAGGGCGCGATCACTGTCTCGACGCGTCCCCAGGGCTTGGCGGGCAGGCCGGCGTTCTTGTCGGACGTCAGCTCGGTCCAGGTCTTCCCGCCGTCCTGTGAGCGGTAGAGGCCGCTGCCGGACGGCGCCTTGGGCCCCTCTCCGCCGGAGCGGAACGTCCAGCCTTTTCGTCGGAAGTCCCACATCCCGGCAAAGAGCACGTCCGGGTTCTGGGAATCCATCGTCAGGGAGGAGCAGCCCGTCGAGAGGTTGCCGCCCTTCAGAACGAGGCTCCAGGTCTTGCCGCCGTCGGCCGATCTGTAGACGCCGCGCTCCGCGCTGTCGCTCCAGAGCTTGCCGGGAGCGCAGGCGTAGACCGTGTCGCTCGACTTCGGATGCACGAGCACGCGGACGATGTGCTCGGACTCGCGCAGCCCCATGTTGGTCCACGTCTCGCCGCCGTCGGTCG
>Ga0207684_10004656_pt1 | contig 12883 bp, 10 predicted proteins | sample KBSK5501metaG_FD_184342 | JGI IMG/M metagenome (GOLD analysis project Ga0207684, IMG submission 184342) | Corn, switchgrass and miscanthus rhizosphere microbial communities from Kellogg Biological Station, Michigan, USA - KBS K5-50-1 metaG... | ecosystem: Host-associated > Plants > Roots >...
ATCCAGTGAGGCAGGTGCCAGCGCTCGATGGCGTGCTCGCGGGCGGCCCGGGTGGTGGTGGCCACGAGGTACGGGTAGAACGCCGATTTCGGCAGGCGCTCGCCCGGCTTCACGAGCGGGACCACGATCACCGACATCACGACCTCGCCGTACGCCCCGACCTCGCTCTCCGTGAAGTCGAAGGCGGTCATGGAGAAGATGCTGGTGCCGTGGTGGAGCTCGACCGGCTCCAGGCCCGGGGGCAGGATGCGGCGGGCGTTGTCGGTCGGGAACTCGAAGAAGCCGCTGATCGCGTTGCGGTAGCCGTAACGCGTCAGCGACATATCCCTTCTTCCCGCAGCACGCTCGCGATGACCTGCACCGCCCGCTCGAGATCGTCCTCGGAGTGCGCGGCGGAGACCGAGATGCGGAGGCGCGACTTGTGCTTGGGCACCGCGGGATAGGTCACCGGCTGCAGGTACAGGCCGCGGTCCTGGATCTTCTCCGCCACGGCGAAGACCTTGGCGTCGTTGTTGACGAGGACGGGCATGACCTGGGACGTGGACTTGCCGATGTCGATGCCCTCTTCCGCGAACCGGCGACGCATGTAGGCGACGTTGCTCCACAGCTTCGCCCGCAGCTCGGGCTCTCGCTCCACGATGGCCAGGCCCGCGCGCAGGCCGGCCACGAGCGGCGGGGCCAGGTTGCACGAGAAGAAGCGCGAGCGGCCGAAGGCATTGACGTAGTCGATGAGGTCGCGCCCTCCGCACACGAAGCCCCCCTGTCCGCCCAGGCTCTTGGAGAACGTCCCGAGATGGAAGTCGACCTCCTGGTCGAGGCCGAAGTGCTCGGCCACGCCGCGGCCGTTGGCCCCGAAGAGGAACGTCGAGTGCGCCTCGTCGATCAGGATGCGCGCCCCGTGCCTCTTGGCGACGTCGACGATCTCGGGCAGCACGCACACGTCGCCGTCCATGGAGTACACGCCCTCCACCACGACGAGCTTCTTGCCCCGCACGCCGCCCAGCTTCCGCTCCAGGTCGAGGGGGTTGTTGTGGCGGAAGAAGACGGTCTTCGACTTCGCGAGGATGGCCCCGTCGACGATCGACGCGTGGGAGTACTGATCGCAGAAGATGGTGTCGCCCGCGCGCATGATGCTCGAGATGAACCCGACGTTCGCGCTGTAGCCCGTGGGGAACAGTATGGCCGCGTCCTTCGCCTTGAACGAGGCCACCTCGCGCGCCAGCTCCTCGTGGATGTCGAAGGTGCCGGAGAGGATCGGCGAGCCCGAGGCGCCCAGGCCGTACTTCTGCACCGCTTCGATCGCGGCCTGCTTCACCTCGTCGCGGTAGGAGATGCCGAGGTAGTTGTACGAGGCGAGGTTCAGGAGGTCGTGGACGGCGCCCGTCTTGCCGTTGCGGACCCGGACGTGGGTCGCGGGTGCCGAGGACAGCGGCTCGCTGTAGAGGTAGTAGCCGTTCGGCTTGGCCTCCTGGTACCACTCGCGGAACGGTCCGAGAAGGTTGATCGGGTCGTCGCCAGCGCCGTAGTAGAAGTTACTGTAGTCGTAGTCGCTGAAAACCGACTTGCGTTCTTCCCGTTTGTGGGCCGCCTCCATGATTTGCCTCTCCGTTCGCCCGCATCGAGCGGGGAGTCCACGACCAGACCCTTGGGGTAAGCGCCTATGATAACAGCACTCCTACCGGTTTTCCTCCCGCGGGCGGAATAGTTCCCCCGCCACCCGCCGCACGACGGCGCGGGGGACGAGGGACTGCGCCCGCAGCAGCATCCGATCGCGCCAGCCCGGGATCACCCGCAGCCTTCCCTTCGCGAGCGCGTCGAGCGAGCGCTCGGCGACGTCCTCGGCCCGCATGGCGGGCGTGCGCGTGAACGGCACCCGGTCGGTGCCCGCCACGTGATGGAACTCGCTCTCGGTGAGGCCGGGACAGAGAGCCTGAACCACCACCCCCGTCCCCTGGAGCTCGCCGGCCAGGGACTCGGTGAACGAGAGCGCGAACGCCTTGCTCGCCGCGTACACGGCGAAGAACGGCACGGGCTGGAAGGCCGACGTGGACACGACGTTGATCACTCCCCCGCTCTTGCGCGCGATCATGCCGGGCAGGAAGCGGCGGGTCAGCTCCACCACGGCGCGCGCGTCGAGGTCGATCATCGCGAGGAGCCGGTCCAGCGGCAGCTCGTGAAAGCGACCGGTCAGGCCGACGCCCGCGTTGTTGACGAGGAGGTCCACCTCCACACCCCGCCGGGCCAGCTCCGCCTCCAGCGCCGCGCCGGCGTCCGGCCGCGCGAGGTCGAGGGCGACGACGTCGGCCTTTTCGTTCCCGCCCAATTCCTGGGCGAGCGCCGACAGCCGGTCGGCCCGCCGGGCGACGAGGACGAGGCGGGCGCCGCGCCGGGCGAGGGCCCGGGCGAAGGCCGCGCCGATCCCGCTGGAGGCTCCGGTGACGAGGGCGCGCCGCTCGGCCAAGCTCAGTTGGCCAGGGCGCGACCGCGGGCGGGGGACGTCCCGGGCACCGCCGCCGGCGCATCCGCCCCGAGGGCGCGGGTCGGCACGGCTTTCTGCGGGGAGCGCCAGTTGTCGAAGAGCGCCACTCTCTGCACGCAGTTCACCGTGCAGTAGGGGGCGCACCCCTTGGGCGTGTCGTACTCCCGCCGCAGGTCCTCCCGCGTGTACTGCGCGAGAGGGATGCCCGGCGCGCCGCGCTGCTGCGAGCAGTAGTGGACGAGCCCGCCCTCGTCCACGTAGAGATAGCGCGCCCCGGCGCGGCACCGCCACTGGTTGGGCCGGCCGTGGGCGAGGTTGTCCTGGAACAGGCGGTTGACCCTGGTGTCGCCGCGGCTCCCCATGCCCTGCAGCTCGCGGTACACGCCCATCTGCCGCTCGTCGAGCGACCGCAGCTGGCCCCGGCCGTCGTGGATGATCCCCACCGTGCTCGTGAAGCCCAGCTCGCGGGCGCGGCGGGCCACCGCCAGCGCGTCTTCCGGGACCTTGATGCCGCCCCCGACCACGGAGTTGACGTTCACGTTGAACTCGGCCAGCTCGGCCAGCCACTTCAACTTGGGCTCGAGCAGCCGCAGGCTCTTCATCGACACCTCGTCCGGCTCGACGTTGTCGATGCTGATCTGCAGGTAGTCGAGTCCGGCGGCGTTCAGCCGGCGGATGCGCTCGGGGGAGAGGTAGTAGCCGTTGGTGATGACCGAAGAGACCATCCCCCGTCGCCGCATGTGCGCGATCATGACGTCGAGGCCGGGATGCATGAGCGGCTCTCCCCCGCTCACCGTGATCATGGACGTCCCGAGGTCGGCGAGCTTGTCCAGCCAGGCCAGCATCGCCTCGACGGGCACGGGCTTCGAAGTGGTGTCGTACTCGTTGCAGTAGGCGCACGCCAGGTTGCAGCGGCGCATCGGCACGATCTGGGCGAGGATGGGATGGCGCCGGTCGAGGATGGCCCAGATGGCCTTGGCCACCACCCTCGTCAGCCGGTGCGCCCGCGTGATGAACCTGTGCATGCGGTGAGAGCCCCCTGGGACCGATTCGCTGAAAATCGGCCGATGATATCATCGGTCGTTCCGCCAACGGGGAATTCATGGCCAACCTCGCCGCCGCGAACGTGATGCACCGCAAGACGCGGACCGCGGTGTCGGTCCTGGCGGTGGCGGTCGAGGTGGCGATGGTGATGCTCCTCGTGGGGATGGCCAACGGGACGCTGGGGGACATCGCCGAGCGGCTGCAGAACGTGGGAGCGGACGTGCTCTTCCAGCCCCCCGACGCGTCCCTGATCCTCGGCGCGACGAGCGCCGTCATGCCCATGCCGTACATCGACCTCATCAAGCAGGTGGACGGGGTCAAGGAGGTCACGCCGGTCCTCAACTGGCTGGTGGCGAAGATCAAGGGCGAGTCGCGGGCGGTCAACCTGTGGGCCATCGACTACCCGACCTACGCCCGCATCTCGGGCGGGTTCGACCTCGTCGAGGGGCGCCCGCTCTCCCAGCCCTACGACCTCGTGATGGACACCGTTCTCGCCGAGGCCACGGCCATGCGCGTCGGCGACATGCTGCCGATGCTGAACCACGAGTTCCGTCTGGCCGGCATCACGCGCGCGGGGGCCGGCGGGCGGCTCTACGCGCGCATCGAGGACGTGCAGGACGCGATCGGCACGCCCGACAAGGCCTCGTTCTTCCTGATCAAGGGCCGGTCGGCGAGCGAGGCGGACAAGCTGGCCAAGGCGCTGCAGCAGAAGTTCAAGGGCCACAAGATCACGCCGATCGCCCAGGTTTCGAAGGTCATGCAGGACAACGCGGTGGGCCTGCAGCAGTTCAAGGAGGCGCTCACCGGCATGGCGGTCGTCATCTCGTTCCTCGTGGTGCTGCTCGCGATGTACACGACGATCATCGAGCGCACGCGCGAGATCGGCATCCTGCGCGCGATCGGCGCCAGCCAGGGCAAGGTCGTCCAGCTCGTCATCGGCGAGAGCTTCCTCATCTGTCTCGCCGGCGTGGTGGTGGGCATCATCCTCGCCATCGCCGGCCGCTGGGGCCTGCCCCGCGCCTTCCCCACGCTGTCGATCGAGCTGAGCCGCGAGTGGGCGCTCATCGCCTCGTCCCTCGGCATCACGGGCGGCCTGCTTGGCTCGCTCTACCCCGCCCTGAAAGCCGCGCGCATGGACCCCGTGCAGGCCCTGAACTTCGAATGAGCAAGGGGGCGCCGCGGCGCGCCCCCTTGAACCCCCGCTCGCTGCGCGGGAGTGAATCCCGCTTCGCTCGCAGCTTCGACTGATTGCCTCTTCGTTGACGCTCTGAGCTGTTCCCGCTACACTGGCGCTCTTTTTTTGACGGCGTAGGAGTACATGGGACTGCTGGCGAAGGTCGTGGAGCGCGTCTCGGATCACCCGGTTCTGTTCATCTTCTGCCGGAGCCTCCTCGAGAACGACTTCAAGGCGATCCGCGCCGTGATCCGCCGCGACCTGCGCGTGGGCCAGGGGCTGCGCACGCTCGACCTCGGCTGCGGCCCCGGCGCCTTCGCCGACCTCTTCGACGGCGACGACTACGTGGGCGCCGACCTCAACGCCCGCTACATCGATCACGCCCGCCGCCACCGGCCCGGCACCTTCCTCGTGAGCGACGCCCGGAAGGTGGACCTGCCCGATGGCCGCTTCGACCAGGTCCTCATCTTCGGCCTGCTCCACCACCTCTCGGACCCCGACGCGCGCGCGGTGCTCGCCGAGGCTCGCCGCCTCCTCGTTCCCGGAGGCCGGATCCTGGCCATCGAAGACATCCCCGCCATCTCCAAGCTCAACCTGATCGGGCACCTCATCCACAACATCGAGAACGGCGAATACATCCGCCCGCCCGACGAGTACCGCAAGCTCTATGCCGAGAAGGCCTCGATCGAGCGCGAGGAGGTCCTGCAGAGCGGGATCTGCGATTACTACGCCGCGGTCCTGGTGAAGTAGGCCTCGTGGCCGTCAGGGCGCGCACCGCGGCGGCCTTTCTGCTCGCCCTCGCGGCGTGGTGGAGCCCCGAGGTGGCCGTCCGTCATGGGGGACCCGTCCTCCTCGACCTCGGCCCCAACGACGCCGACTACGTTGGTGGCTTCCGCGAGGACTGGGAGCGCGATGGGCTCACGCGCTTCCACTGGGCAGGTCTCGTCGCCGAGTTCCGGCTGCCGCTTCGGGTGATCGGCGACGGGCACCTCCTGCGCATGCGCGTTCGCCGCCATTTCATTGAGCCATCGCATGTTAGACTGACAGTGGAAGGCCGGACGGCGGCCCTTTTCGACATCCAGGCCGACACGAAGCTCCCGTACCGCACGCTCGAGTTCGCGCTCCCGAACCTCGAGGGACGAGGCCCCTTCGTGCTCAGCCTCCAGGCCGCGTCCGAGAACCCCAGCCCGTGGTCGCTCGCCTTCGACTGGCTCGAGATCGAGCAGCGACGGCCGGACGCGCGGTTCGCCCTCCTCGCCTCGACGCGGCTCTTCGTGCTGATCGCGGTGCTGGTGGCGCTGCTCGCTCCAGCGCTCGCCGGCGTCGATCTGCGCTGGGCCGCGGCGCACGCCGTGGCGGTCCTCGGCGCGGCGAGCTGGGGCTTGCACCACGATCCCCTGGCCGCCGAAAGGATCCTGCGCGAGGGAATCGCCGCGTACGCCGCGGCGGGAGTGCTCGCGCTCGTCCTCGTGCGCTGGCCCCGCGCCCGCCGCGTCCTCGGCATCTCCACACCCTGGGTGGCCGGCGGCCTCGTCCTGCTCGTGCTCGTCGCCCTCGGCCTGCGCCTGGCAATCCTCCTGCACCCGCGGTTCTACTACCCGGACGTGCGGGTGCACGCGCAGTTCGCATGGGAGCTCGGACGGCGCGGCCTTTTCACCTTCCTCCGCCGCTTCACCGAGAACCAGTATCGCTACAGCCTCGGCCTGCAGCTCGAGAACGGGCACTGGTACGCCTTTCCCTATCCGCCCGTGTTCTACGTGCTCTGCTGGCCGCTCGTGCGTGTCGGCTTTCGGCCCGAGGTCGCCGTGTCGCTCCTCGCCGCCGTCGTCAACAGCCTCGAGGCGATTCTCGTCTTCGGCATCGCGCGGCGGCTGGAGCGCCCGGAGGGACTCTGCCTCGGCGCCGCGGCCGCGGTTCCCGTTCTTCCCCTCTTCATCGCGCGGCTGAGTCTGGCCTACTTTCCCGCGCTCGTCGGGCACGGCGTCGACGCGCTCGTGATCCTGTACCTCGTCGCTCATCTGGACCAGCTGCATCGTCGGCGCATCGTGCTCGCGCTCGGCGCGCTGCTCGCCGCCGCGCTGCTGACCTACACGCAGTCGCTGCTCAACTTCGCCGTGCTGCTGTCGCTCTTCCTCGGGCTGCAGCTCGCCTTCGATCGCACGCGGGAAGGCCGGCGGCGCCAGCTCGGCCTCGCCGCGGCCGGCGCGCTCGGCGCCGCGCTGTCCCTGGCGCTCTTCTACGGCCGCTACGTGCCGATCCTCTTCGACATGCGCCGCGGGATCCCGATGGCCGAGGAGCGTGTGCTCCTCGACAAGCAGGAGCAGCAGGCGCGGCAGGCCGCGCTGGCGGGAGAGCCGCCCGCCGCGCCCGATGAGCCCGAGGATCCCTACACCGGGCCCAACGCGGACCTGCTGCGCGGCCTGCGCAAGGCCGGATGGCGGCTCTACGTGTTCTACGGTCTCTATTCGCCGGTCGTGGTGGCGGGAGTGCTGCTCGCCTGGCGGCGCACGGCGGGGCCGGACGCGGCGCGGTTCGTCGCCGCGTGGGCGTTCACGTACCTCGTGCTGAACCTCGCTTCGGGAGCGCTGCCGGGCCCGAACCTCGTCCGCTACAACAAGGACCTCGAGGTCATCGCGCCGCTGTGCTGCCTGGGACTCGCGTCGGTGGGCGCGTGGTTCTGGTCGCGCACGAGAGCGGGCGCGCTCGCCTACGGCACGGCGTTCTGGATCTTCGGTCTGCTCCGCGCCCGCGGCTACTTCCTCGAGAAGCTGTTCCTCGAACGGTAGCTGCGAGCGAAGCGCGATTCATTCGCGCGCAGCGCCCCCTTGCTCACTTGATGCTACGGAGGTCGTCGAGCGTTTGCAGCAGCGCGTTCACGAGCTCGTCGCGTTCGACCACGCTGCGCTTGAAGTGAAGCGTGAGCGTGAAGCTCCTGTCCCGCGTCTGGTGGCGGAACACGTAGCTGCGCGGGCGGCCGCGCGCCTTCTTCGATTCCTTCGCGATGCGCCGCGCGTCGTGACGGGTGGGTGTGCCCTCGCGCTGCATGCGCTCGAGCATCGCGATCATTTTTTCCACCTCCGACTGTCTGACGATCTGCAGCAGCAACGACTTTGCGTGGATGTCGGCACGCCGACATCGATCGCGCACTTCCTCCGGCATCGCCGCGAGCGACAGCGTCTCCGTGATCGACGTGCGGCTCTTGCCGAGCCGCTCCGCCATCTTCTCGTGCGTGTAGCCGTACGCTTCGGCCAGCGTCTTCAGGCCGTCGGCCTCCTCGAACGCGCTGAGGTCCTTGCGCTGCAGGTTCTCGATCAGCGCGATCTCCATCGTCTCCGCGTCGGAGCTGTCGCGCACGATGCACGGGATCTCCGCGAGTCCCGCTTCGACGGCCGCGCGGTAGCGCCGCTCGCCGGCGATGATCTGGAAGCGGCTGCCCACCGGGCGCACGAGGATCGGCTCGAGGATCCCCTTCTCGCGCACGGAGGCGATCAGCTCGCTGAGGTCTCCCATCACGTGCCGGGGCTGCTGCGGGTTCGGCGTGATGTCCTCGATGGGCACGAGCTGTCCCACGGGGAGCCCGCTCGGCCGCCCGAGCTGGTCGACGAAGTGAGGGTCGTGCCGCATGCGCACGGTCTCGGGCAGTCCGAAGCGTCGGGGTCGGGGGCTAGACACGTTCGATGACCTCCTCGCAGAGGCGGTAGTACTCGTAGGCGCCGCTCGACTGGGGGGCGAACGAGAAGATGCTCTCCTTGTGCGCCGGGCTCTCCTCGAGGCGGATGCTCTTCGTGATCGTCGTGCGGAAGACGCGGTTGCCGAAGACTTCGGCGATCGCCTTGCGGACGTCCTTCGAGAGCGTCGTCCGCTTGTCGTGGAGCGTGATCACCGCCCCCAGCAGCTTGAGGTTGGGATTTGGACGGGCACGGATCTTCTCGACCGTCTCCAGCAGGTCGTCGGTGCCTTCGAGGGCGAAGTAGCTCGACTGCACCGGGATCATCAGGTGCGTCGCCGCCACGAGCGCGTTGACCGTGATGAGGCCGAGCGCGGGCGGCGTGTCGACCACGACGAACTGGTACTTGTCCTTGATCACGTCGAGGCGGTCCTTGAGCCGGAAGTGGGCATCGATCTCCCCCACCATCTGCGACTCGAGCTTGGCGAGGGCGATGCGAGCCGGCGCGACGTCGAGGTTGGGAACCTTCGAAGGCAGGATGACGTCGGGCATCGTCGCCGCGCCGTTGGCGAGGACGTCGTACATCGACCGCGGCAGCTCGCGAATGTCGAGGTAGCTCATCGACGAGTTGGCCTGCGGGTCGAGGTCGACGAGCAGCGTCTTCTTCTTGCGCATGGCCAGCGCGGCCGCGAGGTTGATCGCGGTCGTGGTCTTTCCGACGCCGCCCTTCTGGTTCGCGATGGCGATGACGATCATTGGCCGCCTGCAGGAAGCACGGCCATCTTAGGTAAGCCTCCGGCCGCGGTCAAGCGAAATCCGAAGGGGTTGGGGTGGGGGGGGCCCCCCGGGCCTACATCTTGTATTTGCCGAGCTCTTCGTCCGACAGGCCCTCGAGCCACTTCTGGAGGCGCCCGAGGTCCATGGACTCCTTGCCGGACTCGACGCTGCGAGCGTTCTGGATGACCGCCTCCTCGACGAAGATCGGGGACTGCGTGCGCAGCGCGAGGGCGATCGCATCGGAGGGACGGGCATCCACGGCGAGGGCCTGGTCACCCACGGTGATGTGGATGGTCGCGTAGAAGGTGTTCTCCTTGAGCGCGCAGACCACGATGCGCTGCACGTGGGCGTGCAGGTCGTTGATGATGTTCTTCAGGAGGTCGTGCGTCATCGGACGGGGCGTCTGCACGTTCTCGATCTGGAGCGCGATCGCGTTCGCCTCGAACACGCCGACCCAGATCGGCAGCACGCGCTGGCCATCCTGGTCGCGGAGGATGATGATGGGCATGTTCGTAATGGGGTCGATCATCAACCCCTTGATGCTCATCTCGATCTGCATGCCACCGCGCCTCCCGCGCTTGCCTACAATATAGGAGCCGAGGAAGCCCCCGTCAATGAACCAATTGGGAGCTTCCCCGTCAGCGAGTTGGAGCCGGCGCCGGTGATCTCGACCTCGACCGCGCGGCCCAGCAGGCCCGCGGGTCCGGCCAGGTGGACGATGCGGAAGTGGCGGGTGCGGCCGGCGAGCCGGCCCGGTCCGGTCACCGTGTCGACGAGGACCTCGTCCCGGCTTCCGACCCGTCCGGCGTTGAGACGCTGCTGTGCGCGTTGCTGCCGGGCGTTGAGCACGGCCACGCGCCTCCGCTTCTCGTCCTCGGGGACGTCGTCCTCTAGGCGGAACGCGGTCGTGCCGGGACGACGCGAATAGGCGAAGACGAAGAGGCCCTCGAAGCCGACCTCGTCCACCAGGTCCACGGTCGATTGGAAATCCTGCGCTGTCTCGCCGGGATAGCCCACGATGACGTCGCTGGAGATCGCGAGATCGCTGACGCGGTCGCGCAGGAGCGCGACCGTCTCGAGGTATTGTCGGCGGGTGTAGCCCCGCCGCATCGACTCGAGGATCCGGTCCGAGCCGGACTGCACGGGCAGGTGCAGGTAGGGACACACCCGAGGCAGGTCGCGCAAGGCGTCGGCCAGCCGCGGCGTCACGTGCTCGGGGTGCGACGTGGTGAAGCGTAGCCGTTTCAGGCCCGGCACTCCGTGGACGCGGGCCAGCAGCTCGGCGAAGTCGACGCCTTCGTGCTGATACGCGTTGACGGTCTGGCCGAGCAGCATGACCTCGGGGTAGCCCTTCGCGACCAGCGATGCCACTTCCGCGACGACCGCGTGCGGCGACCGGCAGGCCTCGGGCCCGCGGGTTCGCGGCACGACGCAGAAGCTGCAGACGTGGTTGCAGCCCTCCATCACCGTCACGTATGCGCGGACGGGGCTCGAGTGGGCCACGACGGAGGGGGGCACCGTGAACGAATCGGCGCGTCGGTCGAGGTCGACGAGCGGCCCCGCGCCCTCGCGCGCGCGCCGGAAGAGGGCGGGCACCTGCGCGACGTTGTGCGTTCCGACGAGGATATCCACGGCACGCGCCCGATCGAGGATCGATGCGCCCTGCAGCTGCGGCACACAGCCACCGACGCCGATCAGCAGGCCTGGCTTGCGGGCTTTCAAGCGCTTCAGCCGGCCGACCGCGTGGTAGAGCTTGTCGGCGGCCCTCTCGCGCACGGCGCAGGTGTTCACGAAGACGACGTCGGCCTCATCGGCGTGGTCGGCTCGCTCATAGCCGTCGGCCAGCAGCAGCCCGGCTATCTTCTCCGAGTCGTTGACGTTCATCTGGCAGCCGAAGGTTTGGATGAAGAAACGCCTTCGTTCCTGAACGCTGATCGCTGACTGCTGATTGCTGCTTTCTGTCGTCATCGTCGTGAGATCGCCTTCACGCCCTCACGCCCTGCTTCACCATCTCGCGCGCGTGGCGGCGAGCCGTCTCCGTCACCGTCTCACCGCCAAGCATACGCGCGACTTCCTCCACGCGCTCGGCGTCGGCCAGCGGCCGAACGTCGGTGATGGTCCTTCCCCGCTCCACGCGTTTGCGCACCACGAAGTGGCTGTCGGCCATCGAGGCGATCTGCGGCAGGTGGGTGACGCACAAGACCTGGTGGCGCTCGGCGATCGCCCGCAGCTTGCGCCCGACGACCTCTGCCACGCGCCCGCCGATGCCCGCGTCGACCTCGTCGAAGACGAGCGTCTTGCCCTCGTCCGGGTCGTCGTGGGTCGCCACGGACTTCAGCGCGAGCAGGATGCGCGAGAGCTCGCCCCCCGACGCGATGCGGGCCAGGCCGCGCAGCTCCTCTCCCGGGTTCGGGGAGATCAGGAACTCGGCCGTCTCCAGTCCCTGCTCCGTCCACACCGCGCCATCTTCGTCCCCCGCGACGTCCGGCTGGAACTGCACCTTGAAGCGGGTCTTCTCCATGGCCAGCTCGGCCAGCTCCGACTGCATCTTCTTCTCGAGCTCCCGCGCGGCGGAGCGCCGCTTGCGGGACAGCGCACGCGCGGCGGCCAGGTACTTGCCCGCCAGCTCCTCCCTCTCCCGTTGGAGCGCCGCCTCGCGCTCCTCGGGGCTGCCGAGCGAGGCAAGGTCGGCCCGGCACCGCGCGCCGAAGGCGATGACCTCCTCGGCCGTGGCCCCGTACTTCCGCTTCAGGCGCTCGATGAGGTCGAGGCGGGACTCGATCTCGTCGAGCCGGCCGGGGCTCACCTGAAGGCCCTCGCGATAGTCGCGCAGGAACAGCGCGAGGTCGTCCAGGCTCGCGCGCACGGCCGCCTTCGCGTCCAGGTGAGGCCCGAGCCTCGGGTCGATGGCGGCCAGCTCTTCGATCTTGCGGTAGATCTGGCCGAGGCGGCTCAGGACGGCATCCTCGTCGTCGTAGAGCAGCCGGTAGGCATCTCCCGACAGCTCGGCCAGGCGGCCCGCGCTGGCCTGGATCTGCTTTTCCTGGCGGAGAGCCTCCTCCTCGCCCGCGGCGAGGTGCGCCTTCTCGATCTCCGCGGCCTGGTAGTCGAGCATCTCCCGCCGTCGCTCGGCCTCCCGCCGATCGCGGCGAAGCGCCTCCAGCTCCGCCTCGACCTCACGCAGCCGCCGGAACGGAGCGCCCAGGGCTTCCGCCTCGTCGGCGAGCCCGGCATGACGATCCAGCACGGTGATGTGCGTCTCCGGATCGAGCAGCCCCTGCGGCTCGTGCTGTCCATGGATCGCCGCGAGCCACGGGGCCAGCTCGCGCAGCACGCTCACGGGCACGAGAGCGCCGTTGACGGTCGCCTTGCCCTTTCCGGAGACGTGGACCTCCCGCCGCAGGACGAGGTCTTCGCCCTCGACGGGCAGGCCGTGCGCCTCGCCCGCGCGTGCCGCCGCCGCGCTTTCGAAGACCGCCTCCACGACCGCCCGCTCCTCGCCGGTGCGGATCAGCTCCGACGAGGCGCGCGCGCCGAGCAGAAGGCCCAGCGCATCGATGAGGATCGACTTGCCCGCGCCCGTCTCCCCGGTGAGGAGGCTCAGCCCGGAGCCGAGCTCCAGCTCCAGCTCCGCGATGATCGCTATGTTATTGATCCTGAGCAGCTTGAGCATCGAGGCGGGCCGTGCCGGGCAGGATAGCACATCCCTCGCGACCCTGTAAACGATGATGCGGCAACGAGA
>Ga0207684_10004657_pt1 | contig 12882 bp, 9 predicted proteins | sample KBSK5501metaG_FD_184342 | JGI IMG/M metagenome (GOLD analysis project Ga0207684, IMG submission 184342) | Corn, switchgrass and miscanthus rhizosphere microbial communities from Kellogg Biological Station, Michigan, USA - KBS K5-50-1 metaG... | ecosystem: Host-associated > Plants > Roots >...
CGCCGGGCTGGCCGGCCGGGCCGTGAGGCCAAGTTCCTGAGTCGGCCAGGAGTCCTGCGGATCGCCGCCTGGCGGCTGATGCATGTTGTCCATGGGACCGAGCGTGCCGCTCCGGGCTGGGACGTCGGGCAGCAGATCCTGGGAGCTGCCTGGGAACGCGCGGAAAATCGCAGCAGAAAGGCGGCCGCCCGCTGATTTCGTTAACCAGCCCCCGCCTGCTCGGGGTTTCACTCTCGCTACATGCGCTCGGGCACCGGGATGCCGAGCAGGCCAAGGCCGGTCAGCAGGACACGCAGGGTCAGCGCGGAGAGGGCGAGCCTGCTCTGCCGGGTCTGCTCGTCGGGCGCCTGCAGGACCGGGCACTGCTCGTAGAACGTAGTGAACGCGCTGGCGGTCTCGAACAGGAACGCGGCGAGCTTGTGCGGCTCGGCGGCCTCAGCCACCTGGCCGACCGCCGAGCCGAAGCCGAGCAGCTGCAGTGCGAGCGCCCGCTCGGCCTGCTCGGTCAGCCGGATCGGCCCGGTGACGCCGCCTGGCTCGATCCCCGCCCGGCGGAAGATCGAGCGGATGCGCGCGGTCGCGTACTGCAGGTAAGGACCGGTGTTGCCGGTCAGCGCGAGCATCCGGTCGAAATCCACCGTGTAGCTGGAACCGCGGGCCACCGAGAGGTCGCCGTACTTGAGCGCGCCGATGCCGACCGCCTCGGCGATCTGGCCGCGGAGCTCGGGGTCGTCGTAGCGTTCGGCGATGACCCGCTCCGCGCGCTCGACCGCCTCGTCGATCAGCGCAGCCAGCTTGTCCTGATTCCCGCTCCGGGTGCGCAGGCGGCCCCCGCCGGGGGCCGTCACCAGGCCGATCACGGCGTGCCCGGCGCTCACGGCGTCGGTCAGCCAGCCTGCCTGCCGCGCCACGGCGAAGACCATCTGCAGGTGCTGGATCTGGTCCGAGCCGACGACGTAGATAATCCGGGATGCGCCCAGCTTGCGCAGCCGGTACCTGATTGCCGCCATGTCGGTGGTGGCGTATCCGTACCCGCCGTCGCTCTTGCGGAGTATCAGGGGCAGCGGCTTGCCGTCGCGCCCGGCGAAGCCCGGCGGGAACGCGCACAGCGCCCCGTCGCTGATCACCGCCACGCCATCGGCCTCGAGCTCCGCGCAGACGTCGGCCAGCATCGGGTTGTAGAAGCTCTCCGGGTCCATGTCCGCGTCGGTCAGCGTGATGCTGAGCCTGGTGTAGATCTTCCGCAGGTACTCCATGGAGTCGCCGACCAGGAGCTGCCACACTCGCAGCGATTGCTCGTCACCCGCCTGAAGGTGAACCACCCGCCGCCGGGAGCGGTCGGCAAACGCCGGGTCGGTGTCGAACTTCTGCCTGGCTGCCTGGTAGAACGCGGTGAATTCGCCGGCCGCGAGCTGATCGTAGGTGGCTTTCTCGCCGATCTCGAGCGCATGCTCGATCAGCATTCCGAACTGGGTGCCCCAGTCGCCGAGGTGCGCGGCGCGGACGACCGTGTGCCCGAGATGCTCGAGCACCCTGACCACGGCGTCGCCGACCACCGTCGCTCGCAGATGGCCGACGTGCAGCTCCTTCGCCACGTTCGGCCCCGAGTAGTCCACGACCACGACCTGCGGCCGCCCGGCTGTCGGCACGCCCAGCCTGGCGTCGTCAAGCTGGCGCGTCGCCTGCGTGGCGATCCAGTCATCCCGCAGCGTGAGGTTGATGAAGCCCGGCCCGCTCACCTCTGGCTTCTCGATCACGCCGGAGTCGCCGAGATGGCCGGCCAGCTCAGCCGCGACGTCGCGCGGCGCGCGGTTCAGCCGCTTGGCCAGCGCCAGCGCGACGTTCGCCTGGTAGTCCGCGAACTGGGAGGGCCGGATCACGGGATCGGCATCGGCGTAGTCGGGCCCGAACGCGGCAGCGAGCGCGCCGCTCATCAGCGTGGCCAGCGCCTGCTGCGGATCAGTCATGCGATCCAGCCTATCGGCCCGCGCGCGTCAGGGACGGCGCAGGAAATGCCCGCCGCGGGCCGGGCCGAGCCGCTCTTTGATCTTCTCCGCGATCTGGCCGCGGGCCAGGTCCGCGGCCAGCACGCACGCGGCCGCGACCCCGCGCGCCGTCGCCGCGCCGTGCGCGATCACCACGGTCCGCTCCATCCCGAGCAGCGCGGCTCCGCCGTAGGTCTCCGCATCCATGCGGTCGGCCAGTTCCCGCAGCCCGCGCCGCTGCAACAGCGCCCCGATCCGGGCGGCCCGGGATCCGGCCAGGGTCTCCCGGAGCTGCCTGGCGGCGAACGCCGCGGTCCCCTCGAGCGTCTTGAGCGCGACGTTCCCCGTGAAACCGTCGGTGACGACCACGTCGACCTTTCCCGTGAGCAGGTCGCCGCCCTCGATATTGCCAGCGAAGCTGATCGGCAGCCCGCCGTGCGGGGGGTCAGCGTCGAGCAGCTCGTGGGCCCGCCGGGCCAGCTTGTTGCCCTTGCCCGGCTCGGCGCCGATCGTGAGCAGGCCGACCCGGGGCTCGGGAATGCCGTGGGCGGTCTGCGCGTAGGCCACCCCGAGCTGCGCGAACTGGACCAGCATCTCCGGCTTGGGGTCGGCGATCGCGCCCGCGTCCAGCAGCACCGTGGGCCCGGGCCGGGTGGGGAGCACGACCGCCAGGGCCGGTCTCAGGACGCCGGGCAGCGGCCGCAGCCGGAGCCTGGCCGTGGCGACGACCCCGCCGGTCGACCCGGCCGAGACGACGGCACCGGCCTGGCCTCGCCTGACGAGCTGGCAGGCGACCGCGATGCTCGACCGGGGGCGGCGCCAGGTGGCCAGCGCGCCCTCGCTCATCGCGACCGTGTCCTCCGCCGGCACGATCCGGATGTCGCCCAGCGCCCCGTGCCGGGCCAGCAGCGGGCGCAGCTGCCCGGGCCGGCCGGTGAGCAGCACGCGCAGCCCGGAGTCCCTGGCGGCCAGGACCGCGCCCGCGACGATCTCCGCGGGCGCGTGGTCACCGCCCATGGCATCGACGGCGATCAGCTCCGGCGACCTGCCGCCGGGCGGCCGCCGATCGCCGGGCGGCGTGCGGTCATCAGGCACGGACAACTCCCCGCGGCCATGGTCCATCGGTCGATGGTCCCCGGCTCCGTGCACGGTGGCCCCGTCCATCCCGGCGCGGCTCAGGCTGACCCCATGACGGTGTCCCGCATGCGGCCAGCTTCTCACGCACCCGGGGCGGTCTCCCGCTCGTGCCGGCTTGACCCGACCACGGGGGGTAGCCAGCAGGTGACAGTCGCGTTAGCGTTGGAGAACAGCAATGCCCTTGACCAACGTGTCCGGCAGGAAGCCGCTGGTTGCTGCTAGCTTGTCGGCTGCAGCCGGTATGGTGCATTTCGTGAGGAAGTACGCGCAGCGACGGAACCCTCTGCGTTCCTTGAGTGTTTTCTAATTGTGACCTCTTTGGATAGTCACTGACCGGCGGGATGCCCCGCGGTCTGCGTCTCAGGGGTAGTCGGTAGTAGCGCGGCGATCCGCCGCCAGGCTGTGCGACACGCGCGCTCGGGCATCGGTGCAGCGAGCGGCGAGCTACTGGAGGGAGTTGCGTGACAGGACTTCATCAGCTGGCGCCCGAGTTCTCCAGGTCGGGCGCCCGGTACCGTGCGTACACCAGCAAGCACCTGGACGAGCTGACCGCGCGCGCAGGGCTGGACGCCAGCGAGCGGCTGGCGGTCAAGGCCGTGGCCACCGTGCTGCCGTTCCGCACCAACGAGTACGTCGTCGAGCGGCTCATCGACTGGAACGCGGCCCCCGACGACCCGATCTACCGCCTGATCTTCCCGCAGGCGGACATGCTCCCCGGCCGCGATGTCGGCCACATCGCCGGCCTGCTCGCCCGGGACGCTCCCGCGGCCGAGGTGCGCCAGGCCGCGCACGTGGTGCGGACCCGGCTCAATCCCCATCCGGCCGGCCAGCTGGCGTTCAACATCCCCGACCTGGCCGACGAGCCACTGCCCGGGGTCCAGCACAAGTACCCGGAGACCGTGCTGGTGTTCCCGAGGCAGGGCCAGACCTGCCATGCCTACTGCACCTACTGCTTCCGGTGGGCCCAGTTCGTGGATGAGCCCGATCTCAAGATGGCGACCAGCGACATGGCCAGGATCACCGCCTACCTCCGGCAGCATCCCGAGGTCACCAGCGTCCTGATCACCGGCGGCGACCCGATGATCATGAGTACGCCGGTCCTGCGGCGCTACGTCGAGCCGCTGCTCGACCCCCAGCTCGGGAATATCGAGTCGATCCGGATCGGGACCAAGTCGCTGGGCTACTGGCCGCAGCGGTTCGTCACCGACCACGATGCCGACGACGCGCTGCGGCTGTTCGGGGAGGTCGTCGCCGCGGACAAGTGCCTGGCCCTGATGGCTCACTTCTCCCACCCCCGGGAACTCGAGCCCGCCCTGGTGGCGCAGGCCGTGCGCAGGATCAGGTCCACCGGCGCGGTGATCCGGACCCAGGCGCCGCTGATCAGGTCGATCAACGACGATTCGGCCATCTGGGCCGGCATGTGGCGCACGCAGATGCGGATGGGGATGGTCCCGTACTACATGTTCGTCGAGCGCGACACCGGCCCGCAGGGGTACTTCGCCGTGCCGCTGGCGCGGGGCCATCAGATCTTCCGTGACGCCTACGCGAGCGTCTCCGGCCTGTGCCGCACCGTGCGCGGCCCGTCCATGTCGGCGACCCCCGGCAAGGTGTGCGTCGACGGGGTCGTCGAGGTAGCCGGCGAGAAGGTGTTTGCCCTGCACATGATCCAGGCCCGCAATCCGGACCTGGTCGGCAAGCCGTTCTTCGCGCGGTTCGACCCGACCGCGATCTGGCTGTCCGACCTCGAGCCCGCGTTCGCGCCCCGGTTCCCGTTCGATTCAGTTCCCGATCAGCTTCCCGGCCTGTGGGGACCAGAGGTGCTCGCCTCGCTGACCTGAGGTCCGCGGGGAGCCGTACAACTGAATTTTCCCGCTACGGGCGCGGCCCGCCAGGTTAGCCTGGCGGGCCGTTTCCGTTATGAATCGGTAATGAGCTCAGCGCTATCCGTCGGCCCGTGCGTCGTGACCTCAGCCGGCGCGGCGGCGGCCGCCTGGCTCGCCGCCGGCGGGCGCTCGTGCCGGCTGATCGCCAGGCAGCTCGCGGCGCCCACGGCCAGCAGCACGACCGGCAAGATCATCGTCGCGCGCATGGCGTCCACGAACCCGAACGTGAACACGTCGTGGCCGATCCTGGCGACCTGCGCGGCCAGCTGGGCCGGGAGGCCCGTCTGCCTGGCGACGCCGCCGTTCTGGCCGGCCCCGACCTGGATGCCGGTGCCTGCCGAGCGCTGGATCCCGGCGATGAAGTGCCCGCGCAGCTGCGGCGGCAGCGCCGCGGCCCTGGTCCTGGCCTGGCTGGCCATTGACGAGGCGAGCTGGTTCTGCAGCAGCGCGCCGACCGCGGCGGTGCCGATCACCAGGCCGACCTGCCGGACGGTGTTCAGCACGCCGGACGCCGCCCCGGCCAGCTGCGGCTGGATGTTGCGCATGGCCGTGGTCACCATCGGCGCGAATATGGAGCCCATCCCGATCCCGGCGACGACCAGCGGGGCCATGAAGCTCGGCCACGAGGAGCCGGGGCGCGCGATCAGTGCCAGCCAGCCCATCCCGGCGGCGAACAGGATCAGGCCGGACATGAGGATGTACTTGCCGCCGATCTTGTCGGTCAGGCGCCCGGCCGCCGGGGCGATGACGCCCGACAGCAGCGAGGCCGGCGCCAGCGTGAGCCCGGCCTTCAGGGCCGAGAAGCCGAGCACGGACTGCAGGTAGATGGTGACCGGCAGGAAAATCCCCATCATGCCGACCGCGAGCACGCCGGACACCCAGTTGATCACCGCGAAGTTCCGGTCACGGAACACGGCGAACGCGATCAGCGGCTCCCGCTGCTGGGTCAGCTTCTGAACCACCAGGAAGACGGCCAGCAGCAGCACGCCGATGCCGAGGACCAGCGGGATGCTGATGAACGAGGTGATCCTGCCCCAGCTGTACCTCTGCCCCTCGACCAGGCCGTAGCAGATGGCCAGCAGCGCCGCGCTGGCCAGCAGCACGCCGAGGATGTCGATCCGGTGCCTGCGGCCGAGCCGCAGGTCCGGGATGATGACCGGGGTGATCAGCAGCACGATCACTCCGATCGGAAGGTTCACGAAGAAGATCCACCGCCAGTCGAACGCGGTCACAAGCAACCCGCCGAGGGTCGGCCCGGCGATCGTCGCCACGCCGGCCACCGCTCCCCAGACTCCGAACGCCGCGCCCCGCCGCTCTGGAGGGAAGGTGTTCGTAATGATCGTCAGAGTCTGCGGCATGAGCATGGCCGCGCCCAGGCCCTGGACGGCCCGGAACCCGATCAGCCAGCCCGGGCTGGGGGCCAGGCCGCAGGCGGCCGACGCGGCCGTGAACAGGGCGACGCCGCCCATGAACATGATGCGCGGCCCGATCAGGTCGCCGAGCCTGCCCGCCGTGATGACCAGCACCGCGAGCACGAGCGCGTAGGCGTTGATCACCCACAGGACATCGTCGAGCGAGGCGTGCAGCTTCGTGATCATGTTCGGGATCGCGATGTTGACGATGGTCAGGTCCAGCAGGGTCATAAAGAACCCGAGCGAGACCACCAGCAAGACCATCCACGGGTTCCCGGCGTACTTTCGCACGGATCCTCCTCGACTTCCCGCCCAACCAGCCGCCGCGCGGAAGACCCGCGCAGCCATGACCCGCGTCCACCCCAGGAGTTCCCTGGCCACGCGCCAGCATTCCCATGACCTGGTAACTCTTCCAACAGAGTAGACGGAGCCACCGACAAAACGGCGGCCGCCTCCGGCTAGGCGCCGCGGACGAATCCGGCCACCTGGCCAGGCCGCGCGGAAGAGGGCGAACGCCACATAACGTTCGGCCGCCGGCATGGCGGCGGGCGGCCCCGCCGCGGCGGGCGCACCGGAGCACATGCCGGTCTGCGGCCCGCCGCAGTACCGAACCCCGTTCGGGCGGGCGGGAGGCGGGCCAAGTAAGCTCCCGCCCATGGAACTGAACGGGACCGGAGCGATCGTGTCCGGGGGCGCGAGCGGACTGGGCGAGGGCACCGCGCGCGAGCTCGCCGCGGCGGGCTGCCGGGTTGTCGTGGCTGACCTCAACGAGGAGCGGGGCAAGGCGGTGGCCGACGCCATCGGCGGCCTGTTCGTGGGGACAGACGTCTCCGACGAGGAGTCGGTGCAGGCCGCGGTCGACGCGGCCGCGTCGGCGGGACCGCCGCTGCGGGTCGTCGTGAACTGCGCGGGCATCGGCTTCGCCGCCCGCACGGTGGCCCGCGACGGGACCCCGCACGACCTGGCCGCGTACCGGAAGGTCATCGACATCAACCTGATCGGCACCTTCAACCTGATGCGGATCGGCGCCGCGGCGATCGCGCGGACCGAGCCCGCCGACGGCGACGGGCAGCGGGGCGTGGTCATCAACACCGCGTCGGTGGCCGGCCTCGAGGGGCAGACCGGCCAGGTGGCCTACTCGGCATCCAAGGGGGGCATCATCGGCATGACCGTCCCGGCGGCGCGGGACCTCGCGGCGATCGGGGTGCGGGTGAACACCATCTGCCCCGGCATCATCGACACGCCGATCTACGGCACCGGCCCCGGCAGCGACGAGTGGAAGGCCAGGCTGGCCGCTCCCGTCGTCTTCCCCAAGCGGATGGGTACCGCGGCCGAGTTCGCTCAGCTGGTCCGGGCGCTGATCGAGAACGACTACATGAACGCCGAGGTCGTCCGCTTCGACGGCGGCATCAGGTTCCAGCCCAAGTAAGCAGCGCCCGCCGGGTCGGCCAGCGCCCCGGCGGCACAAGGAGAAGCTCAGTGGCCGACGCGGTTCTCACCGAGTGCAGCGACGGGATCGCTGTTATCACCATCAATCGCCCGGAGGCGCGCAACGCGGTCAACGGCGAGGTCGCCCGGGGCCTAGCCGCCGCGGTCGAGGAGTTCGACGGCTCCGCGGACGTGCGGGTGCTGATCCTGACCGGCGCGGGCGGAACGTTCAGCGCGGGCATGGACCTGAAGGGCTTCCTGGCCGGCGAGTCGCCGAACGTGGCCGGACGCGGCTTCGGCGGCATCGCCGAGCGGCCGCCGGCCAAGCCGGTGATCGCCGCGGTCGAGGGCTACGCGCTGGCCGGCGGCTTCGAGATCGCGCTGAGCTGCGACATGATCGTCGCGAGCGAGGCCGCGAGGTTCGGCCTGCCCGAGGTCAGGCGGGGCCTGGTGGCCGGCGCGGGCGGGCTGCTCAGGCTGCCGCGCCGGGTTCCCTACCATCTGGCCATGGAGATCGCGCTGACCGGCGAGCACTTCACCGCCGAGCGCCTGCAGCAGGCCGGCCTGGTCAGCAGGGTGGTCGGCGTCGGCGAGGCCCTGACGGGGGCGAGGGAGCTGGCGGCGCGCGTGGCCCAGGGAGCCCCGCTCGCGGTGGCGGCCAGCAAGCAGGTCATCGTCGAGTCGGCGGACTGGGCCAGCGGCGAGGCGTTCGCCCGGCAGGGCGAGGTGATAGGCCCCGTGTTCGTCTCCGCGGACGCCATGGAGGGCGCGGCCGCCTTCGCGGCGAAGCGGGCGCCCGTGTGGCGAGGCGAGTGAGCCGGTCAGCCGGACAGGGCCGGGATCTCCGCCGGGCCGCGGCGGGGCAGGATGCGCGGCCGCGAGGGGCGCGCCTGGGCACGTTGCGTCGTGGCGGGCCGGGGCGCGTACGCGGCCAGCGCCTCGCGGAGCCTGCCCCGGCCGCGGTGCAGGCGTGACATCACGGTGCCGATCGGCGTGCCCATGATCTCCGCGACCTCCTTGTACGGATAGCCCTCGATGTCCGCGAGGTAGATGGCCGCCCGGAACTCCTCGGGAAGGTCGCGCAGCGCGCGCAGGATGTCGGAGTCGGCCAGCAGGTCCAGCGCCTCCGCCTCGGCCGAGCGCGCGGGAGGGGACAGCGGATCGGCGCCGACCTGCCACTCGTCCTGGAAATCGGCACCGAACTGGGCGGCCGGCTCGCGCCGCCGCTTCCGGTAGCTGTTGATGAACGTGTTCGCCAGGATCCTGTGCAGCCAGGCCCGCAGGTTCGTGCCCGGGCGGAACTGATGGAACGCGGCGTAGGCCTTGGCGATGGTCTCCTGCACCAGGTCCTCGGCATCGCTCGCGTTCTTGGTCATGCGGAGCGCGGCCGGGTAGAGCTGGCCCATGACCGGCACGACGTCCCGCTCGAATGCCACCCTGCGCTCCGGCGTCTCGTCCTTCAGCCTCATCGTCGCTCCGCTCGCTTGGTGCTGCGTCTCGTATGACTACGCGGCGCCGCGGCCTCCAGTTCGCTGTGTCTCCCCGCTCGCCTCCTGGGCGCTCTGCCCCTCCGGCTCGCTAGGGCCGCTCACCTTATAGACGCTCGCGCTGGCCGTAACGATGCATGATCAGCAGAACATTAGGACTTCACAGCGGGAACTCTCAGCTGGCGTTCAGGTTCGCGCCCGGTGCGGGCGGGTCTGGGCCGGTCTGGGCCGTCGGGTCAGATCCAGCCGCCGGACCACATCCGCGCCAGCCATGCCGTGTACGGGATGACCTTGGCCGCGAGCACCGGGTACATGTAGCTGAAGTCCTTCAGGACGGCCAGCAGGTAGCCGCCGGCGAGGATCGCGCCGAGGACCCGGCGCGCCGGGAAGGCGCGCGCCGGGCCGATGATCAGCCCGAGGCACAGCGTGATCGCGATGACCAGGAACGGGTCGAAGGCCACCGCGTAGAAGTAGAACTCGGTCCTGTGGTCGTGCACGGCGAACCAGAACCACGGCAGCAGCCCGGCGGCCAGGCCCAGCAGCACCGCGCCGGCCCGCCAGTCCCGGCGGATCAGCCACCACGCGAGGCACGCCAGGATCGCCGGGACGCTCGCGTACCAGATGAGCGGCGTGCCGATCGCGAGGACCTCCTGGGAGCAGGACGGCGCGCCGCAGGTCTTCGGGGTCTGGTAGAAGAACGAGACCGGCCTGCTGATGAACAGCCAGGTCCACGGCTGCGACTTGTACGGGTGCCCGGTGGTCAGCCCGAGGCCGAACTGGAGCATGTACTTGTTGTATTGGTACAGGGAGTCCAGCGCCGACCAGACCGGCGTGCTGTTGCCGTGCAGGGCCGCCCAGTTGCGGTCGTAGCCGTAGGGCGAGGCGAACCAGCCGCTCCATGAGGCCAGGTAGGCGGCCAGCGGCGCGAGCACGAACGACACCGGCATCCAGGTCACGTCGCGCACCAGCGCGCCCCGCCACGGGGCGGTGTATCCCGCGGCGCGGCGCGCGCCCAGGTCCCAGGCCAGAGCGAGCAGCGCGAACGCGGGCAGGTACCACACACCGTTCCACTTGGACGAGACGGCGAGGCCGAGGCACACCCCGGCCAGCACGCGCCACCAGCGGACGCCGAGGTTCGGCCCGCCGGCGTCCGCAGTCACGTCGGCCGCGGCCGCCGCGATCCTGGCCCGCGCGCGGTCCCTGTCGATCACCAGGCAGCCGAACGCGGCCAGCGCCCAGAACATCACGAAGATGTCGAGCAGCGCCGTGCGGCTCATCACGAGCTCGAGCCCGTCCAGCGCCAGCAGCAGCCCGGCCACGCAGCCGAGCAGCGTGGACCGGGTCATGCGGCGCGCGATCCTGGCCGTCATCAGGATGGCCAGCGAGCCGACCAGCGCGACCGTGAACCGCCAGCCGAACGGGGTCAGGCCGAACAGCCACTCCCCGACGGCCATCATGATCTTCCCGAACGGGGGATGCACGACGAGCTCGCCGCCCGGGGCGAAGATATTGGTCTTGCCCTGGCCGAGCAGCGTGTTGATGTTCTTGACGTGGTTGATCTCCACGCCGTGGCGCAGGATGCCGTACGCGTCGCCGACGTAGTACGTCTCGTCGAAGACGACGGATGGCGGCGTGCTGAGCCGGTCGAAGCGCAGGAACGTCCCGAGCGCGGTCACCAGTAGCGGCCCGAGCCAGCCCCAGAGCGCGCTGCCCGGGATCGGCGGGACCAGCCGGTCCCGGAGACCGGCCGCGCAGCTGATCCGTTCGGAAGGCATAGCCTCCGTCTCATATGCCGTCATCGAAAGTCATCGTAGGCGCGGCCGGCATTAGCGTGGAGCGCGACATGGAACGTGGCGAGACCGGAACCGGGGGGACAGCGGAGGCAGGCGGGGCGACGCTCACGCTCGCGGCCGTGCCGATCGGCAGGCCCGAGGACGCCTCGCCCCGGCTGGCCGCCGCGCTCGGCGCGGCACCGGTCGTGGCGGCGGAAGACACCCGCAGGCTGCGCAGGCTGGCCGCGGCGCTCGGCGTTCGGCTGACCGGCCGTCTGGTCTCCTACTACGACGCCGTGGAGGCGGCCAGGACGCCGGGGCTGCTGGCCGACCTGGTGGCCGGGCGCGACGTGCTGCTGGTGACCGACGCCGGCCTGCCCGGCATCAGCGATCCCGGCTACCGCCTGGTCGCGGCGGCCGCGGCCGCGGGGATCCGGGTCACCGTGCTGCCCGGGCCGTCGGCCGTCACCGCGGCGCTCGCCGTCTCCGGGCTGCCGTCAGACCGGTTCTGCTTCGAGGGGTTCCCGCCCCGCCGGGTGCGCGAGCAGGGCCGCAGGTTCGCCGAGCTCGCCGACGAGCCGCGAACGCTGATCTTCTTCGAGTCGCCGCGAAGGCTCGAGGCCACCCTGGCCGGGCTCGCGGCGGCCTTCGGGGCGGGGCGGCGCGCCGTGGTGTGCCGGGAGCTGACCAAGACGCACGAGGAGGTCAGGCGCGGCACCCTCGCCGAACTGGCCGCGTGGGCGGCCGCGGGGCCGCTGGGCGAGATCACCATCGTGGTGGCGGGAGCCCCGGAGCGGGCACGCGGCGGCGCAGCCGGGGCGGCGTCGGAGATCGCCGCCGCGGCCGCGGCCGAGGTAACCGCCCGGGTGCGGACGGGCACCTCGCGCAAGGACGCGATCGCGGCCGTGGCCAGGGAGCGCGGGCTGCCGAGACGGGACGTCTATAACGCGGTCGTGCGCCCCGCCGCCGGGCCGCCGCAGGCGCCAGCCCCATCCTGACACCAGCGGGGCTCGTGCGAACGGGGCCGTGCACTAGCCTGTGCGCATGCCCAGCCGCCACATCCTGACCGCGCCAGCTTGGCCATACGCCAACGGACCACGTCATATCGGGCACGTTTCCGGGTTCGGGCTGCCCGCCGACATGTTCGCCCGGTACCAGCGGATGAACGGCAACAAGGTCCTGATGGTCAGCGGCACGGACGAGCACGGCACGCCGATCCAGGTGCAGGCGGACGCGGCCGGCGTGACCGCCCGCGAGCTGGCCGACCGTTACAACCGGGTCATCGCCGAGGACCTGACGGGCCTGGACATGGCGTACGACCTGTTCACGCGGACCACGACCCGCAACCACTACGCGGTGACCCAGGAGATCTTCAAGGGACTGTACGACAACGGGTACATCTTTCTCAGGAAGACGATGGGAGCGATCTCGCCGTCGACCGGCCGCACGCTTCCCGACCGGTACATCGAGGGAACGTGCCCGATCTGCGGGTACGAGAGCGCGCGCGGGGACCAGTGCGACAACTGCGGCAACCAGCTCGACCCGGCCGACCTGATCAACCCGCGCTCGAAGATCAACGGGGAGACCCCGGTCTTCGTGGAGACCGAGCACTTCTTCCTCGACCTGCCCGCGTTCGCCGACGCGCTGGGCACCTGGCTGCAGAGCAAGAGCGGGCTGTGGCGCCCCAACGTGCTCAAGTTCTCGCTCAACCTGCTCGACGACCTGAAGCCGCGGGCGTACACGCGGGACTTCGACTGGGGAGTCCCGGTCCCGCTCGA
>Ga0207684_10004658_pt1 | contig 12881 bp, 11 predicted proteins | sample KBSK5501metaG_FD_184342 | JGI IMG/M metagenome (GOLD analysis project Ga0207684, IMG submission 184342) | Corn, switchgrass and miscanthus rhizosphere microbial communities from Kellogg Biological Station, Michigan, USA - KBS K5-50-1 metaG... | ecosystem: Host-associated > Plants > Roots >...
GTTGAGCTCGTCCGCCACAGTGCCGACGCCCACGTCGTCGCTGGCGTATTCATAGGCGCTGAGCGGGTTCTGCGCCTGCGCGGTGTCGATGAGATGGCGCAGCGAGGTGAGGTCGTACCGTGCCTTGCCGCGGACCAGTGGCAGCTCCATCGCGCTGGTTTGCTTGTTGATGACCTGCGCCAGCGTCAGATAGTCTGCGAGGGCACTGGCGGAGGCCAGATCTTTAGTGTCGGCGTCGTGCTGGCTTTGGAAGGCTTTGGCATTCTCACCATACTGATGCAAGAGGTCGATGCGCGCCTGGAACGCGTCGAGCATCGCCGTGCCGATGAAGGGCAGCGCCTCGGTCTGATCGGCCATCATCTGAACGATCTGGCCGTCGATGACGCCCACCAGCTTCTCGTAGCGTGCCGCCGTCGATGCGTCGCGAAACGCCTGCACATCGGCGTTGTACTCCGTCTCGCCCAGACTCGAGTTGATGCCGGCGGCGCGCATGGCGCGCAGGGTCGCCTTGAAGTCTTGTAGCTTTTGGTACGCGGGCCAGAGCGAGTTGAGCGCCTCGGTCTGCGCGCGCACCACGGCGTCAATCTCCGCGTAGTCGCCGGGCGTCGTGGCTTTGGCGAGGTCTTTTTGCGCCTGATTCAGCCGCGCCTGGTAGGCGCTGATCTCAGTGAACCCCTGGCTATCACGCAGCTTGAGCGCCTGCGTGAAGGCATCCAGATCCTTGGCGGTCTGGGTCTTGAGGGTCTGCCCTGCCGTCTGCTCGATACCGACGAGCTGATTGTAGAGGAGCGTGTAGTTGCTCGCGGCGTCGGTGTAGTTGTAGCTCCAGCCGCCCTCACCTGAAGCGATCTTGTTTTCCTGGCTCGTGATGGGCTGGAGCAGCGAATCCGGCAGGCCCAGGTCGGTGCTGGCGTGATGGAGCTCGGTGTCGAGCTTCGCCTTATTCTGCCTGGCGGCCGTCTGTTGCGCATCGGAGGCGCACGCCGTGAGCAGCATGCTGAGGAGCAGCAGCGTCGTCGCCACGAGTCCAAGCGCCCGCATCCCGCGCGGTCTGCCGCGCGTTCCGCCAGTCTGCTGGCGCCCCTGCCTCACCACCGGCGCTCCCCCTCACCAACCACCAGCCAGCGGTGCCTGCTCGCGCCGCTGCCTGCCGCCCATGCCTCGATGCTCATCTGCTACTCGTTAGTTAACACGTTCGCTCGTAGCGGAGAGTAACATTGGCGGCCGTTGGTGAGGCTATGGAGCGCGCAGACTACAGGCCAAAGGGCGAGCCGCCCCCTAGCCCGGTCAGTCCCCCTAACCCGCGCATGCGCTTGCCGCCCGCGCCGCGCTGCATCGCCATCATCTGCTTCATCACCTTTTGCGATTGCTTGAACGACGACAGGAGCTGGTTGACGTCTTGCGGCGTGGTGCCGCTGCCGCGCGCGATGCGGCGCTTGCGGCTGCCGTTGATGCTCTCTGGATTGTGGCGCTCGAACGGCGTCATCGAGAGGATGATGGCCTCGGTCAGCTTCATTTGGTCGCCTTCGAGCGCATCCTTCATCTCCGGGCTGCTGAGCGTCTTGCCCATCCCAGGAATCATCTCGAGCAGCTGCGTCAGCGGTCCCATCTTGCGCACCTGGCGCATCTGATTTAGGAAGTCGTCGAGATCAAACGAGGCGTTGGCCATCTTCTTCTGCAGCTGGGCCGCCTGTTTCTCGTCGATCTGCTCACGCGCCTTCTCGATGAGCGTCATCACGTCGCCCATGCCCAGGATGCGTGTCGCCAGGCGGTCGGCATAGAACGGCTCGAGGGCGTCGGTCTTCTCGCCGGTGCCCATGAACTTGATCGGCACGCCCGTCACCTGGCGGACGGAGAGCGCCGCGCCGCCGCGGGCGTCGCCGTCCATCTTCGTCAGAATCAAGCCGGTCAAGCCCACGGCCTTGTTGAAGTCGTCCGCCACGCGCACCGCATCCTGGCCGGTCATCGCGTCTACCACCAGCAGCACCTCTTGTGGCTGAGTGCGCTCGCGGATGGTCGCGACCTCGCGCATCAGGGCTTCATCCACGTGCAAGCGGCCCGCCGTATCAAAGATGAGCACGCTGAGCGCCTGCTCGCGCCCCCAGCGGACGGCGCGCTGCACGATGTCCACCGGCTTATTGCCCGGCGGCTCGGCATAGACGGGAATGTCGAGCTGGCGGCCCAGCTGTTGGAGCTGCTGCACGGCGGCGGGGCGCTGCATGTCGGCGGCTACCATACCCACCTTCTGGCCCTGCTTGCGGTAATACGCGGCAAGCTTGGCGGCCTGGGTCGTCTTACCGGAGCCCTGCAAGCCGACCAGCATCCAGATGGTGGGCGGTGCACCGGCGAAGCCCATGTTCGCCTTGCCGGCGTCCGCGCCGCCGAGCATCTCGACCAGCTCATCGTGCACGATGCCGATGATGTGCTGTGCCGGCGTGAGGCTGTCCAGCACCTCCTGACCGAGCGCGCGCTCTTGCACCTTCCCCACGAACTGCTTGACCAGCTTGAAATTGACGTCGGCCTCCAGCAGAGCCTGGCGCACTTCGCGCATGGCGTCGGTGACATCCTTTTCGGTGATCTTGCCCTTACCGCGCAGCCGGTCGAAGACGCCGTCGAGCCGTTGCGTCAGACTTTCGAACATGTAAAAACCTCCTTGGGAGGGGAAAGCGTGTATGCGTGCCTAGCTAGCCCGTTCAGTATACCATGCGGCGAGGCCGGGCCTACTCCGCCAGCAAGCGATAGACCAGCTTTTGGAAGTGGCGCAGGCCCCGCTCGCGCGAGAGCATCAGCTTGCCCTGGTCGAAGTAGCCGGAGCGCAGGCCGCGCTGCACCGATTCGCAGAGCACGACGTCTTCCTCCTGCACCTGGTCGATAAAGGCGACGAAGTCGCGCTCCTCCTCTGCGCTCACCGCGTCGGCGAAGCAGTAGTCGTAGATGGCGAGCGTGCGGTGCGTGTCCACCGGCACAAACAGGTTGAGGGAGACATTGCCGGGGCCGGGATAGATGTTGATGGTGAAGTTGGGCCAGAGGTAGGCATAGAAGCCGGCCTGGACCTCACCGCGCACGTCGTAGAGCTTGCCGTCGCGCGCGGACTCCTTGAGCGCGCCGCCCTGCGTGGAGAAGTACTCGTATTCGGTCACCGCATAACTCTGCACGTCGATCAGGTCGCAGAAGCCGGGATGGGCGACCGGGCAGTGGTAGCATTCGAGATAGTTATCCACCACGACTTTCCAGTTGGCGGCGATGTCGTAGGTGCGGCGCACGCGGTGCTTTACGCCGTCGAGGTCCAGGCCCGTCCCGCCCACGAGCGCCGGCAGCTCGCCGAGGACGCGGCTGAGCGGTGGCGCCGCGCGGTCGGGGTTCACGAAGATGAACGGCCCCCAGGTCTTGGCACGGACCGGCGCCAGTGCATAGCACGTCTTGTCGAAGTCCGGCTCGTCTTTCATGGCAGGCGCCGCGCGCAGCGAGCCATCCAGGTTGTAGGTCCACGCGTGGTAATGGCACTGCAAGGTCGCGCGGTGGCCGGCTTCGTCCAGCACCAGCTGCGAGCCGCGATGGCGGCAGACGTTGGCGAAGGCGCGTAGCTCGCCCTGCTGATCGCGCAGGATCACAATGGGCACATCGCCGACGGTGAGGGTGAAGAAGTCGCCCGCGCGCGCCACCTGCTCCGTCATGCCGGCGTACTGCCAGCTGTGGCCGAAGATGCGCGCACGCTCGTGCGCAAACACCTCCGGGTCGGTATACCAGGAGGCCGGAAGGGTATGACCCTGCTCCAACGATTCCCAGAGCCGGGCATCGCCCAGCCGCCGTGCCACGTCAATCGCCATGCATCCCTCCACGCTTCGCGCGCCACTTGCCTGAGCCGACATCGTGCCTGCATTATAGTGCAGGGGCACGAGAGTCATGAGCGAGACGGGAGACAGCGATGCGCCTGTTGATCTGGCACGTGGATAGCTTTCTGGCGGAGCCGACCGAGCGCGGCCGCTCCAAAATCGCCGACGCGGCGCCCAAGGCCGTGAGCGTGAGCGATGGGCTGGTGGTCTTCGCCGCCTGCGAGAAGCGCGACGAGCCGGAGCCGGAGGCGGTCGCCGAGCGCGCCACGGCGGCGATCGTGGAGGTCGCGAAGCAGCTGGGAGCGCGCGCCGTTGTGCTGCACTCGTTCGCGCACCTGTTCGTCGAGCTTTCCTCGCCGCAGGTGGCGCGCCAGGTGCTGGACCGCATCCAGGCGCTGCTGGCCGAGCAGGGCTACGCTGTCGAGCAGAGCGCGTTCGGCTGGTTCAACCGGCTGGAGATCAAAGCGAAGGGCCATCCGCTCTCGCGCGTGGCCCGCCAGGTCTAGCGGTCCAGGGCGGGTTTGCCGTGCATGACGAGGGTCGGCGAAAGCTCACCGCCATGAGGCGGATCGCGCTCGACGGCATATGTGTACAGGCATCCCCAAAAATAACAACACGCTAGATTTGACTAGGAGTGAGAATTATGGGAATCACGCCGGCAGGTGCACTCGCATTTCTTATTTTCCTGGTGGCATTCCTCATGCTCCTGGTGGCAGGGCTCATGATAATATTGAGCATTTTGATTGGCGTTGGGATGTATTGGGTCACAAGCGGGCAGTGGCGGCATGCAGAGCGCATATTGATTGCCTTCACATTCCTATTCCTATCGCTTGTAGCAAGCCTTGGTGCGGCACTTGATGGCACTGCGCTGTTTACTTTGAACACTGGCGGCAGGACCATACTGTCCACAGACTCCTCGCCGTTTCCCCAATTAATGTGGACGGGTAGCGCGCTGCTTTGTAGCGCCAGCATTGCCCTCGTGCTTTGGTATACCAGAATTTTCGTTGAGGTGCGCAGAAGGCAAGGTAATCCACCGAACGCTCCTCTGGTTTAGGCCACCCAACGTTCCATCGTTCGTCGTAACGGACATCGTGTGGATCAGGGACGATGGAGGATTCATTGTTGGCCTATCTGGTATTCCAGTCACTCGATGGCACAGACGGCGATCTAATGGGTGGCTGGCAATCCTATTTGATGAGGTGATCACGATGCTGTGGGCCATTGTATGGTTGCTGTTGGTGGCGGTGATGTGGGGATTGTTCATGAGCAGGATTTCGGAGAGTCCCCTATCCAACAGACCCGTTTTGTCGGGTCTGATTGTGGGCTTTTCTGGTTTCTGCTTGTTGTCGACCTGCCTGCCAGTGTTCGCAGTTCTCGCGTCAACTAGTTGGAATGTCCTGACTGGTGCGCTTTGGGAAGGAATGATCGCACTGACAATACCGGGCCTATGCGGGTGGGCACTCACCTCGGCACTAGCAGAGCGGGAGAACTCGGTAGCGGCAAGTGTCGAAGGCTAAGATGGTGTACGTGGATCGCGTCAGCGCTGCGCGCAGCGAAGTGAGATGGTGAGATAGCAAGGTCAGGTTGAAAAGCAACTGAATGCGCGTGGATCGGAGAGTCTGGTAGTGTTCTTAAACATAGGCTCTAGCGTGTGCGAAGGGTCGACACGTTCACTCAGTGGCCGCTCCAGTGCGAGAGGGTACGCGAGGACATGATCCGGATAGATGCATGGACCATAATCCAGATCATTGCGTGTGGTGGCGAAGCTATGTGTGGATTTTGGTTTATGCGTCTAGCGATCCGGTCTCGATCAGCGCCGCAGTGGAAGCGACGATTGTGGTTGGCAACTAGCATCTTTTGGGAGGGCTTCTCCCTCATGAGCGTCGCCGAGGCGGCAACTACATTTCGGATATTTCCCGCGCAGCAATCGCTGATACGCTGGCTCTTCATTCTTGGCCTGGGCGAGCTCCTTATTGGCTATTTTGCGCTCATGTTCTTCAAGTTTCCGTCGCTCTTTCACTATTGGACTGATCCAATTGGTGATGTGATTCACGATTTCAGAGCACACAGAGGTAAGAAGAAACGCCAATACCATCGCTCTGATTAGTCCTGATGAGATGGTCCGATATTGGGCGATTGCGGCGGCACCGCACCGCCAGTGACAGCAACGACCCGTCCGCCGATGTGATGCTGTAGAGCAAGGCAGATCCCAGTGGCACCGGGCCAGCCTTGTGCCTTCGACCTGCACCTCTCGACGTGCGGCGCTAGTACATCGGGAGATAGCGCTTGAGCTCCCACGGGTGGACCTCGCGCCGATACTCATCCCACTCGCGCGATTTCGCGTCGATGAACCACGCGGCGATCTGCTCGCCCAGCGCGTCCAGCAGCACCTGGTCGCCTTGCAGCGCCGCCAGCGCGTCGGCCAGCGTCTCCGGCAGGATGCCGATGCCCCGGCGCAGGCGCGCCGGCTCTTCCAGCGTGTACAGCCCCTCTTCGACCGGTGGCGGCAGCGGCAGGTTGTGCGCCATGCCATCCAGGCCCGCACGCAGCATCACGGCGAACGCGAGATAGGGATTGCAGCTGGGGTCCGGGCTGCGTAGCTCGACACGCAACGTGTGCGCGGCGCTGCCCGCTACGCGCGGCACGCGCACGAGCGCCTCACGATTCACCCGGCCCCAAGTGATCATCACCGGTGCCTCGTAGCCAGGAACCAGCCGCTTGTAGGAGTTCACCAGCGGCGCGACTATCGCGCAGCTGGCGGGGGCGTGGGCGAGCTGTCCGGCGATGAAGTGACGGCCGAGCGCCGAGAGCGCGTACTGCGCGTCGCCGGGATCGGCGAACGCATTGGCGCCGTCGCTCATGCGGGTCAGCTGCTGATGCGTATGCATCCCCGAGCCGTTGATGCCGTGGAACGGCTTGGGCAGGAAGGTCGCCCAGAGACCGTGCCGCTGGGCAATGGCCTTGATGGCATAGCGCGCCGTGACCATCGCGTCGGCCATGGCCAGCGCTTCGGCGGGAGCGAAGTCTAGCTCGTGCTGGCCGGCGGCGACCTCGTGGTGGCTCGACTCGACGCGAATGCCCATCGTGCCAAGCTCGGAGACCATCTCGCGGCGCACATCCGCCGCCACGTCCGTCGAGAGGTCGAAATAGCCGCCGCGGTCGTGGGGCAGCGGGTCGCGCGCAATGCCCTCACTCTCGCGCAGCAGGAAGAACTCGAGCTCTGGCGAGACTTCGTAGCGCAGGCCGAGCGCCGCCGCGGCGTCGAGCGCGGCGATGAGCATCGCGCGTGGATCGCCCGCGAAGCGCTGGCCGTCCGGCATCAACACGTCGCAGATCAGGCGGGCGACGCGGTCGCCCTCGCCATCCGCCGTGCCCCAGGGCACCTCAGCGTAGGTGGCCAGATCGGGCCGCAGGTACATATCGGTCTCGGCGACCCGCGCGAACCCCTCAAGGGCCGAGCCATCGAACCACTTGCCCCGCGCGAGGCAGTCGGCAAGCTCCACGGCCGGGATGGTAACGCTTTTCGCCATGCCGACCACGTCGGTGAATTCGAGATTGATGAAGCGCACGCCGCGCGCCTCCACGCGGTCGAGCAGGCGCGCCTGCTCCTCAGTGGTGCCCGCGCCGGTGGGGCTGGGCGAACTATCGAAACGCTGGCGCGCCATGCGCTCACCCCCTTCGAGACTCGAACACCCCGGCCCTTACTTGCCCAGCCCATGCCGCGTGGCAATGGCCACCGCCTCGGTGCGGTTGCCGGCGCCCAGCTTCATCAGAATCGAGCTGACATGAAACTTCACGGTGCGCTCGGTGACGACCAGCTCGTTGGCGATCTCTTTGTTCTGCAGCCCGCGCATTACCAGGCGCAGCACCTCGAGCTCGCGGGTTGTGAGCGAGCGGATGCCCTGCGCGGCGCTGTCGTCCTCGCTCATCTGGCGCAGCAGGCGCGAGGCGACCACCGGCTGCAAGAGCGAGTTGCCGGCGTGGACGACGCGCACCGCCTCGAAAATCTCGTCGCGCGGCACGCCCTTGAGCAGGTAGCCCTTGGCGCCGGCGCGCACCGCCGCCAGGATGCGCTCGTCGGCGTCGAAGGCGGTGAAGACGATCACGCGGACGTCGCTGTGCCGCTCACGCAGGCGCTGCAGCACTTCGACGCCGTCCATGTGGGGCATCTCCAGGTCCAGCAGCAGCACGTCGGCCCGCTGCTCCGTCGCCAGGCGCACGGCTTCCTCGCCGGTGCCCGCCTCGCCGACCACGGCAAAGTCGCGCTGCGCGCTGAGAATCGCGACCAGGCCGTCGCGCACGACGGGGTGGTCGTCGGCTACCACGATCCGAATCGGGGGCGTCATACATCCTCTTCCAGTGGCACTGTCAGCACGACGCGCGTGCCGGAGCCAGGGCTGCTCTGCACGCGCATCTGCCCGCCCAGCAGGCGCGCGCGCTCGTTTATGCCGACCAGCCCGTAATGGCCGTCCCCGACTTCGGCTGGGTCGAACCCGCTGCCGTCGTCCTCGATCGTCAGGCGGATACGATGGGGCGTCGTCTCCAGGCGCAGCGAGATGTGGCGGGCGCCGGCGTGGCGCGAGATGTTGGTGAGCGCCTCCTGCGCCATACGATACAGCCCGTTTTCGATGCGCACCGGCAGCGGGCGTAGCTCCCCGATCACCTCACAGCTGGCTTCGCTCTCGCCAGGCCGCGCGTGCTCTCGTACGAGCGCGGCCAGCGCCTCCGCCAGCGTGCGGCCCTCGAGCGGCGCTGCGCGCAGATCCTGCACCGAGCGGCGCGTCTCTTCCAGGCTGGCGCGCGCCAGCACCAGCGCTTTGCGGATCGACTGGCGCACGCCTTGGTGCTCTTCTCCGGCCTCCAGTAGAAAGTCCGCGGACTCTAGCTGCAAGGTCAAGGCGGTCAGCCCCTGCGCAAGCGTGTCGTGAATCTCGCGTGCCAGCCGGCTGCGCTCTTCGGTGGCCCCGAGCCGCGTGCTCTTGCCGAAGAGTCGGGCGCGCTCGATGGCCATGCTCACGAGGTCGGCAACTGTGCCGAGCAGGCAGAGGTCGTCTTCGCCAAGCTCGTGCCAGTCGGTGCTGGCGACATTGAGAACGCCGAGCTTTCTGCCATGACCGTAGAGGGGTATGCTGGCGTGGTAGCGCAGTCCGTCGGTGCCGTCCACGAGTTCCTTCAGGCGGCTGCACGTGACGACATTGACGTTCGCCGCGCCGTTGAGGTCGCCGGCGCGGTAGGTATCGAGGCAGTAGCAGCGCCCCGACATGCGGTGGGGATTCTTGGTGAGCGCCGGGGGCAGATTCAGCGCTGCACCGAGGTACGATTCGCCGCTCTCTTCATCCAGCAGCCAGACCCAGCCGGTGTGCAGCCCAAGCAGCTCCGCCACCTTGGCGAGCGCGGTGCCGAGCACCTCGTCCATATCTACGGTGCGATTGAGCGCCTCGGCGATGCCGTTGAGGATGGAGAGCTCGCGGTTGCGCTGCGCCAGCTTCTGCGTATTGGATTTGGTGGAGCGTGATGCGCCCATCAGACAGCTGCCTCTCTCGTGATGCTTCGGCCACATTATACTGCGCGCGGCGTTGCGGCCGCGCACCAGCAGCCGCGCACGCACCAGAACTTGCTATGCGGAGGCGAAAAGACCCTTGCGGCACGCAGACGGCATGTGCTATACTGCGGCACGTGGGAGAGCCAGCGTGCAGAGCACGCGCTGGGTTCTCGCCGAAGGTCGTCTCTCGGGGTGTAGCGCAGTCGGCTAGCGCGCAGCGTTCGGGACGCTGAGGTCGGAGGTTCAAGTCCTCTCACCCCGACCAGGCCGCCGGAGGTCTTGGCCACCGCAGTGCGGTGACGCGAGATGTCTGGTGGGTGTGATCTGAGGAGCACGCCATGCGGGCGAGGGTCGCTGACGCCGGTATCGAAGATGCCAGTGTCGCGCCTCCCACCGGGGGCGTGCTTTTTGCGTGGCGCGCGTTCTCTGTGGAACGCGCCTGCCTTTACGCCCGCCCAGGTTGGACCGACGGTCGCCATAGACGGCGGAGATAAGGTCGCGCGCGCGGGTGCGCCCGCGCGTTTTTCGCGGCTCCCTCCCTACCTCTATGACGAGGACCGTCTGTTTCGGGGAGAAAGGGAGTCGCCGATGCCGGTGCTGGTCCTGAATGCCTCGCTGCAGCCGCTCTCCGTCATCCCTGAGCGTCGCCTCGTCGTGCTGCTTTCCAAGCAGAAGGTCACCTTCGTGGACGAGGCCGTACGTCAGCTGATCGAAGAGGGCATTGCTGCCCGGCAGCTCCAAAGTGAAGAGCCGGTTATCGTGCAGCTGCTAGCGAATGTGCGGGTGCCGCGCATGGTGCTGCGCCCGACACGCGCCAATATCCTGCTGCGCGACGAAGAGACGTGCCAGTATTGTGGCAAGCGCTCGCGCGAGCTGACGCTGGACCACGTGGTCCCGCGCTCGCGTGGCGGGCAGAGCACCTGGGAAAACCTTGTGGCCTGCTGTCGCGCCTGCAACGGCCGCAAAGGCAATCGCAACCTTAAAGACGTCGGTATGCACCTGCTGCGGCAGCCGAAGCCCCTCGATCACGAGTATGCCGGCTTCTTCTTGCTCCGCTACCCGCGGCTGCGCGAGGCGTATGAGTCCTTCTTGCTCTCCGCGCAGACCAAGAGCGCATAGGAGGCGCAGTCAACAGCGCAGCGGAGCGCGCGTGGGGTGCCGGCGCATCGCGCATGGTGCGCCGGCACCCTTCTGCGCCAGCCCATCGGGGGCTGGTATGTGTCTTGCATTTCACTTCGGGCGGAGTGAAGAGCGCTTCTCAGCTATAGCTTCCCAGCTCTGGTATAATGAGAAACGCTCTTCCGGCGTTGTGCCGGCGGGTTGTTTTCCCGGATTACCCATTCGGGCTAAGCCACCTGCCGGCGATGTGGCACTTCGCGCCGAAGTGTGATTCAGTTGTGCGTGGCCCGTATTGGATGAGATCGGGCACGACACAGCGAGCCGCTCCAACGCAACGCCGAGCGAGCGGTACCCTTCGGAAAGTCAGGTGCGCACGTGTCTACGGACTCGCATCAGTTCGTTTGTTTGTACGGTCATTTTTATCAGCCACCTCGTGAGGACCCGTTCACGGGTGTGGTGCCGCCGGAATCGGGCGCAGCCCCCTATCCGAACTTCAACGAGAAGATCACCATCGAGTGCTATCAGCCCAACGCCACGGAAGGGAACTTCGAGCACATCAGCTTCGATCTGGGCCCCACCCTCGCGACCTGGCTCGAGCAGCACCATTCCGGCACCTACTCCACCATCATCGAGGCCGACCGGCGGAATGTCGCGCGCTATGGCGTGGGCAATGCGCTGGCACAGGCCTATAACCATACAATTCTCCCGCTGGCCACCACACGCGACAAGCGCACGCAGATCGTCTGGGGGCTGGACGACTTCGCACATCGCTTCGGCCGCCGCGCGGACGGCCTGTGGCTGGCCGAGACCGCGGTAGACCTGGAGACGCTGGACCTCGCCTCGGAGGCGGGTGTCACCTATACGGTGTTGGCGCCCTGGCAGTCGGCGGAGCCGGTGGACCCCACCGAGCCGTACCGCGTGCGCCTGCCCAGCGGCCGCATCATTACGGTGTTCTTCTACAACGGCCCGCTCAGCGGGGGCGTCTCGTTCGACTGGGATACGACCAGCAACGCGGACTCCTTCGCGGCGGCCTATCTGCCGAGTCACCTGAATCGCGAGAAGGTGACGCGAGGGACGGATCAGCTGATCGTCGTCGCCACCGACGGCGAGCTCTATGGCCACCACAAGCCCTGGCGCGACCGCTTTCTTTCTCACCTCGTGCGCGAAGGCGCCCGCGCTTACGGCTTCGAAGTGACGTCGCTCGGCCGCTACCTGCGCGATCACCCCGCGACGCGCGAGGTGACGCTGCGCGTGCCGAGCGCCTGGAGCTGCGCGCACGGCGTCGCTCGGTGGAGCATAGGCTGTTCCTGCACCCAGGGCGACTCCTCGTGGAAGCCCGCCCTACGCCAGGCGCTCGACAACCTGGCGGCACGGCTGAATGAGACCTTCGCGCAGGGCACGGCGCATGCCCTGCGCGATCCCTGGGCCGCGCGCGATGCGTATCTGGGGCTACGCAACGGCTGGACAAGCCGGAACGAGTTCTGGCAGCGATTTGGACGCAACGGCATCCGGCGCGTCCGGAAGACGGCGGCGGAGAAGGCCGAGATGCTGCTCGAGGCGCAGTATTATGGGCAGAGCATGTACACGAGCTGCGGCTTCTTCTTCGAAGACCTGGACCGCATCGAGCCGCGCAACGACATCGCGTTCGCGCGCCGAGCGATCAGCCTCGTCTGGCTGGCAAGCAAGGTGGATCTCGAGCGCGACTTCCTGCGCGACCTGGCCCAGGTAAAGAGCGAGCGCACCGGTATCACCGGCGCCGACGCCTACGCCCAGCTGCCACCCGTCGCGCCGGAAATGCTGCCAGGCAACGTGCTGGACGATCCAGCGGCGTAGGCTCAGGTCCGGCGCACCCGTAGCGCCGCCAGCAGCAATGCCCGCAGGCCGGCAAGCGTCCCTTCGACGGCGTCCTCGTGTATGGTAGCGAGGGCGCCGTCTGCGCGCTGCATGCGGGCGAGCCGCACGAGCGCCAGACTCGCTGGTGGCTCCGTAGCGGGCAGACCCGCCCCCACCAGCGAGATCACCAGCTCCGCTAGCTCGCGCACGCTCATCGTGCGGTCCGGATCGTCGAGCCGCATAGTCAACTGCGCCAACGGCAGCGACACGCGTGCGCTACCGGCGCGCTCGCGCAGCAGAGCCGCGCTGGCTGCCAGCCACGCCGCGCGTGGCGGCTGGTCTTCCCACGACTGCACGTTGCGGCAGAGCCACTCATAGGCGCGCGTCCGCGCATCGTTGAACGCCGGCACACCGCTCACCCAGGTGTTGAGCGTGGCGAGCGCCGCGGCGGTCCATAGCGCCGGCGCGCGCTCCTCTTCGCCGCGCGCGGACCCTGCCTCCGGGCCGCCGGAATCGGTAGGCGCCTCATCCACAAACGCGCCATCCGCGGGACG
>Ga0207684_10004661_pt1 | contig 12875 bp, 14 predicted proteins | sample KBSK5501metaG_FD_184342 | JGI IMG/M metagenome (GOLD analysis project Ga0207684, IMG submission 184342) | Corn, switchgrass and miscanthus rhizosphere microbial communities from Kellogg Biological Station, Michigan, USA - KBS K5-50-1 metaG... | ecosystem: Host-associated > Plants > Roots >...
CGGGTGGTCCTGGTCCCCCGCACGCGCGCCGCTCGGCTCTACCGCGTGCCCGAGGCCACCGAAGGGTACTACTGCAACTACGGGGTGAACCCGGACTATCGCCTGCAGTTCGAAGCCTGCGGGCTCCGGGTGAGCGGGGTCGGCGACGCGGGCGAGATCAGGATCGTCGAGCTCCCGGAGCATCCGTTCTTCGTCGCCACGCTGTTTCTGCCGCAGGCTCGCTCGACGCAGGAGAGCCCACATCCGCTGCTCGAGGGCTACGCGGCCGCGGTGATCGCCTGCCGCGAAGCGCGCGCCCGACTGTCGCTCGCGAAGCCCTGAGACGCGCTACGCGTTGAGCCGGCGGCGGAGGAAGCCGAGAAGTCCCTGCGGCAGGAAGATGATCATGATGATGAAGATGATGCCCACGGGAATCAGGTAGTACTCGGTGAGGAAGCGCGAGAGCCCCTCGCGCAAGAGCAGGAAGAACGCCGCGCCCGCGAATGGTCCCACCAGGGTGCCCATGCCGCCCATCACGTTGAAGATCACGACCTCGCCCGAGACGACGAAGAAGACGAAATCGGGCGCCGCGAACTTGTTCTGGACGGCGTAGAGCACGCCCGCCAGCCCCGCGAAGAGTCCCGACAGCATCACCGCCACGATCTTGTAGCGCTCGACGGGATAGCCGATCGCGCGCGTGCGCGGCTCGTTCTCGCGGATCGACTGGAGCACCATGCCGAACGGTGACTGGGTGATCCGCCGGACCAGCAGATAGGAGATCAGCACGACCGCCAGCACGAACCAGTGGAAGGTCGTGGGCGTGAAGCGATCGCTCCACAGGCCCAGGAGCGACAGCCGCGGCTGGCTAAAGGTGAGGCCGTTCTCGCCGCCGGTGACCTCGGTCCAGGTGAAGATGATGACGTAGAAGATCTGCGAGAAAACGAGCGTCGAAATCGCGAAGTAGATATCGCGCAGGCGGGTTGCGAAGTAGGCGACGAACACGGCCGCGCCGCCCGCGGCCACCAGGCCGTAGACCAGGCCGAGCCAGAGGCTCGGCGGCTTCACGGTGAGGAGAGCGGCGGCGGCGCCGTACATGCCGAGGCCGAAGAAGGCCGAGTGGCCGAACGACACCATGCCGGTGTAGCCGATCAGGATGTCGGACGACATCGCCAGGAGTCCCCAGATCAAGATCTCCGTGGCGAAGCGCTGCCAGAACGGCGGGAGCACGAGCGGCGCGGCGATCAAGAGGAGCACGACGACGGCGAGCCCGATCCAGTAGCCGGCGGCGGGCGCTCTCGGGGGCGCGGCGGCGGGCGTGCTCATTTCGGCGTCGGGACGAAAAGTCCGGTGGGCCGGAAGAGCATCGTCAGCACCAGCACGACGAACGAGACGATCACCGCTTGCGCCGGGCTCACGACGATCGCCGCATAGCTCTCGAGCAGGCTGACGAAGATCGAGGCCAGGATCGAGCCGCCGAGGTTGCCCATCCCGCCGACGACGACCACGATGAACGCGCGCAGGGTGAAGTCGAACCCCATGGTCTGCGTCACTCCCGCGAACGGACCGAAGAGGACGCCGCTCGCCGCCGCCATCGCCGAGCCGATCGCGAAGACGGCCGTGTAGACGAGCGGCACCGGGATCCCCATAGCCTGTGCCATCACGCGATCCTGGGTCGTGGCCCGGATCCAGATGCCGTATTTGCCGTACTTCAGGAAGAGCCAGAGACCGCTGATGATCAGCGCGGCCAGGATGGCCGTGGCGATGCGGTACCAGGGATACTGCAGATGGAACAAGGTGAAGTTTCCGTGCACGGGCTCGCTGATCTGGCGCACCGACGGGCCCCACTGCCAGAGCGCGTATTTCTGGATCACGAGCGAGACGCCGAACGTGGCCAGGATCGTGGTCAGTGGATCGCGCCCGATGAGGGGCCGCAAGGTCGTGACCTGAAGCAAGGCGCCGAGGATCGCGATGACGACCGCCGCGACGATCAGCGCCAGCCAGTAGTTGCCGGTGACGCCGACGACGCTGGCGCCGACGAACGCCCCGAGCATCAGCAGGTCGCCGTGGGCGAAGTTGACGATGTCCATGATGCCGAAGATCAAGGTGAGCCCCGAGGCGACCATCGCGAGCACCATCCCGTTGACCAGCCCGTGAAGCGTCTGGATCATGATCTGGTCCATGCTCAGACCCCCAGGAACTCGTGGATGACGCGCTGGTCGGCGCGCAGCTCGGCCGACGAAGCGTGGTGCCGCACCGCGCCCTTCTCCATGATGTAGACGCGCCCGGCGGCGTCGAGCGTCAGCGGGACGTTCTGCTCGACCAGCAGGATCGCGACGCCATCGCGATGGAGCGCGTGCACGATCTCCTGGATCTGGGCGACCATGCGCGGCATCAACCCCTCGGTGGGCTCGTCGAGCAAGATGATCTTGGGCTCGAGCATCATCGCGCGCGCGATCGCGAGCATCTGCTGCTCGCCGCCCGAGAGCGTCCCGCCCGCCTGGTTGCGCCGCTCCCTCAGGATGGGGAAGTAGGCGTACACCTTCTCGAGCAGCGCCTCGCGACGGGCGGGCGTGACCCCGGAACGGTCGAGCCCGGTTCTCAGATTTTCGAGCACCGTGAGCAGGCGGAAGATCCGTCGCTCCTCCGGCACCCAGGCGATGCCGAGCCCGGCCAGCCCGTGCGGCGGCACGCCCTGCAGGTCGCGTCCTTCGAAGGTGATCCGGCCGCCGGTGCGCCGCGCCATCCCCATGATGGCCTTGAGCGTCGTCGTCTTGCCCACGCCGTTGCGCCCGAGGAGTCCGACGACCTCGCCCGCGCGCACCTCAATCGACACGCCGTGAAGCACGTGGGATTTGCCGTAGTGCGCGTCGACGTTTTCGAGGACCAGCATCAGGTCTTGAGATAGACCTCCTGGACGCGCGGGTTGGCCTGGATCTCCGCGGGGCGTCCCTCGGCCAGCACCTCGCCATAGTTCAGCACGGTGATCGTGTGGGCGAGCCCCATCACGACCTCCATGTCGTGCTCGACGATGAGGATCGTGAGATCGCGCGCGATGCGGCGGACGAGATCCACGGTGGCGTGGGTCTCGGCCACGCTCATGCCGGCGGTCGGCTCGTCGAGGCACAGAAGCTTCGGCTCCGTGGCGAGCGCGATGCCGATCTCGAGGTTGCGCTGCTCGCCGTGCGAGAGATTCGACGCGACCTCGTCCTCCTTGTCGACGAGCCCGACGTCGGCGAGGACGGCGCGCGCGCGGGCGATGACGTCCGCGTACGACCGGTGATGGCGCAGCATCGCCCAGTTGTGGTGGCGGGACTGGCTGGCGATCCGGACGTTCTCGAGGACGGTCGCGCCGGGCAGGATGTTGGTGATCTGGTAGGAGCGGGCGATCGCCTTGCGCGAGATGGCGTGGGGTGGCAGCCCCGCGATGTCCTCGCCGTTGAACACGATCCGGCCGCTCGTCGGGCGGAGCACGCCGGTCAGGCAGTTGAAGAAGGTGGACTTCCCGGCGCCGTTTGGGCCGATGATCCCGCGGATCTCGCCCCGCGGCACGGAAATGCTGACGTTGTTGACAGCCGCCAGACCGCCGAACCGCACGGTCAGCGCTTCCGTTTTCAGGATCGGGGAGGGCGATGAGGTCAGTGTCGCCACGCGCGTCGCGAACTAGAGGGGCACCCCGGGTTTCCCGGGGCGCCCCGAACGCTGGGGGGGTTGGGGGGCCATGTCGGGGCCCCCCATGTGATTAGTAGGGGCCATGTCGGGGCCCCCCGTCTTCCTACGCGAATTTGCACGCCGGCGGGACGAGCGTCTTTTCCTTGGCGATCGTTTCCAGGAGCTTGTGCTTGTTGTTCTGGATCGTGAAGATGAACTCGCGCAGGAACGCCTGGTGGTCTTCCTTCCGGATGGTCTTGTCGCCCTGCGGGAAGTCGTCGCTTTCCTTGACCTCCATGCCTTCCAGGGCCTCGATCAGGTTCATCGTGTCCTCGCGGCCGCGGAATCGGGATTTCTGCATGCCGAGCTTCAGGAAGTTCATCGCCTCGAAGTTCGACTGGACGTAGCGGTCCGGCAGCGGGCCGGACGGATCGATCTTCTTGAGCTCGACGACGGCCTGGTCGAAGAACTTCTTGTGGGCAGGCGTGTTCAGCGGCGGGTCCATCACCGGGATGTACCGGTTGATCCCGACGAAGCCCTCGATCTTCTGACCCAGCGCGGACAGGTGCGTCGATTCTGCGATGGCGCCGTCGCCGGCGTACTTGTATTTCTTGGTGAGCCCGAGGTCGGCGATGGCGCTGGTGAAGCTGACGGCATTGGCGCCGAAGAAGATCCCGAAGAGGCCGTCGAAGTTGCCGCTGATCTTCGAGACGAACGGCGCCATGTCCGCCGTGCCGAGCGGCACGCCGGTGGTGCCGACCACGTCGCCGCCGTTCTTCTTGATCTGCTCGATGAACGCGTCCTTGGTGGACTGCCCCCACGCGTAGTCGAGGTAGGCGATGTGCCACTTCTTGCCCATCTTCGAGACGAGGTACGGGGAGAAGGCGACGGCCTGGGCCGGCGCGTAGTCGAACGGCCGAAAGACGTAGCGGCTGCATTTGCTGGTGGTGATGGTGGTGTCCAGGCACACGCCGATCATCCAGACCGTCTTGTTCTCCTCGAAGACCGGCATGCAGGCCAGACAGACGTTGGAAAGGTACCCACCCTCGGCGACGTCCACCTTGTCCTCGAGCACGAGCTTTTCGGCCTTGCGGCGACCCACGTCGGGCTTCGACTCGTAGTCCGCGACGACCAGCTCGATCGGGCGGCCGTTGACGCCGCCGGAATGGTTGATGCGGTCGACGGCCATCTGGGTGCCGACCAGCGCGGTCTTGCCGCCGGCCGCGCCGGTGCCGGAGAGCGGCTGGAGCACGCCGACCTTGAACGGCTTGGCCTGACCGAAAGCGTCCCGCCAGGGTGCCGGGACCAGGATCGTCGCGCCCAGGGCGCCGGCCGTCGCCGACGTCAGCGCGAGGAACTTGCGCCGCGTCGTCTTTCCGCTCCACCACATGTCCTTCGCCCAGGCTTCGTCGTGCCACCGTTCAGCCATCGGATGCTCCTCCTTGCGGTGCGCGCCACACGCGAGTGCTGTGACACGGGCACCGGAATAGCCGGTTTGAGAATTGACCCTACTTACACTAACCCTCCCAGGCGTGCAAGGGTTCACCATTAGCGGGCGGCGCCTTGCTAAAGGGTGCCGGGATAGGCGCCACCGTCGAGGACGAAGTTCTGCCCGGTGATGTAGCCGGCCTGGGCGCTGCAGACGAACGCGCATACTTCGCCGAACTCGGCCGCGGTGCCGAAGCGCCCGGCGGGGTTCTGGGCCTGACGCTCGCGCGTGAGGTCCTCGACCGATCGGCCGCTGGCCTTGGCGGCGGCCACGATGGTGGAGCGTAAACGGTCTGTGTCGAACGGGCCGGGCAGGATGTTGTTGATCGTCACGTTGTGCGCGACGGTCTTCCGGCTGAGCCCGGCGATGAAGCCCGTGAGCCCGGCGCGGGCGCCGTTGGACAGGCCGAGCGCTTCGATGGGCGACTTCACCGAGACCGACGTGATGTTGACGATGCGGCCGAAGCGCCGGGCGATCATCCCGTCGACGGTGGCCTTGATCAGGAAGATCGGCGTGAGCATGTTGGCGTCGATCGCGCGCAGCCACGCGTCGCGATCCCACTCGCGGAAATCGCCGGGCGGCGGGCCGCCCGCGTTGTTCACGAGGATGTCCGGGCTGGGGCACGCCTGGAGGAGCGCCGCCCGCACCGCGTCGGTCGTGATGTCGCCCGCCACGGTCGTCACGCGCACGCTGGTCGCGTCACGTATTTCTTTCGCCGCGGCCTCCAGCGCATCCTTGGTGCGCGCGTTCATCGTGATGTTCACGCCCTCGCGGGCGAGCGACATGGCGCAACCCTTGCCGAGCCCTTTGCTGGCGGCGCAGACGATCGCGTTCTTGCCCTTGATTCCGAGGTCCATAGTGGTCTCGCTCCTTTAGAAGCCCGCCACCGCGAGCGCCCGGCGGATCGCCTCCCGCTCCGCGCTGCTGACGGGTGTCAGCGGGGGGCGGACGTGGGCGGCCGGGATCCGCCCGAGGAGGACGAGCGCTTCCTTCATCCGGTTGTGCATGTCCACGAAGGGCGGCGCGTAGAAGACCGACACCAGCGGAGCCAGACGGTCGTTGATTCGTCGCGCGCCGTCCAGATCGCCCTTGCCGCACGCCTCGAACAGCTCGGCCTGGAGATCGGCGGTGACGCTGCCCATTCCCGAGATCGCGCCGTCGGCGCCCAGCAGGAAGGTCGCCATCAGCGACATCGTGAAGGCCGAGAGCATCGCCACCGGCCGACCGGTGGCGCGGAGCGCGCGAAGATTCGCCTCGAAGGCGACGATCTCGTTCGACCAGTCTTTCACGGCGACCACCTGCGGGATCTCGGCGAGCCGCGCGAGTGTCTCAGGGGCGTAGCCGATCCCGGAAGCCGGCGGGTATTCGAACACGACGATCGGAAGGTCGGCGCGCGCCGCGATCTCGGAGAAGTGCCACAGCACCATGTCCGGTTTGAGCTGAGCGCCCCACATGAAGAGCGTCGGCGGGAACACCAGCACGCCCGCCGCGCCCGCGGCCCGGGCGTCGCGCGCCAGGTCGACGGCTTCCTGCGTGCCGTCGGAGTAGACACCGGCGACGATCGGACAGGCGCCGCCGACTTCGTCGAGCGCGATCGCCAGCGAGCGCTTGCGCTCGTCGCGGGTCAGCGAAGAGACCTCGGAGGCGTGGCCGTTGGCGACGATGCCGGTGACGCCGCGGGTGTCGGCGAGCCAGCGGAGGTGTCGTCGGTACGCCGGCTCGTCGATCGCCAGGTCCGACGTGAACGGAAGCACGTTGGCGGGCATCACGCCCGAGAAGCGCAGCGGTTGGGTCATCCCAGCCTCCTCACCATCTCGAGATCAGGTCGACGACTTCCTTGGCGGTCGCGACGCGTCCGTACGCCCGACCGATGATGTCGAGCGTGGCCCGCTGGATCTCGGGCCAGAGCGTGGCCACGCCGTCTTCCACGAGGGTGACCCGATATTCCCGGTGGAGCGCGGCGGTTACCGTCGCCAGCACGCAGATGTCCGTCATCGTACCGGTCACCACGAGCGATGTCACGTTCCGCGCCCGCAAAGCGCCGTCCAGCGGCGTGCCGGTAAATGCGTCGTAACCGCGCTTGCGAACGACGATCTCGCCCGATCGCGGCGCCAGATCCGGAATGGTCTCAGCGCTCGGGGTCCCTTCCAGGCACGACGAGGACGGAAGACCGAAGCCCCGCGGCGCTCCAGGCGGCGCTCGCTGGTGCTCGGGGTGGAGCTTCCCGATGAGGACCGGCACGCTCTCGGAGTACACGAACTCGGTGAACACGATCGGCAGGCGCCTGGCGCGGAAGACGCTCAGGAGACTCTGGATCGCCGGCACGATCTCGCGCGCCGGCGGAACTTCCATCGCCTCGCCCGGGTCGAGGAAGCCGCGCTGCATGTCGACCACCACCAGCGCCGTCCGCCCCGGCTCGGGCGCCAGCACCCGCTCGAACACCTCGCCGCCGGTCATCGCAGGCGGGGGAGGACGTCGCGGGCGATCAGCTCGACCTGCTCGGGCTCGTAGCGATAGGGGATGAGGACCAGGCGATCCACGCCCGACTGGGCGTGGGCCCGGAGCTGCGCGACGCACTCGTCCGCGCTGCCGCGGATCGCGTGCTCGATCGTCGATTCGCTCCAGGCGGCGACGTCCCATTCGGTCTCGAGCCAGCGGCGCATCGGCGCCTCGGTCGCCTCGCGCGAGCGGCCGACGTAGATGGCGAGCTGATTGGTGCCGCTGAGCGTCTTCGGGTCTCGCCCGGCCTCGCGGGCGAAGCCGACGATCTTCTCCCACGAGCGGCGATAGCTCTCCGGCGTGTAGAAGTACGTGAGCCACCCGTCGCCGCTCGTGGCCACGCGCTTGAGCACGGCATCGACGTAGCCGCCGATCAGGATGGGCGGCCGCGGGCGCTGGCTCGGGCGCGGCCGCATCACGGCCTCGCGCAGGTTGTGCTCGTCGACCTGCAGGGTCACGCGGTCTTCCGTCCAGAGCCGCGTGAGGATGTCGAGATTGCGCTCGAAGAGCCGGCCGCGCCGCTTGAACGGCACGCCGACCGCGTCGAACTCGCGGGCGTACCAGCCGGCGGCGACGCCGAGGATCAAGCGGCCCTTCGAGATCACGTCGAGCGTGCCGAGCGCCTTCGCCGCGACGGTCGGGTTCCGCAGCGGGAGCACCAGCACGCCGGTGCCGAGCTTGATCCGGCTGGTCCGCGCCGCGATGGCGGTCAGCGTGCCGACGGCGTCGAGGATCGGGAAGGACGGCTCGACGCCGAGGATCACGTGATCCCACGCCCAGAGGGACTCGAAGCCGAGCGCCTCGGCCCGCTGGGCATATGTATAGAGCGCGTCGATGTCGGGGGTCTCGGCCGGCCCCACGAAGTTCTTGATCGCGAGCCCGAAGGTCGGCATCGGTCAGCCCAGGAACCGCCGCTCCGGGTCCAGAGCGCGGAGCATCTCGAGCTCCTCGTCGGACGGCGGCTCGGTGGTCTCGATCTGTGGAGCCTCGAGGAGCGGGAAGCCGGTGTTCTGGCGGATCACGTCGGCCGAGACGCCGGCGTGGGTGGCCTCGATTCTCATGCGCCTCCCGTCAGGGTCGAAGCCGAGGATGCCGAGCGTGGTGACGACGCGAGACACACCGCCGAAGAGAAGGCCGGCGGCGCGGCGGGAGCCGTCACCGCGTAGCCACGACGGGCTCGTGACGAAGTCGACGCGCTCGACGAAACGCCGCTTCTCGTGCGCCGTCACGATGATGACCTCGCGGCAGAGCGAGGCGATGTCGTTGGCGCCGCCCGTTCCGGGCAGGCGAACCTTCGGCCGCCAGTAGTCGGCGCCGAGCACGCTCGTGTTGATGTTGCCGTACTGGTCGATCTGCGCGCCGCCCATGAAGCCCACGTCCACGAAGCCGCGCTGGGCGAACAGGAACGCGTCGGTGATCCCCGGCAGCATCGTCGCCCGGTGGGCGGCGCGCATCTCGTTGGTCGAGACCGGCAGCCGCCCGGGAGCGATCTCGGGTCCGATGATGCCGCCCTCGATGACCATCGTCAGCCGCGGGGCGTGCCGCTGCTTGGCGAGCGCGGCGGCCAGGAGCGGCACCCCGACCCCCGCGAACACCGTCGTGTCGTCGCGGAGCTGGCGTGCGGCGATCACGGCGAGCAGCTCGGAGGCGTTGAAGCGCTCGGTCATTATATCGGGCACCAGAGGCCGGTGCCGACCGAGGGTGGCCTGAGCGAGGCGCTGGACTTGGTCATTTGTATCGACCGCCTGAGGCCGGTGACGACCGGGGTGGCCTGAGAAAGACGCTTGGCTCGGTCATCGCGTCAACTCTCTCGCGCGCTTTGCTTGAAGCCCCATGCGCTCGCCGCCGAAGAGATCGAGGTAGTCGCTCCACGTGGGCGGCCCGTAGACGTAGCGCTCGAGATAGTCGCCGACGGCGGCCGGGCCGCGCACGTCGATCGCGGCGCAGTATTCGGCGAAATGGTCGTAGTCGGCTTCGTAGAGGCCGTAGCACTCGTGGGGGAAGGAGCCGAACGGCACGTGCACGAGCGCGTCGACGACGAAGCCCGGGATCACCGTGCGGTCGGGATACCGGCGCGTCTCCTCCTCGGAGATGATCTCTTCGGTCGTGATCAGGACCGTCGTGGCCGCGCGCGCGATGTCGGCGTCCATGTGCGGATAGCCGTCGACCTGGCAATTGCCGAACCGATCGGCGCGGTGCACGTGCACGAGCGCGACGTCGGGAAAGAGCGCCGGCACCGCCGCGAGCGTCTCGCCGGTGTAGGGGTCCTGCACCGTCTTGAGGCCGCCCACCCCCATGAGGTCCGAGCCGAGCATGGTCAGCGCGGGCAGGAACGGCACACCCATCGCGCCGGCGCGGAAGCGGAGCCCGAGCGCCAGATGGCTCCATTCTTCCAGCGCGACCGCGCCCGTTTCCACGTAATGGCGGAGAATCTTCGACACGCCCCACGGCAAGCCGATCGACATCCACGCGGTCATGACGCGGCTCACCGACCCGGCCGCCATGAAGAGCTCGCCCTCGTGGCAGGTGAGATTGCGCGCGAGCGTGAGGCCGCGGCGGCGTTGCCGGAGGATCTCGCGCATGAGCGCCAGAGGCGTGCGCGAGAACAGGCAGCCGCCGACGCCGATCTGGTCGCCGTCCTTGACGCGGGAAGCCGCCTCCTCGAGGCTCGTGAGCTTCTCGGCCGCCGACTTGACCTTGCCCTCGATCCGCCGGCGCGCCGCGATGAAATCGTACTCGGCCGGATTCAGGTGAGGATCTCCCACTTCGGCTGGTAGAGATCGAGCTCGCGCCGCGTGCGCGGATCCATCGGATGCTCCCGCTCCGGGACCTCGACGTGCTTGTCCTCGCCGCACAGGGCCGTCGTGAAGTAGCGCTGACCCGTGTCGTTCACCATCGTCACGATCGACGGCAGGTCCGGTCGGTGCCGCGCCAGCTTCAGCGCGGCCGCGACGTTGCAGCCGGTGGAGATGCCGCAGAAGATGCCTTCTTCCGCCGCGAGCCGCCGCGCCATCGCCAGGCTTTCGGCGGTCGTCGTGGTAATGATCCCGGACAGGAGCGCGACGTCGAGGTTCTCGGGGATGAAGCCGTCGCCGATGCCCTCGATGCCGTGCGGCCCCCACTCGCGTCGCGCCAGCAGGGCGCACTCCTCGGGCTCGACCGCGTAGAGCCGCACGCGCGAGTCCCGCTCGCGCAGGAAGCGGCCGACCCCGGTGAGCGTGCCGCCGCTGCCCTGCGATGCGACGAAGGCGCCGATGATTCCGCCGGCCTGCTCCCAGATCTCGGGCCCGGTCGTCCGGTAGTGCGCCTCGACGTTGTCGGCGTTGTCGAACTGGCCGGGCACCCAGTAGCCGGTGCGGTCACCCGCGCGGATCTCCTCCAGACGCTGGAGCGAGAGGTCCACGTCGCTCTCGCCGCCGGGCGTGAAGACGAGGTCGGCCCCGTAGGCGCGCATGATCTTCTTGCGCTCGTCGCTCATGCCCTCGGGCATGACGATCGTGCAGCGGTAGCCTTTGACGGCAGCCACAAACGCGCAGGCGATCCCGGCATTGCCGGTCGAGCACTCGAGCACGCGCATGCCCGGGCGCAGATCGCCCCGGGCCTCGGCGCGGTCGAACATGTGCAGATAAATGCGGTCTTTGAGGCTGCCGGTTGCGCCGTACCACTCGAGCTTCACGTGGATCGGCGGCGTGACACCGGCGGTCACGCGATTGAGGGTGACGAGCGGCGTGCGCCCTACTGCCTGGGCGATCGACCCGAGCGCGTTACGGTACGCATCCCAGAGAATCGTCACGGGAGCGTGATTGTACCCGAAATCTCACGGGCTCGATCTCACACCATCCCGGTCGCGTCGAAGGCGGCGGGAATGTGACGGATCTCGAAACGACCGTCGCCGCGCGGCGTGACCGCGACGACGTCGAACCGGCAGTGCGCCTCCGCGATGTGCATCCACTTCAGATAGCCCTGCGCCAGGCGGATGAGGCGTCTGCGCTTCCACCACGAGACGGCTGCGCCGGGCCCGTCGTCCCAGCGTTCTTGCCGGCACTTCACCTCGACGAAGACCCAGACCTCGCGGTCGCGGCAGACCAGGTCGATCTCGCCCTGGCGGAGCTTGACGTTGCGCGCGACGATGCGCAGCCCCGAGCGCTCGAGGAGCTTCGCCGCGGCTTCTTCGGCCGCGCGCCCGAGGATGTGCCGCGGGTCGCCCATGCCTCGAATCGTGGACGAGCCGACGGCGGCTGAAAATGCCCAATCTTGGATACGTCCGTGGCGCGCCGGGTGCCGGCGGCGTACGCTTGAATCGGGTACCAGGGCGCTCGCATCTCTAGATGTGGAAAGGGAGATACAGCATGAGCCAGTCGCCGCGTCCGGTCGCACACATCGTCACGCCCGAGCCCGTCGTCGAAGGCGCCGGCGTCCACCTGCGCCGTAGCATCGGCACGCGGCAGCTTGACCATCTGGACCCGTTCCTGCTCCTCGACCACTTCGAGTCGGCGAAGCCGGCCGACTACGAGGCGGGCTTCCCCTACCATCCGCACCGCGGGATCGAGACCGTCACGATCGTCCGGAAGGGCGAGGTGAAACACGGAGACTCGCTCGGACACAAGGGCTCGATCGGCGCCGGCGACATCCAGTGGATGACGTCCGGCAGCGGCATCCTCCACGAGGAGATGCCGCAGGTGCGGCCCGAGGGCATCGCCGGGCTGCAGATCTGGCTCAATCTGCCGGCGCGAGAGAAGATGAGCCGGCCGAAGTACCGCGACCTCCAGGGCGATCGCCTGGCCGAGACCAAGACCGACGGAGGGGCGAGCCTCCGCGTGATCGCGGGCGAGGCGCAGGGTGGACGGTTCGCCGGACCGGTCGAGGGGCTCGCGGTCGCGCCGAAGTTCATCGACGTCGTACTGCCACCGGGCGCCACGTTCCGCGAGGAGGTGCCGCGGGGTCACACGGCGTTCGCGTACGTCGACAACGGCGAGATCCGCTTCGGGCCCGAGCACAAGCCCGCGCACGCGGCCTCGCTCGTCGTCTTCGGCGAGGGCGACGTCGTGGAAGCCTCGGCCGGCGCGGCAGGCGGACGCTTTCTGCTCGCCGCCGCGCGCCCGCTCAACGAGCCGATCGCGCGCTACGGTCCCTTCGTGATGAACACCCGCGCGGAGATCGAGCAGACGCTCGACGATCTGCGTAGCGGGCGGTTCGCGCGCTCGGAGCCTCGCGACGCATAGAGCGAGGCTCTAGCCGGCGGCTAAGCCGAAGGAAACGG
>Ga0207684_10004662_pt1 | contig 12874 bp, 9 predicted proteins | sample KBSK5501metaG_FD_184342 | JGI IMG/M metagenome (GOLD analysis project Ga0207684, IMG submission 184342) | Corn, switchgrass and miscanthus rhizosphere microbial communities from Kellogg Biological Station, Michigan, USA - KBS K5-50-1 metaG... | ecosystem: Host-associated > Plants > Roots >...
TTCTGGCTCAGACACCACGAACATAAGGAACGGAAGCCTCCCTTCGCTCACAACACCCAAAAGGGCACGGCAACTCACTCGAGAAAAGCCACACCCATGTGACATTGAGCGGGTCCTGGCAAGCTCGATGTCACATCGATCGTGTTGAGCGCGGCGCCGTGAACCGGCCGGAGCCCTACGTGTCCTGCGGAGCTTCCGCCTGCGCAGCCACTCGCGACGGCCAAGATCCACGGGACATGCCCTGGGCCAGTGGGAGCATACTCATGCTCATCGACCCGCAACCGGACGGAAGCATGAACGACATAGCGGCCAGGCCAGACGGGCTCTCACCCGTGCCCGAAGTGCTCTCGCCTATGCCGGAAGGGCTCCGGCGGGCGGCGGAGGCGGCCAAGGGATTCATGCCGCCCGCTGAGGGACTGGCCCTGTACCGGACGGCCGCCGCCTACGCTCACCTGGGCCCCATCCTGGAGATCGGGACGTACTGCGGGAAGTCGACGATCTACCTGGCCGCGGCGGCGCGGCAGGCTGGCCAGCTGGTCATCACGGTGGATCACCACCACGGCTCGGAGGAGAACCAGCCCGGCTGGGAGTACCACGATCCGACGCTGGTTGACCCGCGCACCGGGCGGCTGGACACCTTGCCGCACTTCAGGGCCACGATGGCGGACGCGGGCCTTGACGATCATGTGATCGCAGTCGTCGGCAAGTCAGCGGCCGTGGCAGAACTCTGGCGAAGACCGTTGGGCATGGTGTTCATCGATGGCGGCCACACCCACGCCGCGGCTCAGGCTGACTACCAGGGATGGGCCCCCTGGGTGACTCGCGGCGGAGCGCTCGCCATCCACGACGTCTTCCCGGACCCCGCTGACGGGGGGCGGCCGCCCTACGAGATCTACCTGCGCGCCTGCGCATCGGATGCCTTCAGCGAAGTTGGCGTGCACGGCTCGCTGCGCGTGCTCCAGCGGACCGGCGAGGGGACCGCCTGATCGCCGAATGCTGTGCTTCCTTGCGCCTCCGGGGCGCTTGAGGGCGCCGCCTTCCCTCGTCGCTCCTTCGCTCGTTCCTCGCTCCTCGCTCCTCAGTCCAGGCAGCGCCGCGCCCCTTCGGCGCGGTGCCGCGCCCCTCCAGTTCGCTCACGCTACATACCGAGACCCTGGGCATCACGGACCGGCCGCCCGGCCGGGCCGGCCGCGGCGCAGCCGCACGCGTCAGCGTCAGCCGGCGGCATCAGCGGCTGCCTCGCTCCCGCCGCACGGAACAGCCCCGCCCCTCTGGTCGCCCCGGCCAGCGTGTCAGCGGCCAGGATCATCGCCGCCGCCGTCCAACTGCTCCGCTCGGCGGGGAAATACGCCTGGTTGGCGAACTGCCAGCCGGTCCAGTAGGCGCCGTCGGCGTCGCGCAGGTGCTGGATGTCCGCGAACAGCCGCAGCGCCCGGGCCCGGTCGCCGATCGCGTCGAGCGCCATGACCAGCTCGCATGTTTCCGCGCCGGTCACCCAGGGCTGATCACTGACACACCGCACGCCCAGGTCCGGGACCACGAAATCGGGCCAGCCAGCGTCGACCCGCTCCGCCGCGGCGGGCCCCCGCACCGGCCCGGCCAGGACCGGGTAGTACCAGTCCATCGAGAACCGGCTCTTGTCGGCGAATGCCTCGGGGTGGCAGGCCACGACGTGCCCGAGCCGGTCGGCGGCCAGTTCCCAGCCCGGCTGCGGCTCGCCGAGGTGTTCCGCCAGTGCGACGGCGCAGCGCAGGCTCTGGTGCGTGCTGGAGCAGCCTGACAGCAGCGCGTAGCCGGCCGGCGTGCCGTCGGCGGCCCGTTCCCAGATGATCTCGCCCCGCGGCGCCTGCAGGGCGAGCGCGAACTCGATCGCCCGGCGAACCGTGGGCCACATCTGCCGCGCGAAGGCGTCGTCCCCGGTGACCTGGAACTCGTGCCAGGTGCCCACCGCCGCGTAGGCGACCTGGTTGGACTCGGCCGCGCCGTCGGTGATCACATCCCCGACGGTTTTCTTCGGCCACGACCCGTCCGGGCGCTGGGTGACGCGCAGCCAGTCGTAGGCTCGCCGGGCCGGCTCGGTGAGCCCGCTGGCGCTCAGCGCCATCGCGCACTCCACGTGGTTCCACGCGTCGCAGTGGCCGTCCGGCCAGCCGATCGCGCCGCTCGGCGCCTGGCCGTCGGCGATGTGCTGCCCGGTAGCCAGGACGTCAGCCGCGGTCAGGATGCCTGGCACGGCAGGCCCATGGGGAGCCGACGGCCAGCTGGGCGGCGTCACAGCGCCGCCGCGAATCTCACCTGGCGGCATAGGCCTGGTCAGGTCGGGGCACCGGCCTGGCGCTGGCGAGCGGTGCCGCTGGCTTCTCGGCGTAGATGACGAGGCTCTTGCCGATGACCGGGTTCAGGGCCCGTTCCGCCATCCGGGTGAGCTTGGGCCGCTTGACGATGTCCCAGACCAGGAGCCGATGGTAGGCGCTGGCCAGCGGATGATCATCATCGTGCACGCCGACCGCGCATTTCAGCCACCAGTACGGGCTGTGCAGCCCGTGTGCGTGGTGGTGGCCACCGGTGTCCAGGCCGGCCGCCCGGAGTTTCGCCTCGAGTTCTGGGCGGGTGTAGATGCGCACGTGTCCCCCGGGGACGTTGTGGTAGTCGTCGGACAAGCTCCAGCAGATGCGTTCCGGCAGCCAGGAGGGCACGGTGACTGCGGCGACCCCTCCGGGCCGCAGCACCCGGGCGATCTCATGCAGCGCCCGCTGATCACCGGGGATGTGCTCGAGCACCTCGGCGGCGATGACCCGGTCGAAGGCGCCGTCGGCGAACGGCATCGCGGTGGCGTCGCCGCGCACGACCCGCGCGCTCGCCCCCGGCGGGGCCTGACCCGCCTCCCGCATCGCCGCGAAGATGCCGCCCACCGCCTCAAGCTCGCCAGCATCCGCGTCGAAGGCAATAACACGGCCGCCGCGCCTGAATGCCTCGAACGCGTGCCGTCCCGCGCCGCAGCCCAGGTCGAGCACCCGGTCACCGGGACTGACCGGCAGGCGGTTGAAGTCGATGGTCAGCAGGGCCCGGCTCCCTCCGGCGTGGCGCGGCCCGGCCCGGCGCGGGGGGCCGCGGTCCGGGCGTCGTCGATCGCATGCAGGTAACGCTGCACGGTCGCGCGGGCGACCGCACTCCAGGTGAACCGCTCCTGAACCCGCTGCCATGCGGCGGCGCCCAGCCGCGCACGTTCCTCCGGTGAGTCGAGCAGATCGCGCAGCACCGCGGCGAGTGCCTCGGCGTCGCCCGGCTCGACCAGCACGGCGGCGTCGCCGGTGACCTCGGGCAGCGCGCCGGTGTCGCTGGCCACCAGGGGAGTCCCTGACGCCATGTGCTCCACCGCCGGCAACGAGAAACCCTCGTAGAGCGAGGGCACCACGGCGATCTCGGCGCTCGCGGTCAGGTCGGCGAGTTCGGAATCGCTGATCCCGTGCACGAAGCGGACCCGGTCGCCGAGGGCGAGGTCACCGGCCAGGCGCTCGGTCGGCCCACCCGGCGCCGGCTTGCCCACCACGATCAGCTGCGCTTCGCGTTCCGCCATGATTTTTCCGAACGATTGCAACAGTGTGCCCACGCCTTTCAGCGGGGAGTCTGCGCTGGCTACCGCAACAATCCGGCCGGGTACCCGGGGCGCAGGCCGGGGGTGGAACAGGCGGGTGTCCACACCGAGCGGGATTACGTGCACATTCTCCGGCGCGACCTTGAAGTCATGGCAGATGTCGGCGCGGGAGGACTGCGAGGCGGTGAGGATCGGGCCGACCCGGCGGGCGACCCGGGCCTGCATCCGCACGAAGCTGTACCAGCGCCATTTGGAGAATCTGGCCAGGCCGGTCGCGGCCGCGATCTCGATGCGCCGGTCCACGCTGATCGGGTGATGGATGCTGGTCACCAGCGGCAGCCCGGCCCGGGCCAGTCCGAGCATCCCGTAGGCGAGCACCTGGTTGTCGTGCACCAGGTCGAAATCGGCGTGGCGGGCCCGCATGATGCGCAGCGCACGCAGGCTGAACGTGAGCGGCTCAGGAAACGCCCCCGACCGCATAATGGCGAACTCGAGCGCGTCGATCCAGTCGCGGTACTCGGACAGGTGCGGCCAGCGGAACGGGTCCTCGTCGCGGTAGAGGTCGAGGCTCGGGACGGTGTGCAGCACCGGCCCGGGCTCGAGTTCGGGGTAAGGCTGACCGGAGAAGACCTCGACATGGTGCCCGAGCGCGCTGAGCTCACGGGAGAGGTGGCGCAGGTAGATGCCCTGGCCGCCGCAGTGCGGTTTGCTGCGGTAGGAAAGCAGCGCAACGCGGAGCGGACGATCGGTGATCGACACGCAGGTCAGCCTCCTCGTCCGCCGCTCGCCGTCCGGTGTACCTGAGGCCTGCCCGCGTGGCCTGTTAGGCAGCGAACATTACCACCGGGTACGCCATAGGCCTGGCACCGGGGAAGAGCCTGCTCAGGCCCGCAGCCGCCATTAGCCACCGGGGACCGGGCGGCGGCCTTGCCGTGCTCGGTAAGCTGCGGCAACGTAGCCTGATTTCGCATGACCCGACTTCCTTTGACTTAACGCGACTCTGGATTATGACGTGACACGATTCGCGAGGACGGACGGAGGCTCCGCTGACGAAGCGTGCACTGATCACTGGGATCACCGGGCAGGACGGGTCCTACCTCGCCGAGTACCTCCTGGGGCTTGGGTACGAGGTCTGGGGTCTGGTCAGGGGGCAGTCCAACCCCCGGGTGCGGCGGGTCCGCAAGCTGCTCGGGGATGTCCGGCTGGTCCGCGGCGACCTGCTCGACCAGGGGAGCCTGATCTCCGCCGTCGAGCGCGTCCAGCCTGATGAGGTCTACAACCTGGCCGCGATCTCCTACGTGCCCATGTCCTGGCAGCAGGCGGAACTCACCGGTGAGGTGACCGGCCTGGGCGTGCTGCGGGTCCTTGAGGCGATCCGGGTGTGCAGCGGGATCAGCGCCTCGCGGACTCCCGGCGGCGGGCAGATCCGCTTCTACCAGGCTTCATCCTCGGAGATGTTCGGCAAGGTGCGGGAATCCCCGCAGACCGAGCGGACCCCGTTCCATCCGCGCAGCCCATATGGGGTGGCGAAGACGTACGGGCACTTCCTGACCCAGAACTATCGCGAGTCCTATGGCATGTACGCGGTGTCGGGGATCTTGTTCAATCACGAGTCGCCGCGGCGTGGCGCCGAGTTCGTCAGCCGCAAGGTGTCGCTCGGCGTGGCCAGGATCAAGCTCGGCCATGAGCGGCAGTTGCGGCTCGGCACCCTGTGGGCCAGGCGGGACTGGGGGTTCGCGGGCGACTACGTGCGGGCCATGCATCTGATGCTTACGGCGGACGAGCCCGACGACTACGTGGTGGGCACCGGCCTGACGCATACCGTGGAGGATCTTGTCGAGCGGGCGTTCGGGGTCGCCGGGCTCGACTGGCGGGATCACGTGGTCTGCGACGCGGCCTTCGTCCGGCCCGCCGAGGTAGATCATCTGTGCGCGGACCCGTCCAAGGTGGGGGAGCGGCTCGGCTGGGAGCCGAAGGTCGGCTTCGACGAGCTGATCAGCATGATGGTCGAGGCTGACCTGGAGCTCCTGTCCACGCCGGGCAGTCACGAGGATGACTCGTTTGGCCCCGAGGCCTGGTAGCTGCCCACGTCGGCTGAATCGATCAGCGCTTCGTCCGGCGTGCGGGCCATGGCGGCAAGCTATCAAGCGGGCCGCCCACAGCGTCAGGAGGCGACGTGGCCGACCAGGGTGCCGATCCCGTAGGTGAGGCCGGCCGCGACGGCGCCGAGGAGCAACTGGCGTAGCGCGCCGCGGAGGAAGGGCCGGTCAGTCATCCGGGCGACCAGGCCGCCGCCGATAAACGCCGCCACCGCCGCGAGGCCGAGCGCGGCGGCGAGCGACCCGAGGCCGAGCAGGTAGGGGAGCAGCGGGATCAGCGCCCCCGCGGCGAACGTGACCAGCGAGGCGCCCGCGGCTGTGTACGGTGACGGCAGCTCCCGGTGATCGACCCCGAGTTCCTCCTGGACGTGCACGCTGAGCGCCTGTTCCGGGTGCGCCGAGATCTGCTCGGCCACCTTCCGGGCCAGGTCCGCGTCCACGCCGCGCTTGCGGAACACGGCGACCAGCTCACGGCGCTCCGACTCCGGGTGGTTCTCCAGTTCCGACCGCTCCTTGCGGACCTCGGCGGCGACCAGCTCGTTCTGCGAGGAGACCGAGACGTACTCCCCGGTCGCCATGGAGAACGCCCCGGCGGCGAGCCCGGCCAGCCCGGTCAGCACCACGGTGTGCGGCGTCACGCCGCCACCGCCAACCCCGGCGATCAGCGAGACGTTGGTGACGAGCCCGTCCATGGCGCCGAACACAGCAGGCCGCAGCCAGCCGCCGGAGACATCACGGTGCTCGTGTCCGTGTGCCTCGCTTTGCGTCTTTCTCACAGCGGTCATTGGTGGGTTCCTCGGATGTCCGTGTCAGTCCCCCGCGGCGCCAGCTGGTGGCCTGGGTACCGGAACGTCTCGCCAACGAGCCGCCAGCACCCATTATTCCCTGCGGCCCTGGCCGCGGCGCGCGCTCCCCGCTCAGCCGAGCGACTGGGCGGGCCGGGTCGGCAGGCCGGCCGACTTCCACGCCTGGAAGCCGCCTTCGAGATCGGTCGCCTCCCGCAGACCGATCCGCCGCAGCGTCGCCGCAGCGAGCGAGGACGCGTAGCTCTCCGAGCACATCACGATAATGCGCGCGTCGGCACGGGCCAGAGCAGGGATTCGCGCCTCACTGCGCGGGTCCAGCCGCCATTCGAGAACGTTGCGGCCGATGATGATCGCCCCGGGGACCTCACCCTCCACGATCCGCTGCTCAAGCGGCCGGATGTCGACCAGCGCGGCGCCGTCGGTGAGGGCGGCCAGGGTCGCCTCCGGCCGGAGCCGCCGGAGGCCGCTGCGCGCCTCGGCCACCAGTTCGTCGATGCCGGGGGCGCCGACCGGGAGAGCGTCGGAGGTGAGCTCGGCCGCTGACGCGCTGGCGTCAGCCAGTGCCGTGTCCGCGCCACCCCGGCCGCGGGCTCCTTCCGGGCCATCGATCGCCACAGTCTCCCTGGCGATCAGCCCGTAGTTGGTTCCCGTGTAATAGGTCATCGCCACCAGCGGCGGCGAATACGCGTGGATGCTCGTCGCGGAACCATCGCCACCGTGGGCCACATCGTGCACGTGCCCGGGGCCGAAGGCCACCGCCTCGCCGGTGCGCAGAATCCGGCGGCCGAGCCGTCGGCCGCTCGGCACCCGGTACTGCTCTACCAGGCTGCCTTCGGCTACCGCGAATGACCCGGACGATCCGCCATGGTCGTGCCAGTCGGTGTCCTGGCCGCGCTCCCATGCCAGCAGCCAGACATCGCACGCGTTCGACCGGTGCAGCGGCAGGTACCAGCGCACGTCGGGGTCATGCACGACGAGGTCCGCCCAGAGCCCGGCGCGCCCGGCCAGCTCGACGGTGATCGTCCGCAGCTGGGCCGGCGACAGTCGGCCGGCCCGCGGCACCATGCCGTGGAGCGTGTCGATTATCGCCTGCTGGCGCTCGGGGCTGACTCCCCAACCCGGCCGCAGCCCGGCGCCGGTCAGGTCTGGGCTGGTCAGGTCTGGGCTGGCTAGGGCAGGGCTGGTCAGGTCTGGGCTGGTCAGGTCAGGGCTGGTCAGGTCTGGGCTGGTCAGGTCTGGGCTGGTCAGGTCAGGGCTGGTCAGGTCTGGGCTGGCCTGGCCGGTGCGGCCCGCTCCGCTGCTGCCTGCCCTGGTGCCGCTGCGCACAGCGCTGGCCTGGCCCGGCCGGTCGGGGCCGGTGCCGTCCGGACCGTTGACCGTGGCAAGCGACACGCGACCTCCTCTGCGGGAACTTCCATGCTAAGCCCGCCGGGCTGGCGGGCACCGGGTGGTGTCTGCCGGACGGGTTCAAGGGCGCAACGACGGTTGATGCGTTTTGCTGTCGTTCTAACGACGGTTGATGCGCTTTGTTGTTGTTGCCCGAGGCGCCTGGACGCGTTTGTCGGACCAGACTGGGACGCTGTCGGCATGGCGAGATCGACCACGCTGAACGACGCCGCCCTGACCCGCGTGCTGCGCACCCAGTACGAGGTTGTCTCCCGGTCTCAGGCACTGGCTTGCGGGCTGACAGACAACGCCATGCGGCACCGGCTGCGGCCCGGTGGGCCGTGGCAAGTACTCCTGCCTGGCGTCTACCTGGCCGTCACCGGGACAGCCACGACGGATCAGCGCGAGATGGGAGCCCTGCTCCTGGCTGGGCCAGCAAGCGCGCTTACTGGCGATGCCGCGCTGCGCCGCAATGGGATCAGCGCGGCATCACCGGCCGTGATCGATGTGCTGGTACCCATAACCGTACGGAGCGCTGGCAGATCATTCGTCCATGTCCGGCACACCAGGCGGATGCCCAAGATGGTGTGCGTGGACGGCGAGGTCCGGTACGTGACCGCTCCCCGCGCGGTCGCTGACGCCGCGCGGAGCCTCGGCAGCCTGCGGGAGGTGCGTGCGCTGGTGGCCAGTGCGGTGCAAGGACGGCACTGCTCGGTCAGCATGCTCGCCAGGGAGTTAGAACAGGGTCCGGCCCAGGGATCGAGGCTGCTGCGGGCTGCCCTGGAGGAGGTGGCCGACGGCGTCCGGTCCATCGCCGAGGGAGACTTCCGGACCCTGCTCAAGCGGGGCCGGCTGCCAATGCCGATGTTCAACGCACGGCTGTACGACGACGCGGGCTTGGTCGCCATCGTCGATGCCTGGTGGCCAGAGGTCGGCGTCGCGGCCGAAGTGGACTCGCGCGAGTGGCATTTCTCGCCGCGGGACTGGGAGGCGACCATGCGCCGCCATACCGAGCTGACCCGCCGGGGCATCCGCGTCCTGCATTTCTCCCCCGGTCAGATCAGGAAGGAGCCGGACAGGGTGCTGGCCGCCGTCACGTCGGCCCTCGCGGCGGGGCCGTCCCGGGCACCACTGGCGATCCGGGCCGTCCCGGCCGCGTCCTGAGAGCGCGCCGTCCCGACCGCGTCCTGAGAGCCTGCCGTTCCAGGCGGCGTTCTTAGAGCGTGCGTCCGGCGGTGTCCTGAAACCGGGCCGTCCCGGGCGGCGTCCTGAGAGCGCGTTGTCCGGGCCGTGTCCTGAGAGCCTGTCGTCCGGGCCGTGTCCTGAGGACGGCTAGCCAGCTGGCCAGTCCGCGTGGCGGAGGCGTTCGATGTCCTCCCCGAAGGGACGATCGGCGTCGATCGGGCCGACGATCCCGGCCAGCCAGTCGAAAACGCCGCGGCACCCCGGCGGGACGGGGCGGCCGGAGAGCGCGATCGCCTGATAGGCCGTCAGGAGCTCGCACGCGTTCACCGCGTTGGCGTGCTGCATTGCCTGGCGCAGCGCCTCGGCGGCCTCCCACGCGAATGACTGGACGTCCTCCTGGCCGCCCGACGTCTCGATAAGACCGGTCGCGGCCGGGATGGCCAGCCGCCGCATGGCATGGGTCTCGCCGGCAGCGCGCTTGTGCACGGTGACCAACCCGGTATCCGGTCCCGGTGTCGCGGCCAACTGCGCGGGCAGGCCGGTCACCCGCGGGTCAAGCAGCCGATGGACGCGAGCGGCCGATATCTCGCACGCATGCGTGAGGGCCGCGGTCAGCTGGTCACAGTGCGCCGACAGGTCGAGTCCATGAAATCCCGCGGTGCCGACGAACCTCCCGTCGAGGAAGGCCGGCGAGTCGGTCACCCCGGTGAGCGCCCGGGAGGCCGCGGACGCGAGCCGGGCAGCGGATCGCAGCAGGTGAGTGAGGACGGGGCCGGCCACCCGGAACGAGGCGGGCGCCTGGACGGCACTATGGTCTGGCGCGCTGGGCGCTGCCGCGCCGGGGTGTGTCGCGCTGGGGTGTGCCGTGCTGGGCTCTCGCACACCGGGCTCTCGCGCGCTGGGCTCTGCCGCGCTGGGCTCTGCCGCGCTGGGCTCTGCCGCCCTGGGGTGTGCCGTGCTGGGCTCTCGCACACCGGGCTCTCGCGCGCTGGGCGCTGCCGCGCTAGGCTCACGGACGCGCGCTCCCGGTGGCTCGCCGATGGCCTGCCGGAGGCGGCGCAGCACCTGGCTGAGGATGTCGTCGCCACGCGCGCATGCGTCCAGGTACGGGTCACGCGGCGCTCCGGCGGCCACTATGGACAATGCCGCGGCCGCCTCCATCCGGGTCTGGAGGACCATGGCTTCCGCACAGCGCCGGACGCACAGCGCGGTTGCCCCGGGGACGCCCGCCAGCAACGCGATGCCTTCCTTGGGGCCAAGGGGGAACTCGTCGAGCCCGTGTTCGCGCAGCGCGTCGCGGGCCGGCCTGGTCTGGCTCCCCGGCCCGAGCACCTGCCCGATCCCGGCCAGCGGCCCGAACGCGTGGGCCAGCGGGATGATCTCGCCGGCGCTTCCCGCGCCCGTGCGCGGCACCGCCGGGACGAGGCCGGTGTCGAGGAAGTCCACCAGCCGCTGGCACAGTTCAGCTGAGACGCCGGAGTCGCCGGACAGGAACGTACGCAGCCTGACCGCTAGCAGCGCCCGCGCATCGGCGACGTCCAGCCAGGGAGGACCACCAGTCGCCCGGGCCAGCAGCAAATTGCGCTGATGAGAACGCTGCTGTGGCTCGGTGAGGCGCACGCCGGCGAGCGCGCCCATGCCGGTGTTCACGCCGTAGACCGGCGCTCCGTGGCTGAGCACCGCGCGCGCCGCCGCGCGCCGCTGTTGTACGCGGCCCAACAGCTCAGGCCCAATCCGCACCGCCCGCCCGGCCGCTACCGCACAGATCAGCGCGGCGTCGAGGTCCTCAGCCGCGGCGAGCGTGCGCGCGGCGGCCATCGGCTGGTGCCCCGTCATGGGTTGGTGCCGTGCCCTGTCATCGTTCGCAGCGCTCCGATGTCCGGACCGGACAGGAACCGGATCCACAGCTCTCCGGCGTCCGCCCGGGGCTTCACCAGTTCTGGCCGCCTAAGGCGTGCCCCGTGGATCTTCAGCCTGCTGCACCGGTGTTTGCTGCACTGGCGCCGGAGGGCGCCTCACGGCGTTGTCGTCGTCGCCAATAGCTCCGCTATTGGCTCCTCCTCCGCCTTGCGATCCATCCCTCCGGACAGCCGCTCGCGACGGCCAAGATCCACGGGACACGCCTGGTGGCGTCAGCCCGGTCAGCTCTTCGTCGCCTTGTCCAGGAACAGGTGACCGATCGCCGTCGGGTAGACGCCGCTCACGTTCTTCGCCCAGGCCGACAGGTAGTTGTAGAAGTACCCGAAGATGATCGGCGTCTCGTTCAGCAGCAGGGTCTCGATCTGCCCGGCGATCTGGCGCTGGGTGGAGAGGTCGACGGTGCCGACATACTTCTGGGCGAGCTTGTCGTACTGGGAGTTGCTGAAGTGCGCCGCGTTCCACGAGCCGGTACCCGTCTTGGCGTTGATCGTCTGCAGCGGCGCGCCCAGAAACACGTTCGGCACGCTGCGGTGCCCGTAGTCGACCAGGCTCATGGTGGCGTCCAGCCAGTCCGAGTTCCCGAACGTGGCCTTGCCGTAGTACGTCGAGGAGTTCTCCATCTTCACGCCGATGTTGACGCCGATGCTCTTCGCCGCCTGGGCCACGATCTGGGCGTACTGGCTGATTTCCTGAACGTCGTTGCCGATGAGCTGGGTCGAGAACCCTGATGGGTGCCCGGCCGCCGCGAGCAGGGATTTGGCCTTGGCGATGTTCAGCGCGCGCTGCGCGATGCTGGTGTCGGTCGACGGGAAGACCGGGGCGAAGGGACTGTCGTTGCCCAGGTCGGCGTTGCCCTTGAACAGTGCCTTGACGATGCTCGGGCGGTCGAGGGTGAGGGCGATCGCCTGGCGCACCCGCGGGTCGGTGAACGGCGCCTGATCACAGCGCATCGACAGCTCGCGGTGGGCGCTCGACTTCAGCTTGCTGACGTTGTACGCGCCGGATAGAAGCTGCTCGCCGCCGGACACCGAGAACTGCCCGATCACGTCCACCGTGCCGCCGGTGAGGGCGAGGATCTGCGGCGTCTGGGTGTCGTAGAAGGTGAACTCGGTGGCGGCGGGCAGGGCCTTGGTGCCCCAGTATGACTCGTTGCGGGTGAACGAGGCGCCGACCTTCGGCGTGTAGGTCTTCAGCACGAACGGGCCGGTGCCGACGAACGTGGACTGCCATTTCGCCGGGTCGGAGTTGTTCGGCAGGATGATCATGTTGTAGTTGTCCGACGAGGTCAGGTACGGGAAGTTGCCGTTGGGGGCCGTGAGGTGGAAGGCGACGGTGGAGCTGTCGACCTTCGTGACGCCGGACGGGGTCAGCGCGCCGCCGAATGCCGACAGCGCGTTGGATGTGTTCTTCGGGTCTGTCTGGAGCTTGTAGGTGTACACGACGTCGTCGGCGGTCAGCGGGCTGCCGTCGTGGAACTTGACGCCCTGGCGGATCTTGAAGGTCCACACGTCCGCCGTCGCGTTGGACAACCAACTGGTGGCCAGCTGCGGCTGCAGGATCAGGTGCTGGTCGGAGAACGTGAGGTACTCGCCGGTCTGGCCGAGCATGTCCAGGCCGCCCTGGTCGGCGATGGTCAGCGGGTTGATCGCCGCCGCCGGCTGGATGATGCCCACCTTGACAGTGGCGCCGGGCTTGCCCGCGGCGGCGGAGCTGCTGGTCGACGACGACGGGCTGCCCGAGCTTCCGCAGGCGGAGATGACGGCGCCGAGCACCGGCAGTGATATCCCGACGACCGAGCCGCGCCGGATGAAGTCCCGGCGTGAGATCCGCCCGGCGGCGTACTCGTCGATGATGTGGTTCCCGATATCTCCCTGGCTCTGGCG
>Ga0207684_10004663_pt1 | contig 12873 bp, 14 predicted proteins | sample KBSK5501metaG_FD_184342 | JGI IMG/M metagenome (GOLD analysis project Ga0207684, IMG submission 184342) | Corn, switchgrass and miscanthus rhizosphere microbial communities from Kellogg Biological Station, Michigan, USA - KBS K5-50-1 metaG... | ecosystem: Host-associated > Plants > Roots >...
CCTGGCGACGCCGGACCCGTTCGTCGAGCAGCCTCAGATGATCTACGAGAATGTGCCCCTGGCCGCCCGGATCCTCTACCGCACGCGCACGACGGTCTCCATCCCGGTGCTGGCGAAGCTCGGACCATTCAAGACGCCGCGCCTCCTTCACGAGACGGCGACCCGGCTGGCGTCGTGGGCTCACGGCTACGTGCTGGTCCACGGAATCAACCGGCGAGTCTTCGACGACAAGGGCTCGCCCGCCTTCGAGGGCAACGGCCGCGAGCGCGCCGACGTCGTGGGGGCCCAGACCTTCACGGTCGCCTCGCGTCAGGTGGCCGAGATGCTCGCGTGGCGGAAGGCCGGGGCGTGGGACCGCGCCGTTCTCGCGGTGGGCGGGATCTCGACGGTCGAGCGGGCCCATGACGTCCTGCGCGATGGCGCCGACGCGGTGCTCGTCGCGACCGCCGCCCTCTTCGATCCGCTGTTCGCTGCGCGCTTCCGCCAGATCCGTACCGCCGCCGTGGCCTGACGCGCCCGACTTCAGCTCGGGCGAGTCAGGACGTCGTGGATCTCGAGGGTGAGGGCGCCGAAGTGCGCGCTGGCTCGTGTGGCGGTCGTACGCGGCCTTGGCAGCCGAACCTGAACGACCCTGGCCACCCTTCCCGGACGCGGCGTCATCACGACGACCCGGTCGGCCAGAAACACCGCCTCTGGAATCGAGTGCGTGACGAACAGGATCGTCTTCCGCTGGCGGCTCCCCTCACCCCATACCCGCAAGAGCTCTAGATTGAGCTCGTCGCGGGTCATCGCGTCGAGCGCCCCGAAGGGCTCGTCCATCAAGAGCAGCGGTGGATCGAGGAGCAGGGCGCGGCAGAGCGCCGCGCGCTGCTGCATGCCGCCCGACAGCTCCCGCGGGAGCTTGTCGCCGAAGTCTTCGAGCCCCACGAGCCTCAGCAGGTCGGCGGCCCGCGCGCGGTAGGCGTCGAGGCTCAGGCCGGCCAGCTCGGCCGGGAGCAGGACGTTGTCGACGATCCGGCGCCACTTGAGCAGCACCGGAGCCTGGAAGACCATCCCGGCTGCGGCGATGGGCCGAGTGACCGCGCGACCGTCCACGGCGATCCGGCCGGCACTGGGTGGACGCAGACCCGCGATGATCCGGAGGAGCGTGGACTTCCCGCAGCCCGAGGGTCCCACCAGGGCGACGAGCTCGCCCCGGTCGACCGCGAACGAAATGTCCCTGAGCGCCTCGACGGGGCCGGAGTCGGCCCGGTACGTCATCCCGACTCCGTCGAGGACGATCAACGCTTGGGTGGGTCGATCTTCGTCAGGAACTCGATCGTGAACGTCTCGTCGCAGCCGACCTTGCGGGGCATGTCCGGCATGTACGTGTTGATCAGCTCGACCGTGCGGCACATCTTGGCGCGCTCGATCCAGCCGATCCCGTTCTTCGCGTACCGGTCGGTCTTCATGAGCTCGAGCCCGAGCATCATGTTCGGCTCGATGAGGGCCAGGTCGATATCGGGCACCCGCTTCTTGAAGATCTCGAGCGCCGCCTTCGGGTTCTCCATCACGTCGCGCCAGCCCTGGTAGGACGCGGCAACGAAGTCGCGCAAGACCTTTGGACGCTCGGTGATGGTCTTCTCGCTGGCGAAGATGGCCATCGAGTACGTCTCGAAGCCGAACTGGCTCCACGGCATGCGCACGAGGTTCTCGGCGCCGACGGCCTTTTCCCAGAACGGCTGCCCCGTCGTGTAGTCGGGGACGGCATCGGCGCGCTTCTCCGCGAGCGCGACGAACTTCGCCGCGGGCTCGATGTTGACCCACTTCACCTTCGTCTCGTCGACCCCGTTGAGCTTGGCGAAGGCGGGGAAGAGCTGGCGCTGCGCGTCCCCGGGCGGTGCCGCCAGGGTCTTGCCCTCGAGATCCTTCGGCTTCGCGATGCCCGTGTCCTTGCGCGTCCAGATGTTCAGCGGCGTGTTGTCGAAGACCGCGCCCACGACCCTGATCTTCGCCCCCTGCGCGATGCGGGGGATCACGACGACCGCGTCGGCCAGACCGAGATCGGCGCGGTTCGTGTCCACCTTGGCGATCGAGTCGCCGGAACCCTTCGAGTTCTGCAGCTCGACGTCGAGCCCCTTGGCCCGGTAGTAGCCGCGGTCGAGCGCGACCCAGTACGCGGCGTGGTCGCCGACCGCGAACCAGTTCAGCGCGAACACGACCTTCTGCGCGGGCTGGGCGTCGAGCGCCCCGAGCCCTGCCGTGACGACGAGCACGAGCGTGAGGCCGATCAGGAACGTGGTCCGAATCACCTGCATCGTGTCCTCCTGGAGACGGGCCGGCCCGCTCACGTCGTGTCGGCCCAGGGAGCCCACCGGCGCGCCGCCAGGCACACGACGCCGTAGAGCGCCAGACCGATGATCGAGATCCACAGCAGCGCCGCGAAGGCGACGGGCGTGTTGAGATTCGTCTGCGCGTTGACGATGACCATGCCGAGCCCCGCCTGTGAGGCGACGAACTCGCCGACGATCGCGCCGACCACCGCCGCGGTCGCGGTGATCTTCAGCGCCGAGAGGACGTACGGGAGCGCGTTGGGCAGGCGGATTTTCAAGAACACCTTCCAGGTGGGCGCGCCGAACACGCGGCCGAGGTCGAGCAGCTCGTCGTCCACCTGGGTGAGTCCGACCGCGGTATTGATGACGACCGGAAAGAAGCCGATCAGGGCGGCGATGAGGACGTTCGGCACGATGCCGTAGCCGAGCCACAAGAGGAACAGGGGCGCGACGGCGACCTTGGGCAGCGTGTTCACGAACACGAGGAACGGCACCAGCGCCCGCGCGATCGTCGGCGACCACGCGATCGCGACGCCGAGCGCCACGCCGGCGGCGCCGGCCAGGGCGAAGCCGCCCAGGATCTCGAGCGTCGTCACCGCCAGATGCGTGTGCCACGGAATCGAAAAGTTCAGCGCCGCGCGGACGACGCTGGCGGGGCCGGGCAGCAGATACTCGCGGATCTTCAAGAGCGGCGGCGCCAGCTGCCAGATCACGAGCAACGCGGCGAACAGCAGGAGCGAGGGCGCGTGGCGCTGAAGGGCTCGGACCTTCACGGCGCGGTCATCATACAGCGCGGCTCGTGTGCTACGCTACGACCCGTGCGCTGGCTGGTCGTCCTCCCCTTTGAACGGCCCGGGCTCATGGGGATGGACTTCGCCGACGAGCTCACCGAGCTCGGCCATGACGTGCGCACGTTCGAGTACCGCAAGGACAACCCGCTCTACAAGAATCGCGGCACGAAAACCGCGTACCAGGCGCTCTTGCGGCGCTCCCTCGAGCGCACGTGCCTGGCCTGGCAGCCGAGTCTCGTGCTGGTCATCAAGGGCGGGCCCATCACCGCGGATCTGATCGCGCGTGTGAAGCGGAAGGTGGACACGCTCTTCCTCAACTTCTTCCCCGACAACCCGCTCTGGATGATGCCGTTCGAGGCGATCGAGGCGTACGACCTGTTCTTCACGAAAGAGCGCTACGCGCTGCGAAGCCTCGAGCAGGTCGGGCTGCGGAACCTCGCGTACCTGCCGATGTACTGCGTGCCCTCGGCGCATCATCCGGTGACTCCGACGGCCGACGAGGCCCGGCGCTACGGCGCGCAGATCTCGTTCGTCGGCAATCGCTATCCGTACCGCGAGCGCTTCGTGCGGGCGCTGAGGGACTATCCGCTGAAGATCTGGGGCAGCGGCTGGACCGCGACCGAGGATCCAGTGGTCCGCGCCATCGCGGGCCCGCCGGTGTTCGGGCACGAGAAGCTCCTGGTGTACTCGGCCTCGACCGTGTCGCTCAATCACCATCATCCGATGAACGACATCGTCGGCGTCAACACGCGCACGTTCGAGCTGGCCGCCGCCGGCGCCTGCCAGGTCGTGGACCTCAAGGAAGACCTGCACGATCTCTTCAAAGCCGGCGAGGAGATCGTCAGCTATCGCGATATGGGAGAGCTCCGACGCCAGCTCGACGCGCACCTCGAGCACCCGGACGAGGCACGCGCGATCGGCGAGAATGCCCGTCGCCGCGCCCTCGCCGAGCACACGCTGCGCCACCGCATCGAGGCGATGCTCGCGATGGTCGAGGAGCGCTTCGGCAAGCGATCATGACCGACTCCCTGGCGGAACACCTCGCGTGTATCGATTGCGGCGCGGCGTATCCGCTCACCTATCGCCTCGAATGCGCCTCGTGTCGTGGGCTCCTCGAGCTCCGCTACGACATCGGCCGGCTGCGCGCGGCCGGCCCCGCGCTCCTCTCGGGCGCAGGCCTCTGGCGCTACGCCCCGGTCCTTCCGATCCCCGATCCGGCGCACCGGGTGACGCTCGGCGAGGGCGGCACACCGCTGCTCGACTGTCCGCGGCTCGCCCGCGAGCTCGGCGTGCGCCGGCTGCTGCTGAAGTTCGACGGCACGAACCCGACCGGCACCGTCAAGGATCGCTCGTCGGCGACGGCCGTCGCCGCCGCGCTGCGCTTCGGCTACCGCGCGACGTCGGTCGTCAGCTCGGGGAACGCGGGCTCGTCCATCGCCGCCTACTCGTCGCGCGCCGGGCTTCGCTCGCTGATCTTCGCCTACGAGCGGGCCTCGGCGCCGAAGCTCTTGCACATGGCCGCGACGACGGCGGATCTCATCATCTACAAGGGCGTCTACGACGACCTCATCAAGATCTGGGACCGGCTCGTCGAGGACCACCTGTTCTTCGACTGCGGCGCCTCGCGCAACGCCTACAAGCAAGAGGGCAAGAAGACGCTCGCCTACGAGATCGCCGAGCAGACGGGCTGGACGGTGCCGGACGTCGTGGTCGCACCGGTCGCGGTCGGCGAGACGTTCATCGCCACGGCCCGCGGCTTTCGCGAGATGCGCGAGGCGGGCTGGATCACCCGCGCGCCGCTGATGGTCGCCGCCCAGGCCACGCGCGCGAACGCGGTCGCCCGCGCGTTCCGCGATGGCGCTCCGATCACACCGCTCAAGATCGGTTACACCGTGGCAGAAGGCCTCGCGGCGGGTGATCCCGGCAAGAAGGGCGAGTGGGTCCTGCGTCTCCTCCGCGAGGGCAAGGGACTTGCCGGCGACGCCGAGGACGACGAGATCCTCGAGACGCAGCGGCGGCTCGCTCGGGTCGAGGGCGTCTGGGCCGGGCCGACCGGCGTCGCGACCTTGGCGGTGCTGACCCGGCTGCTCGCGCGGAAGGCGCTCGACCGGGAGCAGACCATCTGCGCGATCATCAGCGAGACGGGGCTCAAGACCGAGGCCGAGCCGCCGAGCCGAGCGGCCGTCGCCTTCGACTTCGACTCCCTCAGGCGCCTCGTCACCGAGCGCCTCGGCTAGGTGCCGCTGCCGCGCCTCTTCTACCTGCGGCCGGCGCGCGCGGTCGCGCGCGACCTGCTCGGGTGCATCGTCGTGTCACGGCGCGGCCGCACCGTGACGGCGGGACGCATCGTCGAGACGGAAGCGTATCTCGGGCCCGAGGACGCCGCGTCGCACGCCGCGTTCAGACCCGGCAGCCACGCGCTCTTCTACGGTGAGGGCGGCTTCGCCTACGTCTACCTGAACTACGGGATCCACTACTGCCTGAACGCGATCGCCGGAGCGGCCGGGCGCCCCGGCTGCGTCCTGGTCCGCGCGCTCGAGCCGGTGGCGGGGCTGTCCGCGATGGCGCGCCGGCGTGGCGTCGAACCCGACTCGACGCGGCTGGCCAGCGGGCCCGGCAACCTCACGCGGGCGCTCGGCATCACCTCGCGCGACAACGGCGCGGATCTCACCCGCGGCCTCTTCACGATCGAGCCGCCCGACCGCCCGCGCGACTTCCGTATCACCTCGGGTCCGCGCGTCGGCATCACCCGTGCCGTCGATCTACGCCTGCGCTTCTGGATCGCCGACAGCCCCTTCGTCTCCCGCTGAACACGATGCGGTCACGCCCCGCGGCGTCGCCACGCGGATGCCTCACCGCGAGCGTGGACGACTAGAGCGGGTACGGGACGAGCTCGCGGGCGATCTCCACGTCCCCCGAGAATCGCTGACGAGCTTCTTCGGCCAGCGCGTCGACGTCGTCGTGATATTCGGCGCCGATGTGCGTGAGGATCAGCCGGCGCACACCGGACCGGGCGGCCACCTCGCCGGCCTCGGCCGCCGTCGAGTGCGCGTGCCCGCCGGCGCGGCTTCGGTGACGCTCGGAGTACGTCGCGTCGTGGACGAGCGTGTCGGCGCCGCGGGCCAGCGAGACGACGGCGTCACACGGCCGCGTGTCCGATGAGTAGACGACGCTCCGGGCGCGTGCGGCATCGACCCGAACCGCGAAGTTGGGCATCGAGCCGTGCTCGTTGGGCGAGGTCCTGATCGTGAGCGGCCCGAGGTCGAAGGCGTGGGCGCCTTCGGTGAGGTCGATCGCGCGCACGGCGAGCGCGAACATACCCGGGCGCTCCAGCGTGTTGAAAAGGCTCAGGAGACTTCGCAGCGGCTCGACGTGCTCGGGCCGGCAGTAGATGGTCAACGGCGCCTGACGACCGAGCACGCCGAAGTTCCGGACCAGCGCCGGCAGCCCGTAGGAATGATCGGGGTGGATGTGGGTGATGACGACCGCGGCCAGCGCCTGAGGGTCGACACCGGCGCGGCGGAGCTTCTGGATCGGGCTGCCGCCGCAGTCGATCAGCACCGCGCCCGCGGGCACGACCACGACGATCGACGTCGTATCGCGCTCGGCAGACGGGACCGAGCCCGAAGTGCCCAGAAACGCGAAGTGCATCAGGGCGACTTCAGATTGGCGGGGTCGAAGAGGGCGTCGGCCGGATTCGTATTGACGGCGACCGAGCGGACGGTGAACAGCACCAGGAGCTTGCCGTCCACGAACACCTCCTGGCGATACGGAAAATACAGCTTGCCGACCAGGGGCCTGTGCTCGGAAAGCGTCAGATCGAGGAGCCGCGCGCCGTTCGGCAGTCGCTCGCGGGTGACGATGCGCACGACGCCGTAGTCCGGGTCGAGCCACACGGCCGGAACGTCACGGTCACCGGGGTGGGCGCCGATCACCGTGACCTGTCTTCCGCCCACGCGCGCCACGTGGCTCACGTCGTCCCGAACGCCCCGCGAGCGCCACTCGGCCAGGAGGTCCGCGGCGCGGCGCTTCACCGGGGCCAGGACGTGGCTGAGCGCGCGCGCCGGCTCGAGCGCGGGGACCTGAGAAACCTTGCCGTCGGCCCGCTGGACCCAGACGCGGTCACCGACTGTGAGCTGGATCTCGCGCTGTCCCTCGACCGTCTGCTCGACGCGCTGCCGCTGCGGAAGCTTGAACAGCATGCGCTGCTCGCCCCCCGACACGCGACGCTGCCCGTCGGGGTGGTACAGGGTCAGGTTCTGATCGATGACGAGGTCGCTGATCTGGACGTCCGAGACCCTCGTGACGAAGGCCTCGACCGCGGCCCGGGCATCCTGCCCCGGCGCCTCACGGGCGCCCACGCTGATCGCGGCGAGGACGAGCGGGAGGACGAGGGCATGCCGCACGGATGTGGTTATAATGCCGTAGATACGCAGAACGCAAACGAAAGGAGCGTTAGTGGGGAGCGACACGCTCAGTGGTGGCATCCTCGCTCTCGTCTGGAACGCGGGGCCGATCGCCAAGATCGTCCTCCTGGTGCTCATGACGTTCTCGATCGTGAGCTGGGCGCTCATCGTCGAGAAGGCGTGGCAGTTTCGTCGGGTTCGCCGGCAGACGTTCGAATTCCTGCGGGTCTTCCGCGAGGCGCGGCGCCCGTCGATCGTCCATAGCGCGGCGCGCAAGCTGCGGCAGAGCCCGCTCGCTCAGCTCTATTTCGCGGCATACCAGGAAGTTTCGGGGATCCCCGAGGTTCTCGACAAGGTGCTCGACGACCTCGACGAGGGACTCGGCAACGATCGGCTCGAGGCGGTGAACCGCGCCCTGCGTCGGGCCGCGGCCCTCGAGGTCGCGCGGCTCGAGCACTACCTGCCCTTCCTGGCGACCACCGCCAGCGCGACGCCGTTCATCGGCCTGTTCGGCACGGTGTGGGGCGTCATGGCCGCGTTCCACGGGATCGGAGCTCAGGGCTCGGCGAGCCTCGCGGTGGTGGCGCCGGGCATCTCCGAAGCGCTGATCGCGACGGCAGCCGGCCTCGGCGCCGCGATCCCGGCGGTCATCGGCTACAACTACTTCGTCAATCGCGTGAAGCACTGGGCCGTCGAGATGGAAGGCTTCACGATGGACCTTCTCAATCTGCTGAGCCGCCCCGCCGCCAAGGCGGGCTGAGCCGGCGACGATGTTCAGGGCCGAGGAGCCGCAGGGCCCGCGCCGGATCGGCACCAACCTCGCCGAGATCAACATCATTCCGCTCGTCGACGTCGTGCTCGTCCTGCTGCTGATCTTCATGCTGACCGCGCCCATGATGTACCGTGGGATCGACGTGAACCTGCCGAAGGCCGCGTCCAAGCCCACCGCCGTCGAAGAGCGCATGGTGCTGACCGTCACGAAGGACCAGTCGCTCTTCCTGAACGAGAAGCGGGTGGCGCCCACGGGGCTCGAGCTGACCTTGCGCCAGGCGTTCGCGAACCGGAACGACAAGACGCTGTACCTCAAGGCCGACTCCGCGCTGTCGTACGGCGCGGTCGTGGAGACGATGGACCGCGTCCGTCGCGCGGGCATCGAGCGACTCGGAATGGTCACCGAGCCGGCTCGGGAGCGCTGAGACCGCCACGGCAGTGCCTGCCGGGACTCTGCGGGTGCACTTCCACATCGGACCGGCGCTGGGGCGAATTCGGCTGCCGCTGGGGCCGGCGGTCGTGTCGGCGATCCTCCACGTCGTACTCCTGGCGATCGTCGTCTTCAGCGCCTCGATGTGGAGCGAGAAGCGAACGAAGCCGGTCTACGTCGTGCTCGCCCCCGCGACCGCGGCCATCGGCTCTCCCAAGGGCGTGACGATGCCTCCGCGCGTCGAGGAGCCGCCGGCTCCGCAACCGGCGCCACCCCCGGCCGAGCTGCCCCGGCGTGAGGCCCCGCGCGATCTTCCCACGCGCGACCTGCCGTCGCGCGATCTGCCGCCGTCGCGAGACGCAGTCGCGCTGCCGGATCGCACCCTTCCGTCGCGGGCGCCCGCTCGGCTGCGTCCGGCCGAAAAGGAGTTACCGACCCTGCCGAACACGCAGCCGACGCCTACTCCGACTCCCACTCCTACGAACGCCCCCCCTCGACGCGAGGCGAGCGCGGCGCCACCACCGCAACCGCTCGGCGCGGCGACGGGTTCGGCGTCGGGTGCCGGGCCACTCACGCTCAGCGTCTCCGACTTTCCGTACGCGTACTACATCCGACAGGTCGCCGAGAAAATTCGGGCGCAGTGGAATGGAAAGGCCATCCCGGGCCAGCAGCCGGCTGTGATCTTCGAGATCCGGCGCGACGGCCGACTGAATCTCGTCGCAATCGACAAGGGCTCGGGCAACGCGTACTACGATCAGGTCGCGCTCCGCGCGATCAACGACGCCGGCCCGTTTCCACCTCTCCCCGAGGAGTTCAAGAAACCCATGCTGAGGATCGGGTTGCAGTTCGTCTTCGATCCGACAGGGGGATAAACCGGTGCGACGTATTGCCATCGCCGTTCTGTTCGCCGGGCTCGCGGTCGCGACGACCATCGGTCTCTGGGCGCCACCGCCTCCGGTGCGAGCACAGGCGCCACCCGACGTCTACATCAACGTCACGGGGGGCGGCAGCAAGAAGCTCAACATCGCCATTCCTGAATTCACGGTCGTCACGGGCACGGACGGCCCGGGGCTCGCCAAGCTGATCCCGTCGGTCGCCGGCAACGACCTCACGCTCTCGGGCTCCTTCAGCGTGGTGGCCGGATCGGACCGCGTCCCGGCGAACAATCCCGACGCGCTCCGTCAGATGTGGGCCAACTTCGCGGCGGCCGGCGCTCACGTCGGCGCTCATGGACTCCTGACCTTCAGGGGGGATCGCGCCGACACCGAGGTGCGACTGTACGACCTGACGTCGCCGGATTTTCGCCTGATCGCGACCCGAAAGTTCGAGGCCGCGGCGTCGCAGCCACCGACCCCCGGCTTCGACTGGAGGCGGCGGCTCGCGCACAGGATCGCCGACGATATCGTGCTCCAGTTCACCGGCGAGCTGGGCGTGGCCGACACGAAGATCTCGTATGTCGCCGGACCATCCGGCGCGAAGGAAATCGTCGTCGCTGACTACGACGGGGTCGGCATGAGTCCGGTGACCCGCAACGGATCGATCAACCTCTCGCCCGTCTGGAGCCCCGACGCCCGGTCGATCGCGTTCACGTCGTTCATGAACGGCTACCCCGACCTCTTCCGCCTCTTCCCCTTCGAGCCGCGACGCGGCGTCCAGACCCTCGCCTCGTTTCACGGGATCAACTCGTCCCCGTCCTGGAGCCCCGACGGCAAATCCCTCGCGCTCACGCTCTCGAAGGACGGCAACCCGGAGATCTACGTGCTCACGGTCCAGTCCGGGGCGCTCCAGCGTCTCACGCGCCACGCCTCGATCGACACGGAGCCGACGTGGTCGCCGACGGGTCAGCAGATCGCGTTCGTCTCCGATCGCGCCGGGGGGGCGCGCATTTTCGTGATGGATCGGGACGGCTCGAACGTGCGCCAGCTCACCACCAGCGGGTTTCACACCCAGCCGCGCTGGTCGCCGAAGGCCGACACGATCGTGTACACGCAGCGGGAAGGCACGCACAACCTCTGGGCGATCACACCCGGCGGAACGAACGCGCGCCCGCTGACGAGCGGTCAGGGTGACAATCAGGGTGCGTCCTGGGCGCCCGACGGGCGTCATCTCGTGTTCCAGTCGAATCGCTCGGGCCGATGGCAGGTGTACATGATGCTGCTCGACGGAATTGAGACCACACAGATCACGTCGGGCGCGGCGGAGTCGACAAGTCCCTCATGGTCGCCGCGCCTACCGTGATAGCATTAGTTCCCGAATACGGGCGTTCAGAGCGGAGGCCAAAGGAGGGACCATGCTAACGCGCGCCGCGCAGGTCACGATGATGTCGCTGCTGCTGGCAGGGCTGATGATCACTGGTTGCGCGAAGCGGCCCGCGACGACGGCGGCGACTGCAGCAGCGCCGGCGCCCGCGCCGCGCGCCGCGACTCCGGCGCCGGCACCGAGCCCTAGCGCGCCCTCGTCCGGCGGCGCGGCCGCCGCGCCAGCCGCGCCCGCGCAGACCCCGCGGCCGTCGCCGAAAGAGTTCATGGCCGTCGCGGCCCTGAAGGAAGTCCATTTCGATTTCGACAAGTACGATATCCGTCCGGAGGACGCCAAGACCCTCGATGCGAACGCGACGTGGCTGAAGTCGAACGCCGACAACCTCCTGCTGATCGAGGGTCACTGCGACGAGCGCGGCACCAACGAGTACAACCTGGCGCTCGGCGAGCGGCGCGCGAAAGCGACGATGAACTATCTCGTCTCCCAGGGCATCCAAGCCAATCGCATCACGATCATCAGCTATGGCGAGGAGCGGCCGGTTTGCAACGAGAAGACCGAGGCGTGTTGGGCCAAGAATCGCCGCGCGAACTTCCTCGTCAAGCCTCGCTAGGCTCGCGTAAGGTCCTGCAAGGGAGGAGAGGGCTCGTCCTTCTCCTCTCGCTGTCGCTGGCTGGCTGTGCCGAGGTCCAGGAAGCGACCGGCGTCGCGACTCAGCAGGATCTCTTGCAGCTCCGGCAGGACATGGCGGCGGCCCAGCAGGCGGCTCAGCGCGCCAGGGTCGACACCGACGGGATCTCGGCGCAAATCGACAAGCGCGTGCGCGAGCACGCCGGTGAGAACGACCGGCAGATCGCCGCGCTCACGCGCCAGGTCGACAGCCTGAACGACACCCTGACGACGCTCTCGAGCCGCGTCGACGAGCTCAGCACGCGCGTCGAGGCGCTCAATCGGCAGGTCCGCGGAACGGGCCCCGCGTCGGGCGCCGGCGCGGCGACGACGTCTCGTCCTCCGACATTTGCAACGCCCGGCCAGTCTTCAGGGACGTCGACGGCGACGCCTCCCGGCCCCGTCGCGATCGTGCCCCCGCGGCCGACGACCGGCGCGCTGCAGCCGCAGGACATCTACCAGGCGGCGTACATCGACTTCAGCAAGGGAAGCTATTCGCTCGCGATCGCGGGATTCCGCGAGTTCCTGCGGCGCTACCCGGACCACGAGCTCGCCGGCAGCGCCCAGTACTGGATCGGCGAGGCCTACCTCTCGCTCGCGCGCGGCTTCACCGACGCCAGCCAGGGGGACAAAGCGAACGAGTCGCTCGAGCAAGCGGTGCAGGAATTCAAGAAGGTTCAAGCGAACTATCCGCGAGCCGACAAGGTTCCGACCGCACTCTACAAGGAAGCGCTCGCGCTCATCGACCTCAAGCAGCCGGCGCTCGCCCAGGCCCGGCTCCAGTACCTCGTCGACAATTTCCCCCGCGCCGAAGAAACCTCCCTCGCCCGCGAACGCCTCACCGGCCTCAAATCCCGCTAACCCCCTCGGCCCGCAACACCCACCCAAACACCGGGCCGGTCGCTCCGGTTCGCACTGATCTAACGAACCGGTTCACGTCACCAGAACCGAAAATGCCGACCCGCACTCGAAAGATCTGATCGGTGTTCAAATCCTAAGCCCGAAAGGGCTGACCTGGGTCGGGGCGGCGGGGGTGGGGAGGGGGGCTGCGGCCCGTGTAGGCACGGTCGCCAGAAACGAGGAGCGCATGCCGAATCTAGAAGCGCGGTGAACGAGCGGGCCGCAGCCCCCCTCCCCACCCCCGCCGCCCCGACCCAGGTCAGTCAGACGATTCGTCGAGCCCCAGGACCCACACAACCGCGACATCCTGCTGCTCGTGCGGCGAATACACCACGACG
>Ga0207684_10004666_pt1 | contig 12865 bp, 17 predicted proteins | sample KBSK5501metaG_FD_184342 | JGI IMG/M metagenome (GOLD analysis project Ga0207684, IMG submission 184342) | Corn, switchgrass and miscanthus rhizosphere microbial communities from Kellogg Biological Station, Michigan, USA - KBS K5-50-1 metaG... | ecosystem: Host-associated > Plants > Roots >...
GACGGTCCCTTTTCATGCCGCGATCATGCGCCGCGGCGAGTTCCGCGATGGGAAGTACGATACCGGCTTCGTCGAGCGGATGATGAGCTCGGACGCTTTTGAACTAAAGCCCCCGCGGGTCCGGCTCCACGAATAACAGCTTTGCAAAATCTAAGCGACTGCCGCCTCTACGGTATTCTAGATATCGGTTACGTTGGTATCGACGATGCCGAACGAGTGACGAAGTCGATGATTGACGGGGATGTCGATCTAATCCAGCTGCGCGCCAAGGAACATTCGGTCGAAGAAATTGTCGATCTTGCCGGCAAGCTGCACGAAGTCACCTCTGCGGCTGGAGTTCCTCTAATCGTGAACGATCACGCGGAAGTTGCGGCCAAGGTTCCAGTAGAAGGCGTTCACCTCGGCCAGGATGACGACTCGCTTGCGCACGCACGAAAGAAAGCGGGCCGCCACGTTCTGGTGGGAAAATCGACGCACAGTTTGGAGCAGGCGGTTGAGGCGGAACGCGAAGGCGCGGATTACGTCGGCTTCGGCCCAATTTTCGCGACGCCAACGAAGCCGGATTATCAGCCGATCGGACTGACGGGCATCAAACGGGTTCATAACGAAATTACCGTCCCAACTTTTTGCATTGGCGGAATTAAGATCGACAATCTCGGGCAAGTGATTGCGGCGGGCGCGCGACGCGTCGCGATTGTTTCCGGTTTGCTGAAAGCGCCCGACATCGCCAAGTACGCGCGGGCGTGTAAAGCTCTCCTCAATCCCGAAACCTGATGTCTCTTCTCGTTGTTGGTTCCATCGCGCTCGACACCGTAAAAACGCCGGTCGAAGAACATGGCGACTTGTTAGGCGGCTCGGCCTCGTACGCTGCCGCAGCCGCGAGCTATTTTTCGCCGGTCAATTTGGTCGGCGTGGTCGGCGGCGATTTTCCGCAGGCCGAGTTCGATTTTTGGAAATCGCGAAAGATCGACAGCGCGGGCGTACAGCGCGTCGAGGGCAAAACTTTTCGCTGGTCAGGGGAGTATTCCTGGGATCTGAACACGCGCGAGACGCGCTCGGTCGCGCTCAATGTTTTTGAAAATTTTGAGCCGGAGCTGCCCATGTCATATCGACAAACCGATTTCGCTCTGCTGGCCAACATCGCGCCGGCTTTGCAATCGCATGTGCTCAAGCAAATGGAGAAGCCGCGTTTTGTCGCCGCCGACACAATGGATCTTTGGATTGAAACGACCCGTGCGGACCTCGACGCACTTCTGCCAGATGTCGATCTTTTGATCCTCAACGAGAGCGAAGCGCGCGAGATGACGACAGAGACAAGTTTGATCAAAGCCGGGCACGGGATTCGCAAAATGGGTCCGCGCTACGTCGCGATCAAAAAAGGCGAGCACGGCGCGCTCCTTTTCGGCGAAAACGAATTCTTCAGCTGCGGCGCGTATCCGCTCGAAGACATTCACGACCCGACCGGGGCGGGGGACACGTTCGCCGGTGGCATGGCCGGTTATTTGGCGGGCACGGTCAAGAAAGTGACCTTTACCGATCTGCGCAAAGCGATGATCTATGGCAGCGTGCTGGCGAGTTTTTGCGTGGAAGCATTCAGCCTCGAGCGCTTGCGCAATTTAACGATGGACCAGATCAACGAGCGTTACGAAGCTTTTAAACTGATGAGTCAGTTCGAAGTGCCCGAATGAAAGCGACGCCGCACCTGAGAAAGTTCTTTCACATACTCCCGCGTCAGTTGCAAGCTCGTATCCGTGCCTTCATTCACGCGTGCGCCGTAATCGCCGACCCGACGTCCACGTGGGAATATCGGATGGACGGAGCGCTCTCCGGCACAAAATTGCCCGCACATAACCTGCTTGAAGCCTTCTTCGACTCCCACACGACCGGAAGAGGCATCTGGAAGTGGAAACACTATTTCGAGATTTATCACCGCCACTTTTCCCACTTCGTCGGGCGTGAAGTTCACGTACTCGAGATCGGGGTCTACAGTGGCGGGAGCCTGGAAATGTGGAAACACTACTTCGGGCCTCAAGCAAAAATATGCGGTGTTGACATCGAACCGGCTTGTAAGGCTTACGAGGACGAACAGGTCAAGATCTTCATCGGTGATCAGGCCGACCCCGAGTTCTGGCGAGCGTTTAAGCGGGAAGTTCCGACGCTCGACATCATAATTGACGACGGCGGGCACCAACCCCGTCAGCAAATAACAACGTTGGAAGAGGTGTTTCCGCATTTAAGGCCAGGCGGCATCTATCTTTGTGAAGACGTGACGAGCAGGGGAAACGCTTTTGCAGCTTACATCGCGCAGCTGACTGACCATCTGCACGCCTACGATTGGAAAGCGGATTATGAAGATACCGAACGCCGCCTCATCGCACACCCGACAAGTTTTCAGCGCACGATCAATTCCATCCACGTCTATCCTTTCATGGTAGTGTTAGAGAGGGCACATAACAGAGTGGATTTTGTTGCGCCGAAGCATGGTACATACTGGCAGCCGTTCTTGTCATAACACTTTTCGGAAAGCTGCACGAATTGGGACCCTGCGCATCGGAAAAAGAAGGCAATCGAAAACGCAGTAGCGAACTAGCGATGCTCCTGATAAGTGGCCAAGAAGTGGCCAGGTGGAAATTATAAGCTTTTGTGTCGCCGCCAGTTGTTACTTACAACATCCTAATTATAAGTCAGTTACGCGTTGCGCGCCCGAGAGGATTCGAACCACTAACCTTCTGATCCGTAGTCAGATGCTCTATCCAGTTGAGCTACGGGCGCCAAAGAGAGCGTGTAATTTGCGGAGGATGCGCATGCCGTCAACAAAGCGCTCGATTTTACACAAATGTGGCGGTGTTGTGCGGCGAAATCTGACACTCCCTTAGAATTCACGTTAACCATTCGGAGCCCTTTGTCAGAAAATTTTGCTCCGTGCGAAGTTTCACACACCAAAATTCCGCATCTAATGCGTTTGCAAATAAGGAGGATCACTTATGACGTCACACGGATCGGCTAAACCGCCAAAGATCGCAAATCCAATCTTGGCGAGTGGGCAAACTTCCGCGGGTCCCCGCCATCGAAGACTACTTTAATGACGAATTCACGGCCTTGCCGTTCGAATTTAAGGTGCAAATCGCGCAATATCTGCAAACGCTCGGGCACACAAACATGCGAACGCTTGCCGACCTAATTGCGTTTAACAACGCACACTGTCCGCAGGAACTCGTGTACTACGGACAGGATATTTTTGAAGCAGCGCAGATGACCACCGATCTTAGCGACCCGACTTTATATTGCCGCGCGAAATCACGCGACCGGCACGGCTCAGGCCGGAATTGACGGAGCTCTGCAGCGCGATCACCTCGATGCCATTGTTGCGCCGCATCTAACGAACTCGACCGCACCCGCGGTCGCGGGTTATCCCAACTTTTCGATGCCGATCGGCATCCGTTTGTCTGGAAGACCCGCAGGCATGCTGATGTACAGCACACCGCTGCATGAGGGGCAGCTGATCGCCATGGCGTATGATCTCGAGCAAGCGTTGAACCCGCGCCAGCAGCCGCAGTTTCTCGGCGCCATTATTCCGATTCCGAACGCGGGCTTGTGCAATACGCCGCATCAACCGCAGGGCAAGGCGCACCTGCCACACGGCCGCATCTTCTAGTTCCGATATATTCCCACTTGAGCACGCGAGCAGAATGATCACTCTGCTCGCGTGACAGTTTTTCTTGGCGGCGGATTTGCGGCGAAATATCTCCAGGGCGGCGGCAATTTTTCAGTGCCGCTGCAATGGATGCTCGGGCTGCGTCGATTGAAGGTGGACGCCATCTGGCTCGAGCATATGCCGAGCGAGGGAAACGCGCGTGATGATCAGCGCAAGATCGACAACTTCCGGCGACAGCTGCGCGCCTACGGACTGACCGAGCGTTATTGCCTGCTCTACCAAAAGAAGCCGGAAAGCGCGCACGACCTCAACGCGCTTCGCTGCATCGGAATTTCAAAACAGGAATTGCTCGATCGACTTGCCGGGCCCAACACGCTGCTCAATCTCAGTTATTCAATTCATCCGCCGCTGCTGCTGAAATTCGAGCGCCGCATTTTCTGCGACCTCGATCCAAGCGAGATCATTTATTGGATGACGCAGATGGAGATGGGCCAGTCCTCTCATCACGAGTTTTGGACAATCGGTCTAAATGTGAACGACCCGGATTGCAAACTGTTGAAAACGGTGACGGCAGCCCTCACAGCTGCTTCTTCTCAATCGCAGGCGACACGGTCCGAGCCGGACTGGCATTTGCCCCTACAGAAGATCCGTTGGAAGACGTTTTATCCGCTGGTCGACACCAAATTGTATCGGGCACAGCCGCGTCCGCGTTCGCCGAAGTTTACCACGATCGGTCAATGGTATTGGGGCGGGGCGGTGGAAATTGACGGAACGTTTCCCGATCTTTCAAAAAAATACGCGTTCGAACGGTACCTCGACCTTCCCAAACGTGTAGCCGAAGCGAAATTTGAACTCGCGATGCACATGAATCCGGACGACCCCGAGCGTGAACGATTGCGAAAACGCGGCTGGCATATTGTTGATCCACACCGCGTTGCGCGAACGCCGAAAAAATACAGAAGCTATTTGGCGAGCGCTCTCGGCGAGTTCACCGCGATCAAGGGCGTCGATGTGAGCTGGAAAACCGGTTGGTTGAGCGATCGCGCGGCGGCGTTTCTCGCCATGGCTCGACCAGTTGTAACGGAGGACACAGCTGCGGCAAAATATTTGCCGCCTGCGAGCGGCTTTCATTTTGTTGGTAAATTGGACGAAGCCGTGGCTGCGATCGAAGATCTGCTGGTGAACTGGCCACGCCGCTCGCGCGAGGCACGCGCATCTGCGGTCGAAGTCTTCGATTCGGCGAAAAATCTCCGGAAAATTCTCGATCTTTGAACCGCTCGTTTTGGCGTTGCAAAACGATTTTCGGGTGTTACTCGTTGTCCCGTTATGGCCGATTTGATGAAAGCGCCCGAGCTTAAAGAGCGCATGAAAAAGATCCCGGAATGGGAATTGGAGAAGAAACACATCGAACGCACTTTTGAGTTCGACGATTTTGTTGATGCCATCGATTTTGTGAACACGGTCGCGGAAGTGGCCGAGGAGGAAGAGCATCATCCCGACATCGACATTCGCTTTAACAAAGTGCGGCTCGTGCTTTCAACGCACAGCAAGGGCGGCGTGACCGAGCTCGATTTTGCATTGGCCGAGCGAATCGACACGCTTTCTGAATAGACACAGTGGCGAGTGACTGGTGACAAGTGACGAGTCGAAGTCACGGCAGTCTTCGGGTTTGGCTTGCGACGATCGCGGTAATTCTGGTCGTCATCGCAGTCTGGAAATTTATCGACTACCGGATGCGACCGCCCCCGCCCCCAAATAAGATTGTGATCCCGGTGCGGCACCGACGCCCTGACTCCGAACCAGCGTGGTGTTTGTTCTCTGGAGCTAGCCGTCCCCGCTGCATGTCGACGGTTTAAAATGCAGGCGAGACGCGGTCGCGACAGCGAATGCAGCTTTAATCAGGCGCCGGCTGGAGTTTTTGGTTCCCCACCAACGAGCGGCCTTCGTCGGCGTCGATAAAGGTGAACATCGTCTGGATCTCCGACCGCCCGGCCATCCCGGCTTCTTTCTTCCGGCGCTTGAGGATTTCGGAAAGCTCATCGTTCCACCCGCGCTTCCGCATAAATTCATTCCAGACGTAGACCTCATCGTCTGCCGGGCGATGCCCCATGCCGAAGCACCATTGCAAAATTTCTTCGTCGGCGCCGCCCTGCTTGACGCGTTCGACAAGTCGATTGTAATCGATGCGCAAAAATGTGGTGCAGGCGGAATCAAAGCCGCGCCCGAGATTCGCCTGATAATCGGAAGGCAATTGTCCTTTCACGTGCTGTCGAATTTTATCGATCAGTCGCCCAAAATAAACAATGCCGCCGACTTTCGAGGCCGGGCTGCGCAAGCCTAACTCTCTCATCCGGCGGCGAGTTTGTGCTTTTTGACGCGACTTTCAAGCCTGCGCTCGGTGATGTCTAAGAGCCGCTCACGCAGATCTCTCGCGTCGGTTCCACGATTGGCCAGTAGAGTGCGCGATTCTCTCATCGTCATTCAGGTCGAACACGAAGATCGAATGACCCGATTTGGCGACAGGCGCATGATGACGCAAGTAAGCGCCCAATCGCTCGAAATCGCAGCCGCTCGAACGCCTCCATTTTTTTCGCTGATGAGCACAACAGCGCGTGTCCCTCCAATTCGAGGTTGTCGATCTTGGCAGTCTGTCGGATGCTCGTTAGGCGATGGATCGCATCGTTGGAGTCGAAACCGAATATGGCTGCCTGATGAGCAGCGAAGAGTTGCGCTGTAACTCCGAGGTGTGGCCGGCCAAAGTAAAGAATTATCTCTTTAACAAGGCGCGCGCCGGGACGATCGATCTTCACTATCGCGATTACGAAGAACCGCCTGGCAACGGCGGCTTTCTTTTGAACGGCGGCCGGCTTTATCTCGACATGGGCCACATTGAGTACGCCTCGCCCGAATGTTTGCATCTCCACGATCTCGTGACTTACGAAATGGCGGGTGACGAACTGTTGCGCAGCTCACTCGTCGCGCTCGAAGCGGGCGACCGCGTCACCTTCATCAAGAACAATGTCGATCATCACACCGGCGCGACGTTCGGTTGCCACGAAAATTATTTAATGAAACGCGAGGCGCAATTCACCCCGTCGGTGCTCGGCACGTTGCTCACATTTCTCGCGACCCGCCAGATTTTCACCGGCGCCGGCAGAGTGGGGCAGGCCAACCCGCTCGCGTTCGATTTCGAACCGCCGCAAGCGGAAACGCCGGTCGCATTTCAGTTGAGCCAGCGCGCCGACCACATCGTCAACGACATTTACCAGTGGGTGCAGTTCAATCGCGCCATCATCAACGCGCGCGACGAGCCATTGGCTGATTATCGCAAATACCGCCGGCTCCACTTGCTCATCGGCGATTCCAACATGAGTCCGTTCGCCAACGCCTTGAAGATCGGCACCACCGCGGTCGTGCTCTCGCTCCTCGAGCAACGCCAGTTGCCGAGAAACCTTGTGCTCAACGACGCCGTCCGCAGCACGCGCGACATCTCGCGCGATCCGACGCGGAAATGGATTGTCGATCTTGAGAACGGCAAAACCATCGGCGCGCTCGATGTGCAATGGCAGTTCCACGATCTCGCTCAACGACACTTGCGAGGGAAGGATCCGGAGACCGATTGGCTGCTCGAGACCTGGAGTTTTGTTCTCGAATCAATCGAACAAAATCCCGAGGCGCTGATCGGCGGCGTCGATTGGATCACGAAGAAATGGTTGCTCGAGACTTTCATGGCGTCGGAAAAAATCGGTTGGGACGATCCCTGGCTGCAAAGTTTGGATCTCGAATATCACAACATCGATCCGACGCGCGGATTATTCTTCAGCGTCACCCCGGGCAAACGCGTGGCCGAATGGAACAACAGTTTTCAACCGGCAACCGCGATTCGTGTTCCGCCCACCAACACGCGCGCATCAGGCCGCGCTCGCGCCGTCGCCTATTTTCAAGATCGACATCAACCTTACGTCATCAACTGGGACTCCATCGCGCACGACAGCCGCGACTTTCTCGTCATGGGCGATCCGTTCGAAACCTACAACACCGAAGTCGATAAGTTTCTCGCCAAACCGCGGCCAGTGACTAACCACGAAGATCACGAATGACACGAAGCAGTAACGTTAAGCTTTTTCGCTTAATGTGCCTTGCTACCTTAATCACCACCCAAATTCGAGCGACACAACCATTGGAATTTAAGCCAGCGTCGGGGGGCGATTTTGCGACAGTTCTTACTGTTTCCGGTTCAATTCATCAGATTACTAAGCAATCTGCTATGATTGGGCTATTTGCGAATAAGCCGTTTTGGGGACCCCCACATTATGGGGCGCGCCAGTTTGCGCTGTGGCCAGCCGATACATTGTTCACCGCAAGGATAGCTGGAGACATCCCGATAATAATTGACGGCAAAAAGCCGGATTTGCTGAATTAGCTGTCGGTCAACACGTGCAAGTCCAATTCAATCTAGTGCTCTCGACTCAGATTGGTTTGCACTATGGGTTAATGGAGCCATACATGTACTGCGCAGCAGTGAGAATCGATGCGCAGTCTACATTGCCCTCTAAAAACAAATCCGAGCATCACGCATCGAAACGATAAACTTCGCAATGTAAGCAGCGACCGTCATGGCACCGGCTAGTTTGTGGGCCGACATCGCTGACTGGCCTTGGATCATTGAGCCGCTAGAGTAAGCCAACGCGCTCGGAGAGCGCGTTCCACCTTAATATGAATCAGATGAGACCGATCGAGGGTTATTTTTTGATTAAGCCGGAGGAACTCGCGTGGCGGCCGTCGAACATGATGAAAATTCCGAACGCGGATTTTCTGGAGCGGACGGGCAGTGAGATTCTCGGCGCGCGGTTATGGCGGCTCCCGCCAAGAAGCGCGAATACACTCCACAAACATCCCAAGGCAGAGGAATTCTATTTTGTCGTGGAAGGCACGGGACGGATCCGAGTTGGCGATGAGACGTTGACGGTTCCGAAATATGGCGGGGTTCTCGTCGGTCCGAAAGTTTTGCGGCAGGTGTTCAATGACACTGACAGCGAAGTGCTGTGGCTGATCGTCGGCGCGCCCGACAAAGAATTTGAATCGGGCGCACCATACGATCCGAAACAATTTTACCCGGTTGATCCGAAGCAGCTGCCTAACGAACTAGAGGGTACCAAGTGGCCGCGGGCAGAATCTGGAGGGACGCGCTCCGTCGCGTCCGACGAATGATGGGACGACACGGAGGTCGTCCCTCCGACACGATCTGGATTGTTGTTGCGCTAGCGTTGGTCAGCGCCGCTAACGCAAAAGAGCCGACAAGCACTCCTAGCGGAACAACTGCCGATTTGATGTGGAAGAAGCTGGACGCGCGCGTCAATGAAACGGTCGAGAAATTCGATGGCGAAATGGGCGTGGCATTGTCGATCTTACGGACGGGCGCGATTTTGAAAAATCCGGACCACGTGTTTCCGACTGCGAGCTCGATCAAGATCGCGATCTTGCTCGAGCTGTATCATCAGGAACAGGAAGCTCGCGGCGGTGCGCAAGGTAAAGCGAAGCTGGACGACGGTTACATATTCGATCCAAAAGATTGGGTCGAAGACAGCCAAATCATGGCCGGTCTTGCTGCGGGCGTAACGCGAGTCACGAATCGTGATCTCGCGCAGTTCATGATCGCGGGCAGCGACAACGCAGCGACGAATGTTCTGATCGATCGCGTGGGCAAAGACAACGTGAACGCGATGCTGCGAAATTTTGGCCTAACGAAAACAATGTTGCGGCGAAAAATGATGGACATAGCGGCGGCGAAGCGCGGTGACGAAAATGTCTCCACACCACAAGAAATGTCGCGGCTGCTGGAAGCGATCTACAAAGGCAAAGCGTTGAACAAGGAACTCACCGACCAGTTCGTCAAGCAGTTATCGACTTTGAAGGAAAGTTACATTCCACGCGAACTGCCGATTGGGGTTCAAGTAGCGAACAAACCGGGAAGCTTGGAAGGTGTGCGGACAGATTCCGGAATAATTTTCGCGAAGAACCGTCCGTTCGCGATCAGCGTGATGACAGCTTATGATCGCGACGAGCGCGCGGCTGAGCGCGCGATCAGTGAAATCGCGCTTGAAGCGTATCGCCATTTCGAAATGCGCGGAAAGACGACCGAATACGGACGAATTCTTGAAGCAAAGTAGCTGCGGGTTTATTGAAGAAAATGTTTGGTGACAATCGTAAGCGCATTATTCTGATCGACGATCATTCGCTGGTGCGGCAGGGCCTCGAGCGGTTGCTCAATGCGTGCGATGAGTTTGTGGTTTATGAAGAGGCCGGCGACGCTGCCGAAGGCATGGAAACTGATGCGCGAGTTGCGACCGGATGCGGTGATCGTCGATGTTGGACTGCCCGGCGGCGAGGATGGCATCGCGCTGACCGAAAAACTAGTGGCGGAGTTTCCAGCGATCGTCGTTTTGATTCTTTCTGCGCATGATGAGCCCGAATATGCGCAACGGGCGGCCGCTGCCGGCGCGATGGGTTACGTTTTGAAGAATGATGCGGTAGACACCCTTCGGATGGCGCTTCGGAATGCGTTCAAAGGTAAGCGCACGTTCAGGGACGAAATCGGAAATTTCTAACGAACTGGGCAAGCTCCCATTTGCAAAAGAAGCGCTGTAAAAAGAAGTTTGTTCAATGCAGATGAAGACGATCAGCTTAACAGTTTTGGCCGCAATCGGTGTAACGACTGCGGCATTCGGTCGCATTGGCGAAGACGAGAAGCAGATTGAGGCGCGATATGGCAAAGCCGGCAAGGTCCTGGGCGACCACGGGAACGTTCATGAAGTGGGCTACATGTCGGATGGGTTCATGATCCTGGTCGATTTCGTAAATGGAATCAGTCTCCGCGAAGGTTTTGCAAAGCCCGACACGTCCACGCTAACAGACGTTGCGGTCCTCCAGATACTCGCCCTGAGCGCGGCGGAAGGAACAAATTGGGAGCCAGCGCCGGGGAGCGGAGGCGACAGATCATGGCGCCGCTCCGATAACAAGGCGATCGCGATTTTCCCGGCACAGGGGAAATTCCTGTTTGTTCAGGACATGAACTTCGTGCAGCCGAAGGAATAGCGGCCGAAGGTTCGGCTGACACCGTTGGGGGACAGAGAACTGAGGACACAGGACAGCCGGTTCTGTTAGTGTAGCGCTTCGGCTCGTTACACCGAATACTTGATCGGCATGAATTCCTTTAGAAATCGAAGTTTCCTTCGATCATGCGAATTCGCGGTCGCCGGGTTGCTCATCCTGCTTGTTCTCCTTTTGCATATTCGATTCTGTCAGTACGCAGGTCCACTGTGGCGCGACGAAGTTTGCCGCTTCGATGTCGCAACAATGCCGACGCTGGACGGCAGCGATTGCTGCCAGGACAAGAGTAAGATTAAGCGGAAGAGGAAGCCGCGAGGAAAATCACTCGAGTCGCTGCAGAGATTGGATGTCGTAGTTTTCCTGAAGGGAAGGTGCTTCGGCGGCGACTTGAGAGGCGTCGAGCTCGATTTGCTTTGGATCTTCTTCGGTATCGATCTTAATGAACCCGCCTTCGCTCGGTTGTTTCACCGCGTCGGACAAATCGTTTAGCGATTTAATTTCTTTTCCGTTCACTTTGATAACGGTCAGATAAGCAAACTCGTCGTAGCCGATGGTGGTGTTAGCGGGAAGGACCTGGCTCAGGATGACGACGCGGCGGTGTTCGCCGGGAAAAAGCTCCGATTGGAACCGGTCGAGATAAACGAAGCGCTGCGGCGCTTCGCGCTGCCAATTCGGTCCCCATTCCTTGAGATACTGGCGGGATAACTCCTGAAAAATCAAACCGCCGAGCACGAGATATTTCGGCGCTTCATCCAGCGCATAGGGCGGGCTGACATAATCTTTCGCGTCGCGGTGCTCGAGTGTGACTTTCAACTCCATCGGTTTTCCTTCACGCTGAATTTGAAACACGACCACGTCCCCCGCGTAAGAGTGCGCGCTGATCAAATTGGTAAAGTCGATCTTCCCATAAAGTGGATCGACATAATTGCCGTTTTGGTCGATCTCGTGATTGCCGATGGACATGATAATGTCGCCGACCTGCATCCCGGCTTTCATTGCGGGCATGTTCGGTTCGACGCTGGTCACGTAAACGCCGCCCGCTTTGCCGGTCTGGCCGGCGTATTTTCGCAATTGCGGGTCGCGTGTTGGAAAGAATGAAAAACCGACCGCCGGAAATCCGCGGTAATGCTCACTCTCGGCTTCCTTCAAAAAATGGGTGATGATCGGCGCCGGGATGGCGTCGATTAATTGCGATCGCGGATCGTAGCGCAAAAGCAAACCGGCGAGCTTGTTGTTCTTGACCAGCGGAATGGTGTAACTGTTTTCGCGATACTGCATCGGTATGCTGATGCGGTAAGTGAGAAACTGCCCAACATCGACCGGGTAGTGTGTCACCTGGATCGTGGTGACCAAACCTTCAGTTGCGACGAGCGCGCCGGTTTGTTCTAATTGCCACGCCGCCAAACGATCGCCGACGACGGTATCGCCGGCGATGTCGAGCGGCGCAATTCCATCGAGGAAATTTTTCTCACTGGGTTCGAGTAACGCGAGGTTCGCTTCGTAATCAATCACCTCGACGTTGGCCGCCGTTTTCTCGCCCGATTCTGCGCGCTCAAGTTCGACATAATTCTGGTTCGTAACCAGGTCCGCGGTCACGAGCACGCGTCCTTTTGATAAAACTGCGCCGAGCGCGCGTTTCGACAGCGGCGCTTTCTTTTGCCACGGTCGAAAATAATCATAAGGCTGACCGGTCACGTTCACGCGCACCAGCGAGAGCAGCTTTTGCTTAAGGTCCTTGTTCGGTGGCGGCGAAGCCGACTCCTTTTTCGCTGTCGCGCCAGTGGCGACAAAGAAAACCAAAGCAAGACTGATGAATAATGTTCGCATTTCTAAGTCTTTGTCTGGAGATCAGGCGTTTTTGCGGTTGGCTGCTCCTGGAGATTTTGTTCCCGGACGACGTTGTAACGCATCCTGATTCGTTCGCGCGCGGCTTCGACTTGTTTGGGATCGAGCACCAGCGGCGGGCCGTCGCCAATCATGTCGATCACGAATCGCTCGGCCGGTTCGGCCAGCACTTTGGTCAGTTCCTCCAAAGTATGAATTTTCTTGCCGTTGATTTGATCGACGATCCCGCCGCGGTAAGGCGCGAGATAGGTGTTG
>Ga0207684_10004668_pt1 | contig 12863 bp, 13 predicted proteins | sample KBSK5501metaG_FD_184342 | JGI IMG/M metagenome (GOLD analysis project Ga0207684, IMG submission 184342) | Corn, switchgrass and miscanthus rhizosphere microbial communities from Kellogg Biological Station, Michigan, USA - KBS K5-50-1 metaG... | ecosystem: Host-associated > Plants > Roots >...
GCGATCACGGTGAACCCGTACGAAGCGAAGTGCCTCAACAGCGTCGAGACCATGCTCGGCGTGCCATCGGTCCCGTTGCCCCACGTGATGATCGGGCTCTTGAACCCGAGCGCCGCGTAATTGCTCGGATAGTACAGGTCGTAGATCACATGGCCGGAAGCGTCCTTCACCACGCCGGTCGTCGTGGCATACGGGCCCGCCGGTGCGTAGGCGGCCTGGACCGGGTAGCTCGAACCCGGGTCACACCCCATGATCCCCATCGACACGACCACCATCGCCGCTGACAGCGCCACGAGGAGCCGCCGCCAACGGACGGGCGCGGCTGCGCGACAGGCGCGGCGTGCCACCACGTCCCGCGGCTTGATAACGGCCATTGTCGCCTCTCGTAAGCTCAGCTTGCCGGCCTGGCTCGGCGCCACATCGTGCCACCTACTTATCTGAGCGTCACGCCACCCGCCTGATACAGCAGGCCGCCTCGGCTCAGTCAGGCCTAGCGGGATATGCCCGTGCGTTGCGGAAGGCGGTTCGATGGAGCTGATCGTTAAGGATGCCGTCTTTGTCACTATGGCCGCGAGCGCCGGGCCCGCCGGATGCTTGCTGGTCCGGGATGGCCGGATCGCCGCGGTCGGCTCGGCCGGCGAGATCCGCGCGATGGCACAGCCGGGCGCGAGAGTAGTCCGCCTGGGCGGGGCCACCGTCGTCCCCGGGCTGATAGACGGGCACTGCCATGTATCCGATGTCGGCTATCTCGCGGCAGGCGCCGACTGCAGCCAGCCGTCCGCACCCGACATCCCGGCGATTCAGGCGCGCCTGCGGGAAGCCGCTGGCCGGACACCGGAGGGCTCCTGGGTGACCGGGAGCGGGTATGTGGAGTACAAGCTGCGCGAGGGCCGGCATCCAAGTCGCGCAGATCTCGACGAGGCCGTGCCGAACCGTCCGGCCGTGTTGTACCACACGTCGCTGCACGCCTGTGTGCTTAACACGGCCGCGCTGAGGGAGGCCGGGTTCTCCGGCGGGCAGCTAGATCCTCCGGGCGGTGCATTCGGCCGCGACCGCCAGGGCCGGCTCGACGGCGTGGTGTACGAGGGCCCGATGTTCGCGCTGTTCGAGCGCAACCTCCGTCATGACCTCGGCCGCATGGGCGCCACTGAGCGGGCGAGCCTCGTCGAGATGGCGGGACAGCGCTTCGCGGCGCTCGGCGTCACCTCGGCGTGTGACGCGGATCTGCGCCGCGACACGTTCGCCGCCTTCGCCGAGGCGAACGATGGCGGCCTCCTCAACCAGCGGATCTACGGGCTGGTCGTCCACGACGAGGTGGACTGGCTGCTCGCGTCCGGCCTGCGGGGCCGCCACTCCGATCGGCTGGCCACCGAGGCCGTGAAGATCTGGGCCGACGGCGGGATGAGCAGCCGCACCGCGGCGATCAACGGAACCTACCCCGTCCCGCCGTATGGCTCGGGGATCTTGTACTTTGAGCGTGACGAGCTGACCGAGATGGTCCGTGACTTCGATGCCCGCGGGTTCCAGGTCGCCGTCCACGCCCAGGGGGACCGGGCGATCGAGATTGTCCTCGACGCGTACGCCGCCATACTGGCCGGTGCCCCGGGCAACCCGCGCCGGCACCGCATCGAGCACGCCGGTGCGATGTACCCGCCGCTGGCCGCCCGGGCCGCGGACCTCGGGATAGTGGTGGTGAGCCAGCCCGGGTTCCTCTCGGCCCTGGGCGACGGGTTCGCGGCGGCGTTTCCTGATCGCAGCGACCAGCTCTACTCCTTCGGGTCCTGGCGGCGTGCCGGTATCACGGTCGCCGGTTCGTCCGATGCCCCGGTCATTACCGCCGATCCGCTCACCGGTATCCGGGATGCGGTCCTGCGCCGCACCGCCGAAGGTCAGGTACTCGGCCCGGGCGAGCGCCTCTCGGCCCGGGACGCACTCGCCCTTTACACCACAGAGGCCGCATTCGCCTTGCACCGCGAGGGCGAGATTGGCTCGCTCGAGCCGGGCAAGCTCGCGGATTTCGTTGTCCTGGATAAGAACCCGCTGGATGCGGACCCCGAGCAGATCGCTGACATCCAGGTCCTGGCCACGGTTCTGGGTGGTACGCCCGTCTACCAATCCGAGAGCATCTTCTCCGGCTGACCACTCGGCCACGTGTCGGCCGGGTGGCGGGGGCCGGGCCGGTCAGCCGCGGCGTCCGGCGAGGATGCGGCGGATGTCTGCGGTCTCCTCGTCGGTGTGGCGGGCGAGGATCGCGTCCAGGTCGTTCAGGTCGCTGGGCGAGGTGTAGCTGGACAGCTCGCGCTCGAGTGACTTGCGTGCGCCGCTCGCCGCGCGCCGGTCCTCGCGCTTCGAGGACCTGAGGGCCGCGCGGATCGCACGCATGCCCCGGTGCCCGTCCCGGATCTCAGCCAGCAGCGGGCCCAATGCGTATGTGGTGTTTTCCATGTTCCTGTCCTTGGGTCGGAACGTTTCTTCCATGCCCGAGTCTCGCCGGCCATGAACCATGCGTCCAATGACTGGGAAGCAATCAAACTATGAGCTACAGTCATGAATTGTGGATACGGACTCGCTGCGCTGGTTCCAGCAGGTCGCCGACGGCACGACCGTGACCGAGGTCAGCGACCTCGAGGCGGTCACGCAATCGGGCGTTTCACGGGCCCTGGCGCGCCTGGAGGCTCAGGTCGGCACGCCATTGCTGCGCCGGTCCGGGCGCACCCTCCGGATGACTCGCGCGGGCGCTGTATTCAAGCGGCACGTCGACGCGCTGCTGCATCAGCTCGACGACGGGATCGCCGCCGTGAACCAGCTCATCGAGCCTGACACCGGTACCGTGGCCCTCGCCTTCCAGCACTCGCTGGGCACCTGGCTCGTGCCCGACCTCGTCCGCAGCTTCCGGGCCTCTCACCCGGGCGTCCGTTTCCAGCTGACCCAGGTGCGCGACGAACTGCATGCGGCCGCCCTCGATGGGGGACAGGCCGACCTCGAGATCGGCACCCGCCGCCGGCGCGACCCGACCGTGCATACCCGGCAGATCGCAGTTGAGCCGCTGCGCCTGGCCGTGCCGCGCGATCATCATCTGGCCAAGCAGGAGCGCGTTCGCCTCGCGGACGTATCCGAGGAATCGTTCGTCAGCCTGCGCCCAACATCCGCGCTGAGGACGCTGACCGACGACCTCTGCGATCAGGCCGGGTTCCGACCCACCGTCGTCTTCGAGGGTGACGACCTGTCGACCGTCCGCGGCTTCGTAGCCGCTGGCCTGGGAATTGCCATCGTCCCGGCGCCACGTGCCGGATCACCGGAATCCGCCACCGGGCCGGTGCTCTACCGCGAAATCCTGGATACCGGGGCAACTCGGGAGATCTGCCTGACCTGGTCAGCTGAACGACGCCTGCTGCCAGCTGCCGAGCTGTTCCGCCGGCACGTCGTCAGAAGAGCAACCGCAGGACACGTTCCTGCCCTCTCGCCATGACGCCCGCGCCGCACAGCTAACGCGCCAGGTCCCTTCCCTCCTCGTCAGGATGTCCGCGCTATCAGCCGGTTTGCCGCGCGAAGGCCTGCTGCGCCAGCGGGTGGCTGGGGCCCAGGATCAACGGCTGGCTTTGCGCCGCAGCCTGGCTGACCTGGTCGGCGAGATCAGAGCCCGGGGTCGCATAGAGCACGTGGATCCGCCCGTCGCCGGAACCGGGCGGGCTGACCGGCGCTACTGCTACCGGGTTGCCCTGCTGGTCGGTGACCCAGAGCTGGAAGCTGTCGTGCTTGAAGAACGCGATCTCGGTGACGGGGCTGGGGTAATGGTGCACACCGCCCCCGGCCGGCAGTACGCCGGTGTGGGCAGGCGTCGGTAGCGGGACGCTGGCATTGCAGATCGAGTCGGTCCACTGAGCGACACCGGCCGCGTCGGTGATCGGAGTGTCGAGCAGTTGCTGGATGCCCAGTTCTTGGGCGGCGCCGGGGAAGGCAGCGTAGAGACGCTTGGCGTTCTGCCTGATCAAGTCGACTTTGGCGGGATCCGCGCAGTTGTGACTAGCCAGCCCCTCGGCAATGTAAGTGCCAGAAGATGTAGAGACCACCGCTACCGGCTGGTCGCCAACGAACACACTCTCCGTAATCTTCACCCGGCTGAGGGCATTAAACTGGCAAAGCCATTCGAACTGGAACTTGGCCAGCAGCCGACGCGGACGAATCGAGCCAAGGAACCTCAGCACTTCATATCGCCTGGAGATAACTACCTGACGGATGTCCGGCCGCTGATCCTCCCGGAACGTGTAGCCCAGGTGCTTCAGGCAGCGAACAACTTCCGTATACAACTCGTTGTCGCGCTGAGAAAAAACTAGAGCCAGGTTCTGGCCGCCACCGTGCCCAGAGCCTCCGCCCTTAACCGAGTGAACCAGATGTCCCTCACCATCAAATGCAGCAGCAAGGTACCCAGCCTCCCAGGACGTGTCTTCCTCCCAGGGTTCCACACTCTTAAGCACAGCACGCGCGCCGCCTTGCCTGGAAACCAGCGCATCAGTGCGGTACCAGGACGCGACTCCGCCGCCTGGCCCGCACGCCAGCCAGAGATGGTCAGCTGAGGCCCGGACCTGTGTGCCGTCCTCGAATGTCAGGTCGTAACAAGGCCGAGAGATGATCTCGTTGCGCTCGACCACACTCCGCTGCCACCGACGACGGCCGCTGAAAGGAATGACTTCATCGAATCCGGCAAGGTGGTCGCCGACACGAACTTCCCCGATCGGAACCCACTGGAGATCCACTGTAAGCACGCGCACGTCTGGCGACATGCAGAACTGTGACGACCACTCCATGCCGACGAGATTGCGGACCAGGAACCAGCCCTGGGCGTCTTTCAGCCACAATCCGCCACCGTGGTGGTCTTCGTATGGCGGCTGGCCATAGATCAGCGTGCTGACCTGGCTCGCCATATTGTTCATGGTCTGCCGGGAGTGTACGTACTCGGGCGAGTCACTCCGCTGGGCATGGCCGGGGATATTGATCGTCCACGGCTGGTCCTCACGCTCTTGATGATCTTGGGTCGGGTCGGCTGGGGGCTGAGTCATGACTACTCCAAACGCCGGGCATGTCCAGCATGACCTTCATGATCAGCCCGCGCAATATCTTCGCTAGCGGTTCACGCGGACCACCAGTGGGCGTTACCGACTGGGGCGATCGTTAGCCTCGCGGGGGATGGTGCGTGTTTTCATCGTCAGGCGGTCTTGCGGGCGCCGGGGCCGGGCACGGGGGTGACGTCACGGGCGGAATCCAGGATGTGCCCGGCCTGGCAGGATAGCTGCAGCCGCACTGGCTCTGCGCAGTCTCGGTGCTGGAGCTGAACCTGCGGGCCGGTTGGGCCGACCGCGTGCTGGTTGCCCCACTGCATCAGCGCGACCAGCACCGGGTAGAGGTCGAGGCCCTTGCTGGTGAGCCGGTATTCATACCGGGTGCGCCGGCCGGTGTCTTGATAGGGAACCTTGCGCAGCAGGTCTTCCCGCACGAGGCGCGCGAGGCGGTCGCTGAGGACCTGCCGGGGCATGGCGGTGCGGCGCTGCATGTCATCGAAGCGGCGCACGCCATTGAACGCCTCGCGTAGCACCAGGAACGTCCACCGCTCCCCGATGATCCCCACCGCCGCGCCGATCGCGCAGTTGGCCGAGTCGTAATCCAGAATCCAGGGCCTTCCCATAACCGCATGCTAAGTCTGGTTGACAGACTCAGCAACGCGGGGGGATGCTGGGTCTGTGAATCGAACCCAGAGCGATCGGGCTCCCGGCCATATGAACGCCACGATCCGGCGGCCGGACTCCGCGGACCTGGCCTCGCTCACCGGCTTCTTCGCCGGGCTTTCCCTGCGAACCCGCTTCCAGAGATTCTTCGCCCCGATCACGCCGACCTCGGCCACGCTCCGCCGCCTGTCCGGCGGCGCCGGCCACGCCGATGTCCTGGTCGCCATCCAAGACGGCGTCATCATCGGCCATGCCATGGCCACGGACCGGGCCGGACCGGCGGGTGGCACGATGACCGACTTCGGGGTAGTGGTGGCCGACGCCTGGCAGGGCCAGGGCGTCGGCTCATCGCTCGTCCGCGCGCTTATCACCAGGGCGCAGGCACGCGGCGTGACATCGGTAACGATGGACGTGCTGCCCAGCAACCACCGGGTCCTGGCCATGATCGCCAGCCACTGGACCACACGGCGAACCGACCGCTCCGCAGACTGCGTTACCGTTTACGTGCCACTTCCGCGGCACCAATGGGCGGGACCGCATCAGCCCAGTGCCAAGCACGCCGGCTCCGGCTCACGATGATTCGTTATGGCGTTGTGGCGGGAAGCAGGGCTGCGGCCGTGGGCGTCCTCGGCGAACGCCCGGTAGTTCTCCGCGGCGCTCATCGCCAGGTCATGACCATGCACCGCCACGGCCCGAACCTTACCGGCCGCGGTCAGGCCGGGTTCGGCTGGCCACCACCAGCAGGACCGCGCCGGGCATCACGCTCCATCACGGCAGCGTGCCGGCCTTCTTACTGCTGAGGCTGAGGCGGCAGGAGCGACCCAAGCGCAGAAAACAATGCGTTAACGTTGGCCTTGTTTTTCCCATAATCTACGACCTGAATCCCGCGGCATGAGCTCTTGATATCGGCTCTGCCTTCAGCGCTGATAGTGATTGTGATGCGCTCACCCCACGAGCGCAGACCCATTCTGGTCCTGGCCTCAATCTGCCCGGCTTCCGGGTTCGATTCGGCGATGCGAAACCCACATTGCGATACAGCCTTCGTACAGGCTTCAAAGGCTTCATCCCTGCTTGCGGGAAAGGTCATGCTGCCTTGGTGGCTTGCGACCATGTCTCCTCCATTGAGGTCTCCTCCATTGAGGCGAACTCTAGTGTCATAGCCGGGAGTACCGGGAAGATACTCCCCAGATCATGCCTCTTCCTGCGAGTCCCAGCTCGCGACCGACGGCTCGACGATCTTCGCCGCCGTCTACAACCTCGCTGTGCCGCTCTCCGTCAAAGGCGTGACGGAGAGCTGCCAGGCAGCAACCGCTCATCATCGCCGACAAACGCGGAGCCAAGGGCAAGCTCCCCGACACGGTGCGCTGATCCGGGACCTGGCTGGCCCAAGGAGAGGCTGGACGCCAGGCCCGGAGGCAGACAGGCGAGTCCTCAGCCTCGGCGACGCACCCGTTAGAGCTCGCTGAGCGCCCGCCTGTGAACCTGCAATTCGCGTTGCACCTCGGCGAGGGCCGCTCGGACCTGGTCATTCTGTTGCTCCGCGAGCGCCGCGGCCAAGTGTTGTCGGAGCTGGTCGAGCTGCTGGCCGACGATCCGGCGGATCTCCTCGTCGGTCACGGCCCCATGCCAGGGGTTCGGTGGTTTTCGGCTGGCCGCGCTCGGCATGCTCGCCAACGGCGATACACCGAGTGCCTGGTCCTGGTCTGCGAGCAACCTGGCCCAGGTTCTCAGATCGTCGAAGAGCTGGTCGAGCACCGCGTGGAGGGCGTGCGTCTCGGGGACCCTTCGGTGAGCCTGCTTCACGTCCAGAATCACGTCAATGACCTCGCTGAGCACCTCATTGAGGGCGGCGGTCGGATCGTCATGCCGGGGCGAGCTCACGCAGGCACCGATGCGGCCCGGCCTCCGCACGCGCACGGCCAAGCTGCTGGATTACGCCATCCCACGGGGCCTCCCGTCTCTGACATGGGACTCCTCTCGCCAAGAGTATCGTCCTCGTCCTTCGTGTCCCTGGCTTCACTGGCTGTCGTACTCGTCGTGGCGGCGCCACCAGTGGCCGGTCTCGTTGCGGCCGAGTGGCGCGCGGTCGAGCCACTGGTACATGCCCCAGAGGCCATCGAGCCCGCGCGCGTACGCCGAGTAGGTGTGGTACACGACGCCATCCTCGAGCATGAACGCGCTCACGCCGGGCCCTTCTCGCCGGTACGTCTCCCAGTCCGTTCCGACAATGCTCGCTGCGAACTCATCGAGCCCGGAACCTTCGTCGCCGGCCGGCCGTAGGTCGACCGTGCGGTAGTTGTACTCGACGGCTCCTGACTCCCATTCCTCCTTGGTGTTCGCCGCCTGGAAGTCGTGGTTGAAGTCGCTGTCGAATGAGGACGCCCAGGGGAAGCTCCAGCCCATCCGCTTCTTGTACGCCTGCAGTTTCGCGATCGGAGCCCGCGACACCGCGCCGAGCGTGACGTCGTGGTTCGCGAGGTGGACGGCGGAGCGGTCAAAGCCGTCGGCGATCGCGGAGCAGGTCGGACAACCCGCCGTGTAGTCGGGGCCGAACATGAAGTGGTAGATGAGGAGTTGCGGGCGTCCTCGGAAGAGTTCGGCGAGCGACGCCTCGCCCTCGTCGGTCTGGAAACGGTAGTCCTTGTCGATGCGTACCCAGGGCAGCTCCTGCCGCTGCCGCGCCAGTTCGTCGCTGCGCCGCGTCAGCGCCTTCTCGGCCCCGAGCAGCTCCAGCCGGGCCGCCAGCCACTCTTCACGTGTTCCGGCCTTGTGATCGGTCATTGTTTCTCTCCTTCTTGTCGTTTTTTCTTGTCGTTTCAACGGCTTGGCGTGGCCCGCACCACCGATGACATCTCACATCGGTGGTATGAGCCCGGGAACCGACGAGGGCGCGATGACGATCAGGACTCCAAGCCCGGCGATCGCCAGCGCCAGCGGCACATCGACGGCGGCTTTCGCGGGCAGCAGCTTCTGGGCCAGGACGACGACGGCGATCACGCACATCCAGGTGACGCTCATGAGGCTCAGCGCGACCAGCGTCAGCATCAGTCCGATGCTTGAGCCGACGCAGTTGAGCCCGAACTCGAATCCAGAGCGGACGCTCTCGCGGCAGCGCCGGCGGAAGTGCTGCTTGAGCGGTGTGAACTCGTAGACACCGGCCGCGATCGCAACCGCGCCGGCGACGAAATACCCGTGCGGCCGGTATAACGCATACACGGCGACGCCCACGAGTGTCCAGACGGCAAGGTAGGACCCGACGAATAGCGGCACGGCGAGCACACGGCCGCTGGCATGAGCGCGTCTCAAGACCGCCGGAGCCGCGCCCGGCAGCATCATTGCCGCCATCATCCACACCCACAGGGCGACGAAGAACGCGAACGAACCGAGCCGGGTCGCAACGCCCATGTCCATCCCGTTCATCTGCCGGACCGCGACGACCCAGGATGCGGCGGCGAGCCCGAGCGTCGCCGTCAGCGTGGCCGCCGTCCCAGCGGTCTTGGCGCGCACGCCGCCGACGTGGGCGTTCATGTGGCGTCGCCGTCCTTCGCGGGGTCGGTGGGCCGCGGTCGGGGGTCGGCCGGGTCGAGGTCGACTTGGCCAGGGTCGCTCCACCATTGGGGCGGCTTGGCGTCGCCGTAGTCGTCGTGCCATTTCCACCAGTGGTAGGGCGGGGTTTGGGGGTAGCCCTCGGGCGAGTCCTCCCAGTTCTCCTGGCGTCCGAGTGCGGTGATGTCGAGGTAGCTCCAGGTGCCCCCCATTGCTTCGTCGCCGCGGTTGTTGATGAAGTAGGTGCGGAACACGCGGTCGCCCTCGCGGATGAACGCGTTCGTGCCGTGCCATTCGTCCACGCCGAAGTCGGTGTCGAAGCCGTCGGTCATGGTGTACCAGGGGATGTTCCAGCCCATCCGCGCCTTCACGCGCGCGATGTCTGGCTGCGGCGCGCGCGAGGCGAAGGCGAGAGTGGTGTCGCGGGCGTTCAGGTGGGCGAGGTGGGCGACCTGGTCGGCGACCAGGGAGCAGCCGGGGCAGGCATGGTCGGGCCAGCCGTACACGCCGGGCTCGAAGAAGGCGCGGTAGACGATCAGCTGACCGCGGCCCTCGAACAGGGCGGGCAGGCTCGCTTGGCCGCTGGGCCCGTCGAACTCGTACTCCTTCTCCACGGCCAGCCACGGCATCCGCCGGCGTTCGGCGGCCAGCGCGTCCCGGGCGCGGGTCAGCTCTTTCTCCTTCACGAGCAGCTGCTGGCGCGCAGCCTCCCACTCCTGGGGTGACACGATCGGGGGAGTCTTCATCGCGAGATGTCCGCCTTCCAGTTCAGGTCCGAGCCTCCATGTATAGCAATCACCTGATTGCTATACACTATGGCAACCAGATGGTTGCGTCAAGTCTCGTGTTGCTCCGGAGGTTGCGACCGAAGGCCCGCGCGATCGGGACTTTTGTCGGCCGCTTGCTATCCGGTCGGCGCTGATGATGGAAGCACGGCACGGCCCAAGGGCGTACGCCAGCCTTGACGTGGAGCCAGGCGAGGAAGGGAAAAGGAGAATGAGCGTAATTACCGAGGAGGCCAGTGGCCGCCGGGCCCAGCGTCCTCCTGGTCGCCGCGTCGTCGTCGGCGTGGACGGCTCCCCGGGATCGGCCGCAGCGTTTCAGCGGGCAGCGTCGCAGGCACGGCAGCGGAATGCCATGCTCGACGTCGTCTACGTCCTTCCCGCCGACGCCGACGCCAGAGCGTCCGATATGGCCAGGGTGATGCTCGGCGAGTTCACCCGGCGGGAATGCCCGTACGGTGCAGGCGTCCCGGTGCGCCTGCGGGTCGAGCGAGGTGACCCGGAGGTAGTCCTGCTCCTCGTCAGCGTCGGCGCGGAACTGCTCATCGCCAGACGCCAGAACTCCCCGGACACTCGCTCATACCGGTAGGCCGCGGTGACCCGCACAGCCAAGACAGCACATCGTCAGCACCCGTCGTAAGCCGTCCAGTTCGACGCGCCACCTGCGGCGATGGCGTTGTCGAATATCTGGTCCTGGTAAGCGGGCCCGGCGACGCCGTACATGCTGGCCGCGCCGCCGTAGGTTTCCCAGGTGCCCAGGACGAACTGGTACGCCCCGCCGCCGTTACCTGGTCCCCAGGCGTAGCTGCCGCCCTCTTCGGCGTTGCGGATGCAGATCCCGAGCGCCGAGTGCGCGGCGTCCCCGCCGCTGGATGGCGCTGGTACCGCGCTCGGGCTCGGGCTTGGGCTTGGGCTTGCTGCTGCCTGGGCGGCCGCCTGCTGCGCCTGCTGGGCGGCCTGCTGCTGCGCGAGCCGCGCGGCGGCCACCGCGGCGAGGTACCTGTGCCGGGCGGCCGCCCTGGCCTGCTGGACCACGCGGGCTTCCAGCACGGCGATGTCGCGGCGAAGGGCGGTGGTCACCCGGTCGCCGCTTACCGAGGACCCTGCAGTCGTTACCGGAATTATGTAATGAGCGGGTACGGGCGCTGCCGATCCGCCCTGCAGAGACACGAAAGCCGCAGCCACGCCTGCGAGCGTTGCTGCGGCCACTACCGGTGCCCCGCGCTTGATGGCGGGTGCTTTGGGTTTGGCATGACGGGATACTGGAGGCATCACGCTCCTCTCCGCGAAGCTCCGCGTTCACCCGGCGAGCTGACGTGCGTTGACGTCAGGTGGCGCGGGGAACGCCTGTCCCGGGGAACCTACTGGAGGCGTGGGCGGAGCGTGGGGAAACGCGAGAATAACGCGCTGACCAGCCGAGATTCTGGTAACGGCGGGTTAGCATCCGGGCACATAGGACTAACAAACCGCTTGCGCCCGATCTCGCGGCCCCTATGATTTACCCCGTAGTACCCCCGGTGTCCAGCGACCAAGGAGCGGAGATGCGCCAGGCGCTCATGTCCATCACGCAGGTTTTTGCGACCTCGGAGGGTATGACGCTTGCTGCAACGAACGCTGAATTTGGGAATCCTGGCGCATGTCGACGCGGGTAAGACAACTCTCACCGAGCGGCTGCTCTACGCCGCGGGTGTCATCGACGAGATCGGCAGCGTCGACGCGGGCACGACTCAGACCGATTCGCTGACGCTGGAGCGGCAGCGCGGCATCACGATCAAGTCCGCAGTCGTCTCGTTCGCGATCGACGATGTCACCGTCAACCTGATCGACACGCCAGGCCACCCGGATTTCATCGCCGAGGTGGAACGCGCCTTGAGCGTGCTCGACGGTGCCGTGCTGGTGATCTCCGCCGTCGAGGGCGTGCAGCCGCAGACGCGCATCCTGATGCGCGCGCTGCAGCGGCTGCGCGTCCCGACCCTGATGTTCGTCAACAAGATCGACCGTCGCGGCGCGGGTTACGAACGCCTGCTAGCGGCCATCTCGGACCGGCTGACGCCAGCGATCGTCCCGATGGGCTCCGCGCGTGAGCTTGGAACGCGCGCGGCCGGATTCACGGCCGCCGACGGCGCCGACGCTGCCTTTACGGCCAGGCTGGCCGAGGTGCTCGCCGAGCAAAACGACTCGATCCTGGCCGCGTACGTCCACGGCGAGCCGGGGATTTCGCACCGGCTCCGCGAGGAACTCGCGGAGCAGACGAGACGAGCGCTGGCCCATCCGGTTTTCTTCGGCTCGGCGCTCACCGGAACAGGTGTGGATTCGCTGATGAGCGGCATCGCCGCCCTGCTGCCGGTGGCCGACCGGGACATCGATGGTCCGGCTTCGGGTCGTGTTTTCAAGATCGAGCGCGGCGCGGCGGGGGAGAAGATCGCCTACGTCCGCATGTTCTCCGGCACCGTGCGGACACGAGACCGGGTGCGGTTCGGCGGCAGCGGCGAGCGGAAGGTGACCGCGATCGACGTCTTCGCCCACGGGTCGGCCGTCCGGCGTCAGTCCGTGTCGGCCGGAGAGATCGGGAAGCTGCGGGGTCTCACGGAGATCCAGGTCGGCGACGCGGTCGGCACGCCGCCGGAGCATGCGGAGCAGCACCAGTTCGCCCCGCCGAGCCTGGAGACGGTCGTCATTCCCCGCAATCGCGACGATAACGGCGCCCTCCGCGTAGCGCTCGCCCAGCTCGCCGAGCAAGACCCGCTGATCAACGTCCGGCAGGACGGCACCCGCCAGGAGATCTCCGTCTCGCTCTACGGCGAGGTCCAGAAGG
>Ga0207684_10004669_pt1 | contig 12863 bp, 11 predicted proteins | sample KBSK5501metaG_FD_184342 | JGI IMG/M metagenome (GOLD analysis project Ga0207684, IMG submission 184342) | Corn, switchgrass and miscanthus rhizosphere microbial communities from Kellogg Biological Station, Michigan, USA - KBS K5-50-1 metaG... | ecosystem: Host-associated > Plants > Roots >...
CAATATCACAGTCGAACTGCTGCAGACACAAGGCCCGGTTAAAAACTTCTATTCAGGAATCAACGAGGCACTGGAGATGGCGTCGCCTGATGATGCCGGCATTCGTCAAGCCCCCCTCATGGAGACGGGCGAGGTTGGGGTAGTTGCGGTTGCGGTTCCCAGTAGCACCGCCTGGTCTCCGCCACACGATGGACACGATCGCCTCGTGGTCAAAGCTCGATAGAATTAATAATGGTTCTGGACCGACGGAAAAAAACTCTCCCTTTCCTGCCGGAATGCTCGCTTGGTTTCCAGCGGACACAGATTTAAGTGTGCCTAACGAATCCGATCAGCAGATGAAGCTGATGATCCTGGAGTTTAAAGATACTCCTCCAAAGGTGGACTAGTTGTCCTTTGCTTTCTCGTGGATTGGATTTAACTGCTCGCTACTGACGAGGGCTTCATTGAGGGGCAGCTCTTAACCGTCTGGTCCCACATCAGATTCGTCCCTTCAATGAGGTGATGAGGCGGGCCAGGGCAGAGCGACTTTCATTGTGCTATCGTACCCTCGCTACTGTCGCAGTGAAGAGGAAGCGCAAAACACCAGCCACATCTGTTGCGTCACCGCGCGAGCGAAGCGTCTCTACCCGGCAAATGACTGGCAAAGCTCCTGCGCCAGAGCAGATCCGGCTACTGATTGCCGACGATCACATGCTCATCCTCGAGGGCTTGGCGGCGACAATCGGCCGGCAGGATGATATGACGGTTGTGGCCAAGGCAAGCAATGGTCGCGAAGCAGTAAAATTATGGAAGACGCACCGGCCCGACGTTTCGCTGCTCGATTCGCGAATGCCGACGTCGAATGGGGTCGGAGTGATCAAGGAGCTTCGCGATCTGGACGTCTCCGCGCGCGTGATCGTGCACACCACTTACGACACCGACGAAGAGATCTATCAGGCGGTCAGAGCTGGCGCGAAAGGGTATCTATTAAAGGACGCCACCTTGGAGGAGTTGCTGGATTCGATTCGCAAAGTGCATGCTGGCGAAACCTGCATACCCCCCGCGCTCGGAGCCAAACTGGTTTCGCGCATGAGCGGTGAAACGTTGACCAGCCGTGAAATCGATGTTCTCAAACTTCTTGCTCGCGGCCGAAGCAACAAAGAGATCGGCTCAGATCTTTTCATCAGCGAAACGACCGTGAAGACCCACATGAGAAGCATTTTCAGCAAGCTGAACGTCATGAGCCGGACAGAAGCGATCGCCGCCGCGAACGAGCGCGGCCTGATTCAGCTTTAATTATCTAAGTTTTCCTCAGGCGGCAGTCTCCTTCGAAAGAACGACACAGTTTCGGCCTTCGAGACTTGAACTGGTCACGACCTATAAAACGTATCACGGATCCCATGAGGGAATGTTCCTGGGGATGGCGCCGACGGGGCGAAGATTCACTTCGAAACTGTCGACGTGATGCGAGTGCGTAACGGCAAGATCACCGACCATTGGGTTGTGGCGAATCTTTTCTCGCTCCTGCAACAGCTCGCCGCCTTAAACTCCTAACCAATATTGCTAAGACGCAGCAGTCGCCTATTCGCGAGTGTCTGCCGCGTGCTTGCCCAGTTTTTTTAAGAGCCGCAGCAATATCAGCCGCTCCTTTTTTGAAAGGACGCTGACCGCATCTTCCATTGCGGCTGCGTGCTCCCGAAAACCACGAGTGATCAGTGCCCGTCCTTTCGCGGTCAGTTCAACCTGTCGCACCCGGCGATCGCCGGCGTCGTCTTTGCGCGAAACTAGTCCTTTCTTGACCAGCCGATCAACGGCCACGCTGATGGATCCCGGAGTGAGCCAGACTTTCGGGCCGATCGTGTTCACCGGGAGCGGCCCTTTATGCAGGAGCACTTCGAGAACGCGGAAATCGGAGTCGCCCAGTTCTGTCCGCTCGATGCTCTCGGCCGCGTGCGGGATCAGTGCCTGAAAAGCTTTCATAAAAATGAGCCAGACATGAACTCCGGTGGAGTCTTGCCTGGGACTTGTCTCTTTCGGCCTCATTGAAGTCTAGCTTGACACAAATTATATTGATGTCAATATACTGTGTGTCAAACAAAAGAAACTAACATGAAAATCATTACTGTCATCGCCCGATTCCTTCTTGGCCTCATCTTTCTTGTCTTCGGACTGAATGGCTTCCTCCACTTCATTCCCGCGCCCCCTCCGCCTTCCGGAACGGCTGGCCAGTTCGTTGGGGCCCTCTTTGTCTCCAACTATCTGGTCGTCGTATTCCTGCTCCAAATCATTCCGGCGGTCTTGCTCCTGATGAATCGCTACGTCCCGCTCGCGCTCACGCTGCTCGCTCCGATCATCGCTAACATTCTGCTCTTCCACATCTTGATGGCTCCGAGCGGTCTGGCTCTGGCCATCGTCGTGACGGTGCTCTGGATCGTTGTCTTCCTGAGCGTCCGGTCCGCTTTCGCCGGTCTTTGGCAACAGCGTGTCCCGGCGCAGGGGCTGCGGCAACAAAGTCACGGAGTCGTTTTCAGAAACCAACAAGGAGGAACTTATGCTTAAGATCGCAATCATTATTGGAAGCACACGCCCGGGTCGAAACGGTGAGGCCGTGGGTAAATGGGCTTACGAAGTCGCGAAGAAGCGCAGCGACGCCGAATTCGAGCTCGTGGACATCAAAGATTTCAACCTGCCGCTTCTCGACGAGCCGGTGCCACCAATAATGGGGCAGTATAGTAAACCTCACACCAAAGCGTGGGCCGCTAAGATCGGCTCTTTCGATACCTACGTTTTCGTCACGCCCGAGTACAACCATGGAACCTCCGGCGCGCTGAAAAACGCGATCGATTTTCTGTTCGCCGAGTGGACCAACAAGGCGGCTGGCTTCGTCAGCTACGGCGGCGCCAGTGGAGCGCGCGCCGTCGAGCAGCTGCGTCTAAACCTGGCGGAGGTGCAAATGGCCACCGTGCGTAACCAAGTCCTGCTCTCCATGCATGCCGACTTCGAAAACTTCAGCGTCTTCAAGCCAGATTCACACAAGGAGGCGTCGGTTAACGAGATGCTGGATCAGCTCATCGCATGGGGAGGCGCACTGAAGACGCTGCGGGAGAAAACAGCATAGGAGGCCGCTGGCGGCGCGAACCACGCTGACTTTCAAGAGGTCACTGATGCAAATTGGCGTAGATAGTTTCGTAGCGGCAACCGTTAACGGGACCGACCAGGCAGTCGATCCCGCGCAACATCTCAGCGACTTGCTCGAAGCGATCACGCTGGCTGACGAGGTCGGTCTGGATGTGTTTGGTATCGGGGAACACCACCGGCGTGAGTTCCTCGATTCCGCGCCGACGGTGATTCTCGCCGCCGCCGCCGCCCGGACACGCCGCATTCGCCTAACCAGTGCTGTTACGGTGTTGAGCGCAGCCGACCCCGTGCGCGTGTTTCAAGAGTTCGCGACGCTTGATCTAATTTCGAACGGAAGGGCGGAGATCGTCGCCGGGCGCGGCTCGTTCATCGAAGCGTTTCCGCTCTTCGGGCTGGAGCTCGAGGACTACGATTCGCTTTTCGCCGAGAAGCTCGATCTGCTTCTGAACATCCGCGAGAACACGCATGTCCATTGGTCAGGTAAGCACCGCCCGTCACTCACCGGGCAGGGAGTTTACCCGCGTCCGCTACAGAACCCGCTGCCAGTCTGGCTCGGGGTGGGAGGCACACCCGGCTCCTTCGTTCGCGCCGGCATGCTCGGGCTGCCGCTTATGGTGGCGATCATTGGCGGCGAACCGCACCGGTTCCGGCCGTTGATCGACCGCTACCGCCAGGCGGGTCTGCGCGTGGGACATCCTCTGGATCAACTCAAGTTGGGCATCCACTCGTTAGGCTACGTCGCTGAGAGTTCAGCCAAGGCGGCAGACGACTTCTTTCCCGGATATGCGCAAAGCTTTTCTGAGATCGGCAAGGAACGCGGCTGGCCGCCGGTCACCCGGACCCACTACGATGCCCTGCTCGGACCGACCGGAGCGCTCCTGGTGGGCGATCCGGAAACCGTCGCTGAAAAGATCCTGCGCCTGAACAAATCGCTAGGCGGCGTCTCCCGCCTTACGTTCCAGATGAGCGTCGCGGCATTGCCGCACGTCAAACTCTTGCGCGCGATCGAGCTGCTGGGGACACGCGTTGCTCCTCTCGTGCGGAAGGCGCTCGCGTTTGGGACGACGGAGCAGTTTTTGCCAACGAACTCACACCGTGCCGCGTGAGTGATGCTCCCTCGAAAGTAGGAGATCGCTCCCCCTCCAAAGTTGGAATTATGATTCCGTCGTCTGAATAATAGCTTGCCGTAGTTCGAGACCCTAACCTACGGTCAGTGCAAGGAGGTTTGCATGTCCGATCAAGACAAGACTCCCGAAAGGCCTGAAGCGGACGTCATTCCGGTAGCGCTTCGTGTGAATGGGAAGAAGCACGATCTTCGCATCGATCCGCGCACCACTCTTCTGGATTGCCTTCGCGAGCACCTGCGTCTGACCGGATCAAAAAAAGGATGCGATCACGGCCAGTGCGGCGCGTGCACGGTGCACATCAATGGCCGGCGGGTAAATTCCTGTCTCTGCTTCGCCGCGATGCACGAGGGCGACGAGATCACGACGCTTGAGGGCATCGGCCAGCCGGAAAATCTGCACCCGCTGCAGGCTGCGTTCGTTACCTGCGATGCCTACCAATGCGGCTATTGCACACCCGGGCAGATTATGTCGGCCGTGGCGCTCTTGAAGGAACCGTGCGGGCCGGAGGACGCCGAGGTGAAGGAGTTCATGAGCGGCAATATTTGCCGCTGCGGAGCCTATCCCAACATTGTCGCTGCTATTCAGAGTGTACGGCAAAACGCGAAGCCGCAGAAACCGGGATGAAAACTTTCCAACTCACGCGGGCCAGCGATAGCGCACAGGCTATCGCTACGGCGGCCAAAGCGAGCACGGCACAGCAGGGAGCGGAGATTCGCTTCATCGGTGGCGGCACGACGCTGATCGATCTAATGAAGCTGAACGTCGAGCAGCCGCAGACGTTGATAGACATCAACCGGCTGCCGCTCGACAAGATCGAAGCGCTTCCCGACGGCGGCCTAACGATTGGCGCTGTCGTGCGCAACTCGGATATGGCCTACCACCCGCTTGTCCGTAAAAACTACGCCGTTCTTTCCGAAGCGATTTTGAGCGGGGCGTCGGTGCAGCTTCGGAACATGGCGACCACCGCCGGGAATCTGCTGCAACGGACGCGGTGCATGTATTTCCGAGAAACGAATATGCCATGCAACAAACGCGAGCCCGGCTCGGGCTGCGCCGCGATCACTGGAGCCAATCGCAGTTTGGCCATTCTCGGCACGAGCGAACACTGCATTGCGACGAATCCGTCGGACATGAACGTGGCCATGGCCGCACTCGAGGCGACCATTCACGTACGTGGAACGAAGGGCGAGCGCAGTATTCCTATTGCCGACTTTCACGTTTTGCCCAGGAACACGCCGCAACGTGAGACAGTATTGGAACCGGGCGACCTGATTACTCATGTCACGCTTCCGCCGGCGGCGCCCGGAAGCCGCTCGCTTTATTTAAAACTACGCGACCGCGCTTCCTACGAATTTGCGCTCGCCTCCGCCGCGGTGGTGGTCACGGTCGCCAATGGAAAACTGACGCGCGCTCGCATCGCGCTCGGGGGCGTTGGCACAAAGCCTTGGCGGTCGACTGAGGCAGAAGGTGAATTAACAGGTCAACCGGCGACACCAGCCGTTTTCCAGAAAGCGGCGGATGCGGCCCTCCGGGGCGCCAGGCCTCAGAGTCAAAATGGCTTCAAAGTGGAGTTGGCCAAACGCTGTGTCGTGCACGCACTGAAGCTCGCAACGCAAAACGCCTAACGAGCTCGCAACCTCAATTATGCCTGAAAGCACACAGATGTCGGTCATCGGCAAAGCACAACCTCGCATCGATGGTCCGGTGAAGGTGAGTGGCGTGGCGCAGTACGCCTCCGACTTCCACTTTCCCGGAATGTTATATGCCGTGCCCGTCGAGGCGACGATCGCCAACGGCAAGATCCGGCAGCTCGACACGGCTGCGGCCGAGAAAATGCTGGGTGTGCGAGCTATTTTTCATCGCGAGAACATCGGAAAGATCTTCCGATCGGTCGCAGGAGAGGGACTCGAAGGCATCTGTGAAGAGCGCCGCCCACCGTTCGAGGACGACGTCGTTCGCTACTACGGCCAATACGTTGCACTCGCCGTGGCAGACACTTTCGAGAACGCCAAGGCCGCCGCTGATGCTGTCTGTGTGACTTACGCCAAAGACAAGCCGAACGTCGAGACCGACCTCACGGCGGAGGACGATCCCGAAGTGGTTCTCACTACGTTTGGCCCGTTCCACCGCTTGCAGAGTCAACGTGGCGACCCCGAGAGCGCTTTTGCAAGCGCGCCCGTCAAGCTCGATCAAACTTATGTCACGCCGGCCGAGACACACAACCCGATCGAGTTGCAAGCGACGATCGCGATCTGGGATGGCTCGATGTTGACGATCTACGAGGAATCGCAAGGAGTCTTCAACCTCCGGAGCGTACTCGCGCAAATGTTCGGTTTGCCGAAAGAGAATGTGCGCGTCATCACCAAGTTCGTTGGCTCGGGTTTTGGCAGCAAGTTGTGGCCATGGACACATTGTCCGCTCGCGGCCGCAGCTGCGCGGCAGCTTGGCAAGCCAGTCAAACTCGTGCTCAGCCGGAAGATGACGTTCCAGTCTGCCGGGCATCGCGCGCGGACCCAGCAGCGTGTGCGGCTGGGCGCCACACCCGAGGGCAAGCTCATCTCGCTCCAGCACGATTACGTCTACCACCGGTCGATGCTCGATATTCATCACGAAGACTGCGGTGAGGCGACGCCGTTCCATTACAGTGTGCCAAACCTTCGCGTAACGTTCGGACGCGCCAGGCGCAACGTCGGAGCAACGGCCGACATGCGTGGCCCGGGCGCGGTGCCCGGACTCTACGCGACCGAGTCGGCGATGAACGAGCTGGCCGATCAACTCAAGATCGATCCTGTCCGGCTTCGCGTCCTCAACGAACCGAAGATCGACGAGTCGTTGGGCGTTCCATTCTCGTCACGTCATTTGCTCGAGTGCTTCGAGCTTGGCGCGGAGAAGTTCGGCTGGTCGAAACGCGATCCCGAAGTGGGCTCGATGAAGCGGGATGGGTTGACGCTTGGCTGGGGAATGGCCGGATGCGCCTGGATCGCAGCGCGATTCGCTGCCGAAGCCAACGTCCAGCTGCGCGACGATGGCACGGTCCGCGTGGCGTGCGGCACGCAAGACATCGGCACCGGCACCTACACTATTCTGGCGCAGCTTGCCGCGGAGAAGACCGGTGTGCCGCTCGACAAAGTCGAAGTAGCGCTGGGCGATACGTCTCTGCCAGAAGGCCCACTCTCGGGCGGTTCGATGGCGACTGCATCAATAGTCCCGGCTGTTTTTGCAGCGGCTGACAATGCGATCGCGTCGCTGCTGATGATCGCGGCGACAACGCCCGGATCGCCCTTCGAGAAGCGCAAGCCTGACGATCTGGCATTCGAAGCCGGGCAGGTTTTTGTGAAAGGCGATGGAGCTAGTAGAGGCGTTCCATTCGCGGATTTGCTCCGGCGCGCCAACCTTCGGCTCGTTACAGGCAGCGGCAAGTCCGAAATGACGTTCGGTAATCCAAAACCGAAGTTCTCGATGCATTCGTTCGGCTGTCACTTCGTCGAAGTCACCTGGCAGCCGGAGATCGCCCGGATACGCGTCAACCGGGTAGTGACTGTCATGGATGCCGGCCGCATTATTAATCCACTGGCGGGGCGCAACCAAATCGAGGGTGCGGTCGTGATGGGAATTGGCATGGCGTTCTTGGAGCACACGTCTTACGACCCGCAGAACGGCGCGCCGATCAACAGCAATCTGGCCGACTACATCATGGCGGTAAACGCTGACGTGCCCAAGCTCGACGTGCATTTTCTCGATTACCCCGACAAAGAGCTTAACGAAGTGGGCGCCCGCGGGATCGGCGAGATCGGCCTGGCCGGCATTGCCGCCGCCATCACCGCGGCGGTTCATCATGCGACGGGCGTTCGTGTCCGCGAACTGCCGGTAAAGATCGAAGACCTGCTGACTTCGTCCGTGTTGAGTTAAAGTGTGAAAGCACTGCAACAAGTCATTCGGCGTGTCGCGGAAAATCCATCTCGCCCGTGGGCGCTGGCCACGCTTGTTCAGGCTGAGGGTTCCACCTATCGAAAACCGGGCGCTCGCCTCTTGGTCGATTCGGATGGTGGTACTTTAGGCGTCCTGAGCGGCGGCTGCTTGGAGGAGGAGATTGGCCGTCACGGACGAAAGGTCATCGCCGATGCTTCGCCCGAGTTGCTGTCATTTGATACGAAGCGTCTATATGGATGCGATGGTCGACTGAAGATTCTTGTGGAACCGGTTCCCGCGGCAGGACAGAGCGGCAATCTTATCACCAGGATTGGTCGATTGATCAGGAACCGAGAGGTTTGCCGTATTCGCACATGCTTTGAAGGCGAAGCGCTGGGCTCCGATCTGCTGCCCACTGATGTCCTTTTGGCCGAGCGGCGCGGGGTGTTCATTGAGACGGTGCCGCTTCCTGTCCGACTGTTACTCTTCGGCACCGGACCCGAGATCGAGCCGATCACTCAGTTTGCTGGAAATCTCGGCTGGATGGTCGAACGGTTCGGCCATCCGGCAGAACTGGCCGAAGACCTTCGTCCGGACGCGCAGACTGCCGCGATAGTCATGACTCACAATTTTGGTCGCGATCTCCTCGCGCTTGATCGGCTTCTGCCGCTCCAACTCCAATACGTTGGACTGCTCGGGCCCAGAAAACGTCATACTGAGTTGCTGGCGCGGCTGAGCGAATATCGATCGCACGATTTCGACGCCGGAGTCAGAAATCTGTTCGCGCCCGCCGGACTCGACATCGGCAGTGAAGCGCCCGAAGAAATCGCGCTCGCAATTGTTTCTGAAGTTGCCGCAGTCCTCTCCAATCGTAGCGGTGGTCTCCTGCGAGAGCGCAAAAGTGACATCCATACCGCCATAGCTACTGCGACTGGAGAAGCCGCTTAGTTCCAGAGAGCGGATCATAACGTGCTTCCTTGAAAAATGGTCGTTAGCCTCACTGCCTTCTCATCCGAATGGTCGGGAAAATCTTGGAAGACAGAGAAACAAGCGATCGTCGCATCTGATTTGTTAAGCCAAATCGTTCGTCGGCCGGAAAGTTTCGCGTGTGACCGTAGATCACATCAGCCAGGACAATCGCTTTTTGCCAAAACTCTAATTTTTCGGAGTCAAACATAGTGAAACCGGAGGTGCCTGACCAACTATCAACCATCAACTCTCAACTAAGAGCTACTCCCAATCGCCTCCTCCAAAAGAGGGGGAAAGGTCTCCCTCTCAAGAGGTGCAAATAATTCCATCCTTTACCCAATGGCTGGGCACTCATGCCAAGGATTAACCTTTAGCATGATCAAACCTAACCTGAGCGATGAGACGGTGGAGGCAGTGGCTACTTCCGGGCCCGAAGTTGCTTTAGCGAAGGGCGTACTTGTTCAAGCGAAACAAGATTTAAGGAGATTCCTGGCGGCGGAAGACCGTGTCGGACGGGAGATCTACGCGGACGCTTATAGTTGGGTCGTATCAGATGACTTGTGGTGGCCCTACTCATTCTTAAACGTGTGCGAAGTGCTCGGCTTGGCGCCGGACGCTTTGCGGGAGGAGTTATTGGCTGACACGCAGCTGGGTTGGTACTCTCATTCGCGCCGAATCACTCAAAGGATTTCGACCTCGGTGAGAGGGTCCTTCGCGAATGTTTTTGGACTCCGCAGCAGTGTCGCGAGTTCTCGCCATTCAAACCGGCCGGTCCTCGCCCATTGATGGAACTCCGAATATAAGGTCTTTAAACCATTTTAGCGCAGGAACAGCTTTACCAAACTCTGGCGCAGGATCTTTCGACGCTTCGCAATTGTGCACGACCGTTTTTTTTCCTAAGCATAACTCTCTTTGACCGGACCGACGGATGGAGCCGAATATTTTCAAAGGCGAATATCCGCGCTTCTCGGCTTAGCTGACCATTAATACGGACCGATACCTATGAACGCAGCCGAAAAATCGATTGTTGTTAACGCGCCCGTCGCCGAAGTCTATGAACGGTGGTTGCGTTTCGAAGATCTGCCCAAATTCATCAAATCGCTTGGTGAAGTAGAGCGAATTGATGACAAACATTTCTCCTTCAATACCGTTCGTGACGGAAAGGAACAGCGCGGCGTGATAGAAGTCATACGGCAGATCCCTGAGCGGAGGATAGCCTGGCGGACAATCGCGGATGGCGTAGGGCTGGGGGTGGTCTCGTTCGAACCGCGCTCCGATACTGCCACAGAAATCACTTTGAAGTTGCGTTCAGTTTTCGATCCTTCAATCTCGGGCCAGAGCGCGGACGAATACCTTCTGAATTTCAAGCAGTTGATCGAGAATCAGTCGCAATGAAAAACTTTTTTATTGGCGTTGGCATCTTGTCGGTCCTCTTGATGGCCGCCGGGTGCAAAAAAAAGTCCGCCCCGCAGCAACCTCCGCTACCGGTCAATGTCGTTACCGCGATCGAGAAGGAGGTAAACGAATGGGACGAATTCACCGGGCGTCTGGAAGCGGTCGAATCGGTCGAGATCCGGCCACGAGTGTCCGGATATATTACCGAGATTCGCTTCGAGGCGGGCGCGATCGTAAAAAGGGGCGATCTGCTTTATGTAATCGATCCGCGGCCTTATCAGGCGGACTTCGATCGAGCCGCGGCCGAAGTCGACCGAATGGACGCGCAGCTCAAACTTGCCCAAATTGAACTAAATCGGGCGAAGGAGTTACGGGACAAAAACACGATCTCGGCCAGCGAATTCGACCAGAAAGCTGCTACTTATCAAGGCTCTGCCGCCGCCAAGAGTTCGGCCGAAGCGGCTAAGAATTCCGCGGCGCTGAATCTGGAGTTCACCCAAATCAAATCGCCGATCGACGGCCGCGTCAGTGACGCGCGCATCACACTCGGTAATCTTGTCCAGCCAGGCGCGGGCCCGGAGAGCGTGCTTACCACGGTAGTCTCGGTCGATCCGATTTATGCGAAGGTGGACGCTGACGAAAATGCGGTCCTAAAATACGTAAAGCTCAGCGAGGAAGGGAAACGCGTCAGCGCGCGCACGGCAAAGATCCCGGCTTTCATCGAGCTCGGTAACGAGACCGATTTCCCTCATGAAGGCTACATCGATTTCGTCGATAATCGCCTTGATCCTGGGACAGGAACGATTCGCGCGCGCGTGGTTCTAAAGAACTGGAATCCGAACTTCATTACGCCGGGTTTCTTTGCTCGCGTGCGCGTTGCCGGCGCGACGCCGTATCGAGCGGCACTCGTTGCTGACAAAGTGATCAGCTCACAGCAAGGCCTGAAATTCGCGTTCGTCGTGAAACCCGATAATACGATTGAGCGCCGCACCCTTGAAACCGGCCCCATTTTCGAAGGAAAGCGGATTGTGAAGCGCGGGCTTAAAGACGGCGAGAAAGTTGTCTCCACGCGTCTGCAATTGCTGCAAGCCGGCATGCACGTGCAACCGGTTCCTGAGCAAACGCCCGCCACCGCACAAGCAAGCGGAACGAAGTGAACCGCGCTCGTCACCACTTGTTAGGCGCGCCATGAATTTCCCGCACTTTTTCATCGACCGGCCAATCTTTGCCGGCGTGATCAGCATTGTCATCACGCTCGTCGGCGTCATCGCGCTTTCGACACTTCCAATTGCTCAATATCCCGAGATCGCGCCACCAACGATCCAGGTCACGACCAATTACCCAGGTGCGAACGCGAAGGTCGTATCGGAAACGGTGGCGACGCCTATCGAGCAGCAGGTCAATGGCGTTGAGAACATGCTCTACATGTCTTCGCAGAGCACGAGCGACGGCAACATGACCCTGAGCATCACGTTCAAACTCGGCACCAACCTCGATACGGCCCAGGTGTTAGTGCAAAATCGCGTCGCCATCGCGATTCCCATCCTTCCGCCCGAAGTGCAGCGCATCGGCGTGACAACGAAAAAGCAGTCGCCCGACATCACCATGGTCGTGCATCTCGTCTCACCGGACGGGTCGCTTGATTCGCTTTTCACCAGCAATTACGCACTGCTTCAGGTTCGCGACGAACTCGCGCGCGTCGACGGCGTGGGCGATATCAATGTCTTCGGCGCGCGCGAATACTCGATGCGCCTCTGGCTCGATCCTAACAAGCTTTCTTCGCGTGGACTGACTGCGCAGGACGTCGTGACAGCGGTCCAGGAGCAGAATGTGCAAGTCGCAGCCGGAATCATTGGCGCGCCGCCGGTGCCGAAGGGAGCAACCGCATTTCAATACACGGTCAGCACGCAAGGCCGGCTCGCGGACGAAAAGGAGTTCGGCGGAATCATCGTTAAGACTGGCGCCAACGGACAAGTCACTTACGTACGCGATATCGCGCGGGTTGAGCTCGCGGCGCGCGATTACACGGTCAATAGCCAACTTGGCGGAAAACCTGCGACCGCGCTTGTCATTTTCCAACTCCCTGGTTCTAACGCACTCGCCACCTCCGACGCGGTGCGGAAGAAGATGGCTGAGCTGAAGCAGCGCTTCCCCGCCGGGCTCGACTACACAATCGTCTACGACCCGACCGTGTCTGTGCGCGAGTCAATCCAGGAAGTGCAGAAGACGCTCTTCGAAGCAATCGCGCTTGTCGTTCTCGTCGTGCTTGTCTTTCTCCAGACCTGGCGCGCGGCGATCATTCCACTCATCGCGATTCCGGTTTCGTTGATAGGCACTTTCGCCGCC
>Ga0207684_10004673_pt1 | contig 12860 bp, 9 predicted proteins | sample KBSK5501metaG_FD_184342 | JGI IMG/M metagenome (GOLD analysis project Ga0207684, IMG submission 184342) | Corn, switchgrass and miscanthus rhizosphere microbial communities from Kellogg Biological Station, Michigan, USA - KBS K5-50-1 metaG... | ecosystem: Host-associated > Plants > Roots >...
GGCCAGTGGCGCCCACCACACCGCCCGCCCTCGATGCCGTCACGGGGCTCGAGTCGAACGATCGCGTTCGAGCGTTCGATCTCGCCCGCGGCCTCGCGATCGTCTTCATGATCGGCGTGCACGTGCTGTGGCACTGGGGTGCACCGGACACCTGGACGTCACCGATCGGCCAGGTCATCAGCTTCCTCGGCGGCCCGACCGCGGCGCCCGTGTTCATGTTCCTCATGGGCGCCTCGCTCGCGTTCTCGTCGCGTTCGTCATTCGGGTCGCTCGCCGTTCGCGGGCTGTGGCTGGTCTGGCTGGGGTACTTGCTGAACGTGTTGCGCGGCGTCATCCCGGCCTACCTCGGGCTGTCAACAGGCGTCGTCACCGCTGACCAGATCGCGCCGTTCACGTTGCCGTGGCTCGCCACGACGGTCGACGTGCACCACATGGCCGGCCTCTCGCTGATCGCGATCGCCGCGCTGCGTCTCGCCGTTCGGCCGGGCTGGCTCTGGCTCCTGATCGGCGGGGCGATCGTCCTTACCGGCCCGATCGTGCGCGGTCTCGAGTTCGGGACGCCGCTGCTGGATGGGCCGCTGACCCCGGTTCTGGGTGGTGCCCCGAACGTGTATTACGCGGTCGTGCCGTGGATCGCGTTCCCGTTGTGTGGCGCGGTGTTCGGTCGGTTCGTGGCCCGTGCCGCAGGCGGAGATGCCCGGACCCGGGTCTTCCGCTGGGCCGCCCTGCTCGGTGTCGGGCTGTGCGTCATCGGAGCTGGCCTGTTCATCGCGGACCCGCCCACGTTCGACGTCGGGACGTACTGGCGCATGCCGCCGTCGTATTTCGTCGGCATCTCCGGCCTCGTGCTGGTGTGGCTGTGGCTGTGCGATCTGGTGGTGCGCCACGTGCGCGCGAATCGCGTCTTCGCCTTCCTGTACGGCTGGAGTGCGAGTGTCATCGCCATCTACTTCACGCACTGGCTCGTCGTGGGCTGGGGCGTCGGGATCTTCGGCTTCCGCTCCCAGCCGCTCGCGGGCGCGCTGATCGGGATCGTCGTGGCGATCGCAGCGACCGCGTTCCTGTCGCGCTTCGCCGTCGGCCTCGAAACACCCGCCCGGCTGGAGCGCTACGCGAGGCAATGGCGGACACAGCCGGCGCATGAGCCGGATCGGCTGCCGATGCGCCAGGCTGAGCCATAGGCGGGGCGTTTGACGATTGGTCGTCGACGGTGGGATGCTCCTCGCGCCTGGTCGCGAGGGCCGTCGGGGGGATAGAGGGTTATCACTCCCCAGGAGGCGGTGTGCGATGTACGGAAACCCCATTCGGATCCATCGGTCGGTGGGCCTGGCGTTCACGCTGACCCTCACGACCCTGCTTGGTTTCGCGCCTTCCGCCGCTGCGAGCCCGGTGACCAACGCCGAGGTGAGCGTCGGCAGTCCTCACAACATCGCTCCACGGAGCCATCAGAACGAGCCCGTGGTCGCGATGGACGCCCACAACCCGAACATCCTCGTCGCCGGGTCCAACGACTACATCGATCAGCAGGCGTGTCCCGAGGACATCGCAACCGCGATCGCGCGATGCGACGACTTCAGCGCCGGGATCGGCGTGACTGGCCTGTATTTCTCGTTCGACAGCGGCAAGTCATGGATCCAGCCCACCTACACGGGCTGGCAGGCGCGGGACTGCGGGACGGCGACTGTCTGCCCGGGGTCGCTCGGCCCGATCGGCCGGATCCCGTGGTACTACGAAGCCGGGCTCATCGATGACGGCGATCCGGCGATCGCCATCGGGCCGCGGTTTGCGAACGGCACGTTCTCCTGGGACAACGGATCACGCGTCTACTACGCGAACCTCACCTCCAACTTCCCGGGCAAATCGGGCATTCCACGCGGCTTTGAGGCCGTCGCCGTGTCGCGCCTCGACGACCCAACGCCGACCAGCGTCCTCGAGAAGTCGAGCTGGATGCCGCCGGTAGTCGTCACCGAACAGCAGAGCAACACGGCGTTCACGGACAAGGAGCAGATCTGGGCGGACAACGCCGCCTCGAGCCCGTTCTTCGGGAACGCCTACGTCTGCTTCGCCGAGTTCCGGAGCAACGGCCACCACAACCCTGGCACCGCGATCGCACCGCTGACCGTGTCCGTCTCGTCGGACGGCGGCGATACCTGGCGAACCAGCCAGATCCAGCCGGCCAACGCCGGCGGTCACGGCGAGGGCGACTTCGGCAGCTCCGGCTGCACCATCCGGACCGACAGCCATGGCGTCGCGTACCTGTTCGCCGAGCAGTTCAACAACCCGAGCCTGAGCGGCCTGCCGACCCACGGCAAGCACATCATGTTCAAGTCAACCGACGGCGGCGCGCACTGGGGCAAGGCGAAGACGCTCCGCGAGAACACCGACCCCTGCTACTTCACGGACCCGCTCTCGTTCCGGTGTGTCATGGACGGGTACACCGGCGCGCGCACCGACCTCGCGGCCACGCCCAGCGTGGACATCGCGAACGGCGCCCCGACGGGCGCCGACGCCACGAACCTGATCGTCAATGCCTGGGCCGACGCGAGCGCCGGCCTGAATCAGGAGGATGTCAAGGTCACGTGGTCCTCGGACGGTGGAGCAACCTGGAGCGACCCGTCGTCGGTGTCCCTCCCGGGTGATCGCCCGATCTACGCGGCGCCTGCGATCTCGCCGTCCGGCGACCGCGTCTACGTCGTTTACGAGGCGGTGACGTCGCCATGGGCCGGCAACGATGTCACGACGCCGCGGCCCTACCACGGCGTGTTCCTGTCCGCGCCGATCTCCGGCGGCTCACCGGGAGCATGGACGACGGAGTACAACGGCCCGACCGCCGACCTGCGGTCGTCGTTCCCGGGTCATCGGTTCCGCGAGGAGCGCATCGGCGACTACGTCTATGCGGCGGCGAGCCGCGACTATGGCGTGGGGCTCTGGATCGACGTCAGGAACGCGGCCGTGTGTCCGGCGATCCAGCAATGGCGCGCCGATTCCCTCGCCGCGGGCAACGTGGTCATTCCGGCGCCCTGGCCCACGGCGGATTGCCCGGCGACCTGGGGCAACATGGACGTCTGGGCAGCGACAACGGGCTGATCAGACCGCGCCACTGACGGCGGGCACCCCCTGGGGCCCGCCGTCAGCCCGGGTCGCCCATCCCGGCCCGCCTACAATCCTGCCGTGCCGATCTACCTCGACCATGCCGCCACGACGCCGCTGCGGCCGGAGGCGCTCGAGGCGATGCTGCCGTTCCTCGGCGGTGAGTTCGGCAACCCGAGCTCGCCCCACAGCTATGGCCGGCGGGCGCGTGCCGCGCTCGACCAGGCGCACGAGCGAATCGCCGCACAGATCAATGCCGGCCCGCGCGAGATCGTCGTGACCAGCGGCGGCACGGAGGCCCTCAACCTGGCGCTCAAGGGCGCCGCGTGGGCCGGCAAGTCGCGGGGGCACCGGATCGTCACCAGTGCGGTCGAGCACCACGCGGTGCTCCACAGCCTGCAGCAGCTCGAGAAGTTCGGGTTCGAGATCGTCGAGCTGCCGGTCGACCGTTACGGGCGGGTCGATCCCGATCACGTCGCCGGCGCGCTTAACGAGCGGACGACGGTCGTCGCGATCCAGCTGGCGAACAACGAGGTCGGGACCCTCCAGCCGATCGGCGCGATCGCGAAGGTCGTGCGCGAGAAGGGCCCGAAGGGCTGCCTCTTCGTCGTCGACGCGGTCGCGTCTGCCGCCTGGCTCCCGATCGACGTCGAGGCGCTCGACTGCGACCTGCTCGCGATCGCCGGCCACAAGCTCGACGGCCCGAAGGGCGTCGGGGCGCTGTACCTGCGCCGGGGAACGCACATCCTCGCGCAGCAGCAGGGCGGCACCCAGGAGCGATTCCGCCGGGCCGGGACAGAAGACGTGGCTGCCGCCGTCGGCATGGGCGTGGCCTTCGAGCTGGCCGTCGCAGAGCGGGACACGACCGCGAGGCGGGTGCGCAAGCTCCGCGACCGGCTGCGGGGCGCGCTGCTCGCCGAGGACGGTGTCGAACTCACCGGCCATCCGCGGGAGCGGCTCCCGAACCTGCTGTCCGTGGTCGTGGGCGAGGCGGACGGCGCCGCCATCGTCGTGAAGCTCGATCTCGCGGGCATCGCCGGATCGGTCGGTTCCGCATGCACGACCGGCTCGACCGAGCCCTCTCACGTGCTCACGGCGATGGGCTACCCCGACGACGAGGCGCGCGGCTCGCTGCGGCTCTCGCTCGGGCGGACGACGACCGATGAGGAGATCGACGAGGCCGTCGAGACCGTGCCCCGCGTCATTGCCGATTCGCGCGCCGCGGCGGCGGTGATCGCGGCGGATCCGCTCGGCCAGGGCGTCGGGGTCGCGTGAGGGCGAAGCGGAGCGCGCGGGCGTGAGCCGGGTCCTCGTCGCGATGTCGGGCGGCGTCGACTCATCGGTGGCCGCAGCGCTGCTCACCGAGCAGGGCCACGATGTCGTCGGCGTGTGGATGCGCCTGCACGACGTCGCGGACAGCGTGTCGGAGTTCAAGAAGAGCTGCTGCTCGCTGGATGCCTCGGAGGACGCGCGGCGTGTTGCCGCCCAGCTCGGGATCCCGTTCTACGTGATGAACCTCGAGCGCGAGTTCGAGGCGGGTGTGCTGGAGCCGTTCCTCGGCGCCTACCTGGACGGCACCACGCCGACTCCCTGCACCGACTGCAACACGAAGGTGAAGTTCGGGGCGCTCCTCGGGCAGGCGCGGCACCTGTACGCCTGTGACGCGGTCGCCACCGGGCACTACGCGCGCCGCGCGACCGATCCGGACGGCAAGGCTGAGCTGCGCCGAGCCCACGACGAGGACAAGGACCAGACGTACTTCCTGTACGGCCTGCGCCAGGCGCAGCTCGCCCACGCGTGGTTTCCTCTCGGCGAGCTGACGAAGCCCGAGGTTCGCGATGTGGCTCGGGATCTCGGCCTCGCGACGGCCGACAAGCCCGAGAGCCAGGGCATCTGCTTCATCCCCGACGGCGACGTCCGCGGCGCGCTGCGATCGCGGGCCGGCTGGGCGCCCGAGCCGGGCCCGATCGTCGACGCGGCTGGCGAGCGGGTGGGGGAGCACGCGGGCGCGGCGGGCTACACCGTCGGGCAGCGGCAGGGCCTCGGGGTCGCCCTGGGCGAGCCGCGCTATGTGTCGAGGGTCGATACGCGGTCGAACGTGATTACGCTGGCGCGCCGGCGGGATCTCGAGACGCGGCGCATCGAGCTCGAGGACGTCCGCTTCGTCGCCGGCGATGCGCCGGGCGACGCCACCGACGAGTTCCGGGCGGACGTGCGCGTGCGCCACCGCGGGGCGCTCGTACCGGCAACGGTCCATCGCGAATCTCGCTCGCGCGGCGACGATCCTGAACGCTGGGTCGTGGAGACCGACTCGCCGGTCTGGGCCGCCGCGCCGGGGCAGGCCGCGGTGTTCTACGACGGCGAGCGCTGCCTCGGCGGCGGGCGGATCATGCCGCCGAGCGCCGCCGCGTGACCAGGGTGACGGCGGCCGCGTGATCGGGCCGGCCCTCGTCCTCTCGGTCATCGTCGGCCTGTTCCACGTCTCCGCCTACGTGTTCATCCGGGGCCAGGCGGGCGCGCGGGTTCCGCTGCTGATCGTGGCGGCGATCCTCGGGGCGTGGGCGGGCGATACGGTCGGCGGGCGGATGGCGGTCGACCCCGTACGGATCGGCGAGTTCCACCTGATCTCCGCGTCGATCGTCGCCTGGCTCGGCATCGGCCTCGTCGCGGTCCTGTCCATCCTCGTGCCCGAAGGCCGCGCGGAGCGCCAGCCGGAGGTCGTCTCGACCGTCATCCGTCGAACGACTGCCATGCAGCAGGACGATCCGGGAAGCGGCGGCGCGCTACCGCCGCCGTCGATCGAGCCAGAGCCCGGGACGCCGCGATGATCCAACGGCTGCGCGACCTCATCGGCGCCGTGAGCTTCCACCGCGGCCTCGCTTTGGGCGCCCTCGTCGGATCGGCCATCGCCGGCTCGACGCTCTGGAATCGCCTCCGCGCGACCCGCCGACGCTGACCCGACCTCCCTGATCGGGCGGCAGGGGGGCTCGGCTACCATTCCGCCGATGCCGAGCCCTCCTCCGGAGCGCGATCCGCGGATCGCCTGGAAGTCAGCAACCGAGATCCGCTCGCGCTTCCTCGAGTTCTTCGCGGAGCGCGGCCACACGACCGTGCCCAGCGCGAGCCTGGTGCCCGCCGGCGACAACACGCTCCTGTTCGTCAACTCGGGCATGGTGCCGTTCAAGGACGCGCTGACGGGCGCGGAGAAGCGCAGCTACACGCGCGCGGTGAACTTCCAGCGCTGCCTCCGCGTGGCCGGCAAGCACAACGACTTCGAGGAGGTCGGCCGGTCGCCACGGCATCACACGCTCTTCGAGATGCTCGGCAACTGGAGCTTCGGCGACTACTTCAAGCGCGAGGCCATCCACTGGGCGTGGGACTTCCTGACGAAGGATCTCGGTATCCCTGAGGAGCGCCTCGCGGCGACGGTCTACACGACCGACGACCTCGCGCACGGCGTCTGGAAGGACGAGATCGGGCTGCCGCCGGAGCGGCTCGTCCGCTGGGGTGACTTCCCCAACGGCGACGAGAAGAACTGGTGGCGGATGGCCGATGTGGGCCCGTCGGGGCCGTGCTCGGAGATCCATTTCGATCGCGGCAAGCAGTACAGCGAGGGCGACTATTGCGTTCCCGACCACTCCGAGCTGTGCCCGCGCTGGCTCGAGGTCTGGAACCTCGTGTTCATGGAGTTCGAGCTCCACCCGGATCGCTCGCTGACGCCGCTGGCAGCCCCCGGCATCGACACGGGCATGGGCCTCGAGCGAATCGCGAGCGTCGTCCAGCAGGTCCCGTCGAACTACGACACTGACCTCTTCGCCGCCATCCACGAGCGGATGCGCGAACTGTTCGGGCACGACCCGGATGCGTTCGAGGCGGAGCGCTTCAGCTACCAGGTCATCGCCGACCACTCCCGCGCGATCACCTTCCTCATCGGCGATGGGGTGCTCCCGTCCAACGAGGGCCGCGGCTACGTCTGCCGGCGGATCGTCCGGCGCGCGGTCCGCCACGGGCGGTTGCTCGGGCGGAAGGAGCCGTTCCTCGCGGAGGCCGCGAAGGTCGTCATCGCGACGATGGCCGACGCCTTCCCATACCTGCGCGAGAACGAGGCCTCGATCCTCGGCGCGATCACGCGCGAGGAGGCGCAATTCACGCGCACGCTCGAGGCCGGGACCGACCTGTTGGAGGAGGCACTGATCCCCCTCACCTCCGCGGATCGGGCGGTCGGGCGGCGGCCCGAGGACCTGCCCGGCGACGCGCCGGTGCTGCCCGGCACGGTCGCGTTCAAGCTCCACGACACCTACGGCTTCCCGATCGACCTCACGATCGAGCTGGCGGCCGAGTACGGGGTCTCCGTCGATCGGGCGGGCTTCGACGGCGCGCTCGCCGAGCAGCGCGAGCGGAGCCGCTCCGGCACCAGGGCCGATCTCGCCCGGCAGGCGACGCAGGGCGCCATGTACGACTCGATCCGTGGCCGGGCGGGTGACACGACGTTCCTCGGTTACGAGACCACAAGCACCGAGGCGACGATCGTCGCAATCCTGCGCGACGGCATCGAGTACCAGGACCTCGAGGCGAAGGGCGACGAGGAGCTGCGCACCGAGGCCGGCGCCGCTGCCGAGATCGTCCTCGACGAGACACCCTTCTATCCCGAGGGTGGCGGCCAGATCGGCGATCGCGGGGTCGTGCAGAGCCCCGATGGACCGATCGTGTTCGAAGTCGAGGACACGCAGCGCGTGGCGGGCACCCAGGCAGCCGGGCTGATCGTGCATCGCGGCACGCTGCGCGGTCGCATCGCGGTCGGCGAGGCGGTCTTCGCGGAGGTCGATGCCGAGCGGCGGGCGCACACGATGCGCAACCACACGGGCACGCACCTGTTGCATCGGGCCCTGCGCAACGTCGTCGGCGAGGGCGCGAAGCAGGCCGGCTCGCTGGTCACGCCGGACTACCTGCGCTTCGACTTCCCAAGCGATCGGGCCGTCACCGATGAAGAGCGTCGCGCGATCGAGGACGAGGTGCGGCGGATCGTCCGCGAGGATCGGCCGGTCACGGTCGAGTACCTGCCCATGGCCGAGGCGATCGAGCGAGGGGCCGACGCATTCTTCGACGAGAAGTACGGCGAGACGGTCCGAACCGTCCGTGTCCAGAACTACAGCTTCGAGCTGTGTGGCGGCACCCATTGCAGCGCGACCGGGCAGATCGGCGGCTTCGTGATCACCGGCGAGCGGAGCATCGGCTCCGGCACGCGCCGCATCGAGGCGCTGACCGGCGCCGGCGCCGACGCCTACCTCCGTGAGCGCGTCGATGGTCTGGATCGCGCCGTCGCCGCGGCCGGCGCCATCTCCGCCGAAGCCCTGCCGGAGCGAATCGCCGCCCTCCAATCCGAGCTCAAGGACACCCGCCGCAAGCTGCGCGAGGGCGGTGGCACCGCCGGCCTTCCGAAGCCCGGTGACCTCCGCGACAGGCTCGAGTCGTTCGACGGCGTGTCCCTCGTCACGCTCGCGGCGCCGTTCGAGTCTTCCGACGCGATGAAGGGCTACGCGAAGGACCTCCGCTCGGCACTCAGCGCCAATGTCATCGCGTTGGCGCTCGACGCCGACGAGCCGCAACTGTTCGTCACGGCCGACGAGACCGCCGTGGCGAAGGGCGTCTCGGCGGGCGACCTCATCCGCGTCGCGGTCGGCGCGATCGACGGCAAGGGCGGCGGTCGGCCCGAGATGGCCCAGGGCCGCGGGACGAAGCGCGATGGCGTCGGCTCGGCGCTCGAGACCATCCGGTCGAGCGTCAAGGACACCGTCGGGTCGGGCTCCTGAAGCACCTGACGACGTGCCGAACGCGACCGAGCGACATGCCGCGATCGGCATGCGAATCTCGCGCCACGCGACCCCAACGCCCGGAGCGCTCCTGAGATGACCGTGCTGCGTCGGTTCTGGACGCGCGACAGCGAGAGCGAGGCACTCACGGCCTGCACCGCCCTCGACGTCGGCACCGAGTTCGCCAAGGCCCTCGTGTTCGAGATCGAGGACGGGGTCGGTGTCGTGCGCGGGGTCGGGCGCAAGCGCCAGGGCCTCGCGCACATGCAGTCGGGCACTGTTGCCGACATCTCGGCCGTGGTCGACAACTGCGCCGTCGCGCTCCAGGAAGCAGAGGAGATGGCCGGCTTCCGGCCGGAGCAGGTCGTCATCGGAATCGCCGGCGAGCTGGTCAAGGGCTTCACGACCGTCGTGGACCAGCAGCGCCCGAAAGCGGACTTGCCGATCACCCAGCCGGAGCTCGGCAAGCTCATCGAGGGCGTACAGCGCCAGGCGATGAAGGAGGCGGAGCGCTCGGTGACGTGGGAGACCGGGCTGCAGAGCGTCGACGTCCGGCTGGTCCATGCCGCGGTCGTGGGCGCCTGGATCGACGGCTACGCGGTGACGAATCCCATTGGCTTCCAGGGCCGCAACGTCCGGATCGCGATCTTCGACGCCTTTGCCCCACTGGTCCATCTCGGCGCGCTGCAGACCGTCGCCGCGAAGCTGGAGCTCGAGCTCGTGGCGGTGGTCGCGGAGCCGTACGCGGTCGCGCGCGTGCTCGACAGCGAGCAGGTGCGCCAGGGCGGTGCGCTGTTCGTCGATGTCGGCGGCGGGACAACCGATGTCGCCCTCGTGCGCCAGGGCGGGATCGAGGGGACGCGCATGTTCGCCCTGGGCGGGCGCGCGTTCACGAAATCGATCGCCGACCGCCTGGAGCTGCCGTTCCCGCGAGCCGAGGCGCTCAAGGTCGACTACGCGCGTGGCATCGCCGGCGACCGCGAGGCCGACGTGCGGGAGATCGTCGCCGACGACGTCGCGGTCTGGGCGGCGGGGGTCGAGCTGGTCATGGAGGAGCTCGCCGCCGGCGACCTGCTGCCGGGCCGGATCTACCTGTGCGGCGGGGGATCGCGCCTGCCCGAGGTCCGGGCCGCGCTTGGCGGCGACGCCTTCAGCCGGCACCTCCCGTTCGCGCGCCCGCCCGAGGTCACCATCCTGGCGCCGGACCAGATCGAGACGATCCGCGACGAGACGCGGCTCCTCGAGGACCAGCAGGACGTAACGCCCATGGGGCTGGCGTACCAGGCGATCGAGCTCGGCGGGTCGCAGAACCCGCTCGATGCGTCGCTCCGGCGCGTGGTCAAGGCGATGCGCATCTGATGGCGGACGAGCCCATCGGCGCCGCTGGCGCCTCCCATGCGGCGCTCTCGCACGTCGTCTACCTCGACGTCGACGATGAGATCACCTCTGCGGCGACCCGGATCCGCGCGACCGATGCGGAGCAGATCACGCTCGTCCTGCCGTACGGCTCGCGGCTCGCCACGTCACGCATCAACTTCCGGCTGCTCGCCCGCGAGGCGACGGAGCGCGGCAAGCGGCTCGATGTCGTCACCGGCGATGCCTCCGCGCGGGCGCTCGCCGCGGCTGCGGGGTTGCCGGTGCACGCCTCCGTGGCCGCGTTCGAGGCGGCCCGCGGTGGTGCGACAAGGCCCCAGGACGTCGCCGACGGCGGCGAGGCGGGTGCGGTCGATTCGATGACCGCGAGCTCGGCAGCCGCCGCGGCCGCCAGCGCATCGACGACCCAGGTGCCCCTGCCGGAGCTCGCGGACGAGGACGACAGCCCGACTCGCGTCATTGCCACGCCGCGTCGCGATTCGCCGCGTGTCCCGCTCGTTGGACCGGCGCGATCGCCGATCCCACCGCGCGTCGCAATCGGGTTGGGTGTCGGCGTGGTCGTGGCCGTCCTGGTCCTCGGGCTGCTGGCGCTCCAGCTCCTGCCGGCGGCGACCATCGTGCTGCATCCTCGATCGCAGGACATCGGGCCGATCCAGCTCACCGTGGAGGCTCGCCCGGACACGACGGCGCCGGATCCGGTCAACCTCCTGATCCCGGCGCAGCGCTTCACCTTCCCGCTGGAGGCGTCACAGACATTCCCGGCGACCGGGACGAAGACGGTCGATGCGAAGGCGACCGGCAACGTCACGTTCTCCAGCTTCGACACCAGCCAGTCCAATCGCATCGACGCCGGCTCGATCGTGAAGACCAAGAGCGGCATCGAGTTCGCCACGTTGGCTGACGTCACGCTCCCGAACGCCACGATCCAGTTCCCTTTCACGATCGTGCCCTCGACCAGCACCGTCGGTGTCGAGGCGGTCGCGGCGGGGCCGGAGGGCAACGTCGGCAACAACTCGATCACGATCGTGCCGAAAGGCGAGAACAAGCGCCTCCTGAGAGTGACGAACGTCGAGGCGACGTCGGGCGGCGCGCATACCCAGGTCACGGTCGTCAGCCAGGCCGACATCGATACGGCGCAGCTCGCGCTCGAGGATGCGCTCAAGACGGCGCTCGACACGCAGGTCGCGATCGGGGCCGGCGTGCCGACGACCGTCACCGTGTATGACCAGACCGCGACGGTCGGCGAAGAGACGCCGAGTGTCGACCCGACGACGCTCCTCGATACGGCGGCGACGGAGTTCGAGCTCGGCGCCAGCGCTGAGGGCTCCGTCCTCGGCGTCGACACCACCCCGATCCAGGTGCTCGTCGAACCCCGCCTCGAGGCCGAGGTCGAGGACGGGTGGACGCTCGCTGCGGGCTCGGCCACGGTGCAGCTGGGCGAGCCGGCCATCTTTGGCGACACCATCAGCTTCCCGGTCACGGTCCGCGGCCGGCAGGTGCGCGACGTCGACCAGGCGAAGCTGCTCGCGGACATTCGAGGACTCGAGGCCCCACAGGCTCGGGCGCGTCTCGAGGCGTTCGGTGACGTGTCCATCTCGCTCTGGCCGGATTGGGTGACGACGATCCCGACGAACGACGACCGGATCGATTTGACGATCGATACACCCCAGCTCGCGCCGTCCCCGACGCCGTGAGGATCCTCGGCATCGATCTGGGGGAACGGCGGATCGGCCTCGCGATCGCCGAGCACGACGGTCTCACAGCCAGGCCGCTCGCCACGATCTCGCGAGCGCGGTCGCTCGATCCAACCGACGATGCCGCCACGCTGGCGCGAGTCGTCGCGGAGCAGCGGATCACGGAGCTCGTCGTCGGCCTGCCCCTCGAGGCGCGCGGCAACGAGGGCACGATGGCAGCCGCCGCGACCACGTGGGCGGCCGCCGTCGGGGAGCGGCTCGGCCTGCCGGTGACGATGCGCGACGAGCGCCTTTCCAGCCACGTCGCCGAGTCGCGCCTCGGCCCGATGCCCCGCGGGCGCTCCGGCGGACCCCCGTCGCGAACCCAGCGGGACCGGTATCGTGAAAGGGTGGACCGCGAGGCCGCCTCGATCATCCTCCAGGACGAGCTCGACGCGCGGCGCGTCGGCGTGCGCGAGTGACGGTCCGCAGCGGCCGAGCGCCGCGCGACCCGGAGATGCCCTCGTGGCGCGCGTCGGACGGCCGCGGCGCTCCGCCGGTCGGGTCTCGCGGCCGCAGGCCGGAGGATCGCCGAGGGTTCCGGCTCCCGGGGATCATCAGGTTCCTGCTCTTCGCCGGCATCCTCGCCGGGCTCGTCATGATCGTCCTGCTCACGGCGCTCCGGCCCGTGCTCCGTGCCGGCGTCGTCGGCTGGGCGTGGAACAACCCGGGCGCGATCGAGCGCTTCCCGTTCGTCGCGGAGCTCGTGCGCGAAGACCTCGGCGCCGCGCTCACGACGCCCGCCGGCTCAGACGCAACCGAGGCGGTGTTCACGGTGAACCCGGGCGACACGATCTTCTCGATGGCGCCGCGCCTCGCGGGAGAGGGCTTCACGCAGAATCAGCGCGCGTTC
>Ga0207684_10004674_pt1 | contig 12854 bp, 18 predicted proteins | sample KBSK5501metaG_FD_184342 | JGI IMG/M metagenome (GOLD analysis project Ga0207684, IMG submission 184342) | Corn, switchgrass and miscanthus rhizosphere microbial communities from Kellogg Biological Station, Michigan, USA - KBS K5-50-1 metaG... | ecosystem: Host-associated > Plants > Roots >...
GGCCCGACGGACCCGCACTGCTGGCCTCCCTCCGGTCTACAGTCTCCTAAACGTTCCTTTGCCTGTCGCGAGAGCATCGGCCGTCGGCCACTGAGGCGGGATGAGGTTTTGGCGAAGGACAGGTTTGGCGAAGGACAGCCAAGCGTTACCTCGACGCTCAGTAGACACACATGGCTGCCAAGATCACACCCGCTGAGCTTGCTCAAGGCGGATGGTATGCGTTGGAGCAGTGCGGACACTTGCTGGACGATGCCGTCTCGCTCTTTGATCTTGGCCGCTACGCGACGGCGGTTGGTCTGGGCATGCTCGCCCGCGAAGAATACGGCAAGGCGCGCAGGCTGTTCGCGCTCGCCGCGGAAGGGCAAGACATCGACGCCGACGACGTAGTGATAACGCGCCATACCGACAAGCAGAAGTTGGCGCTGGTCAGCGTAATGCTGCCGCCTTCGGACTCAGAAAGCGGCCTCATAGAGTTACTACGGCGCATGAGAGCACAGAAGTTCGGAACGCCGGAATGGGCCGAGGCCGCTCGCGCGTTCGCCGTGGCTATGGAGCCAATCGTGGAGCGCCTATCGCGGGATCGACACGAGGCGCGCATGCGGTCGCTGTACGTCGACTGGGACCCGAAGCTCGGCAGATGGCTGCGGCCCGACGTCACACGGGACGAGGCCAGACGCCAACTCGATCACGCGATCAACGACTACTCCACGTACGAGCGCACCATCGAAGTCGACACAGCCGGCACGCTCGGCGCGACGGTCGCTGAGTTGTTGAGGCAGTGGCCGGAACGGCCCAAGTCTGCCACCACCACAAAGGCCGAAATGGCCGTGATGGTGCCCTTCGCTGTTCAGCGCAGCGGCATGGTGTAGCGCTGTGTCATGTTCCCCACCTGCTGGCATTGCGTGTACGTTCGCGTCGGCTGGACGAGGTAGTGGTGGCTGCGGCGGGGCCGCTTGCTGCATCCCGCGACATGTTCTGAGCCCGCGACGGCTCAAGATCGAGTCAGACCAATCAGAGGAATAGCACCGAGAGGGCAATTAGTCGTACGATCGCACCCCGCGATGCGGGCGAGGGGCCTGAAGGTCTACGGGGAGGAATCCAACGGTGAGGCACTACGACACGCTGTCGACTTCCGAACTGGTGCGCGTCTACGATGAGGTGCTACGTGAACTGTATGGCCCCGATTACGCGGACCAGTCCGAGACGTTGCGCGAATTGGAGTACGTCATCCGCGCCCGGACTGGTCATGACGTCAGGTGCAGCGTGCTGCGCGGCGGCTTCAACTGCGGCTGCTACAAGCTGACCGCAGCGCATGCAGAACACGCCGCGGAGATTTGGGCGCGGCGATGGATTAACCACAAGCGCGATTCGCGCTGACGACCCGGCGGCGAATCAATGCGCGCGGTGCCGCAGCGTTACGTGCTTCTGCTCCTGAACGTGTATTGCCGCCCGACGACACGACGTAGCGAGTCGAAAGGCCATCGACGCTGGCCCCGGCGTAGCAGAATGGCACCAAACACCTGCCGCCTCATTTGAGGGGTGAGGAAGGGATAGCACCGAGCCGAAGCGGCCGAACTAGCGGCGTAGGCCCCACCGCGCGCCCACCCCGATCAGCAGCGCGCCGAGCGAGTTCAGCACCAGAGTCGAGGGCTCGGGGACCGGGGTGAATTGGAATTGGGTCACTAATCCAGTGGCGAAGGGGCTGCCCGAGGCTGCGGAAATACTAGGAGCATCGACATGCGCCGTGAATGGATTATTCGACTGCGCATCAAAAGGTGCCGAGATTCCCCCGCCGGATTCGAACGCCCTCACGTCCAGGAGCAGGTTGCCCGCGCTCGGGTCGTAAATGAATGGGTTTAAGCCAAATGTAACGGTAAAGTCTTTGGGCCCTCCCGGCGGTCCGGTAACTGGCGCGTTGACGAACTCAAAGCTGTTGAAGACCATCACGTCGTCCGCCCCGACGTTATTTGCGAATAGCGTGCTCAAAGTACTGGGTGTTCTGCTTGTCGTGGAGAGATCGATGCGAACGCTGTCGAAGCGGATTATCAAGGAAGGATCGGTGACCGAACCATCGGGCCGGAAGGCGATCTGCGTGATCATCAGCGGGCCTGTGGATGAAGGAAATTGCGAGGCCGAGTAGACTTGCTGATATCGTACCGAATTGTTGAAGAAGGGACCGAAGTTGTTGTCGTTGCCCTCCATGGCTGCCAGCGTGTTCGGGACGACGACGACGTCAGCGCGGGCCAACGGGGCACAAAGGAGCATTAACAGGCTGCTGGCTGCAAAAAGTCCTTGTAACTTCATTCAAGTCCTCCTTAAGCCAGGATTTCGAACTCCTGAGCGCATTAGGATACACCCGAGCGGGCTCTGTGACACCAAGCGGGAGAAGCGCCGTACGCGGCGGCCCACAAGGCGCTAGAAGGCGTTAGGAGTTCGAGCCGCAGTCAGCACCCTACCGCGAAGGCGAAAGTCTCAGCGTGGCGCCAATGCGGAGGTGGTCTGCGCAATCAGTAAAGAAGATTCAAAAGATCGCTGATGGCGTCGCAAGAGCAGCAAAGGCGCTGAGGATCCTCGCTGGCATCGCTGCCAAGGCGACCGACTCAGTGCCCTTCTTCGTCACAGGCGGTGTCTCCTTCTGTTCGAGCGTTGACGCGCCCGAGGTTCTTGACAGCGAACCGAAGGTTACACCGCCCTCTCTCGTTTCCACACCTTATGACGTTACCTCTGCGAGCTTTCCGACAACCGCTCCAAGGCCAGATAAACTCTAATGTCGGGGGACATCCCTTAAGAGGCACGATGCTCTGGGCCACCTCAGCACATAGCCCCGCCAGGACACTGTGCGGTCTGCTACCTGACCGTCTTCGTCAGTCAGACGTGATCGCGAACCTACCCCGCAGGAGACCTCGTCATGCCACCATTACCAACCACGGATCGCTACGAGGCCACATTTGTCGTCAGTCTCGACCCGTCCAAAGGAGATTTCCTCTCGCTCCAGGACGCCCTGTCCGCCCTGCCCCCCTCGGGCGGCAAGATCTTTGTGAAGGCCGGCGTTTACCCTCCAATTCTCAACACAATCAAGATCCCCCTAAGTAACGTCCACATCCAGGGCGAAGGCATGGGTATCACCGTGCTCATAGCTGACGCCACCATGACGGGAAACACGCCAGCCCTCGAAGCCTTCAATGCAAGTGCCGGCACCAAACGGGCCCTCGTGGCCGATACCGCGCGCGGCGACACGCAACTCAGGACGTCTCCGGCCGACGCCGCATCGTTCGCCGTGGGCGATTACGTCCTCCTGTATTCGGACAAGCCAGTCGATTCCGAGCAGCCACTGAAGCACGCGGGGGAGGTGAAGCAGGTCACGGCGATCGACCCGACGACCGGGATCATCACCGTCGACGACCAGATCTTCGATAGCTACACCCTTGCGGATGCTGCGCACGTGGTGCGGATCGCGATGTTGCGCAACATCACGGTCTCGGATCTGTCGATCACCACGCGAGCGGCGTCCTCGGCTCTCAGCGTGGGCTTCACCCACTTTCGATTTATCGACAATCTCCAGATTGAGCGGGTCGAGGTGCACGATGCCTACAACAGCGGGATTCACTTGCAGTCGGTGCTCAACTCGGAGATCTCCGGCTGCTACATTCACCACATCCGTGATGTGACCCCGGCGCACAACGAGCGATACGGGATCGTGGTCGGCAATGCCTCGCAGAACGTGACGGTGAGCGGATGCCGCTTCTCACACACTCGTCACGCGGTGACCACCGGGGGCAGCAGTGGGACCAACAATAACGGAGTCCAGCGTAATATTGTTGTGGCGCACTGCACGTCCATGCTCACCGATACCGCTCACTTCGATACCCACGAGCCTGCGGAGAACGTCACGTTCACTGGCTGTGTCGCCCGTGGAGGTGTGCCAGACCCCGCTAATCCGGTGGCCGTGGGTTTCCAGATGCGGTGCCGGAATGGCTCCATCATCGGCTGTTCTGTTCTGCAGGCCATCGGCAAGGGCATCATGCTTTTCGGGGCGGTGTCGAGCGGAGCGGTTATTTCAGGCAACATGATCGCCAATGTGCAGGCCGTCGGGAACACGCAGGGGATCGGCATCTTCCTCGCCTCCCCTCCACCGCCGGGCGTGGTCGGTACTTCCAATCACGCGATCGTTGGCAACGTGATCAAGAACTGCGACGGCCCCGCGATTAGCAACGGCGGGTCGAACCACGATGTCGTGATCACCGGCAACGTGATCGAGCATGTCAACATTGTGGTGCCTGGAGCGGCCATTCACCTGGTTAATGCTGCGCGGGCCCTGATCATCGGCAACAACATCCATCCAGGCGGCAGCGGGGCGGTGGTCGCCCCCGCTGATGCGGTGGTCGTCAACAATGCGGGCTACAACCCGGTAGGCGCCATCGCCCGCCCGTGGCCTGCCGGCGGGGGGGACTTGACGAACTCCGTCGCAGCCGGCAACGCCGCGCCGCAAAGTGGCGTGCCGTACACGGTGCGCCAGAGCCCGAAGACCATCGTGATCGACGGCGGGGCGGTGTCCCGAATCAGTCTAAACGGCACCAATACAGGTCTGACAGCCGGAGGGTTCAAGCTCGGGGTCGACGAGACGATCGCCATCACCTATAGTGTGGCACCAGCAACGGCGGTTACCGCAGAATAGGCTCCATGGCATGCTCTCCTTCCACGTGCCATCAACCTGTTGGGCCCGCATTTCTTGCGGACGTTGAGCGATTATGGCCCGATCGATTCACCTCTCAAAACGAAAACGCGGGTTTGCGAACGAGTCTTCATCCGCACCTCCCGTTCTTGCGTGATGTGGCTGTTCGCATCACAGCACAACACGCGAGAAAGCGGGAGCCTTATTCAGAGATTCCCTAAACGAAGAGAGAAATCTCTTTCGCGTTTTCATGTCGCCCGGAACGACCTACAGGCCGGGCGGAGCGCGTGGGGCGCACAGTATCGCCGCGGATGTCAATGTCGTTCGCGGTGCGTGGGCATCCTTAGATCGGCAATAACACCCTGACCGAATCATGTCCACGTTCTGTCATGAGCTCCCACTCCGACGCGCGAACGCCGCGCCATTCCGCGAACGCCTGGGGGACCTCACCCCGCCAAGTCCGCAGATCGTAATCCGATCAACTCATACCAGTTGAGGAACGGCAGGTGCGAAGGCTTGCACGCCTCGGCATAGACTCGCCGACAGAGGTCGCGAAATTCGGAGTAGCGCGTCGTGAGCCAGCACGGCCCCATGTCGCGCAGGCGTTGCTCAGGCAGACGTCCTAGCGAATACTGGCGCGCGAAGCCGTAACCAAGCGGGACGACGGTTCCGTCGGCCTCGACGACCAGGGGCGTCACACACTCCGCGACACGAGTAGGCGCAGGCCATTCCTCTTCCGCATAAAATCGCTCCGGGTGCCGCCTGACCAGATCGCGATGGAAAATATCGAGCTGCACCCATAACTTGGACCCGTATTTCTGGCGAATGCGCTCCACTTCGAGATAAGCATAGGCGGACTCGATTTCATCGGGACGCGAGCCGGCGAGCAGTTCCGCCGCGCGGCCACTTCCTCAAGCGGATGGATTTGAAACAGCTTCGCGCCCTGCTCCACCGCGAATTGCGCGGCCCAATCGACTTCATTGACGTTGGATATCGACCGCACGATCGCTTGTCGAGCGTATCAACCACGGTAACAACCGTGAATTCCTGGACGCACTCCTGAAACAGATCGTATCCGGAATTCCGCCGCGATCACCCGATTGCTGGCACCACCTATCTCCTTCGCCGACAAGTCACTGATTGTTCAATCCGGCTCTGCCGGTGGCCAGGCTAGAAGCTGATACGGTAGTGCGTCATCTTCGTTAATAAAAATGACCCGCTACTTGAGGAACTGCGCCACTATCCGGACTGCTCGCTGTACAATCCCGAGAACTGTGTGCCGTGGGAGGTAAAAGATGGCCCGCGCAAAACAGGCTCGGAAGAAGCCGCCGAAGGCAACCAAAGCATCCGCTGGGAAGCAGTCACGCAAAAAAGCGCCGAAAGCAGGCAAGGCAGCCACTGCAGCGCACGCAGATTCGCCTACCTCGGGGGTGCTCACCGCCGACGTGCTGGCACCGCTGGTCAACGGCTATAGCGTCGGCCGCGGCTCGGAAAAGTCAATCATCGTGCCTAATGCCTCGCAACTCGCCACATTGCAAGATGTAACGGTGAGCGGAACATTGCTCAAAAAGCAGCTGGTGCGCCTTACCGGGTCGGACCAGCGCGAAGCCCGGCTGGCGGCGAACAACGGCGCATACACCATCGAAGGCGACGGAGACCTGCACTTCGATCTCGGCACGGAGCAGCTCCAGCCTCACGTTCCCTGCGAGCTGCAGAACGCCCGCGACTGGCTGGCGCGGTTTAAGAACAATGTGGGCGCCTCCATTACCGTCAGCGGGTTCTTCCGTTGCTTGTTCGAGCATCCGGGGTTCCGCAGCAACGATGACGCCCACATCTTCGAGATTCATCCGGTACGTGCCGTTTCGATTGACGGGCAGATGCAGGCCTTCGATGTCGACATCCCCGATCAGCCCTCGATCCACACCTGGACCTCTCCGCATCCGCTGCAGGACCAGGACAACAGAACCCAGGTGCAGTACGACTCCGGGAGCGACACGCTGACTTTCACCGGCATGGACGGCCAGGACGAGAACTACGTCTCCGTCACCGGCCGCATCAGCGGGATCGATCTCAAGCAAGACTCGGACGCACCGGCGACCTTCACCTTCGATAGCCAGGACATCGGTACGCCGCTCCAGGGGCTGTGCCTCAAGGGCACATCGGCGGCCCAGCAGCTTGCCGCTCTCGGCGGCGACACCAACGTGCAGATGATCGTGCTGCGCAATATCGATCTCTCCCAGGCCCTCAACAACGTCTACGCCATCAACCTGCTGGCAATCGACATTAAGGCGCAGTGAACTCGCGCGTCTGGCCGGAACGCTACCCTGAGCCCGGTGTGCAGTAACGTTACTCAGCATTTACGTGTTGATCGGTGCCGGGTTTGACGTCCCTATCCCCAAAGGAAATCAAGTCTTTTGGGTCTGCATTTGAGGCCGTCGCGCCCGCATTGAGAACATCACGTCGGTGCGGTCGTTGTTATTACTCAGTTTCTGTCTGTGCAAGTGAAGCTACGATGATCTCGGCGGCCTCCCGTTCCTCGGTGTAGGCGACGGCATGCAACTCACCATCGGCGCGACGCTCGCAGACGAACCACCTCAACCCAGCATCGTGCCGTGGACCGTTCTGGAGACAACCGACGCTCCACCTTGGCCTACCAGGCTTCAACACTTAGCCTCCACCGCTATGGCGTTTGTCGTCCCACGGGCCGTTGAACGATCGTTGCCCATCCGGCCCTTCAGATGTGAGGTTTTCGGGCTCGCGAAGGACTTGCCACCCTTCCTCGACCGACCATTCGAAAAGCGCCGGCCACAGGAGCACATGAAAAAATACGCGCCGGTACTTTGACCCCCTCGGAGTGCCTTGCCGTAGTGCTGTTCGAGCCATTCTGCCGTGATGAAGATCGGCACCACGCTGGTGGCAGCTGCGGCGCCCGCATTCGGGAGAGACGCGGCAATGAGAAGCCAGACCTCGGTGAACTCCTCGAAATTGTAGCGAATGGCTTTCGCGATCTTGTCGTTGATCCTCTTCGTCAGCCCAGCACTCGCATTGGTCGGAACCGCGTATGCGCGGATGATGCCCTGCGACGCGTCAGACTCCTCTCGTGCGCGAAGAGTACTTCCGGCATTCCCTTCGTCGCCGTGGTACTCCGTGACTTGCACGCCGATCGTGCTCGAGCCGAGTCGCATCGCCACGTCTGCTCCGGTCTCGCGTCCATGAGTCTTCTGCGGGTTCGAGGTCGTAGCCGAAACTCCCAGCACGTTGAGCAGCCGAGCGATGAGATCGCGCTCGACGTCGAACCGGCCTGGCATTACTCCGGCATCGGTGGTAAGACTACGCGCCAGGAGTGCGGTCGAACGTGGCCCGGCAGGTCTCCGAGCAGAACTCATAGATTCGACCGTCGCGCTCCGACGTGAACGCGCCGCCAGGATTCGTGCAGCCGGGCGCCGCGCAGTTCGCACCCTAGCCCTGATGCGGCGGGATCGCCCGTGACCCGGAGCGAACTTCTGCCGCGCCCTCTGCTGGGCGATCTGGAGCTGGTTGTCCCGTTGGGTGTCTTCACTCATGCCGCTAATTGTACGCCATTGTCACCGTCGCGATCCTCGTAGAGCCGGCTATCGGTGTTCAACGGTCACAGCGCACATGAGAGAGACGCTACCCGCCTTCCACGATTGGTCCGAGCCGAGCGCAGATACCGCTCAAGATCACCGAGGAACGTCGCGTCCCGGACATCGAGATAGAAATTGTCACTGATGCTGTTCGTGTCTTCTGCGGATGAGATAGCACTTTGCAGTGAAAAATCCGGTGGTTTGTTGCCCAAGATCAATCCCGCATACCGATGCAAGCCTTAATACGAGAATTAACTGCGCCTAATCAAAAATCGCCTCGCTGCAGCCGGTGCGGTTTCCGCGAGGATGAGTGACCACCGCTGAAGGCCGTCAAGTCCGCGACGTCGCCATGGCCGTGCTCCGGGCGCGGCACGCGCTCAGCGGACCGTCGGAGCAGCTGTGGCAATACGTGGTGGAGGTCGCGGAGACGCCCGACGAGGCGTCGGTCGCCGAGGGCTGGGAGCGACTAGCGGCGCAGGCGCGGGCCTACATCGCGCCGCCGCCTAGGACGAAGAAAGCCGCCGCGCGCGGCTGAAAACAGGAAACCCGGACGGCCCAATTGCCGCCCGGGCTGCTGCTCCCCTCATGGACACGGAGGCAGCGACGATGCGCAAACCGTGCGATCCGCGCGCGCGATCGACGAACTCGGAAGGCGGTAGCGTGATGGGAAGAATGGTTCAGGATCTGCGGACAGACGCCGAGCGCAAGTTGGACGCGATGACCCTCGCGGACGTCTGGCCCCTCGTCGTTCGGGCCTGGCTTGCGCGTCGGCGCGCTCCCATACGATGGCGGGCCCTCGTCGGCGCGCTGCCGACATGGCCGCGATGATCGTCGAGTCTTGACTACCGCGGCTATCGCATCGAAGTCGAGGCGATCCCAAGCCGTGCCCGAGGGTCCGCGCTGGCACGCCGACGTGCGGCTGCGGCGGCTATTCAGCCAGGACAAGCCGCGGCGCGAGGTCGTGTCGACCTACAAGCTGACGCCCATCTCGCCGAGCATGCGGCCCTGATTTGGGCCAAGCGGTGGGTGGACGCTAATGCCGAATAAAGAGCGAAGCGCCCCGGGCCGATCCCGGGGCGCTCGGAATAGCCACGCTGCGCCCAGCGCGAGCGTTTTCCTTCCACACACTCGGGGTGTCCGACGTGTGTGGGGTGAACCGTATCAACAGCCACGGAATCCAATCAATAGGACCATGGGCCTATGCCAATCGGACGGCCGGCTCCGAGCTGGCAAGCTGGAGCAGCCGAGCATGCGGCCTGATATACGCGAAGCGGTGGGTCGATATCCGAGTCGATGAATGCTCGGCACGCTGATCGGTGCGTTCGTTACAGCCTCCGGTATCGTTCTGTCGGCAGGTACCTTGGTGAGTGACGCTAAAACTGGGACACCGATAGGACTCGAGCGCAAGGTCGAATTGACCGGTCAATTCAGCGGCGCCGCATTCAATGGGCTGCGCCGATAGTCCGGTAACGTGTCTGCGGACTTTCTTCGAGTTTTTCGAGATGTCAGCAAAACCCTTCGGGCTTCAGGGCCTCTTACGGTGCGTGGACAACTCAGTAGATTCGCGCACGCGCTCAAGGCGGAGGCTGACCGCGCCGCCCCGCCTGGCACCCAGTATCTTTACGGGGACGGAGCACTCTTGACCGTGACGGTTGCGGGGTTCGATGGTCAACAACCAACGATCTTGGCCTTCTCAATCGTTTTCGATACGAGCACGAGCAGCACGACCACAGTGCGTTTCCGCGTCGAAGAGCACACGATTCTTCCGACGGACTGTTGGTGGCTCGCCGGCCAGCGGGATGCCGCCTTAGGACTGATTAATGATGATTCGCGGTTGCCTATCGCGCTTCGGCAGAATGCTGCGGTACACGCGGTAAGGATCGTTCGAACGTCGCCTTGCGACGCATTGACCGAGACCGACGTCCGCGCTTTCTTCCGGATCGCCGTCGACGCGACCGCCGCCTATGGCCCCCATTTCGGAATCCGCTTCGGGGTAGTTGGAGGCAAAATTGATGTGCTGCGGATCACACGCGCTGGCGCTGGCCCGATAGAACGACTGTGGATCTGCGGCTCGGCTAGTTAACTTTGGGGAGATCACTCCCAAGTCTTCGTACAAGCCGTCGAACCCCCGCCATCCTGCCTATTGCCGACGCCCGGATCGTCGATCCTGGAGCCGCCTAGACGCTCCTGCATCATCGTCAGGTGACGAGTTGTTTCGACCTTGCCCTTGTCGGTTTTTCTCGTACTCGCGGGTGGGATCCTAGCGTCGCTACCCGGGCGGCCGGATCATGCCCACGCCCCTTCGGGTTTCCGCGGATCAGATGCTCTCCGGCTGGAGAAAAACGCATGGTCACGAGCTCGGGCGAACCCCGGAAAGCACACGGAATTCCGTAGCGTTACGCCTGCATAATCGCGAGGTTACAGGGCGAGTTGGGTCACTGACCCAGCGGTCAGCTATGCGATGCGGGCGAAGATGCTAGGCGGCTGGAGGATGGCGGCGCTGATTGCGGCCCTTGTGGGGGCGAGCGACGAGCGAGCGCAGCAGGCTACAGAGTTTCGCTACGGGTTCACTGAGGGGATCGATTTCGTCGTGCACCATCGTCTCGTGGGGCCGGGCGGTCGGTACCTGCGCCGCAAGCTGTATCTGACCAGCACCGGTGTCGCGCGCCTCATCGGGCAGCGCTACGGACGCCTCCACCAGCGCATGCTGGAGCTCGTCGCGCGACGGACGCAGGAGCGCACCCTGTGGGGCCCGGTGCGGCGTCAGGGCGAGCCCCCGCAGTCTTCGTAGGATCTAGAATGTGGAGGTACGCGCGTTGGGCCGGCTTCGGGCTGGCCTCTTATCTTAGCGTCACCATTGGCATTTTCTGCCGTCAGACTATCTAGGGAAGTTTCCGCGTTGCCCCTAACATGGCGTCAGTCCGTCCGAATCGCTCGGGCGGGATTGCGCGGGTGCGCCCCGGGAGCCCTGCGGGGGCCGGAATAGGTCAAGCCGCACGCTGGGGCCCACGCCCTGGCGATCCTTCGAGCGGCGGCGCGTGTTCAGCCCGCTGACGTGTTCAAACGCTGCCGGCGCTGAGCGCTCACCAACGGGGCCGACGACCTCCACGGTGGGGTGCTTCTGGTGCTTCCACACTGCCGCTCACAGGGCCGTTCGTCTCGCCTCGTCCCAAGCGCTCATTTCAGAGTGTCGACGTCCCGGCGGCGCTTGCTGGCTGCGCTCGACGCACGTGTCAGCGCCGATGGTAGAAGTCCAGAGAGCGCCGAAATAGGAAGTCCCCCAACCACCAGCGAGAATGTCCTTTCACCGATGGGCACATCGGGAGGAGGGACAGCGTGCTGGGACTGGAGGACTTCATGACGATTCAAGCACTGGTGAAACGCGGTGTCTACCTGTGTGACATCGCCGAGCAACTGGGCCTGCACCCGCGGACGATCCGCCGGGCGTTGCAGCGAGGTGGGGCGCCGCCACGGCGTGGAGGTCGACGTGGGAGCCTGCTCGATCCGTACCGGCCTCAGGTCGATCAGCTGCTCGGCGAGGGAGTGTGGAACACGGTGGTGATCCTGCGCGAGTTGCAGGCGAAGGGCTACGCCGGCGGCGTCTCGATTCTCCGGGACTACGTGCGACCCAAGCGGGCGCTGCGGGCCGGGAGCCGAGCGACGGTGCGCTTCGAGACCGAGCCGGGCCGTCAGCTGCAGACGGACTGGGCGGTGCAGCCCACGGTCATCGCCGGGCAGCCCGTCGCGGTGCACTTTGCGGTGAGCACGCTCGGCTACTCTCGTCGCTTCCACTTCTGGGGGACGGACGGCGAGGATGCCGAGCACACCTACGAGGCCCTCGTGCGCGCCTTGGAGTGGTTCGGCGGCGTCCCCACCGAGGTCCTGGTCGACAATCAGAAGGCCGCCGTCATCGCGCACCGGCGTGGCGGCGACGTGCAGTTTCACCCGCGCTTCGTCGATCTGGCGGGCCACTACGGCTTCCGCCCGCGCGCCTGTCGCCCGGCCCGCGCCCAGACCAAGGGCAAGGACGAGCGCAACGTCGGCTACGTCAAGCACCACTTCTTCGTCCGCTACCGCGCCTTCGAGAGCTGGGCCCATCTCAACCAGCTCGCCGAGCAGTGGCTGCGGGAAGAAGCCGATCCGCGCGTGCACGGCACGGTGCACGAGGTCGTGGCCGAGCGCTTCGCGCGGGAGGCCCCGACGCTCCAGCCGCTGCCGCCCCGGCGCTACGACACCGCGTACTGGGAATCGCGCCAGGTCGGCTGGGACGCCTACGTCGAGATCCGCGGCAATCGCTACAGTGTGCCCGCCCCGCTGGCCGGACGTCCGGTTCGCGTACGGATCACGCTGGACGGGAGTGTCGCGATCTACGACGGGGAGCAGTGCGTGGCGCAGCATCGCCTGCAGGCCCCGGCCCAGGGCTGGGTCACGGTCCCCGATCATCACGCCGCGCTCTGGGCGGACACGCTCGCCGTCGAGCGGCGGCCGCTGGCCGTGTACGAGGAGGTGGCGACATGGAACTGACCACCCTCCTCGAGCGCATGAAGATGGAGCACCTGCTCGCCCAGCTCGACGGC
>Ga0207684_10004675_pt1 | contig 12854 bp, 8 predicted proteins | sample KBSK5501metaG_FD_184342 | JGI IMG/M metagenome (GOLD analysis project Ga0207684, IMG submission 184342) | Corn, switchgrass and miscanthus rhizosphere microbial communities from Kellogg Biological Station, Michigan, USA - KBS K5-50-1 metaG... | ecosystem: Host-associated > Plants > Roots >...
AAGATCGACATCGAACTGCACGAATGCCGTTTCTCGAGTGAGAACGCGACCCAACTTGTGTCTGGTTACGACGTGGTCGTGGACGGTTCGGATAATTTTCCGACGCGATATCTGTCCAACGATGTGTGTGTTTTTGCGCACAAGCCGAATGTGTACGGCTCAGTATTTCGCTTTGAGGGACAGACTACCGTGTTCGCGCCCCACCTGGGCGGACCGTGCTACCGCTGTTTGTTTCCAGAGCCGCCGCCGCCGGATACAGTGCCAAACTGCGCACAGGCAGGAGTGCTCGGTGTTTTGCCGGGGATTATCGGGATGCTGCAAGCAATTGAAGCGATCAAATTGATTGTGGGAATCGGCGAATCCCTCGTGGGACGCCTCCTTCACTTCGACGCGCTCAAGGTAAAGTTTCGAGAGCTTAATCTGCGCCGCGATCCTAAGTGCCCTGTTTGCGGAGAAAATCCAACAATCTTTTCGCCTATTGATTACGAACAATTTTGCGGAGCGCGCCCTGCCCGCGATCACGAAGGCGCAGCGACGATCAGTGTGCGCGAGTTGAAGCGGAAGATAGACAGCAACGGCTCGTTTAGAATTGTCGATGTTAGAGAAGAATTTGAATACGAGATTGCCAAAATCGAAGGTTCGAAACTGATTCCGCTGGGCGAATTGCCGGCACGGCTCCACGAGCTTGAGGCGGCTGAGGAAATCATTCTTCTTTGCAAGAGTGGGACGCGCAGCGCGCACGCGGCGAAGTTGTTGCGGGCCGCCGGGTTTACGCGCGCATACAGTCTCGAAGGTGGCATCGACGCATGGACGGACCAGATCGATCCAGCCGTGCAAAAATATTGACGGTTACTTAAGCGCGGCGGCCAATTGTTCGGCGCTGGGCACGTCGCTCCACTGAGTTAACAATTCCCCATTTCGGCCGAAGACGAAGACACGAAAACCCGCGGAGCCCGCTTGCGTCCCGAGCTGCGAGGCCACTGTCCCATCAAAATCTGTGACCGCAAAGATGTCGCGCCTCGCGTCACGCGCAATTTTCTTCGCCTCATAACGTGCTTGAAGCCGCTTCGCTTCTTCGTTAACGCGATGCCGAACCAAGATGGTCGCGATCTTGCGCCCAATCGCGGTGTGTTTTTTGACGAAGTGGATAATCGTAATCATCCTATACGTTGGGTTGCCGAGGCAAAAATCGGGAGCACGATCTCCGGTAGCGCGCGCCTTTTCCGAATCTGCAGTTGTGCCCAAGACTAATACCGTCACGTGGCCATCGGCGGTGGAAAGGATGCGTTCATCGACATCGACAAAATTGAGTGCGTAGATTTGCCCGTCCGAAAGAACGGCCCGCAGAGGCACGGCAAGGAAGAAAGATGCTGCTGCCGTGAATAAAAAAAATTGAAGTGCGCGCAGCCTCACAAGCAAGCAAATTGGCGACGATGTCGCGCGCTGACAAGTTCAGGTTTCCCGTCCCCGCTTTGCGCTGCGCGTTGTCGAGAAAAGAGTGTGTGGCTTGCGTTTGGCTGTTCGCCTTCTTCGCCTGTTCTTTCGCTGGCTGTGATCGGGTGACGAGTTCGCGCTACACCCAACTGATGCAGGACGCCGATGTGAAATCGGCGCAGGGAGACTTCGACCGCGCGATCAATCTTTACGAAGCCGCACTCGATGACAGCCCACGATGCGCCGAGGTCCATTATAAATTGGCACTCCTCTACGACGACAAACTGAATGACCCGGTAAGCGCGCTGCATCATTTCAGGCGTTATCTCGCGTTGAGCCCAACCGGTGCTCATGCAAACGATGTGAAAAATTCCATCAAACGTGATGAGCTCACGGTAGTGACGACTTTATCCGGCGACTCCGTCGTTACTCGAGCCGAGGCGGCCCAGCTACGAAATGAAAATCTTACTCTGCACAAGGAACTTGAAGCGCGCGCTGGGGCTTTACGAAGCGCCTCGGATAAATTGCAGACAAGCGACACCACTTCCAAAGGAACCGTCTCTACGAAACGAGGAGGCCGAATTTACACCGTTCAATCCGGCGATACGCTTGTCTCGATTTCGCTGAAGTTCTATAAATCGCCAAAACGCTGGAAAGAGATTCTCGCCGCGAACAGAAAGAGCGTGCGGGATCCCAAAACACTCACGGTTGGCCAAACCTTGGTTATTCCCTAAAGTCCTTACTTTCGCGCATCGGCGGGTGCCCACGCTGGTGTTTGCCAATAATTCGCACACACTGCGCTTACCTGGCATTGGGCCGACTTCTACAAAATACGCCGTCGAATAAGCTCAAGAAAGATCATCGCCACGACCGGCAACCCGTCCCGCCGGGCGATATTTGCAGCGCGCTGAGAGCTAACCTGGTCTAGCTACTCACCGCTACTCGGTGGCGGCTGCTCGGGTGACACCACAATGCCGCCCACACCAAGATTCCCCGGGTTGACTGTTCCAACGATGGTGCTGTTGACATTGCCGACATCCACTCCTGGCGGACGAAAGAATGCCGTTTCCGCTTGCTCCAAGCCAGGTAACGGTGGAAATCCGGCAATCAACTCGCTGTTCGCGAGGAATTCTGCGACATTAAAGTTTACTGGCTGACTCAAGCAGTCACCAGGTCTGCCGCTCACCATCTGCCCGGCGCGAACGGTGACACAGTCTGGGCACGGCTCATTGTCGCGGCGACGGAGGCGAACATTTTTTGATTCGTTCTGGCAAAGATTGGCGTCGCCTTCAAGGACTCGAAAATCAAAATGATCGGGATGATATTCCATCACGATCTTTGTCCCGGTGACGGACGCAGTCACTGCGGCGGTCTTGATTTGTCCGCCCCCAGAGTTTTTCGGCACACTTAGAAGGATCGAGCCGCTTTTTAGATTAATGGTTCGCGTTCCGGCTTTAAAGCTGAATATCGTTTGAGAACCGAGACGGGTAATAGTCATATCCGTAAAAGTCAGTTCGGCGCGGGATTGCACGCCGGTTCGCACCGCCTCGTCCTGATGGATACGATCCTTTACTGAAGCCGGGCGTGGCGCGGCATTGGACGGTAACACGCGTACATCTTGCATGACTTGCGTAACCTCAGCTTCTTTAAGCTCGCCTCCCCTCACATCGCCCGGTAGCCAAACCGCAAGCACCAGCCCAAGTGAAGCTGCTAAAATAGTATTCATATGTGCTTGATCTTCCTTAATTTCGGAACATCACGCTATTGGACTTTAGTCCAATACAGTCTGAAAACCTTGGCGTCTTTGTTTCCTCTGGACGTGACGACTCTCGTATTGATGAAGGTTTCAGGGCTGTCTGTTAAGTCCTCAAACACTGGATGCAAAAGAGAGCTGTATTTCATATCTCGATTCCAAGCAATTCGCGTTGCCATACGACCAGCAAGGATGTCGCACGCGTTTCATCTACCCGGTGACGGATGCTGTCACTGCGGCCGTCTTGATTTGCCCGCCCCCAGAGTTTTTCGGCACACTCAGAAGAATCGAGCCGCTTTTCAGATTAATGGTCCGTGTTCCGCCTTTAAAGCTGAAGATCGTTTGCGAACCGAGACGGGTGATAGTCATATCCTGAAAAGTCAGCTCAGTCCGGGATTCCACGCCCGTTCGCACTGCCGTGTCCTCGTGGACGCGATCGCTGACTGAAGCGGGGCGCGGCGCGGCATTCGATGGTAGCAAGCGTACATCTTGAATCACTTGCGTGACCTGCGCTTCTTTGAGCTCAGCTGCCCTCACGCCAGTCGGCAGCCAAACCGCAAACCCTAACCCAAGTGAGAGTGCCGAAATAATAGGAAAACGAGTATTCATATGTGTTGAACTTTCTTAATTAGACTCTTTTAAGAGTCCACGACCGTCGATGTTAATGCGGGGTCCCCAGCTTCCTGTCAAGCCGTTAAAAAGAGCGCCCTAAAAATACGCGCCCTGCTGTTACCCGTCCATTTTAAAACTTCAAGGACGCGGCCACCGCGCCGCCGAGATTGGCCACATTGTAATCGAACACGCTATGGTTAGATTGGTTTGCCGCCAGCGTACTTACGGCACTCACCGTAAGATATTTATTCACCCGATAATTCGCGGTCAGGGCAAGAATCTCGTTGACGTCAGTCCGATCTCCCTCCCAATACTGTCGCACCACGATGCGACCAACGGCGTTGATGAAGAAAGAACGCGCGAGACTCACCGAATAACCCGCATAGACTTCATAATCGTTTCGGCGCGCTGAAATCGCATTCACGTTTGGAGAGGGCGGCTGCCCGGACTCCTCGGCCGCGGCGCTGATATTCACGTCCGCGCCCAAAGAGAGCGTTTGAGCCCGGCCAAAGCGAAAAGGGACTTCCGCATTCACAATAAAGCCATGGTTTTGAAAAAACGCTGAGAAGCTGTTCTTCTTGGTCAGCCGGTTGTAATCGTACTCAACGCGCAAAAGCAGATTATGCCACTGCGGCACGAGGTATCTGAGGCCGGCTTCAACATCAAAACTTCCGAAGTCGAAGCTGTCGAACTTGTCGTAGTAAAACAACTGCTCCCGGACGTCGATCAGTCCGTATAACGTGGGAGTAATCCGCGGCTCATAAAAAGCAGCCGCTGCCGGTGCCACGACAAAATCGCTCTGCTCTCCAGTGTTAGTCAGCGCAACATTCGACGTCCAGTAAAACGGCGCGCCTGCAGAAACTGTGAACGGTTGATACTCCTCCACCCGCTTGAGAATTTGCTGCTCGCCGAGATCGGCATCGCCGGGCGCGGCCACCACATGGCCGCCTTCGACCGCGCTGGGAGGCACAGTCGGAGGAAACGGCGACGGCGCCTGTTCGCGCGTCAACTGCGCCTGGTTCGCAGTCTGCGCCGCACCATCGTTTGCCGCGATGAAACAGAGTACGCACAAGATCGCCGCGAACTTGGCCAGAAAACGATGAAGACGATACCTCACGCGGGCGACCCTCTTTTTAGGCCGCCCGTTTCATACCTTAGACCATTAATCTGATCAGCGATGTTTGTATGCATGTTGGAAATCTCCAGCCACCTGGCAGTCATCACAAAATCCGCCGGCCGCCAACGCGGTTAGTGTCGCGGTCGTGCACCTGCTGGATTAGCGCGTGACGGTCTCCTCTCGCAAGACCATTGAGATTCGCTCCATTGAGATTTTTCAGATTACTGGTGCTCTTCGAACCCGAGATTATGGCCTTCCCGTCAGGACCGACCGACGCCCCATCGAGGAGGGAAAGCAACTCCGCTGTGCTGCTGACGTTGATTGTGGCGCTGGTCGCTTTTGTGCTGGTCGTTTTGCTGCCGGATAGGGTTGTCGAACTAATCTTTGTGCTCGTCGTGCTGCTGGATGTGGCAGACGTGACAGTAGGGGTCGCGGGCGGATCACTGAACGGTGGCGCGCTGCTTAGCGGTTGGGGGCTATTCGCTCCTGCGCCCGCGAACGTGCCGGTTGTCGAGCCATTGCCGCCGAAGCCGGTATAATTGGCGTTTGGAATTTCGCCGGTGAAGCCGGTGTAAACATCGGCCGGAGTTGAGCCGCCGATCGTAACCACTACGCCGTTGAAAATTGAGACTGAATTCGCAGCCAGGATTTTTGCAGCGGTGCCGCCGAGCGTGACGTTGGAAAGGAAATTAAGCTGACCATTGCTGCCGGGCGCGTAAAGTTTCAGTGTCGTATCAGCCGAGAGGGTGCCGCCACCAATATTGAGGACACCGTACGTACCGAGCGCGCCCACTTGGAGCACATTTGCGTGGGCGCTGGCATTATTGAATGTGATCATTCCGTCGCCATCGGTCTCGGCAAGGAAGGTCCCGCCGACATCATAACTACCACCATTAAAATTGATCGCGGCAGATGCCGCGCCGTCACTGCCAAGAATCTCAAAAGTAGCATCGTTGGTGACGGTAGCGGTGCCGGAAACATTCATGTTGATTGTCGCGCCACCCTCCGTACTCGCGCCGATGCTGCCACCCGTGTTATCGATCTGAGCAACCAAAGAATTCGCAGTAACATTTGCCGCGCCCACATTGATCGTGGCGTCTCCGCCGATTATTGCATTCCCGCCACCATTCGAATTGATGATTTCGAAGTCCGCGGTGCCCTGAGCGTTGAGATCGCCAGTGAGATTGACGTCGATGAAGGCGTTCTGACCAATGCTTCCAATGCCCTGTGCAAGTCCGTAATTCCAAATGAAAAATTCTGCATCGCCCGCGACGACCAGATCCCCTCCGATATTGATGGTTACGCCGGCACTGGAGCCGATGGTTCCGCCACCGAAATTATAAATGCCAAAGCTTGCGGCATCGGCAGTAAGATCACCCATGATATTGGTGGTTATGACGGCATTGGAGCCGATGATGCCTCCGGTGTTGAAAATAGTGGCCCCGGCGAACTGACCAGCAGCGACGTTACCTCCAATCGAAGCAAAAATGTTTGCATCAGTGCCGATTGTCCCTGGTTGGTTATCAATAAAAAGGTCGAGACCGCCTGGACCAGCCGTGAGATTTCCTCCTACCGTCAGGTTCACGCTTGCGCCCGTTGCGATACGGCCGCCAGTGACGTCGCCGCTACTTGAGATGCCGGCCGAGAAAGAGCCCCCGGCGCTAATATTATTCGCGTTCACGGTAATCGTGGCATCCCCGCCGATCGTCCCGCCATTACTATTATTAATCGCGAAGTTCGCGTCCCCCTGAGTTGTGAGATCGCCAGTAAGATTGAAGGTAACATCGGCACTCCCGGTGATGCTGCCGCCGTTTGAGTTGTCGATCGCGCCATGCAAGAACCCGTCCGTTGAAATGCTGGCTGCGCTTATGTTGAGCGTCACGTCCCCGCCGATTGTTCCCGGGCCACTTGCGCCGTCGTTGAAATTCAAGACTTGGAGGAACGCGTTGTCCTGAGCGTTGACATTGCCGGAAGCGGCTAAGTTGACCGTGGCGTTGCTTCCGATGCTGCCACCCCTGTTATCGATCTGCGCTACCAGCGCGTTGGCGCCCGGGTGCGCACCGGTAATGCTGCCTACATTCACGTTGAGCGTGGCATCACTGGCGATTGCTCCACCACCGCTCCCATCGTTGTTGTTAAGAATTTGGAAGTACGCGCCACCGTCCGGAGTGTTAATGTTGGCCGCGCTCACGTTGATTGATTGACCTGATCCGATCGTTCCACCGTTATTCACTAGTTCAATCACTGCTCCTTGTGAGCCTACTGAAGTAATATCGCCGATAACGTCCAAGGTGATATGGCCACCGGTGCCGATGTGTCCACCGGTGTTGTCGGTGGCGATCGACAAAATGTTGCCGCACGTCAGGTTTCCGCCCACGGTTACCGAGATATTTCCGCCGGTGGTGATGCTTCCCAAACCATTGTAAATATCAGCGGCAAACGCACCGGTCGTCGACGTTCCCATCGCTTCAGCGTTTCCGTCGAAAGCGACGTTAATGTTGCCGCCGGTCCCAATGGTGCCGCCAGGAGCCTGAAAGGAGCCGAAACCCGAGCCATTAACAATGTTGAAGTTAAGACTATGCCCGGAGCCGAGGGTGGCTGTGACATCACCCACAAAGTGAGCGGTTATATTGGCGCCGTTATTGATCGTTCCGCCGTTAAAGTTATCCACCTCCAGAAGTAACCCGCCATCCAACATCACAGGGCCAACGGTGTGCAGTGTTACATTGCCACCGTTGTCGATCACGCCGCCGTTCTCATTATCGACGTATTCGGTTAGATTCGTGGTCGAAGTGCTGCCACCTGCTGAATAAAAAACTCCGTCACCTACGGTGCCGGTGCCAATATGGCTTCCATTGCCGTTTAGAATTTGTAAAGTGACCCCGCCGGGCGCAGTCACATCGTTCGTGACATTTACCGCAACGTTCGCGGCCCCACCGATCATTCCGCCGTTGCTGTTATTGATCAGGGCAAGAATGGAATTCGCCATGAAGTCGCCACCGGCACTGGTCGTGACGAGAATATTTGCGTCGCCACCGATGTGACCGCCATCGTTATTTAAAATTTGAAAGTTCGCGGCGCCTCCGGTGCTAAGAGTGTTGGCGATATTGAGGTTAATCGTGGCTTTGCCGCCGATGCTCCCGCCCGTGCTGCTGCCGCTGCCATTGTTGCCGTTGGTAATATCTACATCGAGTTCGCCACCCACGGATAAGCTGGTGGCAACGATATTGAGCGCAGCATTGGTCCCAATCGAGCCACCACCCGAACCAGTGGCGTCATTACCTCGCCCGTTTTGAATTTCTGCACCAAAGTCGTTGGCAACCGAAATAGCAGAGGCACTGATGTCGACGATGGCACTCCCACCGATGGTACCGCCGGTGACGGCCCGGTTTTGGTTATTGATGAGGACATCCAATGACCCATTTGGCACACTCAGATTGGCCGTGCTGATTTGGAGAGTGGCATCCCCTTGGATGTTCCCACCCAAAGGAGTGTCGGCACCGTTTACAGGAGGGCCACTGTCATTCAGGAGCGCGAATGCCGCAGCTTCGAAACTTGCCGTCCCGATTGTCGTGTCCACTCCGAGAAGCTTGGTGTCGTGTGTAGTGTTGAAGCTGAGGAGCGCGTTACCTCCAATACTCCCACCTCGGTCGCTGAGAGTGGCATCGAAGAGACCGCCAATAGACGCGCTGTCAGCCTGCACATTAACCGTTGCATCTCCGCCGACTGCTGATGGCTTCGTATTCCCGTTTTGATTATCGAACCTCGTCGCGAGATCGATCTCGAAACTTGTCGGATTGCCCAGAAAATCTAATCCATTCTTCAGCGTGGTCAGAGCGCCGCCTATGTTGACAGAGATACTAGCGGAAGAATCGATCGTTCCGCCACCGCGATTGTTGATCGCGATGCTCGCAGAATCCGCCGTGAAGTTACCTCCTGTCGTGAGAGAGAGATTTCCGCCGTTACCGATGTGACCGGCTGCGTTGGCGGTGAAATCGTAGTTCTCGATCAGCAGACTGAACGCGTGAGTAACCAGATTGCCGCCGACATCCAGCGTCAGGTTACCTCCGTCGTTTATTGTTCCAGTGGTATTCTGGATTGTAAACGTCGCGTCGCCGCTCGTTGTGACGTCGCCACCGGTGGTGACAGAAATATTTCCGCCGGTGCCGCTGATGTTGCCCCCAGCGTTATTCGCAAGGAGTAAACTGAGACTTTGGCTGGAAAGGCTCCCGCCTACTTCGAGCGTTATGTTGCCGCGGTCGCCTTTCGTTCCCGTAATGGTTCCCCCAATGTTGTCCAGTTCAAACTCTGCGCTGCCACCGGGCCCAGTCGTAACCAGATCCCCTCCCGCGACAAATTTGAGACGTTCCGCGGCGGTTATGCCGACCATGAGGTTCATCGACCCTTCCGCAGCCAGAAACACATTATCGGAATTAAGAATCGGCGAAGCGAGCGTAAGATTTGATCCCGCGCCGCGCGCGTAAATGAAAAGCAAGTTGACGCCGTCAAACGAGATGTCGGAGGTGAGATTAATCGAGCCGGCAACTGTGAAGAGGCCCAACGTATCGAGACCAGTGAAGGTTAAGCTGCCTCCCGGCGGACCAGAGGTGATTCCATCCACTGCTATCAAAGCAAGCTTGGTTGCGCCGCCGCTACCGAGATCGATGGTCGGATTGCCAACTAGCGAGAGACCTTGGAACTTAAAAACGGCGATCGGGAGGTTGGTTGGGTCCGAAAGGGAAGCATCTAATTTGAGCGCGGTGTCGAACGATGAGGTCGAGCTAAAGGCATACGTTGTAAAAGGGCCGTCGTCCGTAGGGTTCCGATAAATTTTGCCGAAGTCGGTGACGTTGTTCGTCGTGATGGTGGGGTCGGTCGTGATGACTGTTCCCGACGTAATCAGGTAGGGAACTGGCGAAGCAATTACGGACGGCGGTCCAAACTTGCTCGGAGTTGGTGTTGGGGTTGGCGGTGGCGGAGTCGGAGTGGGCGTTACACCTCTAGCTGCAAGAACGATCGGGTTCGCGTTGGCGTTTTGATCGGTCACGTCGATCACATCAACCAGGTTCTTGAAAAGAGGCTGAGTGGTTGCCCCAGCCAACTGCTGCTCTGCGAGTTGCTGATCTACGACCGCCAGAATCAACGGCAAATTTGTCAGCGGCGGAAAATCGACAATCAGATGCGATGTTTCCACGACCAGTTTCACATCAAATTCTGTCGGCTGCGTGATGTGTCCGTCTGCGGTCGCCATTACCATTTCGCCACCATGCACAGTCACCGCCTTTTCAGGGTGACCCTTGGGATACATGGTGCAGGTCCCTTCGAGGACCATAAATTTTATTGGCGGACCCGTCCCTAAAAGAGCCGTCCCGCCCATAACGGCAACGGTGACAGCTGCTGTGCTGGCCTTTACCGGGGCAGCTTTGGACGGCACCTCGATAAGGATCGTGCCCTTCGTCAGCTCTACTTCACGAGCCCCTGCTTCAAGACTGAAAATCGTGTTCGCGCCAAGCCGCGTTATGGTGAGATCAGTGAAAGTCAGTTCGGCGCGCGATTTCACCCCTGTGCGCACTGCTCTCCTCAATGTGACTTTATCATTCAGGACCGCGGGACGAGGCGCGGCATTTTCCTCCAACAATCGCACGTCCTGAATTACCTGGGAGACCCGCGCTTCTTGCAATGGCGCGGCGGCTGCCAATCGCATTGCGGCAACGAAAGACAAGAAGACGCAGCAGACCGCCATCGGTTTGCTAAAAGTTTTCGGCAATAACCTTTTCATATTCATTCGTTACTGTGATGCACCGGTCGTTTCTGACGTTGGACGTTGCGTTGATGGGGCGGCAGTTGTCCGACCCGCTGCGTTGGTCTGCGCCTGTCCGACAAGCGACACGCGCGTTCCGCCGCCAAAAATGACAAGGTTGGTTTCGACCAGAGTCTTTTTCGACTTCTCGCGCTGCTGTTGTTGTGCTTCGAACGCCATGGAGCTTTCGCTGCGCAGCGGCGGAAGCCCGGCAATGAATCGGCTCGTTTTTACAAAACGGGCGATATCGAAGTCCACCGGATCGCTCACCGCCGCGTTCGGATTGCCGATCACCATCTGGCCGGCCTGAACCAAGACCGAATCACCCAGATGGTCTGGGCGATACAATCTGCCAGTGCCTTCCAACACCAGAAATTTACAAACGCCGGGATGATATTCGATCATGACGGTCGTTCCCGTGATCGCAGCCGCGACGCTAGCTGCGTGAATTGTCGCGCCATTCGCGCTCTTCGGCGCTTGAACCAGCGCCGCGCCTTCACTCAGATTCAAATCGTGCGTCCCGTTTTTGAAACCGCAGGCGGTATTGGTCGCGAGGCGCACGACTGTTCCGTCCGAAGAAGTCAGCTCAGCGCGCGCGTTCTTGCCGGTTCGCACGATGCTGCCCTCGTCAACAATGTCGTTCAACCGCGCTTGGCGCGGCGCGCGCATCGGGTGCAGCAACTGCACGTAATTGTTTACTCGCGTGACGCGGGCTTCATTGGGCGGCAGCGAGCCGAGCACGCTGGGAGGCGAGCTCGCCAGCGACCACGTCATGATTACCAGAGCAAGAAAAAGAAGCAGAAGCTGCCGGTTCACGTGCATCGCTGGCGCGCTTTTTGAGGCTTGGCTTCTGTTCGGTCAAGCCTTTTTACGCGCTAAACACTAAATTTTCTCGTCGCTGGACGGTCGCGACCACTGCGAGCCTACCGCGAACTGCTAAGCAATTCGCATTGCCACGGGACGAGTAAAGTTGTCGCGCGCGTTTGGTCCGCAGCGATTGCTTCGAGCGTGCTGCGCGATGCGATGAATGATGGCTCCAGATCGAGTTCCGTGGCTGCACGATCACGTCGGCGCCGCAGTTCTTCGGCGCGACGAATCGTCTCGTGACTCGGTCGCGTTCCAAAGCGGCGCCGCAAGACTGGCCACTCTGATTCAGGCAATCGCAATGCGGTCTGTGCCGCTTCTCGAAATGCCTGGCGCCGACGCGACGAAAAATGTCTGTAATCAGGAGTGCTTCCCGAGGCGAAACTTAGGGCCGCATTCAGCAGCTCGTGATTTTGCAAAATATGAAATGGCGGTCGGTCTGCCGCTTCCGCTTCTTTCTCTCGCCATTGCCAAAGCGCGCGCACGACTGCCGCCTCAAGGCCACGCACTGAGCCAGAGCCCCGAATACGCCAAAGTTCATCGTCGTCGCGGATCCGTTCCATCGCCGCCTGCTCGATTGCGCTTTGACAGGACTGCCGCAACCAATCGAACCGGTCACGCTCTCGCAACTGCGACTCCAGGCGGTCGGCCAGCGGTAATAGGTAATGTGTGTCATTTATCGCATACGCGAGCATTCGCGCAGGCAGCGGACGCCGCGCCCAATTCGCCTTTTGCGAACCTTTCGGCAGCTCGACACCGAAGTAGCGTTGTACCAACGCAGCCAGACTGAATTCACGAACGCCAAGCAGGCGCGAGGCGATCAGCGTGTCGAAAATTCTGCGCGCAACGAAGTTCAAACCGCGGCGAAGCATTCGCAGGTCGTAGTCCGCGCCGTGCAAAACAATTTCCTTGCGTTCCAGCGTAGCCCGCAACGGCGCAAGATCGACATCCGCCAAAGGATCGACGATGGAATCGCGCCCCGGCAGACTGATTTGGAGCAGACAAAGTTTCTCTCGATAACAATGAAGGCTATCAGCCTCCGTATCGACTGCCACGCGATCAACCGCTTCGATTTTCTCGAGCAGCTCGGATAGCTGCGAGGCGTTCGCGATCAATTTTTCAAAGCTCCAAATCCCAAGCTCCAACATCCAGAGAAATTCCAAGCCCCAAAATCCAACTCAATTCGCGCCACTCTTTGGAATTCGATGATTGAAGATTCTCTGGGGCTCGGATGTTGGAATGTGGAGCTCCTGCGTTCATCGCAATCCGCTCAG